>Ga0157362_1000068_pt1 | contig 28905 bp, 30 predicted proteins | sample AttlaeALBM3_FD_111480 | JGI IMG/M metagenome (GOLD analysis project Ga0157362, IMG submission 111480) | Fungus gardens microbial communities from leaf cutter ant in Ribeirão Preto, State of São Paulo, Brazil - Atta laevigata ALBM3 | ecosystem: Host-associated > Fungi > Mycelium > Unclassified ... | reverse complement strand
GGGCAGGCCCTGCGCCTGAAGCTCTCCCACAAGGCCGGTCACTACAACGCCGTGCAACGTGCGCTCTACACGGGCGTGCTTGTGGTGGCTGTGCTGACGGTCACGACGGGCCTCTCGATCTGGAAACCCGTGCAACTTGGATGGCTGACCTGGTTGCTCGGAGGCTACGACATTGCCCGGTGCATCCATTTTGCCATGATGAGCCTGATTGTGGGCTTTCTTTTACTTCATGTCGCGCTTGCCCTGATGGTGCCTGCCACCTTGTGGGGCATGGTGTTCGGGCGACGTATGCCAGATAGCGACAAGGAAAGCGCATCATGAGCCCGCCGAAAATCGACCGCGCCGGTGTCGCGCCCGAATTGCGCAAGCTCGAACGCAGGCTCTTCCTGCGGAACAGTCTTTCTCTTGGTGGGCTTTCCCTGCTGTCAGGCTGCGCACTGGACAATAATGCGTCGGTGGAACACGCCCTCAGCCTGATGTCACGTTTCACCGACCGGATGCAGGCGCTTCTTTTCAGCCGTCAGCGCCTCGCGAGGGAATTCGATCCGTCACGCATCACACATCCCTTTCCATTCAATGCCTATTATGACGAGAGCGACGTAAGGCTCGTCGAGATTTCATCATGGCGGCTGGAGATGAGCGGGCTTGTTTCAGACAAGAGCCCCTGGTCGGTCGCCCGGTTTCGTACCCTGCCGCAGAAAAGGCAGATCACACGCCATATCTGCGTGGAGGGGTGGAGCGCTATCGGAGATTGGTCGGGGGTTCCACTCTCTGTATTCCTGCAACATGTCGGGGCCGATCTGCGGGCAAAATATGTGAATTTCCGCTGTTTTGATGATTACAACACGAGTATCGATATGGCGACGGCACTCCATCCGCAGACAATCATGGCGCTGGATTTTGGCGGGAACCCTCTCCCACCCGCCTATGGCGCCCCGATGAAAATCCGTATTCCTACAAAACTCGGCTATAAAAACCCGAAATATCTCGCCTCTATCGAGGTCACGAACCATTTCCCGGGCGGATATTGGGAAGACCAGGGCTATGACTGGTTCGGCGGTTCATAAAAAATCACGCAGGCATGTAACCTGCGGCAAACCTGATGCGAAAGAATAGATATCGGAAGCTGGCGCGTCCATTGTCCGATCCCTTGAACCGATCCAGGAATGTAATCATGTCTTTTCGTACACTCGCACTCGCCTGTGCCTTTTCTTCGACAATGCTGCTGGGAGCCCCTGCCTTCGCTCAGGACACCATGTCACAAGGGACGATGTCGCAGGGCGCTATGGCACATGACAGCATGTCACACGGTGACATGTCTTCAGACAGCATGAAGAAGCATGCCATGACGAAGGACGAAATGGCGCCCCACGGGATGTCAAAGCGGTCCATGGGCAAGCATGGCAGCATGATGAAGTCAGAGGGTATGGAAAAGAAGAACAAGATGGGCAGTGCGATGAAGCACGACCCGATGGAACATGACGCGATGAGCAATGACTCGAAAGGCGACATGGCAAAGCCGAACTAAGGGCCAGACGCCTGTGGCCAAAAGCCACAGGCGTCTGGCCCTTTGGGGCGTAATCGAGTTCTGGTCCTAGCACTACTTTGGCATTTTTAGTGATTGGGATGATCTGAGGGTGTGGCCGTAGTGAGGACAGTGCTGGCATGGCGGCCTGAGGATCCGATCAAGGATGGCCTGGCGGATCGCCGGCAGGCTGGGCTGGGGCGGTGGACCGCTGATGGTTTTTTTTCCGTCCTGCTGCCTTGAGGCGGCAGGACTGGAGAAACGCATAGGCCATCATGCCGAGCAGGGCGTGGCGGTGCAGCCCGACCCAGGATCGTCCCTCGAAGTGATCGAGGCCCAGTTCCTCCTTCAACTGCTGATGCGCCTGTTCGCAGACCCATCGCGCCTTGATGGCGCGGGCGAGCTCCTTGAGCGGCGTGTCGGCTGGCAGGTTCGACAGGTAGTATTTGCGTTCCCCGGTGCTGCGACGCTCACCAACTAGCCAGGCCTCCTCGCCCGGCATGTGCTGCGCGCCCATCGTACCGATGCGCTGTGGCGGCCCGTCCGCGATCCTGATCCAGACAGCTGCAAAACGCGCGGCAAGACCGCCCCTGGTGCCGCGTCGCCAGCTGATCCGGCGCCAGGTGGCTGTTTCCATCACCGCCTCGGCCTTGATCGAGGCTTGGTCGGGCACATGGCGGACGCGCGGTCGACCGCGGGGACTTGCCGGAAAGATCAGCTGCACGTCGTGCGGGTAAACCTTCTGGTGCCGCGGAATACCGACGGCCCAGTGCAGGCCGCGGGCGCTCAGGGCCTGGCGGAACGGAGCCGACAGCCCGTAGCCAGCATCGGCGAGCACGCAGCCGAACCGCACGCCGGCCTCCCGCAGCCGGTCGATCTCGGCGATCGCGATTTCCGGTTTGGTCCTGGCAATCTGATGCTCTGCAGGAACGCGTGCCCGGGTCATACGTACGGGATCGGCGATCCAGCTTTCCGGCAGGAACAGCCGCAGACCCAGCATCACCGGCACCTCGTGCAAAGCCAGGGTCAGGGAGACCAGAGTCTGGCAGTTGGCGTTCTTGCCCAGGGTCGAGGCGTATTGCGGGGCAACGCCGACCGAAGCCGTGCCTTTCTTGGGCAGAGAGGTATCATCAATGATCAGGAACGACCGCGGGCCGCCGACCAGGCGATCGCCATGATCCCACAGGGCGGCCTCGAGCGGCGCGCTGTCCCAGACCCCGGCGCTGACGAAGTGATGCAGCCGATCGTAGGGGATCTCGCCTGTGCGCGCCGCCATCGGCTGGATGCTCTTGCGATCGCCCGGCCCGATCAGACCCGCGATATAAGCCGGGCACATGCTGCGCTGAGCTTTGTGGCCCAGCCCTGCCAGAAACGGCGCTAGCCATGCATCAAGATCAACCCGCCAATCGCCATCCATCGCCAGATCCCGCCATAGCCGGTCTCCTATGAATCAGCGATCGCCCTCGAAGGGAATCCCTCGTCAAAACTTTCTGCCAAAGTAGTGCTAGCGAAATGTCAAACAGCGCCGGGGCACGTTAGAAAAAGATGACATCAGAGAGCTTTCGCCTTCGCTGCCGATAAGCTGTATCCCATAGGATAATACGAGTAGCTATCGTGTCAGATGTCCACGCAAGGCATCGATAAAAACTCGAACCTTGGAGGAAAGGCTCCGATGCGCGGCGTAGACCGCATGTACCTCCACCGTCTCCGCTTCATAATCGGGGAGCAGTCTCACAAGTCGCCCTTGCTCGATTAAAGGGCTTGCCAAGAAGGCAGGCAAACGCCCGACACCTCCCCCGCTCTCAAGGACGACCTGCAGGACGGCGGGCTCCGGGATGACGGATCGAACAGCGACAGGTACGCGATGCTCGCGATCAGAGCGATCCCTGAAACGCCAGATCGACGGTTGATCGGTCCACCCAAGCAACTCGTGATCGGCCAAGTCGTGTGGCGTTTGGGGCCTACCTCTTTCCAAGAGGTAGGCTGGGCTCGAGCAGGGCCATAATTCGATCCTGCCCAGCTTGCTGGCGATCAGGTCAGAGTCGGGCATTGCCCCTATCCGGATTGCCACGTCGACATCCTCCCTCGCCAGATCGACAACCCGGTTCTCAGCCTCAAGATGGACGCGCAGATCAGGATACTCTCGCAGAAAATGCGGCAACATCGGCGCCACCAGCCCGATTGCGAATGTCGTTGCTGCGCTGATTTTTAGAACGCCTCGAGGTTGCCCCGTCACCCCATCGAGGGCCGCGGTAGCCTCATTCAGATCGTCCATGACGCGTCTTGCGTGGATCAGGAGTATGCGCCCGGCCTCGGTCAGTCTGAGGGCATGCGGGCCGCGCTCGAACAGCTTTGCCCCGATTTCCCTCTCCAGACGGAACAATGCCCGGCTGAGCGATGATTTAGGCGTTCCCGTGACGCGCGAGGCCGCGCTGAGGCTCATGGTCTCTGCGATGCGCAGAAAGCTGCCGAGATCATCTGAGTTCATGGGCTCGTGTTCCAGATATGGAACAAGACGTCTACGATGACGCACCTGCCCTGTCCAACGGGAACGGCTTATCGTGCCTCTTCAGTAAGGGGGCCGAGATGTCAAAACCAGTTATTCTGAATACGGGCGCAACCGGACAGCAAGGCGGGGCCACGATCCGCGAGATGCAACGTCGAGGGCATTGGCACATTCGCGCGCTTGTTCGGGATCTGAAGGCGCCAAAAGCAGTCGCTCTGGGAAAGCATGGGGTTGAGCTCGCTCATGGTGATCTGGATGATGAACACTCCCTGCGGGTGGCGCTTGATGGGGCTGAGGGTGTTTTATCCGTCCAATCACCCATGAAGATCGGTCCAGTCGGCGAAGAGCGACAGGGGAAGACGCTTGCCAGGGTTGCCAAGGAGAGTGGTGTGAGGCACTTCGTGCAATGCTCCGCAGGCGGGGTAGAGCGACGGAGCGGCGTGCCTCATTTCCAGAGCAAATGGGCAATCGAGAAGCATATCGAAACACTCCGTTTGCCAGCTACGACTTTGCGTCCAGCGGCCTTCATGGAAAACTTTTCGAGCCTGATCTTTCGGATCACCATGCTTTCTATGATGAAAACCTATCTGGGGCTGAATCAGGCTATGCAGCTTGTCTCGGTGCAGGACGTCGCCTGGTTCGCTGCAGAGGCGTTCGAGAAACCTGATCAGTACCTTGGTCGGGCCATAGAGCTTGCAGGAGATAGCGTTACGGCTCGTTCCGCAGCGTCAATTCTGCCGGATGCCGGAATACGTCCTAGCCGCGGCTTCAGGATCCCCTCTGTCATGCGAGCGCACCTGCCCGAGGACTTTCGCCTGATGTTCGAGTGGATCGCCCGAGAAGGGTTCAAAGCTGACATTCCTGCTCTGCGGAGCGAGTACCCTTCATTGCTGACGCTCGAGGACTGGGCGCTGCAACGCGCGTAGGATAGCCGCGAACGCCTGTCGTAGTCTGCTGATCGGATCGGGCGATGAGGCATAGCGAGATAAGATTGCCGATAGGCGGAAATCAGCGGTTTTGCGCCATTTTCCTACTTCCGATTCTTTTGATTATCGGAAGTAGGTCAGAAGGTCGTGAAACAGACGAGAACAGGCTGGTATGGCCGCACCAGACGCTCGCTATCGATGACGTTTAGATCGTCTTTCCTTCCTTGCGACTGCGCTCAAGCATGGATGTCAGCTCCCGCCTACTTGTTGGACGCCGGAGTGACGTCCTATATGTCCTCTAATCGGACATGACGAACAGCAATTCTTCGGCATCGAGCGGGAGATCGAATTAGCAGACAAAGTAGAGCATCCCTCACTATGAATGGGTTGGACATCATAAATAGAGATATTCAGTTAAACAGATAAATATTGGTTTAGGTTGCATTTGATAATTTAGAATGGGTGAAGAAACGGTCATGGCAAAATTTGGCGACTACTACTGGGATGAAAGCTCAGATGAAATACTTTTCCAGCCCCATTCCGCCACAAGTCCAATGCGTGTATATCATAAAAATGAATATGAAAATACAGATGGACTATTCAATAATGAAGATCTCGCGTGGGAAATGTTTGAATCCGAATCCAAAGAAGAGATAGATGAAGAAATAAAATCTGATTCCAACACATACTGGGTGCGAGTACTATTGTGCCTTCCAAAGATAGAGTTGGTCGGCGCGTTATCCAAGGGTCAACAAGGAAGCAAAAATAGATTCGATGTGGGGTTTAGGGAGTTGTTCCCCGCATCGGAAATCACCATTGCCGATAATAGTATTCAATATACCTCTATCTCATCATCGATTTATAAGGGTCTCCGGTGTGGATATTTTCACAGCGGTATGATCGAGTCGGACAATAAAAACTGTTTTGATATCAACATCACCAGGGGATTCCGTTCTGGTAGCAATTCGATCCGGGTCAGTGGGAACAGAATAGATATAGACGCTGACTTATTCACGCAGATTTTCTCGAAAAACTTTCTTACTTTTCTGAGCGCGGCTCGAGCAGATAGTTCGAAAAAAGCGCGAATGCTGAAAATCTGGGCTCGCCGGTGGGGATAAATTTTACCATTGACCAAATTGCCTATATTGGACCGAGGGCAAATATACTGAAAGATTCCCAATAAGGGTGCTCATTGAAAGATTAATCGCGAACAGCCGACATTCCGCTCTCCCCCCATTCCGGACAATGAGTTCCGGTGTGGCTTCCTATGCGCTGACCTACTTCGGGTAGCTTATGTTATCGGAAGTAGGTAGGGGGGCGCGCGCTAAGGACTGGTCTGAGCGCTGGGCGAGATCATTCGTTCAACTAGTGCTAAAGGCGAAGCCAGATTTTGAACAGGGTAACCCAAGGTGCCCCATCACCGAGTTCTGCCCAGACATTCCCCCCGTGGCCATGAACAATCTGGCGCGACAGGCTGAGCCCGATGCCACTGCCTTGCGGCTTGAAGGAAATGAAAGGGTCGAAGATACGCGCGGCATGGGCAGGATCGATGCCGGTCCCGTTATCACCGATCGTGATCGTCAACCCTTGCGCATCGGGCCACGCCATCAGAAGGACGCGTGGTGTCGCCTGTCCTTCCACGGCCTCCGCTGCATTGATGAGCAGATTGGTCACGGCATGTTCGATTTGCGCCCGATCGAGAGCCATCATGACCTGCTGTGGGGGCAGCACCGTCTCCAGTACCCCTGCCCCGAAGCGCGCCGCGAAAAGGCGTGACGCACCGGTGAGAAGGGCCACGACATCGGTTGTCTCACGTAAGGGAGGCGGCAGGCGCGACAAGGCCCGATATCGCGCAACGAAACTTTCCAGCCCCTCGGCCCTGCGCCTGATGGTGGCAACCGCTTCGTAAATGGCGGCCAGGGTCCCGCCATCCGGCGGTTCGGCACAGAGTTCCTCCGCCGTGGCTGAGAGCGAGATGACCGGGGTCAGGGAGTTCATGATTTCATGACCGAGAACCTGAAGCAGATCCCGCAAGGTCTGGGCCGCCGCCTCATTCAGCTCTGAATCGACATCCATGAGCGCAATATAGCTCACCACCCCACCAAGGCTCGCCCCCTGGCTGAGCGAGAGACGATAGCTGCGCGCAAGCCCCCCCTCTGCCGGGGCGATGTGCACGATGCGCGTATTCTCCGCCGTGCTGGGCGCCCCCAGCGCCCGCAACAATGCCGCAGGTGGTGACAAGACGCGATCCTCGGCACCAAACAGGCGACGGGCCGCGCGATTGGCGACATGAAGTCGGCCTTCGACGCTCAGGAACAACAGGGGCACCGGCACGTGGTCGAGCAGCACGCGATTGCGCAAGCGTTCCTGATCGGCAGGCCGGACGAGATTGCGTTCGCGCCGCGTCAACCGACGCTCGAGCGTGACCAGACGCGCGACCAGTGTCAGAGCCGTCCCGCAGGCAACCACGACAGCGAGCAGGGCATTGGCATAAAGCCCCTTATGCACAGCAGGTCCTGTCAATAGTACCGCCCCGATCAGAACGATCAGTGTAAAAAGCGGTCTTAGCGCGGCCTTCATCTAGAGGCCATGCCGCGCCATACGTCGATACAGGGCGGGGCGTGTCAGGCCCAGATCGCGTGCGGCCTTGGTCACGTTGAATCCATGGCGGCGCAAGGCCGTTTCGATCAGCTCCTTCTCGTTGTCACGCAGGGTCGCGGTTTCCGCCCTGGGCACGCTATCTGCCACGGCCTCACGGCCTGAATTTCCGGCGACGTTGGGAGAACGAGGCCATCGCCCCGTGAGAACCACACGCTCCATGGCCACGCGCAGACCGCGTACCTCCTGGGGCAGGTCGTGAGTACCCAAAGCCGTCAGAGCTGCCTCGTCCATCGCAGGGGCTGACACGGCATGGCGGACGGCGAAATAATGCAGGAAATGCCGCGCCAGTGCTTCGATATCCTCGGGGCGCTCGCGCAGGGGCGGTACGACGAGGCGGATGACCCCCAGCAGAAGGAAAAGCCGCGCATCGAGATGGGCCTCGAGCGACCGGGGATCGAGGCTTGTCAGGGCAATCACGCGCGGCGCATCGCCCCGCTCCAGCCGGTCGGCGAGACGCGTCTGCAGGACGGGATCGAGCGCATCGAAACCACGGATGATCCAGAGCCCCTGCGTCTCGGGCAGGGCCACGCATCTGGCGCCTTCGATGACATCGCACGCGATACCCTGCCCCGCGACCATCGACGCCAGACGAACCAGGCGACGCGCCAGCAGCATCTTCCCCGCGCCCGGCGCGCCATGAATGACCAGAGACGCACGGGTAGGAGCCAGGCGGGCAATGGCGTCGAGAAGGGCGAGAAATCCGGGCGATGTGCCGATTACCACATCCTCCAGAGGGAAGGCGGTTTTCTTATCGCAGGGCTTCAGGACTCGACGCACGCAATCGAGCAAACGCTCATTATTCCAAGGCTTCATCACGAAATCGGTCGCCCCGGCCCGCATGGCCTCTACCGCAATTGAGACGCCGCTATGTCCTGTCACTACGATCACCGGCAAATCATCGCGATAGCGGCGCATTTCAGCCAGAAGCGAGAGGCCTTCGGCACCGGTGGTAGCGCCGCGGGTATAATTGAGATCGAGCAGAACCAGCGCCACGGGATACGCCGCAAGCACCCCCATCGCTTCCTGGGCATCATGGGCAGACTCCAGACCAAAACCTTGCCGACGCAGCATCAGACGGGCCGCCGCCTGCACATCGCGGTCATCATCGACAAACAGGATGATCGGCGCCTGCAAGGCGGCAAAAGATGGGCTGGACACCGAGTCGTTCCGCTTCTGGCTCATTTTTGGCTTGACGCTCCCCCGTACATGTTCGTTTCCGGACATTTCGTCCGATATCGGACGGTGGACAACCGCGTTCTTAGAAAAATTGTTATTTATCAGCAAGATATAAAACAAGAAACCTAGGATACACTGTTTCTTGCAAGGAGTAACGCTGTATGGATCGCCCCCTCTCCCCCGGCAGGACCGGTACCCTCAATCCAGGAACGGCCGGCACAGGCCCCGCTAATCCTGGGGCAGGGATGGACCGCAAGCTGGCTCCGTCGCGTCGTCGCCTCTGGCTGCGTCGCGCGGTGCGTTATGGGGGGGCGGTCCTGCTTGTCGTTCTGCTCTGGCAGGGCTGGCGCCTCGTTCCGGCATCGAACACGCTGTCGGTAAAAGCCGCCGAGATCACCACGTCGGTTGTCATGCCCGCGCCATTTCTGGATTACCTTCCCGTGCGGGCCATCGTCGCCCCGCTGGATGTGACGTTCATCGATTCCGTCGCAGGTGGACAGGTGCTTCAGGTCGTTGCGCATGACGGTGCGCTGGTCAAACAGGGCGATGTTCTTGCACGCCTCACCAATCCCCAGCTTCAGCTCGATGTAACCTCCAGAGAGGCATCCATCGCCAGCCAGCTTGGTACGGTCAGCGCCCAGCGCCTGACGCTGCAGCAGACCCGCACTACCGAAGAAACGCAGCTCGCGGAGGCACGCTATAACCTCCTCAAGGCTCAGCGCGAATTATCCATACGCGAGCAGCTTCATGGCCAGGGCTTCGAGTCCGACGCCAATGTGCAGTCCTATCGCGATGAGGCCGATTATTACACCCGTCGGCTCAGGCGACTGCAGGAAGCACTGGCGCAGGACATAAGGGTGGCCGATCGGCAGGCCGCAGAAATCGATGAGGAAGCCGCGAGACTGCGCTCCAATCTCGATGTTGTGCGCTCCAGCCTCGACGCGCTGGTGCTCAAGGCCCCTGTCTCGGGCCGCCTGACCAACTTCGATCTGCAACCGGGCCAATCCCTCAAGGCAGGAGATCGGATTGGCCAGATCGACAGCGAGGGCTCCTACCGCCTCGATGCCATGATTGACGAATTTTATCTTGGACGCGTGGCGAGTGGAGAGCGCGCCGTCGCGGCCCTGGGCAATAGCGGAGCGGAAGACGCCAGCGGAAGCGCTATGGCAGGCGGCGGCGCCGCCCTCGCACTCAGTGTGTCCCGGGTTCATCCGCAGGTGGTGAACGGCCAGTTTCGAGCCGAGCTCGTCTTCGACGCACCGCCACGCATCGCCCTCCGCCGCGGGGAAAGCGTGGATGTCAAAATCACCCTTGGCGAGACCCACACGGTGCTTGTCCTGCCCAACAGCGCATGGCTCGAGGCAAGTGGCGGAAGCTATGCCTTCGTGCTTGCCCCGAACGGACGCAGCGCAGAGCGCGTGAGCATTCTCTCGGGGCGGCGCAACCCCGATCAGGTGGAAATCACGGGCGGCCTGCATGAGGGCGACCATGTGATCACCTCGTCCTACAACAGCTACAAATCCTTCGCCCATCTTGCCATTCACTGACCCGTTCCATTGCATAATCGAACCGAAAGATCCGAAGCCATGCTGATCACCCTGTCACATATCCAGCGGCTCTATCGCTCCGAGGAAGTCGAGACGACTGCGCTTCTTGACATCAATCTCGACATAGAAAGGGGTGAATTCCTGGCGATCATGGGTCCGTCGGGCTGTGGCAAATCCACCCTGCTCAATATTCTGGGCACGATCGACCGGCCCAGTGCCGGGTCTTACCTGTTCGACCAAATGGAGCTGACGACCATGAACGAAGCCGCGCTGGCCCGCTTCCGCCGGGAGAATCTTGGCTATGTCTTCCAGAGCTTCAACCTGATCGACGAACTTACGGTCGAAGAGAATATCGAGCTCGCCCTCACCTATCGCGCCATGCCCAAGGCGCAGCGTCGCGCGCGCGTCGCCGAGGCGATGGATCGCGTCAGCATTGGCCATCGCGCCCGGCATTATCCCTCCCAGCTCTCAGGTGGCCAGCAGCAGCGCGCTGCCATCGCGCGTGCCATCGTCGGCGCCCCAAAGCTCATCCTCGCCGATGAGCCCACTGGCAATCTCGATACGGAAAACGGTGCGCAAGTCATGGACATCCTGCAGGCGCTCAATGACGAGGGTGCTACCATCATCATGGTCACGCATTCGCCAAGTCATGCGGATCTCGCCCGCAGAAGGGTGGACATGCTCGACGGGCAGGTCGTTGTTTCCGTGCGCGACGCGATCTGAGGAGCTCTGTCATGCTCAAGACCATCCTCACCAGCGTGGTGCGTCAGGCCAGACGGCATCCGCTATTTGTCGGACTCAATGTCATCGGGTTGGCGCTGGGTCTGGCCGTGTTTCTGACCCTGATCCAGCTGGTGCGCCACGAATACGCCACCAATACCGGATTCGAGGGCTATACCCATATTGCTCGCCTCGACGAGCACTGGTCCGAACCCGGTACCACCCCCTATGAAAGCGGCGATGCGAGCTTCAGATCCCTTGCTTTCCTCAACCAGGATTATCCCGACATTGTGGCCGCCGCGCCTTATATGGAGGACCGCATACGCGTCGCCCTGCCCGCCTCCGGTGCGGGCACGCAGGGTTCCTCCGGACGGGATGTCACCCTGCATCAGATCATTACCACAAATCCCTTTTTTCGGATCGTCACTCTGGAATTCACGCAGGGTACGGCCCGGGACGCCCTGATGCGCCCTGACGGGGCCATTCTGACGCGTGAGGCCGCGCAGATGCTGTTCGGCACCGAACAGGTGCTCGGACGTGCGCTCGACACAAACAAGAACGGCGTCAAGATGCGCGCTATCGTGACCGGCGTGATCAAGGCGCCCCCGGCCCCCGGCTTCATGGATGGCGTTCAGATTATCACCTTCGCCTCCCCGACGATGCAAGAAACGATAAACTGTTTCCGCAACTGGGGCAGCAGCTGCGGCAAGGTGTTCGTGCGTCTGCGTGAAACGGCCGATATTGCCGGGTTGAACCGGAGCTTGCCCGCTTTCGTCGCCCGGCGTGCCTCAGGGAGCAACAGCGAAGGCAGTTCCCTTGGCCCCAATCCGGGTAAAACCTATGCGCTGTCGCTGATGCCTCTCGCCGCCATGCACTTTGCGGATATCACTGTCCAGAACGTGTCTGACGGCGTGAGCCAGGCCGTCGTCGACAGTATCGGCCTGGTCGGGGTGCTGGCGCTTGTCCTGGCCTGTGCCAATGCCATCAATCTTGCGACCGCCCGCGCCGGGTTGCGTGCACGGGAAGTAGCGCTGCGCAAGACGCTCGGCGCGCCACGACGCTCGCTCTTCCTTCATTTCACGGGAGAAGCGCTGGTGCTGGCCTGTTTTTCCGGTCTAATCGGTCTGGCCCTGTGCGAGATTGCGGTGCCTTTCATGGCCAGCATGACGGGTGAGGCCATCACCATGGATTACGGCTTTATGACTTTTGCCCTGCCGGGGCTGGTTCTAACCTGTGGCCTCGCCTCGGGGCTCTATCCGGCGCTTATCCTGTCAGGTTATCGCCCTGCTTCTATTCTGGCTGCCACGCGCATGCCTTCGGGGGGGAGGGGTGCCACCGGTCTGCGCAACGCCCTTGTCACAGGGCAGTTCGCCATCGCCATCTGCATCGTCATCTGCACGCTGGTCATCGGGCAGCAGACCGATTTCACGCGCGATGCCGATAAGGGTTTCGCCAAGGACGGCCTTCTGGTCGGCCAGCCCATGGGCACCGGGGATATGGCTCAGCAGCGCCTGATGATCGATCGTCTACGGCTGGTCCCCGGCGTGACAGCTGTGTCGCTCGGCGAGCTGAAACCCAACCCGCAATCCGAGAGCCGATCGACAATTTCCTACGATGCCCCGAGCGGCAAGATCGCAGCCCAGCTGCTGCTCGATACGGTCACGCCCGGCTATTTTGACACTTATCGGCCGCGACTTCTGGCGGGGCGCTGGTTCGACCTGTCGCATGGCGAAGATGACTGGCCCGCGGATACGCAAGCCAATTCCAAATCCTCATCTGCCGCGGGGCCCCCGGTATCTGCTGCCCCAGCCTCCCCCTTCGGCCAGGCGCCGGATAGTACCCGCACCGGCTTGCCGATGCTCAGCGTCATTCTCAACGAAAAGGCGGTCCATGCTTTCGGAGTCGATCGACCCGAGGCGATCATCGGTAAGACCCTGCAGGAGGGGTATCGTACTTTTCGGGTGATCGGTGTTATGGCCGATATGCGTTTCGGCCCTCCGCGTCAGGCCCTGCCCCCTACACTGCTGCGCTTCACCACCCTGTCGCACAGAAGTCTAATCGATCCCATACCGGCCATCCGCTACCACGCGGTCACACGCCCGGTGATGGAAGAGCGGCTCGATCGCGCCTGGGCGGGGGTGCTGCCTGATGTCACGAGCCATTTCTCCCCTGCTGAGGACAAGATGGCCATCTATTACACGGGTGACGAGAAACGTAGCCGGCTCTTCTCGGCCGGGGCCGGGGCCGCGCTCTTCATCGCCTGCCTCGGCCTTTATGGTCTGGCTGCCTTTGCCGCAGCACGGCGCGTGCATGAGATTGGCATCCGCAAGACACTGGGCGCCACGGCGGGACAGGTCGTGGTTCTACTTTTGCAGGATTTCCTGCGCCCGGTGCTGCTGGCCTGTCTCCTTGCGGCGCCGGTGGCCTTCTTCCTCATGCGCAGCTGGCTGAGCGGGTTCGACGAACGCATCGCGCTCGGTGGGGGAGTGTTCCTTGCGGCCATTGGTGGCGCCATGGCTATCGCCACCTGCACCGTTCTGGGTCAGACGCTCCGTCTAGCCCGCTCCGCACCGGCCCGTGCGCTGAGAGCGGAGTAACGCCTATGGTGATATCACGCCTCAGGCCTGTCGCGCCGGTCAACGCCTTCCGCGGTGGGAGAATGGCTTCGGCTCATGCCTTTCTGGAGGATTTCATACGCTGTTGTCGCCTCCGGCGACCTGGAAAGGCAGGTCATGCGCTTCTCATCATGGGCGTTGCGAGCATTGCCCTCGAAGCTAGCCCGCGCCCTGCCATGGCACAGACGCTGAGACAGGCTCTGGCCATGGCCTATCACAGCAACCCTACCCTTCTGGGCGAGCAAGCGAACCAGCGCGCCGTGACGGAAAACTCGGTACAGGCCCGCTCCGGCTGGCGACCGACGGTGCAGGTGAACATGGACGCCAATTATCAACAGGGTCCCTATACCAGCGCCTTTGCCCTCGGCACCTATACGTCCAACTATGCTGAAGGTTACGTCACGGCGAAGCAGACACTCTATTCCTTTGGTCATATTGCCAATCAGGTCAGGGCCGCCGATGCACGGTCACGCGCTGAAGGCCATGCCGTGCGGCTGACCGAGCAGCAGCTCTTCATCTCGACCGTGACCGCCTATATGGACGTGCTGCGCGATCGCGCCATATGCGCCGTACGCCAAGCCGATCTCGACGTGCTCGATCGTCAGGTGAAGCTCACCACTGCGCGCTACACTCTGGGCGGGACTCCCGCCGAGCAGGTGACGCGTACTGATGTCGAACAGGCCGAAACACGCCGTCGATCGGCCGAGGTCGCGCTCAACCAGGCCGAGGCGGCCCTGGCTGCCTCCGAAGCCCAGTTCGAGGCCGTGATCGGCACTGCACCCAAGACACTCGAAATGCCCTCCGAATTGCCCGGCTTGCCTGGAAGTGTAGCGCAAGCCGTGCAGACCGCCATTGCCGCCAATCCGCAACTTGCCGAAATGAAGGAGATGAAACATGCGACCTCCGCTGATATCGACACGGCGCGCTCGCAATGGGGACCCCAGATTCAGGTGCAAGGCAGTTTCGGCACGATTGGTCCCGCAGCCCCTTTCAGGGGCCAACAATATGGTGAACAGGTCGCAGGAACCGTCTCTTTGGTCCAGCCACTCTACAATGGAGGGCTCTATAACGCCCAGATTCGCCAGGCGCGTGACAGGGATGAGCAGGCCCGGCAGAACATCGAGCTTACACGGCGCAGCGTTCTGCAAAGCGTTATGGCCAGCTGGAAGGCCGTTATCCATGGTGTGCAGGCGGTAAAATCCGGGATTGCCGAGGTCAAGGCGGGCGAGACGGCGCTTAAGGGCTACCAGATCGAGTACGGCTATGGACTGCGCAGCACGACGGATGTGCTCTATGCCGATGAGATCCTGCGCGCCGCACAGGTGGAACTCGCCACGAGCCGTCACGACACCATTGTGGCGGAGGCCACATTGCTTGCGGCAACCGGCCATCTCCAGGCGGCCGATCTGCTCCAGGCTACGCCACGCTATGTCCCGGATGTTGCCTACCGCCAGGCGCAAAACCGAGGATGGGAGCCTCTTCAGGCTCCCGTCGCCGCTCTTGATCGCGCGGGCTGGTAAGGAGCCGAGACGACGCTGCCTACGATCGCAGAGGCTATCCTGGCCAATCTGACGCGCCTCAGGCTTTTCACCGCGCTCAATCTGGCCGGACTGGCCCTCGGTCTGGCCGTGCTTCGGCAAGGCCTGTCTTTCACACTGACGCCAGATCAAGCGCATGATTTCCCTCAGCCATGGTGCTCCTCGACGCCTTGCCGCACGCTCCACGCTAAGTCGTCTGCAATCGGGGCTATGTCGCGCACCGGTTTCGCGGGGCCTTGTGGGACTGGGGCTCACGCCCTGTCATTCCGTCCAAACGCAACGAACTGCAGGTAGCCTGTGCGAAATGAGCGTATCAGCACCGGCATCTGGTCGAGAATCTGTGGGCTCGCCTCATGGAGTGGAGAGCCGTCGCCACGCGATACGAGAAAACCGCCGCTTCCTTCATGGCCGTCATCTGCATCGTAGCCGCTGCAGACCACATCAAGACCTAACAGGCCCTAGATGGCAGGTAACTCCCAACCTATGCTGCCTGCGCCAGATGACAGCGTCGATTAACATTTACCACCCAGTCGTTTTTAAAAGTCGACGCCGCAGAAAGACTTGACAACTCGTTATCCGCGTTTAATTTTGATGAAAGCTTGGAGTATATAATGAATAAATTTCAATTTATCAAAGAATATTGCGATAGATACGGATGGCAATATGGTTCTGAGAACAAGGCCTTATTCTTTTACAGTCTTACGAAGATGTTTAGGCCAAGAACTGTTATTGAGCTCGGCGCCGGATATGGCGTGGTTACATTCATGATTGGTGAAGCTCTCCGTCTCAATGGAGAGGGAACTATCTATAGTTATGACAATGGCTCTCAATCAAGAGCGATCATGAATGATATTTCCCCAGAAGAAACGATAGAGGATTGCTCTGGTGCATATTTTAGTTATCTGAATAAAAAAATTGAAGATTTTGAATTGGGCAATTACGTCAAATTTATAAATGCAGAAATTCCTCCTTATCCATCTCAGTTTGATGAGGTGGATATCGTATTCTCAGATTTTGTCTCATCTCCGGCCATTATACTTCAGGTTCTAGCCACATATCTTCCTCTGATGGTCAAGGGAGGGTCAATATTCTTTGATAGTTGTGCATCTCACTTTTCTTGTTATAGCACAATCGAATTTATTACTGAAAGACTGAATAGCGGAAAAATCCCTCTTATATTGCTGGAGGGTTGCGATGAAGAGCTTCGTGAGAAATTCGCTCTTGTAGTTAAGAATTCAAGATTTACTCTTAAGCATATAAATGATGTAGCGAAAAAAACGCAAAACACTTTTAGCTGGCTACAAATCGAACCTGCGGATCTCGTTCCTCATCCGAGAACAAATATCATGTACTAGAGGCTGTTATGTACTTTCTGTTAGTCGTGCCGCAGTAAAGATTGGTGTCTGGACGCAAGTAGTATCCCTCTGATGTTGCCGACGACGAATGGTCGCTGGTGGTACCGTATCTGGCGCTGCTGTGCGAAGATGCGGGCCAGCGCCAGTATTCGCTGCGCGATGTTGTTCAACGGCCTGCGCTATGTCGTGCGCCACGGCACCACGTGGCGGGCGATGCCGAACGACCTGCCGCCCTGGGCCTCGGTGTATCGGGGTGCTGTCACATTAATTGCGGCGTGTAAGATGCTGGTGATGAGAGCGTCATCTGTGAGTTACAAACTGCACCGATTTCCAAGTAATCTGATTGCTCGTACTGTGTGGTTGTACTTCCGTTTCCCTTTGAGATTTTACCTTGTGGACGAGATGCTCCTCAAGCTGGGCATTGTCGTTTCGTATGAGACGATCCGCCGATGGAACCTGAAGTCTGGTGCGGCTGTTGCCCGCTCCCTGCGTCGCAAGGTAGTGAGACAGGATGATATCTAGCGCCTGTAGGAAGTGCGGATCGTGATCCGTGGCAAGCCGCACTAGCTGTGGCGGGCGGTCGACCAGGATGGTTGTGTTCTCGACGAGATCTTACATACCCGTTGGAACACCAAAGCGGTAAGACGTCTGTTGATCCGGCTCCTCAAACGGCAGGGTTTACGCCCCAGTCGTGTAATCACCGACAAACTCAAATCCTATGAGGTCCTATGAGGCAGCGAGGCGCAACATGCGTCTCTCGATCCGGCCTTTCTCGCATAAGGGTCAAAACAACCAGGCGGAGAACAGCCATCTTCCTCTGCAAAAACGTGAGCGCATCATGCAGAAGTTCCTCTCACCAGGCGGGCGCCAGCGCTTCATGTCCGTCGTCTCAGCCGTCCGCAATCTCTTTGTCAAACCCGCATCCGTCATCACCGCTCCTTCTCGTCACATCCATCGTGTTCGGGCTCTCACCCAATGGAGCAACGCGACCGCTCTCGGCGCCTAAAGATCTCTTTCGCGGGCGTCGCCTACCTCACGTCAGTTAACGTGACATCACCCCCTTGACGCATTGCCGCATGCCCCACCCTATGTCGTTTGCGATCTTGGATCCGCCCTGAACCAGTGTCGAGAGGCTTTATGGGAGAGAGGCTCGTGCCCGGTCATTCCGTCCAAACGAAACAAGTCTTCCGTCGCCTGCCCAGAACGGGCCTATCGGCACCGACATCTCGTCGAAAACTTCTGGGCTCGTCTAGGGGGGGGGGGCGCCACACGATACAAGGAAACCGCCTCCTCCTTCATGGCCGTCATCCATATCGCCGCAGTCTTGGATCACTCCGAGGCATAACAGACCCTGGAGTATAAGAAACCTTTGAGAATTTCAACGCAGAGAGAGAGCCTGGGGGACGACTCTCCCTCCGCTTACGCGCATAGTATAAGAAAAAGATCGGCTAACGGAAAAAAATGCTAGACTAGAAAATCTTCGCTCTCGCCCGTGAGCTTGAGGTGTGGCTTACTGCCGACATCGACATTAACATGACCATGTACATCAATGGCCACCTGTGTGGGAGAAAAAATTTCTGCGTTTGCACGCGCTTCGGTCTTATCTTTGAAGCCAAGGGTAGAGGCGCCAGCTACTCCATCAACACTAATGCCCACCGCAAGTGCCGCTGCGGAATACGCAAGGTGTTTCTTTAGGTTCGGATTCATGATTACAGCAACTCCTGTATGCCTATGCCGCCGGACAGCCCGGCCATAAATCCGAACACAAACATTTTTCACAGTCAATATATAACTTATTACTTATGCGCAATCATGATTTATCGAGGGCGAGAAATGTTGCCTGCCCATAGACGAATATCATTCCTGAACTCCAAATGCTTGGAGGCGTAGGAAAGAGTTGGAGAAAAAAAACCGAACGTAACAGTATCTTTACACACCCAAACGAGAAATTCTCCAATAAGAGACTCGAATAAATTGGATAGATGCAGCGATATAAATTTTAGTTTCTGTCGAGTCTCTTCATCGCACATGCCGTAGTTTACTCTGATTTTTATAAGTTCGTTATTGACGACGTAAAAGCTGCATAATAATGGTTCTGCTCGCTCTTTTTTAACGAAAAATCTGTTATACCTTTCTGATTGTCGCGTAATTTCGGTTTCGCGCCAGTTGTACAACGACCAGACAGATTTTTCGAACCAATCAGGGCCCGCAACGTGAGGTGGGGGCTCTTCCCTTCCAAAACAATAGTAGTATTCTGGAGTGCGTATATAGTCTCCAAACTTATTGTTAATCAAATACCACTGACTTGGCAGTGACAATAGAGAATGGGAAGCTCCACGAATGCAAGAAGATGTAGCTATAATGTTCGATTGATTATAGGTATCCTGAATCAGGTTCTGAGCCAGATTTATACCTATAGATTTGCTATGGCATTCCTCGAAAAACTCTGTCGTTTCGATAGCAAAGTGACGATTTATAACGGCATAACCGCTCGCCCTTTCCGAGAATATCGAACAATCAGACTTTATCCTATATTCGTAACCCTCCTTACAGATTTGAAAACGAAAATTATCTACATGATATGAAAATACGTCGCCATTAAGTGCATCCAATACGGGATCTAGCGAAGAAGAATGAACAATTATAACTTTGTTTAAACTCATTGTGCCGTCCTCAAGCCGGTCTTCACCACATTCGATATTTCCTCTATAAAATTAGAGAATTCAGCTGTTATATTTGCTGCTGGAGAAAAATGAGCTTGCGCGCGCCGCGCTATTTTAAACCCGACAGCATTGTGCCGCATTTTCTCCTCTACTTCGCTTTCTCGAATATTTATATCGCTATAACGATTTTGCAGAATAGCTCGCATGAAGCGATATTCTGCGAAGTATATTAATATTGCATGACTCATCGAAGAGTCCGGAATATGATTGCCGGACCAAAAACTATATGCTCTGGTCTGAAGCGACTTTTTCACGAAATAGCCATAAAGCTTTTCTATAGTCGCAATAAAGCAATGAAGAGTTTCATGTAGTATTCTGTCCGCACAATCAATAACGCTCATTTCTTCGAGATGTGGATTTAGCAGCTTTATAGTCCCGTAGTGGCCCTCCCAATGATCTGAGCCGACAACAACGCTATCGGATGCACCAAGGGCCTCAGCGCGGGTCACAGATTTCCTTATTATAATTCTATTTAGAAAAGCACACACCATGTAGAAGTATCCTGGCGCGTTATGTTGAATGATTTTTACCGCTTCGTTAATTTTGTTTTTAATCAGAAATATTTCTTCACCACTAAACTGTAGGCTTGTTTCTGCAAGAGCGCCCCCAACGAGTTTGCCTTTGTAGCTGAGGTCACTTACCGCGTCTAATGTAGCGCCAAAATAGAGCTTGTGCTGCTCAACGTATGATATTTCATGGTCTAGTTCGAAGAAACCAATATCTCCATAGGGACTCCACCTGATGTCGTTTTGGTAATGAATGAAATTACAATGGAAGTTTATTTTTGGTATTCTAGAGACCAAGTACTCCCTTTTAAAAATGTCAATTATATATTGACCTATGTCATCATGTTTTATTGCCTCTCCGAAATTATTTTTCATGGCTATTAGGGACGAGCACTCAGCACTCAGTAGTAATCTCGCCCTGTGCTGCACAGGAAGATCCTCGTAAAGCGAAATCGCCTCTTTACAGTCAATAGAATACAATATATTCTGAATATCTTCCAAAGTTTTGTTTATATAACTATCGACGATTGTACTTATGGCGTTTTCTTGATTGCTTTCCTCGAAAAGTACCGACTTTATATAATAGAGAGACTTCATCGCGTATTTCCGTGACCAGATGACGTAAGCTTATGATTCACATAGAGACTAAGAAATCAATAGTATTTTCTCGGTGTGGCTCTTTAAAAAATAGCTATGTTTCACCCATCACGAGAACGTTCTCTGCGCTGACCAGATCGTAAGGGTTTGCCATTCTGGCATTGGTCTGAGTCAAGTTGACGGCCGGGATGGGAGGCCGGCGCAGATGTCGTCACACACGCTGTCTCTCGATCTTCGCGCCAGTGTGGTCGCAGCGGTATCGGCGAGTATGATGTTTCGCCGTCAGGCCGCCGAGTGCTTTGGCGTCAACCCGGCGAGCGTTGTGCGCTGGTGCGCCCTTGCTGCTGCGAACGGCTGCCCTGCGGCCAAGCCCCGCGGTGGTGGCAGACTGTCGCATCGGATCGAGGCGCAGGCCGAGCGGATCCACAGCCTGATCGCGGAGCATGACGCCCATACCCGCGCCGAGATCCGTGCTCGGCTGGCCGGTGACGGACATCACTCCGCAATCGGTACGCTGTGGCGCTTCTTCGCGCATCAACGGATCGCATGGGAAAAAAGCCTGCTCACGCGGCGGAGCAGGATCGGCCGGACATCCTGATGCGACGGCAGGATGGTTCAACAGCCAACCCGACGTCGTCCCCGAACAGCTGGTGTTCATCCACGAAACCTGTGTCTCGATCAATATGGCGCACCATTACGGGCGCTGTTGGCGTGGGCAGAGATTACGACCCGCTGTCCGGTACGGAAACTGGAAAACCACGACCCTCATCGCACGCCTCCGGCTGACCGGCATCGTCGCGCCCATGATGCTGGATGGCCCGGTCAACGGCCGCAGTTTCCAGACCCATGTCGATCGCGTGCGGGTGCCGGATCTGCGTCCCGGCGAAATCGTCGTCATGGACAATCTCGGTTTGCACAAGGAACCGGGTATCCAGGCGGCGATTGAGGCCGCCGTGGTCAGTCCGAAATTTCTGCCCCCACTACAGCCCGTACTTCAACCCGATCGAGATGGGCTTCTCCAAGCCTAAAGCCCACCTCCACCGTGCCGCCGAGCGCACCCGCGATGGGCTCTGGGACAGGATTGGCTGCCTCATCGATCAGGTCTCTTCCAACGAATGCGCGAACTTCTTCATCGCCGCGGGATACGAGCCCGAATGCAAGGAAAACGCTTTAACGCCCCGCCTAGATTGAAATCCTATGAATTACAGGCCGCTCCAGAACGATACCGGCAGGAAATCATAAACGTAGGAAGCGTGGCCTAAAGCTGGATAGTGTGCACTACTAGTTTAAGGACCACAATGAGTTTCACCTCAGCCGCATCCTCGCCTAGCAGCCGACTAGAGTAGATCCACGTTATTCCGGTTCATAGCCTGCGGCGGTGAAGAAGTTGACACATTCATCAGGAGTGAAAGCGTCCAGGAATGATCCGGCGGCGTCCCATAATGCTTTGACGGTTCTTGCTGCCTTGGCTCGCAAGAGGGCCTTGAACTTGGCGAACGCTATTTCGATCGGGTTGAAATCGGGACTGTAGGGAGGCAGGAACATCATCTTTGCCCCCGCTCGTTCGATGGCCTTTCGCGCACCCGGCATCTTATGAGCGGGCAAATTATCCAGCACGACGATATCGCCCGGGCTCAGCGTCGGCACTAGAACATGCTCGACATAGGCTTGCAAATCTCGCCGTTCATGGCGCCTTCATGCCCGTCCAGCCTCGAACCGCGGGGCTTGCCCTAGCGGCGCGCCGCCCGTTCGCCGCCTTCACGTTCGCGCCGAAGCCACCGGATCGCCGTGGAAATCCCGATCCCGAACCGCTTCGCTACTGAACGCGCTGACCCGCCCGCTGCGCTGGCTTCCAGAACGCGCACCCGAAGATCGTCACTCAATGCTCGCGCCATCACCATCTCCATCAATGGAAACGGTGAATCACAATCCACGCTCCGCGCCATCCCCCACGATTCAGCGTTCAGTGGGAGCGCTCTAGAAAATATATGAGGGCTTCGTTGCAATCAGCCGTGTGTCCGGTATGACAGGGTCAATTCCAACCGGCCATTCATCCTCTCTGCTTCGGAATCCATTTTCGAAGCCTAAATCAACCTAGGCGACTTTCCAAGCAGGCTTTGAGAGGGCTGAGTTCACGTTCGCTTTCCCAGAGTTACTCTCAGCCAACGTGAACAAGTCCTACCACCGGTGCTGAAACACACAGTTGTGTGGGCCTATTGGATATATTGAAAACAATGATATGCGTGTGGGTTGCTGTTTCAGAAGGCATCTTGACGTTTCCGAAAGTAGATTGCGATCGCCATTAAAACAGCTGCTACCGCGAGCCCGATCAGCGTGACACTAGAAGTAAGTATCTTCAGCGCAGGCGAATGCAATATTGTCCAACCGGAATTGTTTAAATCGCCCGTACTGTTCACCGCGCGTGGGACACCCGCGAGCATGGATGTTTGTAACGATGCATTCTCACTGCTCGAAAAGAGCGCTCTCTTGAAACACCCTAGACACAAATCTAATAGGCGCGAGTGCCCGATAGCGGAGCGCTCTATTACCATAATCCCGGCTGGCCCAACAAACCCCAACAGCCAAGGCATGCGTCGAGCACTGACCGAAACTAGCAACAACCATGCGTATACTGGCGCCAGTGATAAGCCACAGAGCAAAGAGTCTATTGATACGCTTAATATAGCCTCAGAAACGTCGCTGGTATGCCAGATGCGAGACAGGCTTGGCAGCCAAATCGATGCAACGAGGCTCCCGGCGAACACCGCAAAAAGTACTGCAAGTGCAATCGCCACTGTCACCAACGGCAGGACCACGACCGGAATTGCGAATTTAGCTAGCATTGTCGCAACATCAGTAACTGGCATAGATTTCCAGAAAAGAATTGTTCTGTCGCGGCGCTCTATAAATCCGGAATTTATACAGTAAACAAGCGCTGCGAATACGCTTGCGGTCAGTGAGAGTTTGAGCGATGCGTTACCAATTTGTGTCGCGATAGGCAGTTGCTGCGAGGCAAAAGTAGAGTTGCTCAACTGTGAAATTAAATTACAATATTCAATGAATCCTATCGAATTCGGTTTTTTAGAAAGGGCAATAACTAACGAAGTTAGAAGCCCTAGGCCCGCAGCCAGCGTGATGCCCAGCGGGGCCCAGACGATGCTTTTGTGTTCCCACAACTCTCGTCGCATTTGCCAATAAAGCGTCCTCATACCGCCTCCGCCCGGTGTATCGGCTTACTCGATAGCATCACAAACAAATCGGCCAAACTAGGAGTGCATACATCACCTAACAGGGAAAGTATCTCTCGTTCCACTCCATCGAATAGCATGATGCTGCGTCCCGGAGTCAGGTGTTCATAAAGGGGTCCTAGCGCCATGGCCTCCTGAGTATGCTTCGCTCTCGGAGCCAGTACGGAAAAACGCTGCGCCAATGCGTCAGTAGATATATCTAGAATGATACGGCCATCATTAATTATTATTAGATCCGTAAGCATTTCTTGCACTTCATTTATATAATGCGTTGTTATAATGATGGTTTTCTCAGAATTATGGTAGTTGTTTTTTAGGAAGTTGTAGAACTTATTGCAGTGGATTACATCCAAGCCTAGAGTTGGCTCGTCTAAAACCAATACCTTAACGTCAATCGCCAAGACTAGCGCCAAATGTAACTGCGCGACCATACCCTTTGAGAGAGATCTTACCGTCGCACGCGGAGAAATATTGGTCTGCTCGAGGTATTCTAATGCCTTGTCGCGGTCAAATCGCGGATGTACACCTTGCACATAATTTATTGCCTGGTCGACACGCAGCCATCGCGGCAGTACCGCAACGTCAGCAATAAAACAGATTTCCTGCATCAGGGCATCGCGATCCAACCAAGGATTGCGCCCCAAAACCGACAGATATCCGTCGAATTGTGTAAGGCCTAGTATTGCATTTATTACCGTTGTCTTCCCCGCCCCATTTGGGCCCACTATGCCTACGACTCTTCCTCGTCCAACCGTCAGATCGATCCCATTGAGCACAACCTTTTGTCCGAATTTTTTGCGCAGACCTATTGCTTTAATTACGCTCATGGCAGATTACCCGCATTCCACCGATGGTAGTCACACAGACCGTCATAATAAATCCCCGGAAGTCTCGAGAACCATCGTCCTAACAAAAACGCTCTTCGTTAGTCCCTAGCAGTACTGCAGCGCTCCTCCAGATGCAAGCAAGCCTATACACTGACGACCCTCATGACATCGGCACCTAGAGCGTTTTCTGTGCTGATTGGATCGTGAGGGATTCTGGTGATGTCACATTAACTGACGTGAGGTAGGCGACGCCCGCGAAAGAGATCTTTAGGCGCCGAGAGCGGTCGCGTTGCTCCATTGGGTGAGAGCCCGAACACGATGGATGTGACGAGAAGGAGCGGAGATGACGGATGCGGGTGTGACAAAGAGATTGCGGACGGCTGAGACGACGGACATGAAGCGCTGGCGCCCGCCTGGTGAGCGGAACTTCTGCATGATGCGCTCACGTTTTTGCAGGGGAAGATGGCTGTTCTCCGCCTGGTTGTTTTGACCTTTATGCGAGAAAGGCCGGAACGAGAGACGCATGTTGCGCCTCGCTGCCTCATAGGATTTCTTATTATCGGAATTAGGTCAGAAGGGCGCTGACCGCCTGGCGGGAAACGCCCAGATACTCAGGGACTATTTTGATCCTGACATTCTGAGGCTCAAGAAGCACGATCTTGATCCAGTCTTCGACATGGACTGCGAGCGAGCTATGCATTTTAAGCATCATGGTAGTCCTCCAATGCCATATCGCAGAGTTGCCCCTGCTCATTGAAACGAAACGTAAGCTGCCAGTTTTAAGTGACGACTATGGACCAGATCCCTGCCCGCTCTCCGACAAAAGGATGCAGCCCATAATTCGGAGGCACTGCGAGCTCATCCAACGACCCTGCAGCAGCAATGAAAGCGAGCATCTTCCGCAACCGGTTCATATCGCCAACCAGCCCTTTGACGTTTCCCGTCTTGAAAAAGCGTCAGAGGTCGTTGTATCTGATACTTTCGATCTCCGTGCCCGTTAGGCAACATCTTACATTAACGATATAGAGACGGTCGTTACGTTGAGCGCATGGTCGGTTAGGGTGATAAGATCGACGACCTGAGAAATTGACCGTCCCTAGCCATTTACCTACTTCCGATAATTAAAGTTATCGGAAGTAGGTAAATGGCTAGGGCGCGAAACGGCGGTGGACGGGCCGAGAAGCGTGCCTCAGAGGCTCGCTTTCGATGCGGCGCAGATCGTCTCCCTGCCTATACGGCCGCGCTGAATGAAGGATGTCAGCTTTCGCCCTCATGTCGGACATACCAAGAGCATAAACAGCTTCCCAAAACGGACATCAAAATCGGAATTGTATTGGCTGATTTCTTGTTGAAGATATTATTTAAAGAGCATTTTACCATTGCAAAATTCTACAAAATAAACTCATGAAGCAACGATCTATTCTTCTGGTAAATACATGGATCCCTGATGGTATATACGCGGATCACAGGTATTGATATATTCGTCTCGATGCTATGGGTCGTGAAAGCTGATGTGTCGTAGGGAGACTGACGTGAAGATTTACAAAGTCGATAAAGGGGACCCGCGTCCGCCAACGTTTCCGTCAATCACGCTACTACCAGACCATTGGGACGACTTCGGTTTCAAAACTACTTTTTACGTTGCTTTTTGGCGGTCTCCCGAAAATGCGGAGACGCTTCATCAAATTAAGATAATGAAGATCGGTCTTAAGCGCGGCGCTAGCGTTCTTCCGAAGGCCCCACTTATTGATTCCCTTCCAGACGACTTCGCCTCCATTGGTGCTGATTTTGGTTACTATACTCGAATCATGCTTCTTGGTCCGGAATTGCAAAAAGAAATACTAACTGCAATGCGCGACTTGGCGACCGATGAAAAGCGATTTGAACGCTTTAAGAACGAAGCAGCATTAGAGGAATCACTTTTCCGCCTCGCACCTGCGAGAGACGCGTTCAATCAAATGAGAGCCGTGTCCCACCTGCGTCCGATTGATTTCGCGGGTGTATTTGACCCGGCCTCGGACACTCTTCCTGAAGCGACTGTTAAATCAATAAACATAAATACCAACGTTGAAATCGAGTCCCAGACAACATTAAGTCAGACGGCATTAGAGGGTCCACTCCGTGTGGAATTCACTCCAGCGCACAATAATAACAGAATATACCCTCTTCCTATAATATTTGACTTCGCTGGACCTGAAAAACTTCCCAATCGAATGATTGCGGTAGTCGGACCCAATGGTACAGGAAAAACGACTTTACTGTCTGAACTTGCCTTAGCGATCTTTTTTGGAAAAGATACTAATAGAGGATTGGTAGCTACGCCCTCAGGATCAGTCAGCCAAGTCCTTTTTGTTTCTTATAGCGCATACGACAATTTTGAGATTCCGGATAAACAAAAACTGTCGGACGATGCGCAGAAGCAACTAGCTGATCGAGGTTACGTATATATCGGCCTGCGGGAACTTGGTACTGGGAAATCTAAAAAAAACTATTTATTGAAGTCACCGCAACGCATTGATCAAGAATTTTCCGATTCCCTACAAGAAATAAAGGAAGATGGAGAGAAACGGGTATCAATTTTTTTGTCTGCAATGGCCACGTTGCTCGCGGACCCTTCGTTTTCCACGATTGTAAAACTTGGTCCTCGGGCCAAGGTGGAGACCCGCTTTAAGCGGTTGAGGTCAATTTTCCCTCGCCTCAGCACTGGTCATAAAGCCGCAATGAATATTGTGGCAGGACTCAGCGCTAGATTAAACAGAAACGGATTAGTATTTCTCGATGAACCCGAGGCTCATTTGCATCCGCCGCTCGTTGCGACCCTCCTGCGTGTAATTAGGATTTTACTCACTGCATTCGAAGCAAATGCTATTACCGCAACTCATTCTCCCGTTGTGGTTCAGGAAACGCTCGGACTCCACGTTCTTAAATTCCATCGTGTAGACGATAGTACCAACTGGCAAAAGCATACTGGTCAGACCTTCGGTGAAAATCTCGCTGCACTTACACGAAATGCTTTCGGTCTACCTGCGGAAAGAGCCGACTTTATTAGCGTTCTTGATGGGTTGGTGAAAGAAAATCTTACATTAGACGAAATAGAAAAAATATTCGGTGAGGATGGGCTAAGTAGTCCGGCGCGTGCGCAAGTATTGCGCCTGATAGCACAACGTCTGAGTAACCAAAAATGAGGACACTTCCTCTCCCATCACGAAATAATGCAAACGATCTTCAAGTATGCATTAATTCTTCAAAGTCCGGAATACAAACACAGTTTCAAAACGCGAAACAAGATATTCTCGACGCATTCGATGCTTATACGAATCATCGCGCTTGGGATCCGAATACTCCCGTTAACCTATCACACATCTCCGCAGCCGTTCAGCAAGCAGCGCGAAATTCTTATGCCCTTACCTACCCAAGGCGTGCACTTGCCGGGATGCGTCAGGACATCCTTCAGCTTGGAGAAGGTATATGTCCTTATTGCCGCTTGGAAACCGCAACGACCTTGGACCACTTCCTTCCCAAAAGCACGAACGGCGTTTTCGCCGCGTATGCTGCCAACCTCGCGCCCATGTGCAAAATTTGTAATACGCTTAAAGGCACCAAGGGATCAGCTATTGCGCAGCAGTATTTCACACATGTGTATTTCGACGACCTGCCAAGAGATACGCCATTTCTAATTGCGCAGGTCGCCATCGGTATTAGACATATAGCAACAAATTTTATGATTGATTTCTCCACTGGCCTCGATGCAAGTGTCTATCAACGCTTGGCTTATCAGATGAGTATTTTTCGCCTTGTACCCAGATATCAACTAGCTGCAGTAGACGTAATTTTCGAGCAGGCAGAAAAGCTTCGAGATATGGAAGACAATGGATGCACTTCTGATATTCGTCATCAATTTCTAGTTACGGACGCCGTCAGAGAAGCAAACATATTCGGTGTCAATCACTGGAAGGTGGCTCTTCTCAACGCTCTTGCTTTAAATGTGGATTTTTCAGATCAAGGTTTCAAGAAAGCGCTTTAAAATTAAAAATTTTATTTGCGTGAAGCCTTTTATAATTTTCCTTGATTTGACAATAGACAGTTTATTTCCCCTGAAAAGGGCTTACTTTCTTCAGAATAAGTGCATAGCCAACAGTCGTCCTTCATCCCGAACATACAGCCGCACATTCACCAAGAGGTGGTCCCGGTTTTTCGGACAGGGGCATAAGCCATAGACCGGCCTGAGAGAGGACGGGTTTATGGGTAAGATTACGCGGAAACGGTATTCGGGTGAGTTCAAGTCTCGTGTCGCGCTGGAGGCGATCCGGGGTGAGCAGACGCTGGCGGAATTGGCGTCGAAGCACGGCGTGCATCAGACGATGATTGCCCAGTGGAAGCGCCAGGCGATTGAGGGCATGTCGGCGACGTTCTCCTGCAAGCAGGCACCTGAGGC
>Ga0157362_1000067_pt1 | contig 28977 bp, 29 predicted proteins | sample AttlaeALBM3_FD_111480 | JGI IMG/M metagenome (GOLD analysis project Ga0157362, IMG submission 111480) | Fungus gardens microbial communities from leaf cutter ant in Ribeirão Preto, State of São Paulo, Brazil - Atta laevigata ALBM3 | ecosystem: Host-associated > Fungi > Mycelium > Unclassified ... | reverse complement strand
GGGAGCGAAGCCCGCCGAGAAGGTGTCCACCCACAGGGCGACGGGCACTCCGTCCGGCGGTCCGGCGGCGGACGGCAGATCCGGGGGGCGGGCGAAGCTCGGCAGCGGTCGATGCTCGGTCAACCCACCCAAGCGGCGCAGCAGCCGTCCCGGGATCGGTCCATCCAGCAGCGCGTTGAGCGGGCCGGGGGCGCGGCGGGCCAACCGCGCCCACACCGGCAGCCAACCCATGGACAGGTGGGCGGCGGGGCGCAGCCGCCGGCGGTAGTGGTGGTACAGGAACTCCGCCTTGTAGGTCGCCATGTCCACCCCGACCGGGCAGTCCCGGCGACATCCCTTGCACGACAGGCAAAGGTCGAGAGCGTCACGTACCGCGCGCGAACGCCAGCCATCGGCGATCAGCTCCCCGCGCAACATCTCCTGGAGCACCCGAGCGCGGCCGCGGGTTGAGTCCTTCTCGTCGCGGGTGGCCCGGAAGCTCGGGCACATCACGCCGCCGGACTGCTGCCGACACTTCGCGATGCCGACGCAGCGATCCAGCGCGGCATCCAGGCCGCCGCCGTCGCGCGAGTAGGCGAACGCCAACGGCAGCTGCCGGCGCGGCCCGGGCCGCAGATCGTGTTCAAGGCCCCGTGGATCGACCAGCACGCCGGGGTTGAGCAGGTTTCCCGGATCCCAGGCGGCCTTGAATTCGGCGAAGGCTCGCAGCAGCTCCGGTGAATGGGTGCGGGCGAGCAACTCGGACCTGGCCTGCCCGTCGCCGTGCTCACCGGAGCTCGAGCCGCCGTGTTCGGCGGCCAGGTCGGCGGCCTCACGGACGAATCGGCCGAACTCCGCCACGCCCCGGGGGGAAGTCAGGTCGAAGTCGATGCGCACGTGCAGACAGCCGTCGCCGAAGTGGCCGTAGAGCACGCCGCGTCGCTGGTGCCGGGCCATCAGGTCGCGAAACGACCGGAGGTACCCGCCCAGTCTCTCCGGCGGGACGGCCGCGTCCTCCCAGCCCGGCCAGGCGGCGACAGGACGCCCGTGGGCGTCAATCGCCCGGGTCGCTGTGCCGGCCCCGTCCTCGCGGATGCGCCACACCGCGGCGGCGGCCGGGTCCGTCAACACCGCCGACCCGCGCGTCTCCGGCTCCCGCATGACGGCCGCGGCGGCCTCGCGCGCAATCTGATCGGCGGCGGAGGGGTCGTCGCCGGTGAACTCCAACAGCAGCCAACCCTCGCCGTCCGGCAGGCCCGCGGCCGCGGGATCGGCGCCGGGCGGCAGCAGGCCGCGGTCGAGGCCCTCGCATGTGGCGGGGCGCCAGGACAGCAACAGCGGCACCAGATCCGCGGCCGAGGCAAGATCGTCGAACCCGACCACGAGCAGGGCCTTCGCGGCCGGTTCTGGAACCAGGCCGAGCGTCGCCCCCAACACGATCGCGCACGTGCCCTCGGAGCCGACCAACGACCGGGCCAGGTCGAACCCGTTCTCCGGTAGCAGGTGATGCAGGCCGTACCCGGAACCCTGGCGGGGAAAGCGGTCGAGACCGGAGCGGATGGTCTCGGCGTGTCGGTGGACGAGGTCGCGCAACCGACGGGTCAGCTCGGCGGTGCGTTCGGGATCCCCGGCCGCGCCGTCGGGCACGCTGCGACCCACCCTGAGTCGGGTTCCGTCAGCCAGCAGCAGGTCCAGTTCCTGAACGTGGTCGACGGTGCGTCCCCAGGCCGGCGAGTGGGAGCCGCAGGCGTTGTTGCCGATCATCCCGCCCACCGTGGCCCGCGAGTGGGTGGACGGGTCCGGCCCGAACCGCAGCCCGTGCTGCGCCGCTGCGGCTTGCAGATCGTCCAGCACGACACCCGGTTCGACCCTGGCGAGGGCGTGAACCGGGTCGATCTGAAGGATCCGATTGAGTCGGCGGGAGCAGTCCAACACGATGCCGGCCCCGATCGCGTTGCCGGCCACGCTGGTGCCGGCGCCGCGCATGGTCAGCGATACCGCTCCCGACCGGGCCACCGCGACGGCCGCGGCCACTTCCTCGGCCGTGCCCGGAAACACGACCGCGGTCGGCACGTGGCGGTAGTTGGAGGCATCCGAGGAGTACTCCGCCCGCCGGCGCAGACCGATGTCCAGCCCGCCGGGCACGACCCGGGCGAGCTCGGCCCGCAGCTGATCGGGCGTCACGTCGATTCCACCGCCTGCCGGTCCACCGCGGCCCGGCGGGGCGCCAGGAAAGCCAGCAGCGTCGCGGCCAACGCGGCACACAGCGCCGCACCGAGGAACACCGACCGGAACTCCTCCAACGCGGCCTCCCGCACCGCGCGTTCGTACTCCGCGCACTGGCCCGGACCCGCGGGGCACAGATCCGAGGCGGGCAACACCTGTCGCAGCCGGTCACCGAAGACGGTCAATCCGCGCGCCGTCAACGCGCCCAGGCCCACCCCGATGCCGAGCAACCAGTCCGAGAGGCCGGCCGGCAATCCCCGTGGGCGCAGGCTTGCGACGGGCAACGCGGCCAGGCCCAGCCCGCCCCCGGCGCCGACCAGGGCGGTTGTGGACCCGGCTCCCGGGAAGGCGTTGGCGTGCCAGTTGGAGGCCGCGGCGAGACCGCCGACCGCGCACAGCAGGCCCGCAATGCCGACCACGCGGGCCTCCAGGTGTCGCGCCAGCCATCCACCCACCGCGGCGGCGACCGCGAAGGCCGCCAGGGCGCGCAACCCCGCCACCGCCGCGACGTGCGCCGAATGTCGGTCGTGGGTTGCCCTGGCGAACATCGGCACATAGCAGCCGACCACGGCCAGCGCCGCACCGGCGAGCGCGGCGACCGCGGTGGCGAGGGCCGCGCCGCGGTCCGGTGCCTGTCCCGGGCGCAACCGGCCGGACGTCATCCGCGCTGCCAGCAGCAGCGCGCCCACGACAACCGGCAACCACGGCAGCACCGAGTGCCAGCCGCCGCGGTCCGGGTCCGCCACGATCGCCCCGGCGATGAGCAGCGCCCCGAGTGGCACGCGGAGCCAATCCCCGCTGGCCTCCCCGAGCGGCGGTCGGATCTGCCGCAGCCCGAGCACCGGGCGTGCTGTCGGGGGCAGCGCAAGATCCCGCAGCACCAACGCCCCGAGCGCGATCACGAACGCCAACACGATCGGTGCCGATGCCCGCACGTGGTGCACCAGCGGACGGTGGAACCAGACCCGATGCCCGTGATGGAGGATCCAAATCAACCCGAGCCCGGCGGCGATGCCGGTCAGGGCCACGCTGAGCCCGTCCGGGCGCGGCCGACCGGCCCCCCGGACTCGCCCGCGCCGGACGAACAGCCAAGCCAACGCAATTGCGGCCACGCCCTCCCAGCGCTGGATCACCCGCCAGGACGCCGCGCGCGACAGCGCCATGCCCAACGGCGGCCCGGCCAGGCACACCGCCCCGACGGTGGTCCGCAACGCACCGCGCAGGTCGGTCCCCCGCGCGATCGGGCGACCGGTTTCGATCGCGTGCAACGTGATGGCCACCGCCAGCCCGGCGCCGAGACCCTGCAGCGTGCGGCCGGTCGACAGCGCGGCCGTGCTCCCCGCCGCGGACACCACGAAGGCCCCGGAGGCCCACGCGCACAACCCGATCAGCATGAGCCGCCGCGGACCGAGGCCGTCGAGGGCGGGTCGCATCCCGATCGTGATCCAGGCCCCCAACGCGAACACCGAGGTGGCCGCCATCGGCAGCCAAAGATCGTCGAGGGCCACGCCGGTGGCGGCCATGACCTCGGGCAGCACCGGTGGCAGCGCGAACAAACCGAGCGCGACCACCAGAGCCGCGATCACGGCTACTATCAGCCGATCACGCGCCCCCACCGGGCCGCCGGTCAGGGCCGGGCTCCGGCGCACTGGACGCCGGCGCAACCGCGCCGAAGCGGAGGACCTGGCAGCTTGTCGCACGTACGAACACCACCAGATCCCGTGCTACCCGATCGCGCCGGGGAGGACACCGACGTCGGGTGGGGAGAGCCGCCGGATTCCGCGGACTCCTCCGCCGCGCACGAGGAGTGGCTGCGCCGACAGCGTCCGCCCCACCACGAGAGATGATCGCGCAACGCGGGCACCCCCTCTAATGGGTGGCGCGGTCTTTGACGGCGGTCAGCGTGTACATCAGCGGCACCCTCTCGCGGTCGGAGGGGAGTTGATGACGACCCTCCGGGGTGGCGACCATCCACGGCAGCGCGTGCCACTCGCTCTCGTCGTGCTCGACCAGTGAGGTGATCCGCAGGCCTGCGTCGATCAGGGCGGTCACCACCTCCCCGAGGCCGTGGTTCCACACATATCGCTCCGGCGCGGCGAGTTCCACCGAGCGGTTGGCGTAGGTCGTCGGCGTGTCGACGAACTGCGGTTCGGCGGTGTTGAAATACGGGTAGCGGATCACCAGCTGTTCATCGTCGCGTTCGTCGTCGAGGGTGAACAGGACCGGGTGCAGCTCCCGGAGGTAGAGTCTGCCGCCCGGCACCAGCAGGGCCGCCACAACCCTGGCCCAGCCGGCGATGTCCGGCAGCCAGCACAGCGCCCCGATGCCGGTGTAGACCAGATCGAAGCGATCACCCTCCAGGGCGCCCGGGGCGTCGTAGACGTCGGACACCACGAACCTGCCCGGCACACCGGCGCGGGTGCACAGCGCCCGTGCCGCCTCGATCGCCGAGGGCGAGAAGTCCAGGCCGGTGGTTGAGGCCCCCAGCCGGGCCAGCGAGATGGTGTCAGCGCCGACGTGGCACTGGAGGTGCACCACCCGCAACCCGGTGAGGTCGCCCAGCGCCGGGGCGTCGTGCGCGACCACACCGGTCAGTGCTGACGGATCGTCAGCGAGAACGGCCAGACCGTCGCCGGCCAGTTCCACGCCGACCCGGGCCTCCCAGTTCTCCAGGTTGGCCTGCCGGTAGCGGTCCACCGATGCCTCGCTTCGCCGTTCGCGATCCCCTTGTGGGGAGATTCTCGCGCGTTTGGGGTCAACTTCGCCGCCCGCGATTCCCACCCGGGCGCGGCGTGCCGGCGGGCCATGCCCTAACCTCGGGGCTGCGGGAACTTCGGGGAAGCCGGTTCGAGTCCGGCACGGTCGCGCCACTGTGAGCCGACGGCGATGTCGTCGCGTGAGTCAGGACGCCGGGTTTCCGTCCGAGCACCGACTGGCGGGGACGCGAGATCCCCGGAGGGAGCCGACATGAGCGCCATCCACCCGACCGCACAGGACCTCGCGCCGCGTCGGGAGCGCGCGACTCCATTGGTCGTGCCCACCCGCGCCGCCTTCGCGTGGCTGCTGGGCACCTCGACCGTGGCGGTCCTGCTGTACTACTTCATCGGGGTGGACCAGGGCATGACCTCGGTGTTCGGTGCCGGCAGCCAGGTACACGAATTCGTGCACGACGCCCGGCACTTCCTCGGCTTCCCCTGTCACTGAGCGCTGCGTGGAGCGCAAACTTCTGCTCCGCGGAGTTCTCGCCGGGGCCTGCGGCGGCCTGCTCGCGTTCGTGTTCGCGCGCATCTTCGCGGAACCGGTGATCGGGCGCGCGATCGCCTACGAGTCGGCGCGCGATGCGGCCACCCGGGCCCTGGATCGCGGCTCGGGGCGCGCCGTGGAGGCCGCCGGTCCCGAGGTGTTCAGCCGCACGGTGCAGGCCAACACCGGGATCGGCGTCGGCATGATCGGTTTCGGCGTGGCCATGGGCGCGTTGGTCGCCGTTGCCTATTGCCTGTGCCTGGGTCGGACCGGGGGCCTACGGCCGCGGCCCCTGGCGCTGTTGGTTTCCGCCGCCGGCTTTGTGACGGTGTTCGCGGTGCCGTTCGCCAAATACCCGGCCAACCCCCCGGCCATCGGCCATCCGGAGACCATCCGAGCGCGTGGATCGCTGTTCCTGACCGTGCTGCTGGTCGGGGTTATTGGGGCGATCATCGCCGTGGTGGTGGGTCAGCGCCTGCGCGAGCGGGTCGGCACCTGGAGCGCGACGCTGGTCGCCGGTGCGGGTTATGTGGTGCTGTTGGTCGTGCTGTTCCGGGTGCTTCCACCGGTCGGGCACCTGCACGCGAACCTGGTTGCGTACGGGCGGCACGTCACCGAGACGCCGCTGCCATTGACCGACGCCGGCGGCCGGATCGTCCTACCCGGTTTCCCGGCGGACGTCCTGGCCGACTTCCGCCTCTACGCGGTCGGGGCTCAGTTGATTATGTGGTCGGTGATCGGGCTGGTCTTCGCACCCCTGGCGGAGCGCGTGCTCGGCTCGCCGCAGCGGCGCACCGCACCCCTGCTGTCATAGCCCGGCCCGGCCGGCGAGCACGCAATCGCCGCAGAGGCCGCCGCCGGGCACGCGGTAGTACAGGCAGCAGCTGTTGCGCCGGAAGGCGAGACCTCCCCCGGGTGTCCGCTCGAAGATCCCAGTGCCGGCCAGTGGGTCTGTGGCGATCAATCCCGCGACCACCTCGCCGATCGCCCCCGCCCGATCCCGGTCCGCGGCCAACAGCGCGGGCACGGCCCCGGCCACCGCCGAGGCGACGTTGCCCCACAGCACCTTCGGGGAGACCCCGGTCGCCGCGACCGCGGCGACCAGGGCCGCCACCGGGCCGGTCGCGTAGCCCGCGGCCAACCCCGCCACCGTCGCGGCGACGTCGTCGGGATCGACTTCCCGCCCGGCGGCGCCCGGCAGGGCGAGCGGAACCGGGCCCAGCACGTCACGCCACCACAGGTTGGCGGCATCCAGGTCGATCAGGACGCCGCCGAGCAACGCGCAGCCCAGCGGCGGGCAGACCAGCCGCGCGGCCAGGCTGAGATGGGTCAGCGAGGCGGCCGCCCTTCGATCGATCTGGGCGGCCTCGACGCCGGCCCGGGCCGCGACCGCGCCGCGGACCGCGGCGATGCGCTCGTCGAGCACCCCGCGATCGCCCACCAGCGTCGAGAAGCGCCGCCACGCCGTCCCGTCCCCGGCGGCGCCCTCGGGCGGGGCATCCAGGTCGAGAGAGAAGAACGGACCCGCGGCCGCCGCGGCATCCACGGCCTCCGCCACTCGCGGACGCACCATGCCGGCGAGGTTACCGGGCAAGACCTGACGGTCCGTAGGACAGCGGTCCCAGCCGCCCGGCGTCACGAAACGATCTCGGGCGGAGGGTGCACGGCGGGACTTACCCTCCGCTTACCGAAACGATCGGCGGCGTGTAGTGACTGGACGTCAGATAAGTGATTGCATGGGCCCATGGCCAAAACTGACGCATCGAAGGTTAAGCTGCGCACGGTCGACAAGCGGACCGCGGGCCGGCGTGCCCGCGAGACCCGCGATCGGATCCTGGAATCGTTGGAGAAGTTGCTGGGCTCCATGCCCTACCGAGACGTCCGGGTGACCGACATCGTCCGCGAGGTTGGGACGTCTCCCGCCACGTTCTACCAGTACTTCGCCGACGTCGAGACCGCTGCGCTGGCGCTGGCCAACGAAGTGGCCAAGGACGCCGCGGCGCTCAAGGCCCTGGCCGAGGGCGCCAACCTGTCCGGTAAGTCCTCCCTGGCGTCGGTCGAGAAGATCGTCGACGGAATCGCCGACTACTGGCGCAAGAACGAGGCGGTGCTGCGCGTCGTGGAGACCGCGGCCGGCGAGGGTGACGCCCGGTTCAAGAAGGCCCGTGCGACGTTGCTGGCCAACCTGGCGCTGCCGCTGGCAGCGGTCGGCGGGGACGGCAAGGAGGCCAAGGGCAACGCGGCCGCGATGGTGAACCTCGTTGTCGCGACGGCGGGTAGCCGCGCTGCCGACGCCGCGGCCACGGCCGGTGAGCTGCGCGCGGCGGTCGGGCGGATGGTGTTCTGGGGCCTGACCGGACGCAAGCCCGCCTGACTGGCGGGCCGTGCCGTGGCGGGTCCCGGCGACCACCCGATCGGCTACTGGTGCAAGCACGTCGACGAGCTGCTCGAGCGGGCCGTCGACGCCGTGCTGGCGCGCAACGGGCTGCGGCGCCGGCACTGGCAGGTGATGACGGCGCTGCGGGAGCGGGCGCTATCCCGGGCTCAGATTGCCGAGGCGATGCTGCCGCTGTGGGTGGCGGCCTCGGTTACTCAAACCGACGTCGTTGACGATCTCGTCCGCCGCGAGTGGGCGGGCACCGACGGGGAGTCGTATTGGCTCACCGATTCCGGCGCGACCGCCTACGCTCGGGTCGCCGCCGGGGTGGCCCAGCTGCAGACGTCCTGCCGCGACGGCGTTTCCGACGCCGAGTATCTGGCCGCGATCGACGTGCTGTCCCGGATCGCCGCGAATCTCGAGGGGGCCCTCGCAAGATGAATACCCCAGGGGGTTGTGGAGTAACGGGGAACGGGCCAGCAGCCGGGGTCGATCAGGCGGACCCCACCGGGGGCCGCGGCAGCGGGGTGTCCGGATCGAGGTTCAGCCCGGCGGAGCGCAGGATGCTGTCCACCAGAACCCAGGTCCACTCGGTGAGTCGGGCGACGACCTCGGCGACCTCGGCTGAGGGTCCGTCAGCCCGGGTGCCGTCCGCGCCGATGCGTCGTCCCGCGACCGACTCGACCATGCCCACCACGGCGTGTGCGAGGTCGACCGCGACCCCGGGCTCGACGTCCAGCAGGTCCAGGTAGCCGCCGAACACCGTGGTCAAGTGATCGGCCACGGCACGGCGGACCCCCGAGTACGAGCGGGGATCGTCGGGGTGGCCGCGGTGACCGATCAGGTAGGCGTGCAGGTTGGGGTTGGCCTCCAGCCAGCCGACGTAGGCGCCGATGGCGGAGGAGATCATCTGCCGCGCCGAGCCCCTGGGGCGCCAGAGCGCGTCCAGTTCGTTGACCACCAGCTGGGCGACCGCGCCGGTGATCGCCCGCTCCAGGTCGGCCCGGTCGGTGAAGTGGCGGTAGAGCCGGGTGCGGGCCACCCCGACCCGCGCGGCAATGTCTTCCACCGAGACCGCCGGACCCTGTTCGGCGATGATGCGCAGCGCCGCGGAGACGAACTCGGCCCGCCGCCGCTCCCGCTGGCCTGCCCAACGCGCGGCCTGCCCGGTGAGCCGGGAGCCGGGTTCGGGCGCGGATGACATGCCGCGGAAGTCTAGCGGAAAGGTGGTACAGCGTGTATCGTCCAAGCTAGACTGGTACACGTCGTACCGGACATTTGCCACCGAGCTGGAGGCTCGATGTCAGCCATCACAACCGTCGACGATCGCGAGGCCTTGGCCGATCGGCTGTTGACGGCCTCCGCCCGCCACTACTACGACCCGGCGACCGAGATCGACTGGACGCAACCGCCGGTGCCGGGTCTGCCCTACATGCCGTTCGAGCACGTCTCGCTGTACGGCACCCAGCTGTGGGACCAGCTGACGGAGGAGCAGCGCATCGAGCTGTCCAAGCACGAGATCGCCAGCGGAATGTCGGTCGGCCTGTGGTTCGAGCTCGTGTTGATGCAGCTGCTCGCTCGATACGTCTACGACCTCGATCCGCGCAGCGCCCACGCGCAGTACGCGTTGACGGAGCTCGGCGACGAGACCCGGCACTCGATCATGTTCGCTCGGACGGCGGACACGCTGGGCGTGCCCCGTTACGGGCCCCCGCGGCTCACCCACGAGATCACCCGGCTGGCCAAGATGGCGTTGGGCGGGCCGTCGATGTTCGCGGCGATCCTGGTCGCCGAGGAAACCACCGACCGGATGCAGCGGGCCATGATGGACGACGAGAACATCCAGCCGCTGATCCGGGCCGTCAACCGCATCCACGTGATCGAGGAGGCCCGGCACGTGCGCTTCGCCCGTGAGGAGGTGGAGCGGCGGATGTCCGGGATGAACTTCGCCTCGCGGGAACTGCACCGGTGGGTGACCGCCGTCGTGTCCTACCTGATCATCGATTCGCTGATCGATCCGAAGGTCTACGCCGCCGTCGGCATCGACCCGCGGGTCGGGCGCGCCGCCGCGCTGTCCAACCCGTATCACCAGGCCTCCCGGCGCTGGATGGCCGAGCGCATCACCAAGTTCCTGCGCGGGCAGGGCCTGATCGGCGGACCCACGACCGTGATCTGGCGGCGGGCACACCTGATCTGAACCCCAGGCGTTGATTTCCCGTCCACCCGGGCCTGATCCGGAACCCGCGCGGATCGATGGGAGACTGCGCGGGTGCCGGGGGACTTTGAGACGGTGGCGCCGCTGCAGCTGCAGCGGCTGGCCAGCTCGGCCCCCTGGTCGCTGGTCGCGCTGATCCTGTTTTACGGCGGGACGGCCGGGCACGGGGTGCGCGCAAAGCTCATCGGTTACGGAGGCGCGGTGCTGTTCACCGCGGTGGCCTATCGCGCCGCCCGGCTGCGGTTGTTGCTCGGCGAGGACGTCGTGGTGATCGGATGGTTGGGGCCGAAGCACTACGGGTGGTCGGAGATCGAGAAGTTCGTCGTCAACGACAAGGGCTTGGCGATCCGGATGCGCGGCGGCCTGGAGATCCCGGTGCCCGCATTCCCAATGGGTGGCGCCGTGTTCAAACGCCTGCGCGAGAGCGTGCGAGCCGACCTGGAGGCGACGCTGGCCCGCGCCGAGCGTTACCGCCGCGAACGGCGACGGCCGGACTGACCCGGCCACCGATTCAGACGGGTTTGACCTGGCGGGGAATCTCGGCGATGCTCCCGGGCCGCTCGGGGTTCGGCTCGCCCGTCGGGCGGGCGGGTGCACAGCGGATCCGCTGGTCGCGCACCACCAGCACGCCGCCGGCGAGCGCGGCCAAGAAGCCGGCCAGGCCCAACGCTCTGCGGATTCGCATGCGATCAGGTTAGGCCGTGGGGATATGCCCGACCTCGTCCCGGTACGTGGCCGACGTTGGCCGGATGTCGGGACACGGGGGGCGCCGGCCTCCTACCGTCGAACTGCCGGAAGCGGCCAATGCTCCCGGCAGGGGGGCGCAAATGCTCAGGGAGTTCGCGATCGCGGGCGCGGGGACGGCGCTTGTTGTGGGTCTGTCCGGCTGCGGCGGGAATGCCCTGACGGGGCGACCGGCGGCGGCCGCCGTCGCCCCCGCCTCCGCGGCGCCGGCCGCGTCCACCGATCCGTACGCCCCGAAGTTGGTCGCCTACCACGAGTACCGCGACGCCGCGATGCAGATGTCCATCCGGGCGAACCTGCTCAGCCCCATGGCGTCGTTCCGGGCCGGCCTGGACAAGCTCTGCCACACGCCGCCCGACGGCTTCGCGCAGTTGCGGCGCAGCCAGCGCCTGCTCAGCCGGGCCGATCCCGACCCCACGTCCGCCCTGCAGTCCCGGACCGACGAAACCGCACTGCGGGTCGACATGGCCTGTCCCCAGCGGATGGCGGACTGGACGACCGCGCGGGAGGCCGTAGATCAGAACGCCGACGCGGGCTCGGACGCGTCCGGCACGGCGACGCCGACACCGGACCCGACCCCGGCCGGATCTGACGGTACGTCAATCAGCCCGTCCCAGCAGGCGGGCCCGGCCCCCGGGCAGGACACCTACAACGCGGGCTGATCGCCACGACGTTATGGTCCGGGCATGAGCACGTCTGCCTGGTTGCAGGAGCTGCTCGGCTGGAAGGCCGCCACCGCCAGGGCCACCGCCGCCTGCGTACGGCTGTTCGGCAAGCCCGCCGCGCCAAACCTGGCCGATGTCGGCGGCGCCGAGAGCCTGCGGATCACCGGTGAGATCTACCGGTCGTTGGGCATCGTCCGATCGGTCGGCGCGGACCTGTCCGACCCCGACCGTTCCGCCGCGGCCGGGGCCGCGCTGGAGCGCTGCATCGCGGAGGATCTGCTCGCCCGACTGCGGGAGCTGGACCCGATCCGGTCGTGGCAGGTCACCCGGGCGGGCAGCGTGGCCGACTACGCCCAGTTCGAACACCTCAAGGGCCTGCAGGCGCTGTTCGAATCGCAGCCGGCGCTGCGGGTTGCGCTCGGTCGTGACTATCAAGTCCGCACCGATGTCCACGTCGGCGTGCTCAACCCGGACAACGTGTTCGCGGCCCCGTTCCTGCACGCCGCGATTTCCTGCAAGTGGACGATCCGCTCCGATCGGGTCCAGAACGTGCGGCACGAGTTCGCGACCCTGGTGCGCAACCGCCGCGGCCGCCTGCCCCATCTGGTGCTGGTCACGGCCGAACCGCTGCCGAGTCGGCTGATTTCGATCGCCCGCGGCACGGGCGAGGTCGACACGGTCTACCACCTGCTGTACGACGAGTTGGATGTGGCCGTGCGCAACGTCGCCGCGCCCACTCAGCGCGAACACTGGGCCGAGCTGGTCGAGCAGCAACGCATCCGGCCCTATGCCTTACTGGCCCGCGATCTGACGCTTAGTTAGGCTGCGGCGATCATCGCCGGCCGACTCAGGACTCGAGGGCCGCACGCACCCGGTGCGCGACGGCCTCGGCCAGGCCCACCGGGACCGCGTTGCCGATCTGTTTTGCGATTTCGACCTTCGAGCCGCACCAGCCGAACGAATCGGGGAAGTCCTGCAGCGCTGCAGCCTCCGCGTGAGTGATCACCCGATTCACTCGACGGGACGGGTGGCGGCGGTCCCACTGGGGGTGCAGGTACTGTCCCTTCTCGGGTTTGAAGAACTCGGTGCGGATGGTCAGCGACGGTGCGTCCCAACGCATCCGGCCCATCACATCGGTGGTCCCGCTCGGCTTGTCCCGCCAGCAGCGCGGCAGCAGCTCGTCGGGCAGGTCGAAGCGACCGCCGCCGGGCGGAACGGCGTCGTAGCGCAGGAGCGAGCGCTCACGGGGGCGACGCGCGAAATGCAGATCGCGCGACTTGAACACGCCCGGGACGGATCGGCCGAAGAACTGGACTCGCGAGTCGGGAAGCTCGGTGGTGCGCGGCCGGCGCGGGAAGCGTTGCTCGTCCCAGATGCGGTCGCGCACCGTCGCCCAGGGCGCCAGACCGGGCAGGGGGCTGCGGGAGTGCGTCGGCGCGGGCAGCTCGATCGGTCCGACTCGGGACCCGATCACGATCGTGCGCAACCGCCGCTGCGCGACCCCGTAGTCCGCGGCCATCAGCAATCCGTGAGTGAGCTCGTAGTCGCGGATGCACCCCCGCTCGGCCTCGGCCACCAACAAGGCGAACTCGCTGCTGGACCGGAACCGGTCCACGTTCTCGATCACGAACACCTTGGGACGCGCCCGCGACACGATGCGCAGGAACTGCTTCCACAGCTTGTTCCGCGGATCGGCCACGTCCCTGCTGCCGAGGTTGGAGAAACCCTGACACGGGGGTCCGCCAATGACCACATCGCAGCGCGGCACCGCGGCGTCGGCAACGTCGGCGATGTCGCCCCAGAAGGTGTGCCCCTCGCCGAAGTTCGCCGCGTAGGTGGCCGCCGCGTGCAGGTCCCATTCCACGGCCAACACCGGCGCGAAGCCGCCGCGCAGGAACCCGGCGGTCATCCCCCCGCAACCGGCGAACAAGTCGATCATCGTCGGGGCAAGCGGCACGCAAGCAGGTTAGGGCAGGCCACCGACAGCCCTCGGAAGCCGCGCCGGCCGGGTTCCTCACCGCAGCCGGCGCACCGCCTGCGGGTCGTAGCCCAGGCCCACCATCCCGCCGCGCACGTGCGCCCCGTAGTACGCGATCGGGTCGCGGACCAGTTTGCCCATGGCCCCAAAGGTCTCCAGTGCCACAAACCCGAGCGAGCACGAGAGCTGGTTGAGGGCGAGCCCGGCAAGTTGCGGCGGACAGGGCGGATCGGTCCGCTCGACGAAGTACTGCAGCAGGGCCGCGACGCCGGGGTCGGCGAGACCCTGCGTCCGGCCCGGGTCCGCCGCGCCCGCCCGCACCGCCGCGGCGTAGGTCTGCAGCGGTGGGGCCATGAAGCGCGCCGAGGACGGGCCGGTCTCGTTCAGGTCGGCCCGATGCCCGGGCACGGGTGCGCCGAAGATCAGGCCGAACTCCGCGGGATGAGCCAACGCCCACTCCCGCAGCGCGTGGGACATCACCCACCAGCGACGCAGGTGTCGGCTGCGGGGAACCGCGGCGACCGCCGTCTCGAGCGCCTGCCCGAACGAGTCGTATGCGTCCGTGCACAGTGCCGTGAGCAGATGTTCCCGGCTGGGGAAATACCGGTACGTGGCCGAGGAGACCATGCCCATGTCCCGGGCGATCGCCCGCAGGGACAGGGTCGCGGCTCCGTGGGCTCGAAGCTGCTCACGGGCCAGCGACTTGATCTGGCCGACGGCGTCCTGGTGAACGCGGACCCGCCGGGAGGTGGCCGGCGCCTCGCCCATGGCTGGCCAGTATGCCCCGGGGCGAGCCGGCGGGAACCATTTCGGCGACCCAATCTCGAGAGCGGTGCTCTCCAATTTGAGCGCCGCTCTCTTGCAGCGCATTATCGGCCCGGCCTACTGTGAGCCGCATCGCCGCGCACTGCGACGACGCCGTCGACGAGCGAGGAAATGATCATGACCATGACCGCGATCCCCACCTGGTCGCTGAAGGGCGACTGGTTCGACGTGTGCAGTTGCAACATTGCCTGCCCGTGTGAGTTCGCCCAAGCCCCGACCGGCAACAAGTGCCAGGGTGTGCTGGCCTACCGGATCAACGAGGGCAACTTCGGCGACACGGACATGTCCGGGCTGAACGTCGTCGGCGTGATTCGGTTCGAGGGCGACCTGTGGGCGGGCGAGACGACGGCGACCGTCGGGTTGCTCGTCGACGACCGGGCCAGCGAGGCTCAGCTGGCCGGCATCCAGGCGATCTTCGGTGGTGCGGCGGGTGGTTGGCCCGCGGCGTTCGCCAAACTCATCGGTGACTTCCGGGGGGTCGAGGTGGTGCCGATCAAGATGGATGTGGCGTCCGACCTGTCCTCGTGGAGTGTGGACGCGGGGGGAAAGGTATCCGCGTCGGCGGTTGCCCTCACCGGGCCGACCGCTGACCCGAGCAAGCGCGTGCAGCTGCTCAACCCGCCCGGCTCGGAGGTGGGACCCGGTCAGGGCGTTGCGACGTGGGGCGTTGGCGAGATGCAACAGGCCGACCCGAAGCTGTTCGGCGACTTCAAGCTCGACAAGATCAAGACCTCGAGCAAGCACATCCCGTTCAGCTGGACCGGCCCGGGCGAGTGACCACCACCGCGCCCCGTGCGGGCCACGACCATGGTCCGCCCGCGGCCGGTCACCGGAGTCTGACCTGGCGTCAGATCACGGCGACGCCGATGTCGCGGGCCCGGGCGGGGATTTTGCTCGGCCTGCTCGTCCTCACCGCGGGCTCATGGGCGTTTGTCGTGGCCCTTGGCCATCGGCACACCCACACCGCGGCACCGACCATGGGGTTGAGCGCGGCGCTGTTCCTCGCGGTATGGATCGCAATGATGATCGCCACCATGTTTCCCGCGGTCGCGCCGACGGTGCTGATGTTCGCACGGGTCAACGCCAACAAGCGGACCGCCGGCGGTGACGCCGTCCCGGTTTGGCTGTTCGTGGCCGGGTACCTACTGGTGTGGACCGGGCTCGGGGTGGTCGCGTACGTGCTCGCGCTCGGCGCGGAGGCGCTTGCCGTGCGCTTTGACCCGGTGTCTCACAATGCCGCCCGCCTGGGCGGGGTGTTGATCCTCATCGGGGGCGCCTACCAGTTCTCGGCACTGAAGGACCGCTGCCTGACCCAGTGCCGCTCCCCGCTCGCGTTTGTGATGCAGCACTGGCGGGATGGCCGCCTCGGGGCGGTGTGGATGGGCACCCGACACGGCGGGCACTGCGCGGGTTGCTGCTGGGCGTTGATGGCCGTGCTTTTCCCGATCGGGATGATGAACATCGCCGCACTGGCCGCGGTCACCGCTTTGGTCTACGCCGAGAAGGTGCTCCCGGGCGCGGCGGCATTGCGCCGGACGGCGGGCGTGGCCCTGCTGGTGTTCGGAGCCGCGGTGGTGATCGATCCGAGCCTGCTGCCGGGCACGCTGGCGCACCACACCCACCACCTGCACCCGATGTGACGTCCTGCGACCACCGTCCGCCCCCGTTGGGCGGGCTCAGCTGCGCCAGCCCTCCTCGAGTGCGGCCAGCGGCCCGGCCGGGTCGGCGCCGAGCAGTTCGGCCAGCGCCCGGACCAAGCGGTACTGAGGTTCCGGCTGCGCCCCCGCGCCCATCACCCCGATCCGCCACAGCCGCCCGGCCAAGGGGCCCAGCCCGCCGGAGATCTCGATGCCCGCCTCGTGGAGCAGCGCGCCGCGGATCTTCGCCTCATCAACACCCTCCGGTGGCCGGACGGCCAGCAGCGGGTGCAGCGCTTCGCCGTCGGGTGCAATCCGGACGCAGCCGAAACCGGCCAGGGCATCGCGCAGGGCGTGGTGGGCGCGGCGGTGGCGCGCCCAGGTGGCCTCCGGCCACCCGTCCCCGACCACCAGCGCCAGGGCCTGGCGCAGGGCGTAGATCAGATTGATCGGGGCGGTGTGGTGGTAGGCGCGCGCCGCGGACCCGCCCAAATCCGGGTACCAGTAGCCGAGGACCAAGGACAGGTCGAAGTACCACGACCGGCCCGAGTGGGGGCGGCGGCCCAACTTGGCCAGCGCCCGCTCCCCGGCGGTGAACGGGGCCAGTCCGGGCGGGCAGTTCAGGCACTTCTGCGTGCCGGAGAAGGCCGCGTCCACGCCGGCGGCGTCGATGTCCAAGGGGTGGCCGCCGAGCGAGGTGACGCAGTCGATCAGCAGCAGGGCGTCGTGCGCGCGGCAGGCCTCGGCCAGCCCGTCCAGCGGTTGAGCCACGCCGGTCGATGTTTCCCCGTGCACGACGAACATCGCGGCCAACCCGCCCGCGGCGGCCGCGACGAGGCGCGCCGGATCGATCGCCCGCCCCCAATCCGCCTCGACCCGGACCACCTCGGCCCCGGCCCGGGCCAACTCGTCGGCCATTCGCTGCCCGAACAACCCATTGACTCCGCAGACCACCCGATCGCCGGGGTCGATGAAGTTCGCGACCAGCGCCTCCATGCCGGCGCTGCCGGTGCCCGATATGGGCAGTGTGGCCGGGTTAACCGTTCGGAAGGCCGTCCGCAGCAGGTCGATCGTCTCTCCCATCACCACGGCGAACGCCGGATCCATGTGACCGATGGTCGGGTGCGCGAGCGCGGCCAGCACGGATTCCGGCACGGGGCTCGGTCCGGATCCGAGCAGCAGACGGGGGGGCACGCCGGCCACGGAATGGGGGTCGGTCACGGGCATCTCGTTTCTGCTTCGGGTTGATCGCGGCGTGCCGCGTAACGACTTGGGCTCGGCGCGCGAATTCGACCGGGATTGATCCGCCGCCCGCACCATGATCGGGCCGAGCGAATCTCGACATCGCAGGGGGGACACCTAGATGCGCCTGCCCCGCTCGGCGTTGGCCCTGGGGGCCGCCGGGTTGATGCTCGCCGCGTGCGGCGGCACCTCGATGATCACGCACCGGGCCGCGCCACCGGCGAGCGTGCGGAAAGCCGCGACCGTCCCGAGCCGATCGGTCCGACCCGGGATCAACCCGGCGTCGGTGCACGCAAACGAACTCGGTGAGATTCCGGTGCTCATGTACCACCGGATCATGCCCAACCCGCACGGCGGGTCCGACCAGAGCCCGCAGCACTTCCGCGCCGAGCTCGAGCGCCTCTACCGGATGGATTTCCGGCCGATAACCGCCGCCGCGCTGGTATCCGGGACGATCGACCTGCCCGCGGGTACGCACCCGGTGGTGATGACCTTCGACGACTCCACGCCGGGCCAGGCGGCGATCGGCCCGGACGGCACCCCCAACCGGGACACCGCCCTGGGCATCCTGGAGGAGTTCGGCAGGTCCCACCCGGACTTCCGGCCGACCGCGACCTTCTACGTGAATGCCAACCCGTTCGGCGATCCAAAGGTGCTGCCATGGCTGGCGGCGCACGGCTACGAGGTCGGCGTCCACACGGTGCACCACGCCGACCTCAGCCACCTCGACGACGCCGGGGTGCAGCAGGAGATCACGGACAACATCGCCGCAATCCGGGCCGCGCTGCCGCCCGGCTACCCGGTCAGCACGATGGCGCTGCCGTTCGGCATCTACCCGACCAACGCTGAGTTGGCCCACCGGGGCGGTTCGGCCGGTCAGGGCTACGACCTGGCCGGGGTCATGCAGATCGGTTCCCGCCCGTCCGCCTCGCCCTACTCGAGCGCCTTCGCCCCGTATGCGATCCCGCGGATTCGGTCTGGTCCCGGCGGTCGGCACCTGGACGCCGGGTACTGGCTGGACTGGTTCCGGACCCACCCCTCGGCGCTGTACACCTCCGCGGGCGACCGGCAACGGGTCTCGTTCCCCGCCAATGAGCGGACCCAGATCGCGACCGCATACGCCCCCCGGGCGAATCCCTACGGCACCGCGTGAGGTTGCCGGCCGGCCCTGAACCAGTGGTCGACTAAGTTGCCTGTATGGCGAACGATCAGGACATCTACTCCCGCATCAAGGCGCTCGTCGACGAGGAGCACACCCTGGTCGGGCAGTCCGACGCCGCCGAGCGGCGCCGGCGGATCGAGGGGGAGCTGGACCAGTGCTGGGACCTGTTGCGGAGGCGGCAGGCTCGCCGCGAGTTCGGCGAGGACCCGACACAGGAGCGTGCGCGCCCGCTCGGTGAGGTCGAGGAGTATCTGCAGTAGCGTCCCCGGCCGCGCCGGGGGCGCCCGATGAGTGCACAGACGATGACAACAACGGGTGAGGTCGCTGCCGAGCTCACCCTGCGGTCCACGGCGGGAAGGGTCGCCCTGGCCGCGACGGTCGCGGCCAGCGGCATGGCCGCCCTCGATGCGACCGTCGTGAACGTCGCAGTGCCGCACATCGGCCGGGACCTTCACACCGGCGTGACCGCGTTGCAGTGGGTGCTGACCTCCTACCTGCTCACCCTGGCTTCTCTGATCCTGCTTGCCGGCGCTTTGGCCGACCGCTTCGGACGTCGGCGCATGTTCATCCTGGGTACCGCCTGGTTCGTCGGCGCCTCGTTGCTGTGCGGTCTGGCGCCGTCGATCGAGCTGCTTATCGCGGCCCGCGTCCTGCAGGGCATGGGCGGTGCGCTGCTCACGCCCGGCAGTCTGGCCATCATCCAGGCCAGCTTTCGACCGGCCGATCGGGCCGCGGCGGTCGGTGCCTGGTCCGGGCTCGGCGGGATGGCCGGTGCGATAGGACCGTTCGTCGGTGGGGCGATCGTGGATGGCCCGGGATGGCGGTGGGCGTTCCTGCTCAACGTTCCGGTTGGCGGGATCGTCATCGCGTGCGCCCGGGCCGCCGTTCCGGAGACCAGGGATCATCACGTCGCCGGGCGGCTCGACGTCGGCGGGGCCGGCTACGCCGTCGTCGGACTGGCGGCCCTGACGTGGGCGCTCACCGAGGCCGGGCCGCGCGGCTGGCGGGACGTCACTGTTGTGGCCGCGGCCGTGCTCGGACTCGCGGCGATGGCGGGGTTCGTGGCCCACATTCGGCGAACGCCCAACGCCCTGGTGCCACCCTCGCTGTTCCGGGACCGCACCTTCACGGTCGTCAACGTGGGCACGTTTTTCCTGTATGCCTCGCTCGGGCTGACGTTCTTTCTCGTCGCCTACGAGCTGCAGGTGGCCGCGGGTTGGAGTGCACTGCGGGCGGGCACTGCCCTGTTGCCGGCCACAGTGCTGATGCTGTTGCTGTCCGCGCACTCCGGCGCGGTCGCGGCGAGGATTGGCCCGAAGTGGCCGCTGGCCGCCGGTCCGCTGTTCGCCGCCGCCGGTTTGCTGCTGATGACCCGCATCGGCCCGCACCCGCGGTGGTTCTCCGATGTGCTGCCCGGCGCGGCCCTGTTGGGGGTTGGCCTGGTGATGTTTGTCGCACCCCTGACCGCGACCATGATGGCAGCCGCCGATGCTGACCACGTGAGCATTGCCTCGGGTGTTAACAATGCCGTCGCGCGGGCCGCGGGCTTGGTCGGCCTGGCGGTCATACCGGTCGCGTCGGGGCTGGTCTCCGCCCATGGTGGCGGGCGGGTAACACACGACTTCCGGGTTGCCCTGGTGATCGCCGCGGTGGTCTCAGCACTCGCCAGCCCGGTGTTCCTGGTCGGGCTCGGCCCACGCCGTGACCGCCCCAGCCCGCTGACGCGCGTGCACTGTGCCGTGGACGGGCCGCCGCTGCAACCCCATCCCCGGCGCTGTTCAGCGGCACTCAGGCCCGGGCGGGGCCCGCGGCCTCCAGTGCGGCAACTCTGGCGGTCAACTCGGCAATGACCTCGGCCATCTCGGCCGTTACTGCGGTAACCACCGCCAGCACAACCGCGCTGACCTCGAGGAGTTCCTCCTCGGTCGCCTTCTTGTGTGAGCGGTGCAGCGCGCCGTGCAACCTCTCGCGAATGTGATCGGCCGTCATGACCGAGCAACCTAACAGCCGGCCAAACGACTCACCCGAGCGGGAGCGGCCTTCCGCCGAGGTGGGCGGAGGGCCAGGGATTCGAACCCTGGATCGAGGTCACCCCCGATAGCGGTTTTCAAGACCGCCGCACTAGGCCACTATGCGAGCCCTCCAGATGCCCGAAGGTACCGGTTTTCCTCAGCGTGGAAGCGGACCTCCGGCGACCGCGACGAAAACCCCCACCGCACCCGCGCTCAGGAGGGTGAGCACGACGCCGCGACGCAGGACGAACAGAAGCACGGCGGCGCCGGCGAGCACGGCGTACTGCCACGGCTCCCCCACGGCCCGCGCGAGGGGAATGGCGGAGCCCAGGATGGCGCCGATTGCGGCCGGTCCGGCCCCGTCCAGGAAGGCTCGCGCCCGGGCGTCGGCGCGCAGTCGGTCGAATCGGTCCGCGCCGAGCAGGACGAAGGTGAACGACGGCGCGAACGCGATGACCGACGCGAGCGCACCGCCGGCCAGCCCGGCGGCGGCGTAACCGACGACCGCAACCGTCTGGACTACCGGACCCGGGGTTATCTGGCCCAGGGCGACGGCGTTGAGGAACTGCGTCCCGGTCATCCAGTGGTATTGGTCGACCGCGTCGCCCTGCATCATCGGGATGATCACGAACCCGCCGCCGTATGCCAGTGCGCCGACCTTGAAGGCGACCCAGGTGAGCGGCCCGGCGGCGCCACCGCCGAATGTCCCCGCCACGGCCGCGTGAGCGGCCGGGGTCACCGACGCGGCACGCGGCCCGTTCGTACGCCGCAGCGCGAACTCGGCCACACCGCAGCCGAGCAGCACCACGACCACCCATGGCCCGCTGGTCGCGGCCGCCGCCCCGCCCGCGAACAGGTAGGCAACCCGGCGCGGCAGGTGGCCCCGCCGGTTCCAGCCGGCCGTGAGCAGATCCCACCCGGCGTGCGCCGCGACCGCCGCCACCGCCGCCCCGGCCCCGGCCCCGGCGCCGAGCACCCAGCGCGGCGGTGCTCCGGCCAGGAACAACACCGCGAGGGCGAGAATTGCGATCAGCCCGGGCAGGATGAAGGCCGCGCCGGCGACGAGGGCGCCAAGACGACGCCGGACCCGCCAGCCGCAGAAGATCGCCAGCTGTGTCGACGCCGGTCCGGGCAGCAGGTTGCATGCCGCGATCGCGTCCTCAAACTCCGCCGCGCCGAGCCAACCGCGCCGCTTCACGCACAACTCGCGCAGCAACCGGATGTGCACCGGCGGGCCCCCGAAACCGATGCAGCCGATCCGGCCCCACTCCCGCAGCACCGTGGCCAAGCCCACCGCGTGCCCCGCGGGGTGCGCCTCCGTGCCCGTCCCGCCGAACAAGACCGCCACCCCCGAGCCGGCAGTACGGGCCGCCTATCTTGAAGTCTTCCATGATGGCGAGCCCGGGGAGTCGAGGACGCGATGAGGGAAATCACCGGCGCGCTGGCGGAGCAGCACGCGGAATTGCGCACGCTGCTCGACGGCCTCGGCCCTGCGCAATGGAATGCCCCCACGCGGTGCCCGGGCTGGAGCGTCGCCGACGTGGTGCTGCATCTGGCGCAGACCGACGAAATCGCGCTGGGGTCGCTTCGGGGTCGCATGCCGGCGGCCATGGCGGAGGTGGGTTGGCCCACCTCGGCCGAGGACCCGCCGGCCGACGTCGACGAGGCAGCCGCCCGAGCGGTCGCCCGGCAACGCGGCAGCGACCCCGGTGAGGTCGCGCGACGCTGGGTCCGGGCGGCCGACGCCCAGTGCGCGGAGTTCGCCGCCGCCGACCCGCGTCGGCGCGTGCCGTGGGTGAACGGTGACCTGCCGGTCCGTACGTTGGCCACCACACGGTTGGCCGAGACCTGGATCCACACCGGCGACGTGGCCGCCGCCGTGGGGATCGAGATGCAACCGAGTGCACGGCTGTGGCACATTGCCCGACTTGCCTGGCGGACCCTGCCCTATGCCTTCGCCCGGTCCGGGCGCAGTCTGTCCGGCCCGGTGGCGCTCGAGTTGCTGGCGCCGGACGGCTCGACGTGGAGTTTCATCGACGGCGATCCCGTCACGGTGGTCCGCGGGTCGGCCGAGAGCTTCTGTCAGGTGGCCGCGCGCCGTCTGCCCGGCCCGGGCAGCGGCCTGGACGCCACCGGTGCGGACGCGGTCGCCGTGCTCGAGCTGGTCCGGACCTTTGCCTGAGTGCCTGTCAGTTCACTTGGCACGTAGGGAAAGGCACCGCACCGGCGTGCCGCCTCGACGCGACCGGCGTGAGGCCCCGGTCCCTCGCCCGCGGCGGCGGCCAGGACGCAGTCGGCGGTAATCGTGGATCGTGGCTCGTCGGGAAGAGCGGGTTGGCCCCGATCCAGCAGCGGGAAATCGGTGAGAATCAGCGCGAGCTCGTCGGCGCTCAACGCCCACAGCTCCGCGACGATCGCGTCGATGCGGGCCCGCCATTGGCCGATGCGCCACTGGTTCGCCGCGGTATCGCCCTCGGCCGAGCTCAGGCGGCGGGCCAGCGCGATCAACTCCCGCCCGGCCCCGTCCGTCGGCGTGACCGGCGGCAGCGGCAACGAATCCAGGATGAAGAAATTGACCGTGGTGGTCAGCAGGCGGCGCAGTAGCCAGTCGACCGGCAACGAGTTCGCCAGCGCCAGGAACAGGTCCTCCCGCTCGGCCCCGCCGTCGGCGAACATCAGCGTGGGCACCTTGTTGCCGCACACCACGCCCGCCGGGATTCGCGCCGCCAACAGCGAGCGTTCATTGGACTGCCCGGTGATGTCGCAAAACCCGATCCGCGAGGCGGCCGTCCGATGTCGGGACCCCGGCCGCAACGCCGCCGCGGGGATGTACCACTGGGTGACCAGCCTGGCACCGGCCACCGGGAGCGGATCCCAACGGGCGGCGCGTCCCTCGCCCCCCCGGTACGCCTTGGCGCGATGGCGGAACTGGTGAACGTGTCGGCCCTCGATCACCGGCAGCGCATCGGATGATCGGCCGCGGACAAACTGCCCGGCGTCGTTGGTCATGTCGATCTCGCGCCGGTACCGCGGCCGCCAGGGCCCGATCGGGTCGCCGAGCAGCGGCCCGGCGCAGGCCAGTTTGCGGAACAGCTCCCACTCGTCCGAGGTACGCACCTCCGGCACGGTGAGGTCGGGTCGGACGGCGGCCAGGCTCGGTCGATCGATCGCGACCGGGCGGGTGGGGAGTTCGCCGGTTCGACCTGCCACCCGCAACTCGACCGGTCGGCGGGGACCCGGCCCGAACCGGGCCACCACCGTCAGGAACTTGAACCGCGAGTCGATTGGGAAATACCGCCTGCGGTTCTCCATCACGCCGATGTGAAGCTCCGACGTGCGGGTCAACAGTTGCCGGCGCAACGCCTCGGTGCCCCGCGCCCGGATCAGACCGGCGGGTACGAGCAGCGCCAGCACGCCGCCGTCGGCGACGAGGTCCAGGCCCAGCTCCACGAAGAGCTTGTAGAGGTCGTGTTCGCCCCCGCCCTGCAGGCGGCGCTCGCCGGCGGCGGCGTGCAGGTAGGCGACCAGCCGCCGGCGTTCGACCGACACGTCGACCAGGCTGTCGTACCGCTGGCCGTAGTGACGCGTCGCGCCGGTGGCGCCGAGCACCTCGTGACGGGTGGTCCGCAGTTTCTCCCACGGTGGGTTGCCGATCACCAAGGCCGCCCCGCTGGGCGCGATCGTCCGCCAGGTCGGGGTGCTGCGCAGGCTGTCGTGGCGGAACAGGCGGCGGCGGAAGGCCACCACGGCGTCGAGGTTGCCCGTGGCGGCGGCGACGGAGAGCAGTGCACCCCGCAACGCGGGCCCGGAAAGGTCGGCGCCGCACAATCGCTGCGTGATTACCGTGTCACGGGCCCGCCCCGGGGGCAGCTCCAGCACCGCGGCGGTGAGCAGCATGCCGGTGCCGCAGGCGGGATCCAGCCACGGGCCGTTGGTGCGCACGAGGGGCACGCTTGCCCGAGCCAGGTCCGCGGCCAGTCGCGAGTCGGTGTAATAGGCACCGGATCGCCGCCGCTGACTGATCGTCACTTCCGCTTGCGCCAGCGAAGCCACGGCCAGCGGTGCGGGGATCGGAAGCTCGGCGAGCGCGGCGTGAACCTTCTCCGCCCACGGGCGCAACCCGGTCGGGAGCCGGCCGGGCCACCCGACGACGCGGCGGCGATATGCCTCGGGGTCCCAGGTTCCACAAAGTGCGGCCACCTCCTCGAGCATGACCAGCCGTGCCGTCGTCGGGTCGCCACCGACTCCGAGCTCGCTCAGCGCCGCGTCCAACACGGCGGCGGCGGGCGCCAGCAAGGCCTGCTCCGCGCTGCGCACCGACGTCATCGTCGTTCGCCGCCGGCGGTGCCGGCATCGCCACAACGTCGACGGGGGTTCGGGACGATCTCGATGACGTACTCGGTTACCCGACTCCCGTTGGCCGAGGCCATGGAGTTCGGGCGGTATCGGCCGACTGCCTCCAGCGTGTGAACGCGGATGTCCCCGGCCGCGGTCAACGCGGTGAGCAAGCGATCCTGCGTGACGTGTCCCTCGCTGCTGTAGCTGAGCAGGATCCGCCGGGCCCTGGTGTTCGTGACCAGGCGGCACAACGCCGTCGCCGCCCGCGACTTGTAGCAGAACTCGCTGGCCCGCGACTGCCACGGGCGCAGGCCGGTAACGCCGTCGACGGCCGGTTCGTCGCCGACCGTGAGGGTCTCCAGCAGGTGGTAGTAGGCGGCGTACTGCCGCTTGGTGTAGGGCGGGTCGTAGTAGACGACGTCGTCGTCTGTGGTCGGCACCGCGGTCACGTCACCGATCCGGGCGCGGTATCGGGTGTGCCGATCGGGAAGCTGCCGCGAGCTCAACCGCACCGGCCGCAGGGCGGACGCGCTCCAGTCGCTCAGGAAGCAGCCGTAGGTGCCGGAAGTGTTCGCCACGGAGTTCGCCGCGAACATCAGGTCGGCGAGCAGGAGGTCCCGCTCATCGGGCGTCAGCCTGCCGGACCGCGACCAACGGTGGATGGCGGACCGCATCGCATCCAGCCGTGCCGCATTGTCCGTGGTGAAGTAACGCCGCTCGAAGCCGATCACCGCGGCCGCGGCGGGGCTGTACTGGCGGGTGAGGAACCCCGGCGTGCCGGGCAACGCATCCAGCTCAGTGCAGGCGTTCTCGTACCCGCCGAACCCCCGGAAGGGCACGTTGTCCCGCCCCACAACCGCGCCGGTGGCCATCACCACCGCGGCGCTGAGGGAATCGTTGAGCACCACCGGCCAGGTGCGCCGGGCGGCTGCGGCTGCGACCGCGCCGGTGCCGCAGAACGCGTCGACGAAGCGGCCCGCACCGGGCTCACCGGCCAGGTCCACCACGAGTTCGGCGACGCGCGACTTGCTGCCGATGTATCGCGCACCCACCGCCTCGCCTCCCGACGACCCACTGAGGGGCCGTGGCGAACGCTAGCCGGCCGCGCGGCGGATCTGGCGGATCGGGCAGGGCGTGCCGTGCGCGAGTGCGGCGAGTGAACAAATGGGCACCGCGCGCGGGACGTTCTGATCGGGATTCAGATCAACCGATTAGGGCGCGCCGACGTCGGCGACCCACCAGCCGCGCCGCCCCGACGGCCAGCATCAGTGCGGCCAGCGCACCGCCGGAGACCGCCGACCAGTGCAGGCTTATCGGCGCGATCCGGGCGGTCGAGGGCTTCACCGCGGCCGCCTCGTGCACCGAGGCCGTGGCGTACCCGTCGTCGTCCGGCGAGAGCACGCTGGGCGAGATCGGGTCGACCAGCTTGCCGACCGGCACGGCCGTGCCGTCGTGGGCGAAGCCCCAGTCGAGGTATGCCGCCGCCATGTCGGTGATCTCATGGCCGGGGACGCCCATCAGTGTGACCAGAATCGTCCGGCCGTCCCGTTCGGCGGCAACGATGTCGGTGTTGTGCGCCAGCGTCGTGTAGCCGGGCTTGACCCCGACGATGCCCGGGTACTTGCCCAGCAGGTGGTTGATGGTGTTCACCTGGAGCACGGCCGGGTCGGCGGGTTGTTTGGTGGCGGTGATGTTGCCGGGGAACAACCAGTGCTGCGTGGCCATGTACTTGCGGGCGTCGCCCCGCTGCAGCATCGCCCGGCCCCACAGCGCCAGGTCGTACGCGGAGGAGAACTGACCGTCGGCGTCCAGCCCGCTGGGATTTACGACGGTGGTGTCCAGCGCCTGGAGCCGGTGCGCCTCGGCCATCTCCATCCGGACCGCCCTGGCTAGGTCGCCGCCGGCGCCGGCCTTCGCGAGACCCATGGCCGCGTCGTTGGCCGAGCGCAGCAACAGTGCGTACCACATGTCGTTGATCGTGTACGTCTGGCCGGCGGCCATTCCGACGCGGGTGCCCTCGACGCTCACGTCCTCGCGGTCGGCGGTGTAGGTGCCGTTCGGGTCGAGCCGAGGCAGCATGGTCAGCGCCAACAGCGTCTTCTGGGTGCTCGCGGGTCGGGCCGGGCCGTGCGGATCCATCGCAGCCAGAATGTCGCCGGTGGTCGCGTCCGCGATCACAAACGACGTGCCGTCGAAGGCCGGCAGTGGGCCGGCGGCCGAATCCTCGATGATGCCCCGCTCGTTCAGCCGCGGACCGCCCACCGGATCAGTCGTCGGGTTTGCGAGCTGCCGGAGCTTGGACGTGCGGGGCTGGGGCGGGGTATGGGCGGCGTTCGCAGCCGGCGCCGTCGCGGCACCGACAAGCACCGCACCCAGGACCGCCGCCAGCGCCGTCCGACCGAGTCGCTGCCCCCGGGTGGCATGCCGATTGACCCCGTGCCCGTTCATGGTGCGGCCGAGCCTAGGGGCCGGATACGGGCGCGCACGCGGATTTGACCGAGTTCGGACCGGCGTTGACCCGTCCGACGTCGCCTGATCCACGCCTCTTGACCCGACGGAGTGATTCAGGCGGGTTCCGTTCGGGACGCGGCTTTGCGGGATTCGGCCGGTTGGGCGTAACGCGCCAACGCCACCGCGGCTCCGACCGTGATCACGAACCCGGCCGCGGCGAGGCCGCCCAGTCCCGGTCGGGCGCTGTCACCGAGCAACCAGAGGCCGACCGCGGCGGGCACGACGGTCTCGACGGCGAACAGGATGGCGACGACGACGGTGACCGAGCCGCGCTCGAGCCCGGCGGCGAACAGCACCGCGCCGAGCGCCCCGTAGGCCAGGACCGCGTACGCCAAAGGCTGGCCGAGCAGATTCCACCAGGGACCGTGGTCATCCACCGCCCGGGCGGCGATGCTCACACCGCTGAAGGCCGCCCCCGAGGCCAGGGCCAACACCGACGCGCCACCGTGTCCGGGCCGGGCCGCCCAGATCCCCGTCAGCAGCACCGGCACGATCAGCGCCACCAGCGTCCATTCCGCGGGCCGGCTCAACAGCTTCGAGACGCCCGGCTCGGCGCTCATCGCGAGCAATACGACCCCGACGGCCAGCGCGAGCAGCGCGGTCCAGTGCCGTGCCCGAAGCCGAACGGCCAGAAACCGGTCCGCGAGTAGGGCGGTGATTCCGACGCTGGCCGCCACCCCTGCCTGCACCAGGAAAAGCGGGAGGTGCCGCAGCGCCAGCAACGAGGCCAGGAATCCCAGCCCGTCGAGGCCCAACCCGATCAGGTAGGGCAGCTCCGAGAGCATCCGGACCACCAAGCGCGGGTCCAGGGATTCGGTGGAGGTGCTGTCCCGCATCCCCACGGCTTGGAGAACGGCGCCCACGCCGTAGCAGGCCGCCATGACGATCGCGCCGACGGTGGCCCAGAAGACCACGTCATCCCTCCCGGACTGGACGGCCGGGGCGAGATTACGGCAAACCCCGCGTGGGGCGTCGGCACGACCGGGGAACGCGAGGGGCGGCCGGTAGCGACCGGCCGCCCCGTAGATCCCGGTGAGGGATCAGCCCCCGAGCAGACTGCCCACGATGCTGTTGGCGATGCCGGTCGCGCCGCTGCCGCCGGTCGAGCCGGTGCCGCCGGTCGAGCCTTTGCCACCGGTGGAGCCGGTGCCGCCGGTGGAGCCGGTGCCGCCGGTCGAGCCGGTGCCACCGGTGGAGCCGGTGCCGCCCTTCTTCGTCTTGTGCGTGGCCTTCTTGTGCTTCTTGACCTTCTTCTTCTTGTGCTTCTTGACCTTCTTGGTCGGGTGGTCGGCCGACGAGTGGCCGGCCACGCTCGAGGTGGTCGTGGTGTCCGCGCCCGCGGTGTCGGCAAGCGCGACACCACCCGCGGTGAGGCCCAGGCCGAGCAGGCCTGTAGCTACGAGCGTCGGGATGCGACGTGAGTTCATACGGGGGACTCCTTATCGGCGGTGTCGGGGGGGTCGGCACGCGCTCTACCCACATTGCCGGGCCGAAAGCAAGAGGACGGTTACCCGAGATAAGCGAACGGTGTGCACATCTCCCAAATGCGCCATGTGGTCAGCCGAGGGTCTGTCCGCGGCCGGGGGACCGGGGCGGGATTACGGCACCCCGGGTGGGGCGTCGGGCACGACCGGGGAACGCGAGGGGCGGCCGGTAGCCACCGGCCGCCCCGTCGATCCCGGTGAGGGATCAGCCCCCGAGCAGACTGCCCACGATGCTGTTGGCGATGCCGGTCGAGCCGCTGCCGCCGGTCGAGCCGGTGCCGCCGGTCGAGCCGGTGCCGCCGGTCGAGCCGGTGCCGCCGGTCGAGCCTTTGCCACCGG
>Ga0157362_1000065_pt1 | contig 29041 bp, 20 predicted proteins | sample AttlaeALBM3_FD_111480 | JGI IMG/M metagenome (GOLD analysis project Ga0157362, IMG submission 111480) | Fungus gardens microbial communities from leaf cutter ant in Ribeirão Preto, State of São Paulo, Brazil - Atta laevigata ALBM3 | ecosystem: Host-associated > Fungi > Mycelium > Unclassified ... | reverse complement strand
GGCGAAGTGCCCGTACCCGGTGCCCACGTCCAACCAGTTTCGGGGGCCCTCCGGGCCGAAGAATCCCTCGACGATCTTGGCCCGCGGTTCGTACAGCCAGCCCTGCGACGCGAAGACGCCGTCGATGAACTCCTGGCCGAAGCCGTCGTAGAAATCGCGGTAGTAGAAGTCCAAACCGGCCGGGTTCAGCCGCGGATTCTGGAAGATGTGCCCGCACACCCGGCACCCGTCCAGGTAGAACACGCCGGGCTTGCGCTGCATGATGTCCGTCGTCCGCAGCCGCTGGGACAACCGGTCCGACCCGCACCACGGGCAGTTGTACGCCCGCGGCTCGAAGAACCGGCTCCACCCGCGGGCGATCTGTTCGCGGTATCGCGCCCGCTCGGCCTCGGTGACGGCGGGCACCTAAACCGCCTCCCGGCGGGCAACGATCCGGTAGGCGTTGCCGTGGGTCAGGTGTGCGACGGCCCTGCCGATCAGCGCGTCGGCCTTCAGCGCCGGCTGCACCAGCCGCGGGAATACCCGCGACCAGCCGGTCCGATGCACGGTGCGCCGCCACTGCGGCGGATGAGCCGGCAGCCACGGATGGTCGGGGTCGGGGGCCAGGCGGGTCATCGTGAACACTAGGGCCATCAGCACCTCAACCGGTTGATGCGCCTCGGCCTGCTGAACCGCCAGCGGGGTGAAGCCGTGCTCGACCAGGGCCTGCATCAAGTTCCCCACCGGGATCAGGTTCAGGTGTTGCGGCTGGAAGTAGGGCACCCACCAGGACCGGAACAGGTGCCGCAGCACGCAGTCCACGTCCGGCATCTCGATCTCGAGCAGGCAGCCGGACTCGAGGGCCACCGCCGCGGCGGCCAATTCCGCACGCGGATCGACGGTGTGCTCGAGGTAGTGGTGCATCGAGATGACTTCGTAGCGACCCCGGAGCTGCGCGGCCAATTCGGGGAACGACGATTCCCGGTATGCGTGGGTCAGCCAACCGCGCTCGAGCGCTCGATCGACCCCACCGCCGCGGTCCAACCCGTCGAAGGTGGTGTGCGGCAACACGGTGGCCGCGTGCTTGGCGAAGTAGCCCCAGCCGGTTCCGATGTCCAGCCACGAGCGGGGTCCGTCGGGACCCGCGTGGCTCGCGACCAGCCGAGCCCGGGCGAGGTTGGCGGGCTCGCTGTAGGAGGCCATATTGTCGGCGGCGTCGGCGCCGCGGCCGTCGTAGAAGTCGCGGTAGTAGAAATCGAGGCCCTCGGGGGTGAGCACGGGATTTTGGAACACGTGCCCACAGGTGCGGCAGCGCTCGAGAGTGAACCGACCCGGCTTGCGTTGGAAAAGCTCGCGGGAGCGAATCTCGACCTTCAGCCTCCTCGATCCGCACCACGGGCAGTCGTCGCGGCGGGTGTCGAGGAACCGCTCCACGCCGACGGCCAGTTGGGCGTGGTAGTACCCCCGGTCCGTGCCCGAGCTCGCGTCGGCCGCGCCGGTCATGTCAGTTTCTCCAGTCGGTCCGCGGCCGCCTCCGCCCCGCCCGCCGCCGCGAACGAGGCGGCAATACGCGCCGCACCGGCGCGGTAGGCCGGATCGGTGAGCGCGCTCTCGATCGCCACGCGCAGCTCCTCCGCATTCACCCGGCCGAACTTGACCCTGATCCCGGCGCCGGCCGCGGTGACCTGCGAGGCCACCGCGGGCTGGTCGTCGCGGATCGGGGCCACGACCAACGGCACACCGTGGGCCAGGGTCTCGCAAGTGGTGTTGTGCCCGGCGTGGCACACCACGAGGTCCAGGTGAGGAAGCAGCTCCAGCTGCGGGATCCGCCGGGCGATGCGGACGTTCGGCGGGGGCGGCACCCCGAGATCCGGGGCATTGACGACGGCCTGCAGCCGGTCGGCCAACGGCGCAACGGCGTCCAGCGCAACCCGGAAGAATCGCTCGCCGGCGTCGAAGTTGACCGTCCCCAGTGAGATCAGGATGTGCCTGCGCGCCGGGTCCAGCCAATCCCAATCGAACGGCACCGGTTCCCCCCGACCGCCGAAGGCCGGGCCGACGAAGGCGATGTGTGGCGGCGGCGGCTCCGGCGGCGCCAGCAGTTCCAATGTCGAGAACGTGATGATCAACTGATCGGAGAACCGCAAGTCCACCGGATCCGCAAGCCCATGGGTAATCTGAAGTTCCGTCAGTTTTTCCAGGGCCCACATGCCGAGCTTGGGCATCGTCTCGTACTGGCCTGTCAGCTCCGCGGTGGTGGTCGCCGAGGTGGCCCACGCGATGCCGCGTTCCCGCGCCACCAGCGCTCCGGCCAACGCCTGCTGATCGGACAGGATCACGTCCGGGGAGAACACTTCGACCGCCGCCCGGACGCCGGGCACCATCGAGTGCGCCAACGGGATCAGGAAGTCCTCCCAGAAGAACCGGAAGGCGGTCGCCGCGCGCAGACCGCGCCACCGCACCAACCTCGCCGCCAACGGCTCACCGGCGAACTCCTCGTCGACTGCGAACACCCGCCGGCCGGGGGGCAGCACCCCGGCCAGGTACCCGGAATTGCCGGCCCACGCGACCTCGTGGCCGCGCTCGGCCAACGACGAGGCCACGGCGACCGTCGGCAGGATGTGCCCGGTGAGCGGCGGGACCACGATCAGGAAGCGGGCCATCAGCGCACGGCGTGTCCCGAGCGCGGCCCGCAAGACTGCGCGGCGAGCCAGTCGACCACGATCTCCCGCACCCGGGGCGTCGCGTCCATCAGCACCGAGTGCCCCACTCCCTCGACCACGGTGAGGGTCGCCCGCGGCAGCAGCTCGGCGAGCTGCCGCTCATAGTCCGGCACGTCGGAGCTCTCGCCGTAGATCGCGCGGATGGGACAGCTCAATGCCCGCAGCCGCTCGGCGGGAATCGGCCTGGCCCTGGTGAGGTCGGGATAGAAGCTGGTGTGGTTGGCCAGGTCGGAAAGCGCGTCCATCATCCGCACCACCTTGCGCCCGAACCGTCTGATCCAGGCCTGCAGGTTCTCCTCGCCCATCTCCGCCACCACCGTGGCCACGCGCTCGCGCTCGGCGGCTATCTGCTCGGCCCAACCCTCGACGTTGAAATGGGCCTCAATCAGCACAATGCTCGCCACCCGGCCCGGGTACTCAACGGCGAAATCCAGCGCGATCGTCCCGCCGTAGCTGTTGCCGATCAGATGGACCGGTCCGTTGATCGAAAGTGCATCCAGCAGCCCCGCCAGGTCCGCGACGGAGTCCTCCATCGTGTAACCGGTGCGCGGCCGCTCGGAGTCGCCGTGCCCGCGCAGGTCGTAGAGCACGACCTCGGCGCCGGTCCGCGCCACAGCACCGGCGACGGTGTAGTAGAAGCTGGCCATGTTGTCCATGCCCAACCCGTGCAGGAACGCCACCGGCGGCGCGGTCCGCCCCGCGGCGGGCACCGGGTTGAGGTGCTGGACGTGCAGGCGCACCCCGTTGGCGACGATCTCCGACATGATCCCGGCTGACGCTACCTCAGCTGGTCGCGTCGACGATGTAGGAGACCACGGTGCCGACGCGCATCTCGATGATCTCGTCGAGATTCAGATCCGCGAGGAAGGCGGCGAAATCGACGTTGCCGCCGTAGTGCTCGGTCAACTTCGCGCCCAGCTTGACGAACTCGATGCTCTCCATCTCCAGGTCGTCCTCGAAGGAGGTCTCCATATCGATGGACAGGTCGAGCAGGTATTCCTCGCCGATCACCTCGGCGATCAGGGTCCGGACGACCTCCAGCACCTGCGCCTCGACGTCATTGCGGGCCTGTGTTGTCAAGGTCTCTCCTCAAGAGGGCGACGACGAAACCATTCTCGCGCACCTACGGTCCAAGCATCTCGGATACCGGCGTCCAGCCCACCGCAAACGGCAACGGAGCATCACCGAGCTGCGTCGCAACCCAGTGCTCGGCCCCGTCCACAACCACCAGTAACCGGTCGCCATCGGTCGCAGTCACCACAAACCGGGCGGGTCGCCCACCCAGGCCGGTACCGCCCGCTTTCGCCACGGCCTCCTTGGCGGTCCAGAAGCGGGTCACCCAGCCGGCCCGCTCGGCACCGCCCCCGGGGGCGATCCGATCCAGCAGGCCGCGTTCGGCCGGCGTCAGCAGCGCCGACTCCGCGGGAGCGTCCTCGACCAGCTCCAGGTCGATGCCGACGGCCGTCCCGGCGGGTCCGACCATCGCCGCGGCCAGTGGGCCCGAATGCGCCACGGACACCGCCAGGTCCTCCGCTCCGGCGCCGACCGCGAACGGCCGCCCCGTCGGATCGTTCCCGATCGTCACCTCCGCCGGGAAGATCGGGCCCGCGCCGCGGTCCCACAGCGCGGATCGAAGCGCGTCCTTGGCGGCGATGCGGCCCAGCAGCCACCGCCGCGCAGCCCTCGGGTTCCGTCCGTCGTGGTCGGCACGCTCGGCGGTGGTCAAGTACTGACGACACGTCAGATCACGTGCCACCGGGTCGGCCCAGGGCTCGGCAAGCAGCCACCACCCGCCCGGTTGCCGTTCGGCCAGCACGGTCCGATCCGGGTGGCGAAAAGCCGCGATCGTGCGGTCGTTCCCCTCGAGCCGTCGATCGGTCCAGCCCGTGATGTGGCTCCACAGCCGTCCGTCGTGATCGCGCAGCTCCAGATCCGCAACGACCTCATCGGGGCCGAGCTCGCGGATCCGGACCACGACTGCCAACTCCGCGCCCGGCCGGGGTTCGGGCCCGTAGAAGCTGATCGAGCCGATCGTGGCCGGCAAAACAACCGCGTTCTGCGACTGGATGCCCACCCAGTAGCCGAGCAGTTGCCCGGCGGCGTCGAGCAATGCGCCGGGTGCCGGCAGCGCTGTCACGGTGCCGCGGATTCCGTCCTCGGCTATCGGGCCCAGCCCGCTGACCCCCCGGTAGGCGGGGCCGTGGAACATCCAACGGTCGGCGTAGAGCGTGTGGGCGTCCGCGGACGCGGGTCGTTCGCCGGTCAGCTGGGGCCGACGCAGCTCGGGGGGCGTCGGATAATCCGCGGCCACCAGCACGGTGCCCCGGGCGTAGGTCTCGCGGGTTCCGTCACCGGACACGCCGTCGATCACCACGCCGACGACGCCGGGCTCGCCGTCGCCCTCGACACGTTCGGTTGCCTCGATCACCAACTCCAACTGCGGGTCCACCACCAGTGGTCGCAGGGCCCGAACCCCGCGAACACCGACGACGACACGGTCGGAAATCAGCTCGGCGGCCGCCTGGATCAGCAACTCGACCGTGGTGGTCATGGGCACGATCGGATAGCGCTCCGCGATCGGTCGGTCCGGCGGTGCCTGCAGCAGGCAGTGGTCGGCCAGGTAGGTGTCCAGCTCGAGCGACAAGCGACGGCTGACCGTGCGGCTCCGCGGGCCCGTCGCCTCGGTCGGCCCGGACCCGGGTGCGGCCGCGGGTTCGGTTGGCGCCGGTCGCCAGGCCGCCAACACCTCGGCGGCGGCTGCTTCGACATCGGCCAGCAGGCCCGCGTACTCGGCGAGGACCGGTTCGGGCGGGGCGCCGTGCGGCCAGGCCAGCGCGGCTTCCGCCGACTGCGACTCGCGCGCCGCGTCCAGGCGCAGGCTCACGCCCCGGACCAGCGGCGCCCCCAACCGCAGGTGGGCCTCGCCCGGAAGTTCGGCCGCAGTGCGCGACGGCGCGGTGCCCTCCGGCGGGGCACCGGCCGGGTCGCCCGGGCCCAGCCGGGTGAACCGCGGTGTCGCGCCGACGGCCCACAGCGCCGCGGCGACCCGGCGCAGCTGATCCAGGCCGTTTCGTCTGGGCACATTCGCGGTCAGGGCCAGGTACGGCAGGCCGCCGGACTCGAGGCAGTCCTCCACGAAGCCGGGGAGGCTGCCCGTTCCCACCTGGACGAACACCCGCACGCCCTCGGCGTAGAGCCGTTCGATCAGCGGCCGGAACCGGACCGGCTCGACCAGGTTTCGCAACAGCAGAGCCCGAATCTCCTCCGGGTGCTCCGGATAACGCTCGACGGTGGTGGCCGACCACAGGGGCACCCGCGCCTGACGCAGAGTCAGACCGCGTACGAACTCCTCGGTGGGACCCAGGAACGGGGCCAGGTACGGGGTGTGGAAGCCGGACCGGAACGGCAGAATCGAACCGGTGACCCCGGTTTCCCGCAGCCGCTCCAGGACCGTCGCCACCGTCGACTCCTCGCCGCAAATGATCGACTGGTGCGGGCAGTTGTCGTGGGAGAGCACCACATCGGGGCTGTCCCCGATGGCCTCGACGGCCCGCCCGGCACCGCAGCCGAGCACCGCGAAGACCAGGTCCGGCACACCGGGGCCGGCGTCGAAGGCCCTCGTGGAATCGGCGAACTCCTCGAACGGCGCCGCGCCGGAGGCGATCAGTGCGCTCCACTCACCGATGCTGTGTCCGGCCACCACGTCCGGCTGCACGTCGATGGCCAGCAGCGCGGCGTTGAGCAGCCGGCCCACGGCCGCCAACTCCAACCCGCGTCTGCCCAACCCGGGCGCGGCGCTGCTGCGCACCGGCGGCAGCCCGAAGTGCGCGGCGACGTCGTCGACCCTGGGGGCGAACGATTCCTCCAGGCCCGGGAACAGGAAGGCCAACTGGCCCGCTCGGGTGCCGTCGGGCCGAGCGCCCAGCAGCGGCTCGGTGGCGAACCAGACGTCACTGCGGCCGCTCCAACTTCGACCCTGCGCCAGGATGCGGCGAGCCAGTTCCAGCCTCCTGGGATCCGGGGCGACGACGGCAAGGCGCACCGCACCGGTGCTCGGGGGCGCCGCGGCGTCGTCGCGGGCCAGCAGTTCGGCATCCGGGTGGGCCAGCACCGCGGCCACCGCATCGATGGTGGGTCCGGCGATCAGCAGCACCCGTTCCGGGCCGGGTTCGCCGGCCCGGTCCAGCGCCGCAGGCCGAGTCAGTTCGGCGCCCGGACGCCCGGCGGCCCGATGGATGCCGGTTGCCCCGATCGGGTTTTCGGCCAGCACGACGTGGGCGTTAATGCCTCCGAAGCCGAATGCGTTGACCGCGGCCCGGCGCGGGCCGTCGCTGACCCAGTCCCGGGCGACCGTGATTGGGGCGAACCGCGAACCGGCCAGCGACGGGTGCGGATCCTCGCAATGCAGCGTCGGCGGCAGCACGCGCTCATGGAGCGCGAGCGCGGCCTTTATCAAACCCGCGATGCCCGCCGCGGGCATCGCGTGGCCGATCATCGACTTCACCGACCCGATCCCGATGTCCGGCCCGCCGGCGGTGGGTGGACCGAACACGGTGCCCAACGAGGCGAGCTCGGTCGCGTCGCCTGCCACCGTCGCGGTCCCGTGCGCCTCGACCAGCCCGACGCCGCCCGCTTCCAGCGGATCGAGGCGGGCGTCGGCCCACGCCTGCCGCATGGCCGCCACCTGGCCCTCGGTCCGCGGCGCCATCAGGCCGGCGGAGCGGCCGTCCCCGGCCACCCCAACGCCGCGGATGACCGCGTAAACGCGATCCGAGGCGGCATCGGCGAGACGTTTGAGCACGACCATCCCGGTGCCCTCACCGATGAGGATGCCGTCGGCGTCGCGGTGGAACGGACGGATCCGCCCCGAGGCCGAGAGCGCGCCCAGCAGGTTGAACCCGCTCCAGAACGTGATGTCGTGGCAGTGATGCACACCGCCGGCGAGCATCACGTCGCACCGCCCGGAGCGCAGTTCCCGGACCGCGTGGTCGACGGCGATCAGGGCCGACGCGCAGGCCGCATCGACGGTATATGCCGGGCCGCCCAGGTCCAGCCGGTTCGCGGTTCGGGAGGCGACCAGATTGGGCACCATGAGGTCGATCCCCGACTCCTCGCGCAGCGCGGGCAGTCGTTCGGTGAACGCGGCCCGGGCCGCTTCGAGCTGATCCGGCGTCAGATCCGGGAACAGTTCGCGCAGCGTCGTCGTCAGTTGGTTGGCGGTGCGCACGCGGTCGACGAACGAGGCCATGCCGGAGTTGAAATATCCCCCGCGGCCCAACACGATGCCGACCCGGGCGCGATCACCCAGCCGCTCCGGACCGCCCGCGTCGTCGATCGCCGCCGCCGCCGTGCCCAGGGCGATCAGCTGATCGGCCTCGATGTCGGGCACCGCCATCGGCACCACTCCGAAGCGCAGCGCGTCGAAGGCGGGCGGGGTGACGAACCCACCGCGACGGGTGTACAGCCTGTCCCCGGGGCGCGCCTTGGCGGCGTCGGGATCGAAGTACAGCGGATCCCACCGATCGGCCGGTGCCTCGCTGATCGCATCGACCCCGCTGCGGATGTTTGCCCAGTACGTCGCGACGTCCGGGGCGCCGGGGAAGACCGCCGCCATCCCGACGATCGCGATCTCCGCCGGGCCGTTCACGTCCCCGGGGCTGCCGCGCCGTGGGCGAGCCGGACCTCGGCCGCGCCACCGCCCATCCGTTCACCTGCCGGTGCGGAGAACGCGGCCTCGAACGCGGACGGTTCCGCGCACACGTAGACCACCTGCGGCTCGGCGCCGTGCGCCAGTTCGGTGAGCAGGGCGGCCACCCCGTCGTCCGGGTGCAGCGCCGAGACCCCCTGGCGGGCATAGCTGCGCAACAACTCCGGGGAGACCATGCCGTCGCCGGTGACTGTGTCGGCGGGCAACCAGGGGCCCCAGTCCACGCTGAGCACCCGCCCGGTGAACCGGCCCTCCCAGGAGCGGGCCAGCGTGTCCAGGGCGTCGTTGGCGGCCGCGTAATCACACTGTCCGCGGTTGCCGAACACCCCCGACACGCTGCCGAACAGCACGAGGAAGCGGATGTCCGGGTCGAGGCCCGCCGCCAGCGCGCGGGCCCCATCAACCTTGGTCTCCCAGACGCCGACGAAGCCCTCGGCGGTCTTGTCCGCGATCAATCGGTCATCGAGCACGCCGGCGCCGTGAACCACCCCGTCGATGCGCCCGCGGCGCGCGCGCAAGTCGGCCAGGGCCGCGCCGACTGCCGCGAAATCGCGCACGTCCACGCTGCGGTACTCGACCGAGGCAGCCACGCCGCGCAGCTCCGCCAGCGACGCGCGGATCTCCCGTTCCGCCCGTATCCGTCGCACCCGGCGCTCCACCTCAGCCGTTGTGCCGAGCCCGGCGGCCACCAGTGCGCGCCGAAGTGACGCATCGTCAGTCGCGTCCGCGGTGGCGGGATCCTCGCGATCGGGTGGCAGCGGGCTGCGGCCCCACAGCACCAGATGGCAGCCGCTGAGTTGGGCCAGGCCGCGCGCCACCCGGGCCGTGATACCTCTCGCGCCGCCGGTGAGCAGAACCACGGAACCAGCGCCCAGGCCCAGGTCGGCCGCGGTGGGCGGGCGGAGATCGGTGTGCGGCGCCTCGATCAGGCGCAGCGAGCAGCGGGCGCCCTCGGTGTAGCCGACCAGCTCCGGGCCGGTCGGGCTGCGGAGCTCGGCCAGCAGCTGCCCGGCGAGCACCGTGGGCAGCTCCTTCGGGTCCAGGTCGATCGCCCGGCAGGAGATTTCCGGGTACTCCCGGGCGATGGTGCGGACCAGGCCGGCCAGCCCGACGCCCGCGGGCAGGTCGTTGCGCGAGGCGGGTTCGGTGGGCGCGCGGTGGGCGAACCGACCGCCGTGTCCGGTGGCGACCAGCAGCTGCCGGGCACCGCCCAGGACCGCGCGACGCAGGACCGCGAAGGCCTCGGGCAGGGATGGCGGCTCGCTCGGCCCGGCGGCACCGAGATGGATCAGGATGTCGACATCGCCGAGCTCGGTGTCCGGGTCCGTCGACACGGTGCGGACCGTCGCCCCCGCGGCGTCGAGGGCGGCGCACAGTTCGATCGCGACCCCCGCCGATCCGGTCACCACGGTCACGTGACGACCAGTCAGGTCTACGTTCGCGGGCGCCGGGCCGATCTGCGCGACCTCCAACAGATAGCGCCGAGGCGGCGGTGACGCCGGTGCCGGGCCGGACAGGGCCGCAGCGACGAGCTCCGCCTCCTCCGCCGGCGCCGCGTCGGGGTGTCCGGAGGTCCGGTCGGCCGGTCCGGTCTCGGCGCCGACGACGCGGGCCACGATCGCATTCACGCTGCGCAACCGGGTCAGATCCGCCTGCAGTGCCTCGTCGAGTGTGATCCGGCCGGATCCGGCGGCGAGCCGGTCCGCGAGCAGGCCGATGATCTCGGTGCGCTTCAGCGATCCGATCGACAGATCGGCCTCGAGATCCAGATCGGCGTCGAGCATCGAGGTCGGGTAACCGGTGCGTTCGCCGATCAGCTCCACCAGCGCGGTGCGGACGTCCTCGACGGCCACCCGCTCCGGGCTCCGCGGGGCGGGAACCGGTTGCCCGACGGGGCCGGCTGGGCGGGCGTGGGGCTGAATCTGGCCGGCCGGCGGCGGGGTGGTCGAGGACGGGGTCGGGTTCAGCGCCTCGACGATGCCCCGCAGGGTGCGGATGCGGCTGAGCTCGGCCTGGGCGGCCTCGTCCGGCGTCCGGGCCGAACCGGCGGCCGACAACCGGTCGGCGAGCAAGCCGACGATCTCGGTGCGTTTGAGCGACCCGATCGACAGATCTGCCTCGAGGTCCAGGTCCGCGTCGAGCATCGCGGCCGGGTAACCGGTGCGTTCGCTGATCAACTCGGTCAGCATGGTGAGCAGGTCGATGCCCTCGTCGGGGGTGGGCGCAGCCGCCGTCACATCCGCGGAGTCGGCAATGGCGGCGGTCGGGGCGGGCAGGATCTCGGCCGTGGGCACCGTCGCCGAGACCACCACGTCGGGTCGGGCGCCGGTCCCGGCCCCGAGGTAGCCGAGCACGACGTCGCGCTGGGCGGCCACGAGCTCCCGGGTGTTGCGCAGGAACTCCAGAACGACGGCGTCCCGACCGTCGGCGGCGGCGGCGGCCGGGTTCATCGGCACGGCGCCGGAGTTGAACCCGCTGACCCGGTCCGCGGGTGCGGCCGGCCCGACCGGGACCCGTTGCGCGGGGCGCAAGCCGCCGGAGACCGGTTGGCCGTCGGCCGTCCGCACCAGATGACCGTTGACCGACCACCCCGCTCGCGAGGGGACCTCGAGCGCCGAGACCAACGCGGCGTCGCGCCCGGCGTAAAGCGGTGCGGTCCGGATCGGCACGCCCGCCACCGCGAGCCGCCCCAGGGCGAGGAGCAACGCGTGCAGGCCGTGCCGTCCGGGCGCGTCGGTGGCGGTGGCCAGATGCGGGCGGTCGCCGAGGATGGCGCGCACCAGTCCGGTGAGCACGCCCCCGGGTCCGCATTCGAGGAACACCCGCGCCCCGGCGGCGTACATGGCCTCGATCTGGTCGTGGAACCGGACCGGAGCGGCGACCTGCTCGGCCAGCAGCTCTCGCACCGCGCCCGCCCCCAGCGGATACGGCTGCGCGGTGGCGTTCGACCACACCGGAAGATGCGGCGAGCCGACCTTCCGCGTGGCCAACTCGGCCTCCAGCGTGCGCGAGGCCTCGGCGACCAGCGGTGAGTGGAACGCGCAGGCCACCGGAATCGGCATCGCCCGCAAACCGGCTGCCGCCAACGCCTCCACCGCCCCGGCGACCGCACTCGTCGGACCGGATATCACCGTCTGGCCCGGTGCGTTGATGTTGGCGATCACGACCGGACCCCGGCCCAGCACCGAGGTCACCTGCGCGGGGTCGGCGGCGACCGCAGCCATCGTGCCCGGGTCGTCACCGGCGGCGGCCAGGATTGCCCGACCGCGTGCCTCGGACAGCCCCGGCAGTTCCGCGACCGACAACGCGCCCGCGGCGGCCAGCGCCACCAGCTCGCCGTAGCTGTGCCCGGCCAGGTGCGCCGGAGCGATTCCGAGCTCGCTCAGCACGCGGAACATCGCCAGGCCCGCGCTGCCCAGCGCGGGCTGCGCCAGGGTCGTCTGCTTCAACGTGGCCTCGTTCGCGGCGCGGGTTGCCTCGTCGAAGGCGGCGGGCGGGAACAGCGCGTCCGTCCAGGCGGTCCCGGGTTCCAGCAGGTCCTGCAGTCGGGGGAAGGCGGTGAACAGGTCCGCCAGCATCCCCGGGCGTTGTGATCCCTGCCCCGGGAAGAGCAGCGCCACCTCGCCCGGGCCCGAATCCGACGTGGCGTCAGGTCCGGGCTCGGCGTTGAAAATGCCGTCGGTGGCGCGGTTTTCGCGCACGGCGGTGAGCTTCCCGGCCAGATCGTCGAGGTCGGTGGCGACCACTGCGATGCGGATCGGTCCGGCCGAGCGCTCGGCGGTGGTGCGGGCCAGGTCGCGCAGCCGCCACGGTCGTCCGGCGCCGTCGTTGGCGGCGCACAGTGTGGTCAACCGGTCCAGTTCGGCCAGCGCGTCGGCGCGCGTTTCTCCGCCGAACAGGAACAGCTCGGCCGGCCAGTGATCGACCCCCTGGCGCGGTGCCGGGGCGCCGAGATATCCGCTGAGCACTACGTGGAAGTTGGTGCCGCCGAAACCGAACGCGCTCACGCCGGCGACCCGCCGTCGGGCAGGCCACGGTCGCGGCGTGTCAGCGAAGCTGAACGGGCTGCAGGCGGCGTCCCAGGCCGGGTTGGGCGCGCTGATCTTGCCCGTGGGGGGGAGCACCCCGCGATGTATCGCCAGGGCGGCCTTGATCAGCCCCGCCATGCCCGCGGTGCACTTGGTGTGCCCGATCTGGCTTTTCACCGAACCGAGGGCGCAGCCGCCGATCCTCGCGCCGGCCGTGGTCATCAGGTCGGTGAGCACAGCCAGCTCGGTGCGGTCCCCGACCACCGTCCCGGTGCCGTGCGCCTCCAGTAGGCCGACCTCCGCCGGGCTGATCCCGGCCCGGGCGTAGGCGCGGTCGAGTGCCCGCCGCTGCCCCTCCGGCCGCGGCGCCGTCAGGCCGAGCGAGCGCCCGTCGCTGGCGGACCCGATCCCGGAGACCACCGCGTAGATGCGATCGCCGTCGCGCTCGGCGTCGACCAGCCGTTTGAGCACCAGACAGGCCACGCCCTCGCTCAGCGCGATGCCGTCGGCGGAGGCGTCGAACGGGCGGCAATGACCGGACGGGGACAGCGCGCCAACCGAGGAGAACAGCAGGTAGTCCTGGATGCCGTTGTGAATGTCGGCGGCCCCGGCCAGCACCATGTCGGCGGCGCCGCTGCACAACTGCAGGCAGGCGACCTCGAGCGCGGCGAGCGCCGAGGCACAGGCGGCATCGACGGTGTAGTTGGCCCCGCCCAGATCCAGCCGGTTGGCGATCCGCCCGGAAATCACGTTGGCCAACACCCCGGGGAAGGAGTCCTCGGTCAGCTCCGGCAACTGGGCGTCGAGGGCCGGCGGCAGCTCGCCGTGCAATTTCGGGTACAGCGCGCGGAAGCCGTAGGCAGCCGACAGGTCAGTGCCCGGCTCGGCTCCGAACACCACCGCGGCCCGCTCCCGGTCGAAGGGCCTGGCGGTCGAACCGACTGCGCCGTTCTCGGCGTACCCGGCATCCCGCAGGGCGCGGGCGGCGACCTCCAGCGACAGCAGCTGGACCGGTTCAATGCTCGCCAGGGCCGCCGGGGGGATCCCGTAGCGCAGCGCGTCGAACGGAATGTCCGGCAGGAATCCGCCCCACTTGGAGGTGGTCCCCGAGCCCCCGTCACCGGTGAAATAGGTCAGCGAATCCCAGCGCTCGGCCGGCACCTCGGTGATTGCGTCGACGTCGCGCAGGATGTTCGCCCAGAACTCGGCCAGGTCACCGGCCTGCGGGAACATCCCGGCCATGCCGATGATCGCGATGTCCAGGGGCCCGCCGGCGATCTGTGCCGGCTGGGGTGCGAGCGTCTGCGCCCGCTCGGTCAGGAACTTTGCGGCGCCGGAGGTGACCTCCGCGTGCAGCTGGGCGATCGTGGTGACCGCCGAGCGCATGCGGGCGATATCCCCGATCATCACCATGCCGTCGCGGGCCTGCGTGCTTTCGTCGACGGGGATGAGCGCAGCGCCCTCACGCCGGATGCCCTTGCTCGCGATCCGCAGCCGGCCGAGGTTGAGCTGCTCCAGATCCGCCCAGAGCTGATCGGGCGGCACCCCCTCGGCGGTGCGCTGCTCTCGGGTGGCGTTGAAGGTAGCGACGAAGGCGGTGTCGGCGCAGCGGGTGGCATGGCCCGGGGCGGTCTGCAGCAGCACGGTCGAATCGCAGGCGAGCGCAGCACGTTGGAATGCCGGCACGATCGCGCCGGTGCTGACGGCCTCCCGGGTGAACACGTACGCGGTTCCCATCAGCACCCCGACCGAGGCCCCGGCCGCGATCAGCGGGGCGGCCGCGGCGGCGACCATGGCCGCCGACCGGGCGTCGTGGACCCCGCCCGCGAAGAGCACGTCCAGTTCGTGGGTGCAGCCGTGTTCGGCGCCGAACGCGAGCAACCGGGTCAGCTGCTGCTCCCACAGCGAGAACGAGGCACGCGGCCCGACGTGGCCCCCGCATTCGGAGCCCTCGAACACGAACCGTCGCGACCCCTCGGCCAGGAATCGATCGAGCAGGACCGGCGAGGGGGCGTGCAGGTACGTGGTTATGCCCGCCTCCTCGAGGGGGCGGGCCTGCGCGGGCCGCCCGCCCGCGATCAACGCGAACGGCGGCCGGATCTCGTGCACCGCCTCGAGCTGAGCCGCCCGGACGTCCTCCGGCACGAAGCCGAGGATCCCAACCCCCCACGGTGCCTCGCCCAGCAACTCGGCCGTCTCCACCAGGAGCGCGCGCGCGTCCTCGCCGTCCATCAGTGCCAGGGCCAGGAACGGAAGGCCGCCCTCGGCCGCCACCGCCGCCGCGAACGCCGCCTGGTCGCTGACCCTCGTCATTGGGCCCTGCGCCACGAGCAGGGTGTGCCTCGGATCCGGACCGCCCAGATTGGCCGCCGCCGTCGCGATGCCCGAGGCGATGCCCTCGGCGACCGCTGCGATCACCCCACCCGCGGTCCGGTAGCGCTCAGCGAACGGGCGGGCGAGCGCCCCGTCCTCACCGAGTGGCAATGCCTCGAGCCCCCGTCCGCCGATGCGGCGCTCGATGCCCTCCGCGGCGGGCAGGGGCAGGTCGGGTCGGGCGTAGATCCGATGCGCGCCGACGAGGGCGGTATCGGTTCCGTCGGTACGGCGCAGCGCGGATACCACCTCGGCGGGCAGCTCGGCCTCGAGCACCAGCGCCAGCTGTGAGTCCAGCACCACTCCCGCGGCGCCACCCGCGACCGCGGCGGCCGCCGTGTGCCGACCGATGCCACCCGCCGCCCACACCGGGACCGGTTCGGAGTGCGAGTCGCGCAAGTCGGCGGCGAGTATCTGCTGGAGGAGCACGAACGTGCCGGCCTCGCCGACCAGACCACCGGACTCCCAGCCCCGGACGATCAGCGCGTCGGTCCCCGCCGCCACGGCCGCTCTCGCCTGCGCCACCGATCCCGCCTCGGCGAAAACCGACCGGCCGGGGCCCGATGCCTCGGCGATCGACCAATTCGCGTTCGACGCGAACACGACCATCCGCACCGCATCGGGCAGCTCGGCCGGCGACAGCGGACACGCGGCGCCCACCCGGACACCGAATGACCCCGACCACCAGCCGGCAACCTCGGCCAGCGCCGAGGTCGCCCGCGCAGCGTCACCGCCGAGATCCAGCACCGCCCGGGCACCGGCGCGCGCCGCCGCGACCGTGAGACGGGCGGATGGTTCCGCGAACGGCGTTATCGCGAGGACCCGCTGATGCTCGTGCGCAATGCCCATGGGCTGCGGTGTCCTCCGTACCGGTCGCTCGGCGGGCGATCAGCCACCGGCCGGTGATCAAAAGCCTCACCGGACGGGCGATTTCATGGAAACCCGATCCGCGGCGGCGGCCACGGTTTGGGATGGTTGCGTCGCGCGGCGGATCGTGTTGCGTCTGGTGGTACGCCGCGCTCCCGGGCGGCGGGGTCGAAGATGCTGTCCTGCGTAATTGGTCGTTAGGGGTCAATCGCGTTGATCACGGCGAACGTTTCACCCGCGGGCCTTTAGGTCCGTTGTGCTACCGATCACCCGCAGGTAATGGGTGCGCCAGTCGAAGCTGCGACATACCCGGAGGGATGCTCCGCGGGGTTCCTTCTCAGCCTATGTTAAGGATGGGATGGGCCCGGATGGCTGGGGATTGATCCGGAGATGGGGGCCACGTGAGGGATTCATCACCGGCGGCGGACCAACCCAGAGCCGACCTCACCTCGGGTAGCGGTGACCGGACTTGAACCGGTGACACAGCGATTATGAGCCGCTTGCTCTGCCAACTGAGCTACACCGCCATCGCCGGACACGGCCCGACAAGGCGCGAGGGCCGGCCCAGAGCCCCTTTACGGAATCGAACCGTAGACCTTCTCCTTACCATGGAGACGCTCTGCCGACTGAGCTAAAGGGGCAAGCCGGTAAAGGCTACACGCCGGCGCCCGGCCCCAGCGGCGCCGTCGCAGCCGGTTCGACCGGCCCACCGTCGGTCGGTATTCTCGCCGGGCTCGCAGTCTTAGGGAGGCAGGGAAGTGGCCAGCAAGCAGCAGGACATTCGTCCGAAGATCACCCTTGCCTGTGTGGACTGCAAGGAGCGCAACTACATCACCAAGAAGAACAGGCGCAACGATCCGGATCGGCTTGAGTTGAGGAAGTACTGTCCGCGGGAGCGCAAGCACACAGTGCACCGCGAGACGCGCTGACCCGGCGCTGAAAGCCAGTCGGATGGCGCTGGACGCCGCGCTCGTCGGACGCAAATACCCACCCGGTCGGGCCTACGAGGTGAGCCGGGAGAAGATCCGCGAGTTCGCCGAGGCGATCGGCGACCCCAACCCGGTCTACTGCGACCCGGAGGCGGCCGCGGCGCACGGCCATCCCGACGTCATCGCCCCGCCGACGTTCCCGGTCGTGTTCGCCCTGGCGGCGGCCCTGGCCGCGGCAGCCGACCCGGCGGTGGGCATCGACTACGCCCGGGTGGTGCACGGCGAGCAGCGGTTCGTCCATTCCCGGCCACTGCGGCCGGGGGACCGGTTGGTCACCACCGTCGAGATCGTCGCGGCGCGCACGATGTCGGGCAGCGACATGCTGACGCTGTCTTGCTCCTCGTCGACCGAGCAGGGTGAGCACGTGGTCACCTCGCACTGCATGGTCGTCGGCCGGGCGCCCGAAGCGGAGCCGGCCGCCGAGCGGGGCGAGGCGGGCGCGTGAGCTCGGCGGTACCCGGCCCGAAGTGGGAGGCCGTTGCCGCGGGCACGGAACTTCCGGCGCGTTCCTACCGGCTGCGCCGGGTCGACCTGATCCGTTACGCGGGCGCCTCCGGCGACTTCAACGTGATCCACTGGAACGAGCGCGTGGCCACCTCGGTCGGGCTGCCGAATGTGATCGCCCACGGCATGTTGACGATGGCCACGGCCGTCCGGGTGGTCACCGACTGGGTCGGCGACCCGAGCGCCGTCGAGGAGTACGGGGTGCGGTTCACGCGCCCGATCCCGGTGCCCGACGACGACGACGGTGCCGAGCTGCAGGTCCGGGCGACCGTGACCGAGAAGCTCGACGGGAACCGGGTCAGGGTGAGCATCCGGGCCACCCATGAGGGCCAAACCGTGCTGGCCAAGGCGCTCGCGGTAGTTCGGCTGCCATGACCGCGGCGGCCCTGCACGGGGTGGTGCTCGCGCCGTTCACCACATTCCGGGTCGGTGGGCCCGCCGGCCGGTTGATCGAGGCCGCCACCGCCACCGAGATATCCGAGGCGGTGCGCGAGTGCGATCGGATGGGTGAACCCCTGCTGTTGCTCGCCGGCGGCTCGAATCTGCTCATCGCCGATGACGGTTTCGCGGGCACGGTGCTGCGGCTGACCGGGCGGGGGGTACGCGTCGAACGCACCGATCACGCGGCCCGGGTCCTGGTCGTGGCCGGTGAGCCGTGGGACGAGGTCGTCGAGTGGGCGGTTGCCGAGGGGCTGGCGGGGATCGAGGCGTTGTCGGGCATTCCCGGTTCGACGGGCGCGACACCGATTCAGAACGTGGGCGCCTACGGCCAGGAGGTGTCCGAGGTGATCACCGCGGTGCACTGCTGGGATCGGCTGTTGGGCGCGTCCTATTCGCTGACGCCCGATCATTGCGCGTTCACCTACCGCGACAGCCTGTTCAAGCGCACGAGCCGATTCGTCGTGACCTCGGTCGAGCTGTCGCTCACCGCCGGGGGGCTGGGCCGTCCGGTCCGGTACGCGGAACTGGCCCGGGCGCTGGGGGTCCAGATCGGCGATCGGGTGCCGGTGGGTGCGGTCCGCGACACCGTGCTGGCCCTGCGGCAGGCCAAGGGCATGGTGCTCGATGCCACCGATTACGACACCTGGAGCGCGGGCTCCTTCTTCACCAACCCGGTCCTGGACCCGCAGCTCGCCGACGCGCTGCCGGTGGATGCTCCCCGCTACGACGCCCCGGGCGGGCGGGTCAAAACCTCGGCGGCCTGGCTCATCGAGCGGTCCGGCTTCGGCAAGGGTTACGGCAGCGGCGCCGCCCGGCTGTCCACCAAGCACACCCTCGCGCTGACCAACCGCGGCACCGCGACCGCGGCCGACCTCATCGGGCTGGCCCGCGAAATCCGCGCCGGAGTCCAGGCCGGCTTCGGCATCCGCCTCGAGCCCGAGCCGATGCTCGTCGGGCTAAGCCTCTGAGCGGTCGCCCAACCAGGCGACGATGCCCGCCCGCAGCCGCGTCTTGACGTCCGCCGGTGCCAGCGAGGCCTCCACCGAGTCCCGGGCCAACGCCGCCAGGTCGGAGTCGGCACAGCGGTGCGCCTCGCGCGCGATCCGATATTGATCGACCAGGCGGGAGCCGAACAGCAACGGGTCGTCGGCCCCGAGCGCGATGGGTACCCCGGCGTTGCGCAGGACGGTCAGCGGCACAGCCGCCGGGTTCGCGGCCACCCCCAGGGCCACGTTCGAGGACGGGCACACCTCGAGGGTGATCCGGGCCGCCGCCAACTCCTCGAGCAGCGCCGTGTCCTCGACCGCCCGCACCCCGTGGCCGATCCGGTGGGCCCGCAGCACCCGCAGGCAGTCGCGCACTTCCGCGGGTCCGCCCAGCTCGCCCCCGTGCGGCACTGCGGCGAGCCCGCCCGCGCGGGCTATCGCGAAGGCACGATCAAAGTCGCGCGCCGCGCCGTGCCGCTCGTCGTTGGACAACCCGAACCCGACAATCCCGGCGCCGGCATAGTGCACCGCCAGCCGGGCCAGCGTGCGGGCCTCGAACGGATGACGGGTCCGGTTGGCGGCCAGCACGATTCCGATGCCGACCCCGGTCGCGTCGCTCGCGGCGGCCGCCGCCTCCAGAATCAGCTCGACGGTGGGCGTCAGGCCGCCGAGGTGACGGGCGTATGTGGTGGGGTCGACCTGCAGCTCGAGCCATCCGGAACCCTCTGCGGCATCGTCCTCGGCGGCCTCGAGCACCAGCCGACGGACGTCGGCCGGTGTGCGCACCACCGCGCGCGCGGCGTCGTATAGCCGCTGGAAGCGGAACCAGCCTCGGACCTCGGTAGCCGCCAGGTCCGGGGGTTTGGCGCCGCGGAGCGCCTCGGGCAGCGTGACCCCGTTGGCGTACGCCAACTCCAGCAGCGTCGTGTGCCGCATCGATCCGGTGAAGTGCAGGTGCAGGTGTGCCTTGGGCAGCGCGACAAGATCCCGGAACACGCAGCTACGGTGCCGCCTCGCCGACCAGTTTGGCGATCCGGGACACGCCCTCGATCAGATCGTCATCGCCCAGCGCGTAGGACAGCCGCAGGTAACCGGGGGTGCCGAAGGCCTCGCCGGGCACGACCGCTACCTCCGCCTCGGCGAGGATCAGCTCGGCCAGCTCCGCGGTGTTGGCGGGCCGCCGGCCGCGTATCTGGAGGCCGAGCACGCCGGCCATCCCCGGGTAGGCGTAGAACGCACCCAACGGTTCGGGGCAGCTCACGCCGGGGATGTCGCGGAGCATCCGCACGATCGTCAGCCGGCGACGGTCGAACGCCGCACGCATCGTCGCCACCGCGGACAGGTCTCCGCTGACCGCCGCCAGCGCCGCCCGCTGGGACACGTTGGCAACGTTGGAGGTGGCGTGGGACTGCAGATTCACCGCGGCCTTGGCGACGTCCGCCGGTCCGATCAACCAACCGACCCGCCACCCGGTCATCGCGTACGTCTTCGCGACCCCGTTGACCACGACGCACCGTTCCGCCAGCTCCGGCACTTCGACGGGCATGGAGGAGAAGGTCGCCCCGCCGTAGACCAGGTGCTCGTAGATCTCGTCGGTCACCACCCAAAGGCCGTGCTCGGCCGCCCACCGCCCGATCTGGCGCACCTGTTCGGGTGAATGGACGGCCCCGGTGGGGTTGGACGGCGAGCAGAACAGCAGAACCTTCGTGCGTGGGGTCCGGGCCGCCTCGAGTGCCTCCACGTCCACCAGGTAGTCCCGGCTGTCGTCGGCGAGAACGGATACCGGCACCCCGCCGGCCAGGCGGATCGCCTCCGGGTAGGTCGTCCAGTACGGCGCGGGCAGCAGCACCTCGTCGCCGGGGTCGAGCAGGACGGCGAAGGCGGCGTACACCGCGTGCTTGCCCCCGTTGGTGACTACCACCTGGTTGGCCGCGACCTGATAGCCGGAATCCCGGGCGGTCTTGGCCGCGATCGCCTCCCGCAGCTCCGGCAGACCGGCGGCGGGCGTGTACCGGTGGTTGCGCGGATCCCGGCAGGCCGCGATCGCGGCCTCGACGATGTAGTCCGGAGTCGGGAAGTCCGGCTCGCCGGCGCCGAAGCCGATCACCGGTCGGCCGGCCGCGACGAGCGCCTTCGCCCGGGCGTCGACGGCCAGCGTGGCCGACTCGGCGATGCCGGCGATCCGGGCCGAGATGCGGGCGGAGCGGGGCGCGTGGGTCATGTCCCCATCGTTACACCGCCTCGCCGGTACGTCGCGTTGGTTCCACGCCCGGGGCACTAGACTCACCAGCGACGCAGCCAAGGGTCGTAGCTCAATTGGTAGAGTTCCGGTCTCCAAAACCGGCGGTTGGGGGTTCGAGTCCCTCCGGCCCTGCAACCCGACGTGCCCGCGGCCCGGGCGCGTCACGGCGTGCTCGAGGGCGGCAAGTCGGCGCAGCAGGATTGGGGAGAGGACAGTGACGGACACCAGACCCGTGTCGACGCCGGAGCGCGGGCGCCCGACGCCGGAGTCGACACGACCCGGGCGGTGGGCCGCGCTGTCCCGGCTGCTCGGAAAGATCGGTCTGTACTACCGCCAGGTGGTCGCCGAGCTGCGAAAGGTCATCTGGCCCACCCGCAAGGAGCTGGTCAACTACACGTGGGTCGTGTTGATCTTCGTGTTGTTCATCATCGGCTTCGTCGCCCTCGCCGACTACCTGTTCAGCAAGGGCATCCTCAAAGTCTTCGGGTAGATCCGCCGGCAGGGTAGCCCCGACGCAGCAACGAAACGAAGGAAGGCCTCGAACGTGTCCGAATCACCGCTGTCGACCGAGCCCGGCGCCGAGGCGACCGTCGGCGCGCCGGCGGAGGACCTGGAGGAGCCCCGGACCGTCCCCGCGACGGCCGAGCAGGCTCCGGCCGCGGGGGAGCCCGACGCCGCCCCGGACCCGGTCGAGGAGTTCCGGGTGGCCCTGCAGCGGGCGCCGGGCTCCTGGTACGTGGTCCACTCCTACGCCGGTTACGAGAACCGGGTGAAGGCGAACCTGGAGAACCGCACCGCCTCGCTGAACATGGAGGACTTCATCTTCCAGGTCGAGGTGCCCCAGGAGGACACCGTCGAGATCAAGAATGGGCAGCGCAAGAACGTCCGACGGAACAAGTTCCCCGGTTACGTACTGGTGCGCATGGATCTGACCGATGAGTCGTGGTCCGCGGTCCGGCACACCCCCGGCGTCACCGGCTTCGTGGGACACACCCACGAGCCCTCGCCGCTGACCCTCGACGAGGTAATGAAGATCCTCGCTCCGGAGCCGGTCAAGCCCGGCGGTGCGAAGGGTGGTCCTGCGGCCGAGGTCAAGGTTCTCGACTTCGCGGTTGGCGACGCGGTGACAGTCATCGACGGGCCGTTTGCCACACTCCAGGCGACCATCCACGAGATCAACCCCGAATCGCAGAAGGTCAAGTGCCTGGTCGAGATATTCGGCCGGGAGACCTCGGTCGAGCTTTCGTTCAGCCAGATCCAGAAGAACTGAGGACTACCGCGCATGCCCCCGAAGAAGAAGCTCGCCGCGATCGTCAAGCTGCAGATCAAGGCCGGTGCCGCGACCCCGGCCCCGCCGGTCGGTCCGGCGCTGGGTCAGCACGGCGTGAACATCATGGAGTTCTGCAAGGCCTACAACGCCGCGACCGAGGCGCAGCGCGGGGACATCGTCCCGGTTGAGATCTCGATCTACGAGGACCGCTCGTTCACCTTCGTCACCAAGACGCCGCCCGCCGCGCGCCTGATTCTGAAGGCCGCCGGGATCGAGAAGGGCAGCGGCGAGCCACAGAAGACCAAGGTGGCGAAGCTGACCAGGGAGCAGGTTCGCGGCATCGCGCAGGCCAAGCTGGTGGACCTGAACGCCAACGACCTCGACGCCGCCGAGAAGATCATCGCCGGTACCGCACGTTCGATGGGCGTCACCGTCGGCGACTGACGTTCGCCGGGACAACGCAGCACAAGACCGTGGGAGGGCCCGCTTCGGCCCGCTGACCACAACTTCGCAACCAGGGAGAAGATCATGAAGCGCAGCAAGAACTATCGGACGGTCGCGGCCGACGTGGACCACGCGAAGCTGTACACGCCCCTGGAGGCGGCGCGACTGGCCAAGCAGACCTCAAAGGTCTCCTTCGACGCCACCGTCGAGGTCGCCTTTCGCCTGGGCGTCGATCCACGCAAGGCCGACCAGATGGTCCGCGGCACCGTGAACCTTCCGCACGGCACCGGCAAGACCGCGCGGGTGCTGGTGTTGGCCACCGGGGAGCGGGCCGCCGAGGCCGAGGCCGCGGGTGCGGACTACGTCGGCTCGGACGATCTGCTCGAGCGGATCCAGGGCGGCTGGCTTGACTTCGACGCGGTGGTGGCCACCCCGGATCTGATGGGCAAGGTCGGGCGGCTCGGCCGGGTGCTCGGCCCTCGGGGGCTGATGCCCAACCCGAAGACCGGCACAGTCACCAACGAGGTCGGGAGAGCCGTCACCGAGATCAAGGGCGGCAAGATCGAGTTCCGCGTCGACAAGCACTCGAACCTGCACTTCATCATCGGCAAGGTCAGCTTCTCCGAGCTCGCGCTGGTGGAGAACTACTCCGCCGCGCTCGATGAGATCGTCCGCCTCAAGCCGGCCGCGGCGAAGGGTCGGTACCTGAAGAAGGCCAGCTTCTCGACCACGATGGGTCCGAGTATCCCGGTCGACCCGAACATCACCCGGCGCCTGACCGAGGAGACCGCGGCCGAGGCCGTCTGACCGGGGGAACGCGTCCGGCCCGGTCCGCGTCACACTGGACGTCGGTTCGACGTCGTGTGACCGGAGGGACCTGATGGCGTCTCGGGGCTTCACCCGTGCCTGCGTCGTGACGGCCGGGATCGGCTTGGCGGCGGTCCTGTCCGGATGCGGGGCGAGCCCATCGGCCGGCCCGTCCACCGTGACGATGACGCCGGTGGCCGCAATGCAGAAGGTTGCCGCCTCGGCCAGACAGATGCGCGGGGAGACCTACACGTTCGCGGTGACCGGCCCGATGGGTCTGTCGATCTCCGGGCACGGCGCGTACTCGACCAAACCGGCGCTCGCGGTCGAGATGGCGTTCGACTCGATCGGGTTCCTGGGCGGTGCCGCCCCCGGGCACCAGGGGATGGAGGAACGCATCCTTGGCGACGTCGTCTACCTGCGCATGCCCGGCGCGGCGCTGATCACCGGTGGGTCCGCCAAATGGATGAAGATCTCGGCGTCCGCCGCGGGCTCGGCGGCCGGCATCGACCTGGGTGATCTGCTCAACCGGTCGGCGCAGGCCGATCCCGGCCAACAGCTCCAGTCGTTGCTGTCCGTGCCGAACGTGCACGCGGTCGGCAAAGAACGCCTGGACGGGGTGGACACCACGCACTACGCCGGGGAGCTGAGTGCCGACGACATAGCGCGCAACCCCGCATACAACGAGCGGACCCGCGAGCAGCTGCGGAAGCTGTACGCGGGCGCGGGCATGACCACGACGCACGTCGACGTCTGGATTGACGGGGACTACCGCGCGCGCAAGTTCATCAGCAGCACGCCCACCTCGGCGGGCGAGGTCCACACGACGATGACCTTCGGCGGCCACGACCAGCCTGTGTCGATCAGCGCACCCGACCCGGCCGACGTTGTCGACCTGAGCGGGTTCACCGGCGGCGGCGTTCGGGTGGACACCGCGCCGACCGGCTCCTCCACCCGCGCCTGACCGCGGCCGAGGGACCCTCAATCGTGGGTTAGGCTGTGCGGCAGCCCAAGACCGCAGGTCGTCGCAACAGCGACCGAAGGCCCCTCCGCGGGCGGCCCGCGCAGGTTGTGTCAGGTGCGCCCGCACCTGAGCGGTTCGGAGTTGCCCTCCGTCCGCGCGTCCGTTGACGCCCCGGCCTGCGCCGGGGCGTTCGTGCATCCGGCGGAGCCTCCTGTGGTGCCACTACTGGCCCAGCTGGAAGGAGGCGCGATGGCCCGGCCGGACAAGGCGGCCGCGGTTGCCGAGCTGACCGACGCGTTCCGTGCGTCCAACGCCGCAATGCTGACCGAGTACCGCGGCCTGACGGTCGCCCAACTCAAGGCGCTGCGTCGCTCGCTGAGCGGCAACGCCGAATACCACGTCGTCAAGAACACGCTCACGAAGATCGCGGCCCGGGAGGCCGGGGTCTCCGCGTTCGACTCGCTGCTCGCCGGACCCTCGGCGATCGCGTTCGTCCGTGGCGACGCGGTCGAGGTCGCGAAGGGCCTGCGGGACTTCGCGAAGGCGAACCCGCTGCTGGTGATCAAGGGCGGCGTGCTGGACGGCAAGCCGCTCAGTGCCTCCGATATCGGCAAGCTGGCCGATCTGGAGTCCCGTGAGGTGCTTCTGGCCAAGCTGGCCGGAGCCATGCTCGCCTCGCTCTCGCAGGCGGCGGCGTTGTTCCAGGCCCCGCTGTCGAAGGCGGCCCGCACGGTCGAGGCGCTGCGCGCCCAAGTCGAGGCTGCCGGTGGTGCGCCGCCGGCCGTTGCGGAGCCGGCCGCCGCCGCCGAGGCAGCCTCAACCGAGTCCGAGACCGCCGAGATCGTGGCCGCCGAGGCATCCACCGCCGAGGCATCTACGGCCGAGGCATCCACCGCCGAGGCGCCGGCCGCCGAGGCGCCGGCCGCCGAGGGCGGCGGCGAACCCGAAGCTGAAACACCCGCCGAGTAGGCGCACCTCCACCCACGTTGCGACACAGACAGGAAGGACCGCCGACGATGGCGAAGATCAGCACCGACGACCTGCTCGAGGCGTTCAAGGAGATGACGCTCATCGAGCTGTCGGAGTTCGTGAAGCAGTTCGAGGAGACCTTCGGCGTGACCGCGGCCGCCCCGGTGGCGGTTGCGGCCGCGGCCCCGGCCGGTGGCGGTGGCGCCGCTGCCGAGGTGGCCGAGGAGCAGGACGAGTTCGACGTCGTCCTGGAGGCCGCGGGCGAGAAGAAGATCCAGGTCATCAAGGAGGTGCGCGCGTTGACCAGCCTCGGTCTGAAGGAGGCGAAGGACCTGGTCGACGGGACGCCGAGCAAGGTGCTGGAGAAGGTCAACAAGGAGGCCGCCGAGAAGGCCAAGACGGCGCTGGAGGGTGCCGGCGCGACGGTCACGCTCAAGTAACGCACTCCGCGGGCCCGTGATGGGCTCTCGCCCCGATCCGGGGTGAGAGCCCATCTGTGCTTGCCGGACTCCGTAGTATCGCCGCCACACACCCCGGACCAGCGCGGGAGACAACCGGCCCATGGGCGTCGAGATCAAGATTGAGGGCCTGGCCAAGAGCTTCGGGCGGCAAGTCGTCTGGCGGGACGTCACGATGACCCTGCCCGCCGGGGAGATCTCGGTGCTGCTCGGCCCGTCCGGCACCGGCAAGTCGGTGCTGCTCAAGACGCTCGTGGGGCTGCTGCGTGCGGACGCCGGCTCGGTGATCATCGAGGGCCTGGACATCCCGCGGCTGCGCGACCGGGAGCTCTTCGAGATCCGAAAGCTGTTCGGGGTGCTGTTTCAGGACGGCGCGCTGTTCGGCTCGATGACCCTCTACGACAACATCGCGTTCCCGCTGCGCGAACACACCCGGAAGTCGGAGGCGGTAATCCGGCAGATAGTCATGGAAAAGGTCGAGCTGGTCGGCCTGCTCGGCGCCGAGGACAAACTGCCCGGCGAGTTGTCCGGCGGGATGCGCAAGCGGGCCGGGTTGGCCCGGGCGCTGGTGCTGGACCCGCAGATCATCCTGTTCGACGAACCCGACTCCGGCCTGGACCCGGTCCGCACGGCATTCCTCAACCAGCTGATCGTGGACCTCAACCAACGCACCGAGGCGACCATCCTCATCGTCACCCACGACATCAACACCGCGCGCACGGTTCCGGACAACATCGGCTTGCTGTACCACCGGCACCTGGCCATGTTCGGACCCCGGGAGCAGCTGTTGAGCTCCACCGAGCCCGTGGTTCGGCAATTCCTCAACGCCCAACGCGTGGGACCGATCGGGATGTCCGAGGAGAAGGACGCCGACGAGCTGGAGGCCGAGCGCGACACCGCGTTGCCGGATCTGCCCCCGATTCCGCTGCAGACCCTGCCCACCGACGGCGTTCCGCGACGGCTGCAGCGCAAACCCGGGCTGTGGTGTCGGCAGAACGGCGTGCGGCCCCCGGACGGGTCGTTCGGCGCGCCCGGCACCCCGTCGGCAAGTTTGGACGGCGGGACAAATGGGGAAGAGCGCATGTCAAGCGCTTGACGCGCGGCCGACGCGACCCCCATCCTGCCGGTACGTCTTTCATGCTCGGGGGGGCTGAAGGACCCGACCCGATCACCGGGTGACGTCGGGTTCTTTACAGCGGTGCGCCGAATGGCTACACTGCCCGTTTGCGCTGTCCTCACCCGTCCTTGGCCACGGGTGACTAGCCATGCGTAGATTTGCCCGCGAGCCATCCGGAAGGACCACTCTTGGCCGCATCGCGCAGTGTCGCTTCGCCCGCCCCCCTCGCACCCCACCGCATCTCCTTCGCCAAGATCCGCGAACCCCTCGAAGTCCCCAATCTGCTGGCCCTTCAGGTCGACTCGTTCGACTGGCTGCTCGGCAACGACCGCTGGCGCGCCAGGGTCGACGCCGCGATTTCGCGCGGCCGCCAGGACGTCCCGGACCAGTCGGGCCTGGAGGAGATATTCGAGGAGATCTCTCCGATCGAGGACTTCTCCGGGTCGATGAGCCTCACCTTCCGTGACCACCGCTTCGAGCCGCCGAAGAACTCCATCGACGAGTGCAAGGAGCGCGATTTCACCTACTCGGCCCCGCTGTTCGTCACCGCGGAGTTCACCAACAACGAGACCGGCGAGATCAAGAGCCAGACCGTGTTCATGGGTGATTTCCCGTTGATGACCGACAAGGGGACGTTCATCATCAACGGCACCGAGCGCGTGGTCGTCTCGCAGCTGGTCCGCTCGCCGGGCGTCTACTTCGACAAGACCATCGACAAGACCTCGGACAAGGACATTTTTTCCGCCAAGGTGATCCCGCAGCGCGGGGCCTGGCTGGAGTTCGAGATCGACAAGCGCGACGCGGTGGGCGTTCGGATCGACCGCAAGCGCAAGCAGAGCGTGACCGTGTTGCTCAAGGCTCTCGGTTGGGATGCCGCCCGAATCCGCGAGGAGTTCGGCGCCTACGAGGCGATGCTCGCGACCCTCGACAAGGACCACACCAACTCGCAGGACGAGGCGCTGCTGGACATTTACCGCAAGCTGCGTCCCGGCGAGCCCCCGACCCGGGAGGCCGCGCAGACCCTGCTCGACAACCTGTACTTCAACGCCAAGCGGTACGACCTGGCCAAGGTCGGCCGGTACAAGGTCAACAAGAAGCTCGCGCTGGCGCGCCAGCTCAGCGAGGGCGTGCTGACCGAGGAAGACGTCGTCGCGACAATCCGATACCTGGTCGCGCTGCACGCGGGCGAGCCCGAGATGGTCGGTCCGCGGGGGGCGGTGCGGGTCGAGGTGGACGACATCGATCACTTCGGCAACCGTCGCCTGCGCACGGTCGGCGAGCTGATCCAGAATCAGGTCCGCACCGGGCTGGCCCGCATGGAGCGTGTCGTTCGGGAGCGGATGACCACCCAGGACGTCGAGGCGATCACGCCGCAGACATTGATCAACATCCGGCCGGTGGTCGCCTCGATCAAGGAGTTCTTCGGCACCAGCCAGCTCTCGCAGTTCATGGACCAGACCAACCCGCTCGCCGGGTTGACCCACAAGCGTCGGCTCTCGGCGCTCGGCCCGGGCGGCCTGTCGCGGGAACGCGCCGGGTTCGAGGTGCGCGACGTCCACCCGTCCCACTACGGCCGGATGTGCCCGATCGAGACCCCGGAGGGCCCGAACATCGGCCTGATCGGATCGCTGTCAACGTACGGGCGCGTGAACGCCTTCGGGTTCGTCGAGACGCCCTATCGCAAGGTGGAGAACGGCCGGGTCACCGACACGATCGACTACCTCACCGCCGACGAGGAGGACCTGCACGTCATCGCGCAGGCCAACGCCCTGTTGAACGCCGACGGGACGTTCGAGGAGAACCGGGTACTGGTGCGCCGCAAGGGCGGCGAGGTCGAGTTCATCCAGGCCGAGCAGGTCGACTACATGGATGTCTCGCCGCGCCAGATGGTCTCGGTGGCCACGGCGATGATTCCGTTCCTGGAGCACGACGACGCCAACCGCGCGCTGATGGGCTCGAACATGCAGCGTCAGGCGGTGCCGTTGCTGCGCTCGGAGGCGCCGCTGGTCGGCACCGGCCAGGAGTATCGGGCGGCGAAGGACGCCGGTGACGTGATCGTGGCCACCCACTCGGGCGTGGTCTCCGAGGTGTCGGCCGACTACATCCACGTGATGGACGACGAGGGCGGTTACCAGACCTACCGGGTGGCCAAGTTCCGCCGCTCCAACCAGGG
>Ga0157362_1000064_pt1 | contig 29052 bp, 48 predicted proteins | sample AttlaeALBM3_FD_111480 | JGI IMG/M metagenome (GOLD analysis project Ga0157362, IMG submission 111480) | Fungus gardens microbial communities from leaf cutter ant in Ribeirão Preto, State of São Paulo, Brazil - Atta laevigata ALBM3 | ecosystem: Host-associated > Fungi > Mycelium > Unclassified ... | reverse complement strand
ATTGATTGGCGGGGAATATCCGTTTGAGCGAGCTATCGGTAAGAAATTGCCGGAAGTTATCGCTTGGAAAGAAGAGCGGACTATTAAATTTTTTGATTATTCTATCGCTTTCGCCGGTGTCGGCGAAAAGAACGATTGGATTATTCGGGCTTCCGAGATTAACGCCGCCTAATCTCTATCCTTCCTTCTCTATAGGCGGCTTAAAGGCTATCGCTCTCCTTAGGCGATAGCCTGTTCTTTGGCGCCTTTTCTGTTCCTTCCGGCTATTGTCTCTCTGGCGCTCTCCCGGCTATGGCTTGACCGCGTTTTCTTATCGGCTATACTCATAATAGGATTTTACCTTGACCAAAAGGGATATAGCTTGACCACATTTTCTTATCGCCCTGCGCAAAAAAAATTAGCGTTGAAAAGAGCGTGGACAACTCCGCGCCGCCCCCAAAAACCATTTTCCTTTTGCTAATCCGCCGCTATCCTAACCCGATTCTTAATCTCTAAACTCGGGGAACCTCATGTCAAAAACACTCCAGGGAAAAATCGTAATCCGTAACGCAATTCTGTCTTATCCGGCCTTACTTCAGCCGAAAGACTATAAGAATGATAAAAATTTTCGCTTTAAAGCAAATTTTCTGGTCGAGGATAAAGAGCCGACTATAACCTATGCCCAAACTGCGAAATCGGCGCTTTGGGAAAACAAAACCCTGATAAAACTGGACACCGAGATTTCTGGCCGGTCTTGGGTTATTTCTAGCGCTTGCCAAGCCGAACAGCCGCCGCATTTATATGCGATGTCGCATGGTAAAGACGGTGTAAAAGCGCGTAAACTTGATCGCGAAAAAGACGCGGAACAAATTGCGCAAATCTTTTACGGCGGCGCTTTTGTAGATGGTATCATAAGCGCTTATCTCAATAAAAATAATGCGCTTTGTTTCGGCCTTAAGGGTGTTTGTTTCGTGCGTGATGGTGAACACCTTGGCGGCGGAATGATTGACCCTGAAGAAATGGCGGACGATTTCAATGCGAACGCTGGCTCGGCGCTCGCCGCTCCCGATAGCGCCGTTAATGCCATTACCGATTTGAGCGATGATGAGGATATTCCGTTTTAAGCTTTTGTTTGTTGGTTGGTTGGTTACGGCTCGACCCTATCTATCTTAGGCCGCGATTTCACAGGTCGCGGCCTTCGCTTAAACCGGAATAAGGGATTTTGACATGGAACAAAATATTGAAAAACTCGGCTGGTCTTATGAAGGAAAGCCGATTAAGGAAATCAAATTAGCGCCGCTTGGTTTAGGGAAATATATTGAAGTTCTCACAAAAGCCAGCACTTCAACGAAAAACCGCACGGAAGCCGCCGTCAATAAACAGATAAATCGTAATCTCCTAGCCGAACAAGTCCAGCTTATCGCCGTTGATGGGACGGAATTGCGCCTAAAGAATGCTGATGTCGCTAAGCTTCCGCTGGCTATCGGCGTAACGCTTCAAAATTTACTGAATGAGGCCGATTTAGAAAACGGCGAAGCCGGAACCGTAACCCTTAGCGGCGATGGGGTATCGCAGCGCGTAACCTATCAACTCGCTAAGCCGATGAAATTAGAAAATGGCGCGGTGGAAGCACTGGAATTCCAAGCCCAAACTTACGGCGAAATTGAAAATGTCATCGCGGAGCCGCAAACCCTTAAACGCGTTTTACTCCTCATCACCGAATGCTCCATTCCGATTATTACCGGCGATGATAGCGGTAAGCCGTTATTGCGAACACCGAGCTACATTGCCGAAAACCTCTCCCTAGCCGATGGGCTAGCGATAGCCCAAGAGGTCGCACCGCGTTTTTTGTCGCCGCAAGAAATATAATTAGCGTTGCTGAGACTTACCGCCTTTATTCCCACCCCGGTGATTTAAGCGGTGTTTCGCTTTGTTTATTAAATGAGCGTTTACAAGAATTTACAAAAGCGCTAGAACAAAAGCGAAAATTTGAAGCAGCGCTCGCGGGCGCCAAATTGTGAGCGCAAAATGGTTTTAGATTGGTTCGTGGGGCTGGGATTTGGGGTAATTATGGCCTGTATGCAGGGCTTTGTTGGGGAGATTAAGCTCGCAAAAGTTTGGGAAATGGGCGTATTAGCGGCTATATCGGGGGCGCTAAGCGCGGGTTTCGCGCCGCTAATCCCCATGCGGCCACACTACGCCTTTATGCTGTTAAGCATAATATTCCCGCTAATCGCTTATTTAATAATTGCCAAAATCCGCTGGAAAACGCTGGAATTACGCAAGGGCTAAAGCTTCAAAAGCCTGCGTAACCCAGTTATATTTTTGGCTCGGGGCGCGGCTGGTGGTTTCGGTATCCAATGCCGGACTAAAATAAATATCCGGCGCTCCGGCAATAACCCCCTCATTATACAGCTCGCCTAAGATAAACTCTAACGCGTCCGGTAAGCAAATAAAGCTGCGCGGCAGGTTATAACGGACTTCATTTGAAAGGGAACCGGACTTATTATAATAGAGTGTTATTGTGTAGCATTCATAGGGACGGATTTTCTCCGTCCCGCTTTGCTGGATAACAATACGATTTAGGCCGGTAAATTTGCTCATTTTCTCCGCTTTCCCTTAGGCTTTTGCGGCTTTCATGGCCTTCGCTTCGGCTTTTAATTTACGGATTTTCCGCTCTTCGGCCACCGTTACGATAAGCATAAGCCCTATGCAACATATAACCGAAATTTCAAAAACCGTAAAGACGCCTGCCCATTTAGAGAGGCCGAATATGGATTTTCCATCGGCTATCATGCCTAAGCCGAGCTTCGCGAAACTATCGCCGATGAGATAGGCGAATGTGCCCTTTAAGCCGTCCGTTACGCTTACCGCGACTTTCGGCACAAAACCCAGAGCGCACATCGTAATTAAAAGCTGAGGGCCAAAGACGAGGAAGCCTAAGCAAAATTGAATTGTTAAATATTGCCAAGGCTGAGTAGCATTTTGGAAAAATATTAGGCCGATAAATATGCCCGCGAGACAGATTAGAACGGTTAGGCCGCGCCGGCCGCCGATAATATCGGAGAGGAACCCCCAAAGAACCGTGCCAATGAGCGCACCGATTTCAAAGAAAGTAAAGCCTTGGATAGCGGTAGAATTCTCAAATTTTAGGACTTCCCGCGCATAAACCAGCGCCCACTGGTCTATCCCAATCCGAATAATATAAAGAAAAACGCTAGCGATACACACCAGCCAGACTATCGGATTAAGCGCAACAAATTTCTTAAAGACTTGGAATTTCGTTAGCTGGTGGTCTTCAAGAAATTTGTCCTCGGAGACAACCGGCTCTTCAAAAATATCTTCAACTTTCCCTAGGCCGTATTTTTCCGGCGATTCCGCCCCAAGGAACAAGAACGGGATAGCAATAAGAATCCCGACTAAAGACGGGAAAATAAACATGCCGATAACCTGGCCGTGGAAAAGGTAATTCGCGCCGAATACCGCTACGCCAGCGGCTAAAGCGCCGCCGAGATTGTGCGAAATATTCCACAGCCCTAGGAAAGTAGCGCGGCGCTTTAGCGGCGTCCATTTTGAGATGGTCGCGAAAGAGCAAGGGCCGCCGCAGCTTTGGAAAACGCCGGAGAGCGCATACATCGCCGTCATCATAACGATAGAGAAGGTGCTTGCGCCTAGGGAAAGGCCGAATATGAGCATAGCGATACAAGAGCAAATCAGCGCTACCGGCAAAAATTGTTTCGTATTGCGGCCGTCCGCGATATAGCCCAGCACGAATTTACCGATGCCGTAAGCTATTGAAAACCCTACGGCGATAATGCCGAGCTGGGTTTTGGTTAGCCCATAGGTCTCGATAAGGGAATTTTGTGAGACATTAAAATTCTTACGGACGAGATACATCGCCATATAAGAGAGGAACACGGCCAGATAAGAGAGGATAAAGGGTTTAAGCCATTTCCTGCGCCGTTGGGCGGGGGTGAGAGTAATGGGAACATTCATGATTTTCTCCATCTCTAGTTTAAGAAATATTAAACCCCCATTTAAGAAAAGTCAATTAACTATTTTACTCCAGCGGCAAGTCATCTTTTTCATACAAAGTCCCCACTTCACGGGCAAACATACTATTTTTTATAGCGCGAATCGGCCAAAAAGAACCATCGAGGTTATTATCGGCGTAAGTATTAAAATCAAAGTCGGCCGTGAATTTAGGCCGCAGCAGCGTATTCATCTCGGCTTTTGCGTCATTGAAAGTTTGCGCTTTTAAAGGAAAATACTCTTTAACCTCGCCGGGAATATACAGTAAAACCTTATAAGACGCCTTAAAAGGCTCATAATTTTGTAAGAATTCCGTTTCAGGGACAGAAATCATAAAGGCTTTATCCCGATTAAAGAAATCCTGATAGGCCAGGTTTAAGATGACGCAAGACGCCTTCTTTTGCGATGTCCCATCAGCGGAAAAATCCGAGAGATGGTCGCCTATAGCCAAAACTCGCAATTTTTCCCGTTTTCCTTTCGGCCGCCAAATAGAACCTTGTTTTATCATATCACTCATTTTAGCGCCCCTTTCCGTTAGTCAGCCGGTTATAATCCACGATAGCCTTATTCGTTTTCGGCAGGTTTATCGTATCGTTGATATGATAGCGCTCATCGCGCCGCATATCCCGCTGCCGCGCGGGGTCTATATGCCGCCGGTCTAGGATTTCTTGCGTTTGCCGCTGTGTTCTCGCGATTTTGCCCTGATCGCAATAAGAGCAATTCCGCCGTAAGAATTCCGATTGCGTCTGTAAGTGGATTAAATCGCGATTGCTCATTTTACGGGTAGCGTAAAGCAAATCCGCTTGCGCCGCGGTCGCGGTAAAAACCAAAATTAGGAAAGGTAAAAGAAAAAAGCGCATTAAACTTCTCCGAAATCCAGATATATCATCTGCTGGCGCAATAATTTAAGCCTGCGGCGGAGATTTCTCCAAGCCTGTTGCGATTTTATCGTTTGCGCCACTTCTAGGCTTTCCTCGATAAAGCCGGCCAACATCACGAAAACCAAATCCAGCGGATAGGGAAAAGGCGCGCGCATAATCATGCGGCAAAGCCGGGCTTCCTCTAATTGGAAATCTTCCCGTTCCGGGAACAGCAGGCCGCCGCGATTTTTCTTAAACAGCGTAAATAACTGTTTTTTCAAAACGCGGATATAAATGCGATTTTCATCTATAGCGTTTACGGCGTTCATTGCTCTTTTTCTCCAGCCTATCCAGAAAATTTATAACATCACCGGTCGCGAATTTTACAATCCGCAATAAAACCCAGCTAACGAGATAAATCCCGATAAGATATAACAGCGCATTTACCGCGTTCATTTCCAGCGCGCTACAATTCTTAGCGCAATAGAAATAAAGCCGGTTAGCCGGCGGGATAACAACACGGATATAATCCAAAAACGGATAATAAAACCGCAAAAAGTCAGGCAGCCTAACCATCAATAATAGGCAAACCCAACCCCAAAGAACCAGATACAATTTTGCCAGAAAGATTTTAATATATAAAATCATCAGAATTTATCCGGGTTAGCTTTCTTCCAAGCCGCTACGAGAATAGTCCATTCGCGGCGGTAATTCGTGCCGCAATTTCCGATACTATTAAACAGCCTATCTTCTTTACGAGCATTCACGCCATAGAATTCCCAGCCGGTAATTTCTTTTATCGCAGCCGCAATTCTTACTTTTTCAGCGCGCGGCAAACTCAGGAAATCCGTTAACAAATTCGGATATTTTTCCTTAAGCCCGTTTTCAATTACGGCTTCTTCGCGGTGTTGTTTATTTACCGCGTTCATGGCGTAAACCACACCATTCATATTGATAAAGTCTTCAGACATTTTCTATTCCTCTCATCTTGTTATAAGAGAAACGCCTTTAGGAATAAAAAGTTCCGCTCTTGGCCGATTATTTCATCTTAATGATAATCGGTTGGTTATAGGGATATTCGTTCTCGTCCTTGCCATACACAACCGGTAAAAAAGTAAATTGCGTGGACTCGTCCCAGCCTTGGATATATTCATCTACGCGTTGTTGCATGCTTACAAGGCTCGCATCGCCGATAATACGATAGGCAATCTTTTTCTCTTTTTTACCCATTACTTGATCCTTAACGGTTTCCCGTTCTTGTCTAGACCTTGGGCGAAAAAATAGCCGCGCACAAACTGTTCGCTGTGTTCGCCGGCTTTCAGCGGGGTTTTATCGGCCGCCCGATCCATGCCGGCCTCGAATTCGGCGCTTTCTTCTTTCCACTGCTGGGCTAGCGATTTAGCCATTTTCACGCTCCTATAACATCTTACATAAGCGAAACGCGGTAATTCAGAAAAAGTTCCGGCCGCGCTCTATTTTTTCACGCGGCCGGCTTTCCCGCTTAGAGCACATCACTCAAGCGCAGGCGATTATCATAATTCCCGCCGAACCCGGCTTCCATCAGCCGGTTTTTCCGGGCAGCTTCCTCAGCGTCCAAAAGGGCGGCCTCACCTTTAAGCTCATCGTAAAGCTCATCGGTGGAGACAGTCTCTTTTTCGGCCGCGATAGCGTCCTTATAAGCTTTTTGAGCCAGGCTAAAATTACGGAGAGCCGGCTTAATTTCGGCCAAAATCCCCTCTTTAGCAACAGCCACAAAAGCTTCGTGGGCGGCAACCATTTCGCGAAAAGCAACTTCCATTTTGTCAGTCTTTTTCATTTCAATCTCCATGTTTCCTTTTTCTATAAGGATAACGGGGAAAATCGGAAAAGGTTCCTAAATTTCTTCATCAATCAGATAATTTGCCTGATAAAAGGCCAGCGCTTCCTCTAAAGAGGAAAAGCGGAAATGGCCATTCGGGGCGGAGAGCCAGACACCAGCTCCTATATGATAAAGAGTGAATTCTTTATCACGGAATTTCGTGCCCGGCAACGGGGGGAGATTTTCCCTGCTGATTATATCACCGCGCGGATTTTCGCGCCCCCATTCCCCGGTTTTCGGGTTATAGGCTATGCGTAAAGCTTCGGTCATTTCTGCTCTCCGTTTTAATTTTTCATAAAAATAGCTTTTAATTTAAAGCTAAATCTGGAAAAATCAAGCGCCTTTAGAAATTAAAGGCGATATTCAGATAGCCGTTATAATAGAGCACTTCGCCGATCAAAATAAGCGCGATTATCGCATAAAGCAGCGGGTGGCCGCTCCGCGAATAAAATTCACTCGTCCGGCGATGTTTCCGGCCGCGTTTTTCGCCTTGAAGCGGCACGATTTCCCGCTTTCTGGCCGCGCGGCGTCTTTTCGGCCGCTTAAGCATAAGGGCGAAAATCCCCCATAAAGCGATAACTTCTAAGCCGGAAAGGCTTAATTGGAGATATTGTAGGCTCATTTTTTCCACTCACCATATATTCCACTTATAATATCATAAGCTTTTTCTATCCTTCAATCAAGGATAATATTAAAAAGAGCTTAAAATTATTATAAATGCCTTGACTTAACAATATAGATAAAATATATGGAGAGGGAAAAGGTTCCCTATAGGATTTTTAAAAAAGAGGTTTTATGCCGAAAAATCGCGCTAAAAATGCGATATTTTATGCGTCTCTTCCTATCTGCCGCGCCGAAACTGGAGCGCAGAGCCTAAAACTGGCCTCTTTTTCCCAAAATTCCCGGCGTCCGAATTCCAAAAATTTCCGCTCTCAGCGAGCAAAACAGCTTCCGCGTTTAAATTTCCTTTAAATGCGGGAAATCCTCAAGGCCAAAGTGCATTTTTCCTCTGCTTTTTCGGGCTTGAGTATCCAAAAAGGAGAAATATTTTGTCAACAGCAAAGAAAATGGGGCTTTATGCCCTGACGCTTATGACCGCGTCTAATATGATGGGGTCAGGCGTCTTTATGCTGCCCGTTAATCTCGGTGCGGTCGGCTGGATTTCCGTATTCGGCTGGCTCATCACTATCACGGGTGTGGTCGCCTTGGCTTTGGTATTCGCCAAAACCTCAATGGTGTGCAAAAAGAAAACCGGCGGCATTGTAGCCTATGCCGGAGAAGGATTCGGTGAATTTATCGGATTCCAAACTTCTATTTGCTACTGGTTCGCCGCCTGGATTGGGAATGTTGCTTTATTGGTGGCTGGTGTCGGCTATTTAAGTTATTTCTTCCCGCTCTTGCGTAATCCGATGGCGGGGTCTATCGCCGCTATTATAATTTTATGGATTTCCTTGTTTATTTCAAGTCTCGGTGCCCGAACGGCCGGCCGCGTCCAGTCCATTACTACGATTGGCATGCTTATTGTCGTTTTAGGCGTTGGGATATTCGGCTGGTTTTGGTTTAAGCCGGATTATTTTCTTGAGGTTTACAACGCAACAGGGGCTTCTGACGGAACCGCAATTTTGGCTTCCGCTTCGCTGGCTCTTTGGGGCTTCCTCGGTGTTGAAGGTGCGGTGATTGCGTCTGACCAGGTTGAAAATCCGGTCTATACGGTTCCGCGCGCTACCGTCTTTGGTTTGTTGATTGCGGCGGTTTGCTATGTGTCTTCATCTTCGGTGATTATGGGTATTATGCCGCATGATGCTTTGGTGAATTCTACAGCGCCTTTCGCCGATGCGGCCAAATATATGCTCGGGGATTGGGCGGGGCATATCGCGGCGCTCTTATCCATTTTTGCCTGCTTCGGTTCTATTTTTGGCTGGCTGATTTCCCAGTCGGAAACGCCGAAATACGCAGCGCAGGAAGGGTTATTGCCGCAATTCTTTGCCGAAACGAATAAAAACGGTGTGCCTATGAAGTCGCTGGTCTTTACCGGCTGCTTAATGAGCTTAGCGATTTTATTGACGGCATCGCCGAATTTGGCCGAGCAATTCCAAATCGTTATCTTGATGTCGGCTTTCGGGACTTTAATGCCGTATATTTACTCCATTATCGCCTTCCCGATTATCATGATCCAGCAAAAATTGAATAAAGGCCGCGAATATACCTTCTATATTGTGATGACGGTGATTGCCTTTATTTATTCGCTTTTCGCCATTTTGGGGAGCGGAATGAATACGATTTATTATGGGGTAATTCTCATGATCGTAACGATTCCCCCGTATTGTTATGCGGCCTGGAATAAAGCGAAACAAAATGGCAGGGCGATAAAGTAATTTATCCCCGCCGGTCTCGGAGAGGTAATAACACCTCTCCGGGAAAATTGTGGCCTTTTTATTTGAGAAAAAGGAAGACTAAAATGACTGTATATCCTAATGATTTTTATCTGGACGAGTGCCAGTTAAACGCGGCCGATGAGGAACGGCTGGAGAAATTCTACCAATATTGTATGGAAAACCGGTATTTTAATATCGGCTATCCCGAATCCTTTGACTTCAATTATTCGCATATTGACCGCTTTATGCGGTTCCATTTCAATAATTGCGGCTCTTGGGACGAGTTTTGTAATTACAAGCTCCAGACTTTTGAATTTGAAAAGGAAGTCATCGAGTATTTCGCTAAGCTGTTCAAAATCCCATTCGCTAAAGCTTACGGCTATATTACGAATGGCGGCACGGAAGGCAATGAATGGGGCATTTATATCGGCCGCGAGAAATTCCCGGAAGGCAAGCTTTTCTATAGCCGTGAAGCACACTATTCCGTGGCGAAAATCGCTACGAAATTGCGTATTCCCAGCGTTGCCGTTCGCTCCGATGAAAAAGGTGTCGTTATCTACGATGAGTTGATTGCCGAAATCAAAAAGAGCGGCGTCAAAAACCCGATTATTTTGGCCAATATCGGCACGACCGTGAAAGGCGCGATTGACGATATTTCCATTATTCAGGCGAAAATGGCAGCGGCCGGCTTTGAGCGGAAAGACTATTATATCCACGCCGATGAGGCGCTATCGGGTATGGTGCTGCCTTTCGTTGATGATCCGCAGCCTTATACTTTTGTGGACGGCGTGGATTCGCTTTCGGTCTCCGGCCATAAAAATATCGGCACTCCGACCCCTTGCGGTATCGCTTTAGCCCGTAAGAAAAATGTGGACGCGATTAAGGTCGAGATTGACTATATTGCTTGCGCCGATAAGACTATGTCCGGCAGCCGGAATGGCCATTCGGTCTTGTGGATTTGGGATTTTATCCGTAAACACAGCCCCGAATATCTCCGCGCCCGTGTGGCTCGTCAGCTTAAACTCGTCAAATATGTCGTGGATAAGTTTAACGAGGCCGGCGTTCCCGCTTGGACGCAGAAAAACTCGGTAACTGTTGTGTTCCCGGCTCCGTCCGAGGAAGTGTGGCAGAAATATTCCATGGCGACCGCCGGCGATATTACGCACTTTGTTGCTACAGCGCACCAAGTCGGAACAGCTTTAGCCGATGCTATGATCGCTGATGTCGTGGCCGATTTGAAAGCCAACAAAAAGGCTTGACCAACGCTACTTGGCCTATTAAAGCTAGGAAGCTAGGGCGTTCGCGCCCTGGCTTTTTCGTATAAATGGTGTTATGATGGAAACGGAAACAGAGGCGCTACGCCTTCGCATTCGCCTGTTAGAGGACAAACTTATTTGCGTCCTCGAGAAGAATTCGGCCTTAAATGCGGAAAATCAAAAGCTGAAAGCGCAGAATATTGTCAATATAGCAAAAATTGAAGAGATAATTAAGAAAGTCAATATGCTCATTAAAGAGTTTTAATTGTTCTTTTTGACGGTCTCTATTTGCTGGTTGATTAGGTCTTGGATAAGACGGTATTTATCCGCCGTCATATTTCCGGTTTCGGCTTGTATTTCTTTTACGATACTATCCACCGCGACCCCAATTACTACGAACAGTGCCGGCGCTAAAAATTCGCCGGGATATTGCGCTTTAAGCTCTTTGAGCAGCGCGATGAAATGTTTTCGCGCGATGCCTTCAATGAAATTGGCTTCTATTTGATTTTTGTCCGCGCGCTGTTTCGTAAATCCTGCCATAGCCTTACCTCTTTTGTTTGAATGAATAACGCGGTCAAGCCATAACTTCGGCCGGCTAAAGTGGCCAGTGCGAATCCTAATTCAATAAATGCCGTTTAACCCGCATTATTTGCTGGTTGACAATTTCCTCGATGGCTTGGAAATGTTCCGGCGTTAGTGTGCCCTGATTTAGTTTTATTTCAAAAGCAATCCGGTCGACACAAATCGCAATAATAGTAAACAACAGCGGCGCTACGAGCCGGTCAGGATATTTTGTTTTAAAGCCCTTCAGGATAGCTTTAAGATGTTCGTCCGTGAGCGCCCGCGCATACGCGGCTTCTGCTTCAGTGGTTTCTTCGTCTTTTATTTCTTCGGTCATTTTTGCCATCTAAAAATCAACCCGTTCGGGTTGATTTCCGCTTTATGTATCCTCTAATCGTAAAAATCAACCCGAACGGGTTGAACACCGCCGGCTTAGTGTAAATGCGGGCGGTTGGCGTCAATGATGAGGTCGTTGACGAAATTCTTAATCATCGCTGTATCTTGCGGCGAAACTTCACCGGAGCGATATTTGATTTCGGCGATAATTAGCGCCATAGCGCCGTTGATTACGGAAAACATTACCGGCGCGAGCGTGCCTTCGGGATATTTTTCCTTGAACAATTTCACCATCAGGCCTAAATATTTTTGCGTGAGTTCGCCGCCAAACTCTACTTGCTTGGTGAAGTCTTCGGAATCCTTGGTATCCATGGCTTTGCCCTAAAAAGAATCTTGCTTTTACTATTTTAATGGAATATTAAGGAAAAAGCAAGTCAAAGGGAGATAAAAATGACGCGGGAATCAGCAAAAACCAAAAAAACCAACGCGACAGTTATTATTGTCTGCTTTTTAGCCGCTATCGCCGGGCTGATGTTCGGCCTCGACACGGGGGTGATTTCCGGCGCGAAGCAGTTTATCATAAAAGATTTTGGGCTGGAAGCCCATCTCGGCTTACAGGGCTGGCTGGTGGCGGCCTTAACGGTCGGCGCGGCGATTGGCGCGGTTTCGGCCGGCGCTCTCTCGTCCGGTATCGGCCGCAAATACAGTCTTTTACTCGCCGCTGTGATTTTTGTCCTAGGCTCGCTTTTAAGCGCGTCCTCACCGAATATCGGCATTCTTATTTTCGCGCGCGGCTTTATTGGTCTGGCCGTTGGTATCGCTTCTTACGCTACGCCGCTTTATCTCGCCGAAATCGCGCCGGAGCGAATCCGTGGCAGCATGATTTCGTTTTATCAGCTTCTCATTACGACTGGCCTTCTCCTGGCTTATCTCTCTGACACTTATTTCAGTTATTGGGAAGCTTGGCGCGCTATGCTGGGGGTTGTGGTTATCCCGGCTTTGGTCTTATTTTGCGGTATTTTATTCGTGCCGCGCTCGCCGCGCTGGCTGGCTTCTAAAGGCCGGAATATGGAAGCTATTGAAGTGCTGCGGAAAGTCCGGTCTTCCGAGATTGAGGTTAAGGAAGAGCTGAGCCAGATTAAAGAGGGGCTGAAAGTTAAGCAAAAAGGCTGGTCGCTCTTTAAAAATAACAGCAATTTCCGCCGTTCTGTCGGGCTGGGTATGCTTCTCCAGATTATGCAACAGGTAACCGGTATCAACATTATTCTTTATTTCGCGCCGGAAATTATTAAAATGGCTGGCTTCACCAGCATTGAAGAGCAAATGTGGGGGAGCGCCCTTATCGGTCTTATCAATGTGCTGGCCACTTTTATCGCTATTAGCGTTGTGGATAAATGGGGACGGCGGCCGATATTATTTTTGGGCTATGCGGTTATGGCTGCGGCGATGATTTCGCTGGCTTTAATTATGAGTGCGGTCGCCGGCGGCGCGGATATAGCCTTCTTACACTATTTATCGCTGGTAGTTCTCGCTCTCTTTATTATTGGGTTCGCCGCTAGCGCCGGCCCGATAGCTTGGGTGTTGTGCTCGGAAATCCAGCCGCTAAAAGGCCGTGATTTCGGCGTTACGGTTTCCACCGCCACGAACTGGGTGATGAATATGATTTTGTCGGCGTCCTTCTTGGCGCTTATCGCCGCGCTGGGTCAGGCTAATACTTTCTGGCTTTACGGCGGCTTTAATATTATCTGCCTCATTCTCATCTATTTCTTTGTGCCTGAGACAAAAGGCGTTTCGCTGGAGAAAATTGAAGCGAATTTAATGTCGGGCAAAAAACTACGGGAAATCGGCGAGGCTATCTAAGGGGGGAATAGTATGCGAATAGGGATTGTCGGCGCGGGTGGCGTTGGGAAAACTTCAATAGTGGCTAATCTTATGGGCGATGCGAGCTTTTATCGTTTCCATATAGATATAGGCATGGAAAGGCGAATGCGCCTTTTAACGCAAAAGGAAAAGAAAATTCCGTTAGGCGGCGCGGCCGCCATGCAGGAAGCAATGCTTTATCAGGAAGTCATAAATCTTCTTACGCATTCTGGCGGTTATTTAACTGATAGCCCGCTACCGGTAATTTGGGCGTATACGGATTTTGCGGCAAAAACGGAGATTATACAGGAAAATCAATATAAGCGGCTCATTACCACAATAAAAACCTTTATGCCGCTCTATGATTTATTCTTTTTCGCCCGGCCGCTGCCGCATTTCCGGCCGGACGGCTTCCGCGTGGTAAATGAGGACTTACGCCGTTTTGTTGATGGGCACATTCAAAAACAAATGCGGGACGGCGCTATTCCTTATGTAGAGTTGCCGCCGGTCTCTCTTGAAGAGCGCCTCGATATGGTGCGAAACACGATAGAGAGCCTGGAAACGGATATTTATGTGTGAGGTTTGAAATGATAAAAGCGACTTTTAAGCCGCATTATGCGGAAACAAAAATTCAAGGTAAAACCATTGATGAGGTTTTTGAGAATGTTAAAAAGGCGTTAGGTAATCAAAAGCTCATAATCCAGCGCACTTATTTACCTGATGGAAGTTTTTTTGGTGATGTGCTTTTGTGGGACGCTAAGGCGCGTGTCCCGCGGAAAGTTGGGAAAGTTGTTTTTCCGCAGGGATTCGTGGAACCCGATGATTAAGATACACCCCAAAAGCGCTGGCCTGGTCGAGGGGTGTTATTGGTTAAACCCAAGAACAGGCACAAAAATCAAAATCCTCAACCCTCATGTTCACCCTATCGGGCGCTTACCGGGAGCCGAATTGATAACGGTGTTTGTGGATTCTAAAGATGGCGGCGTCTATGCCATGCTTACGGCGGATTTATTGAGCAGCGCTTATGAGCCGATAGCGCCGGTCTATTATGTCAAGATTTTTGGGAAAACGGAAAAAGAGACTATCCGCTATAAATTGAAATTGAAGGATAGGGAAAATCCGATAGATGCGGCCGTCAGTTTTTTAGATGAACATTATCGCGGCGACTTTTATGGTTTTCCTGGCGCTACTTATCCCAAGAAAATCAATAGCTATTCGGGGGTTCCTTTAAGTGGTGGCGTTATCGGCCAGCTAGAGCGGATTTTTCCTGATGCCTAAGGTTTATTATGTTTTTCGCGATAATCAAGGGAATATAGATAGGGAAGCGGGCTATGCGTATTATGACGCGCCGCCGCATCTAGCAGCATTAGCGGCGCAAGGGCGCGCCTTTGAGCTGACCGAGGAAACTGGGCGGCTCATGTTAGAATTAGAAAGGTCGGAAGACGAGGTTTTCCAAAATGGCGAGGCCATTCTTTATAAACCGCGCAATGCTGATGGTGATATTGTTGAAGGGATAAAAGTGGCACGCGCCGTGGCTGCTGTCTATAATGCGTTTCTCAAGGAAGCTGACCAATATCTTTTTGAATAGGACAGAACATGACTGAAAAAGAGGTAATTACCCCAAAATCCGGCAGCCATTGGCTTAACGAAAAAACAAAAGAGGAAGTCAAGTTCCTTTATTCCGCGACTTATGAAGATGAGCAGGATAGCCCAGGGGAAACGGTCTATGCTTTTCAAAAACTCGCGGATATGAGTATCCATGTTTTGGACGCCGACCGCTTTAGAATCGGGTTTAAAGAAATACAGCCGGCCGATTATATTGTGGTGTTCATCGGTAAAAGCCAGGGCGAATATCACCGCTATAAATTTTATGTCCCCGCTGGAGAAAAGGAAATTGAGCTTCTCCAGAGCTTTTTGAAAGCCAAATATACAGGCGACATGTATTCTTTATCTGAGGGCGATGACTACCCGAAAATGATATTTGAATATTCCCCTGCCACCCCAACCGGTAAATTATTCGGAATGATCGAGCGGCGCTATGAGACAGATAAAAACGCCGATGATTAAGCTGACTTCAATTTATAAAACCGATGGGCGAGGCTGGGATTCGCGCGATGAGCTGGACTTTTTACGCGATACAATAAAAGGCCAGCATGTTATTTGCGGCCGCATAACCTTTGATCTAAGCTGGCGCGGCCTTATGGACGCGCTCAGCATTACGGTTTTAAGCAAGCAATATGGTTATCGCTGGGGGGTTCTGAATACACATTTTGACGGGATAATTGCGGCAATGGATAATACGCCCGGCTTGCGCCCGAATATTTGGGCGAGCGAAGACGCGCTCCACGCTATCGTAAAGGCGCAAGAGCAAGCGGCAAGCCCGATGAATTATCACCCAAAACCGCAAGAAGCTTTTTGCGTTGGGGGAATTCGGACGCTGCGGGCAATGGTTCCTTTTGTCAGTGATGTGATGAACCTGGAGAGTAATGAGGTCATTGTATGCTGAGCTTTGAATTTTTGCGAGATGCTAATATTGCGCGCTATGTAGAACAAAAGGGTCAGCGCAAAGCCGATATTCGTGATCTTGAGAAAGATATTGACGAGTCCTATGGCTGCCTTAAGGAGTTTTTAGCTGCCGTCAAAAAGAATATAGTGAACCGTGTTGAGGGAGAGGAAAAGGAGCGCGATGAGATTTTTCTTGGGTTTCAAATCGCCGATTTAATCATGAAGCTGGATTTATTGGCCTCGGCGAATGCCACCAATCTAGAGGCGGCGATAAAAGTGCTGTTTAATGGCCGCAACGAGCAAGATGGCCTAAAAACGCGCATGGATATGCCAGCCCACTAAAAAAGCGCTTGACCTTAATCTAAAAATAAGCTAAATATTGGCTATTAACGCCTAAAGGGTAAGAAAATGCGTGTAAAATCTCATTTCCATCACGAAATTTCGGACATATACACGCGCGCCCTTATCGCTTTTTAGGTAATCCGGGCGGCGCAGCCGCCTAATTTCGGATTGAACGATTTTCTAAAAAGGGCGGCTAAACCGCTCTTTTTGATAGGAATCGTAAAAATGACAGCTAAGACAAAAATCCAGCCGCGCGCCGCAAGAGGCTTCCGCGACCGCCGCTCCGATGAATTATTGCTGGCCAGTGATATGGCGGCGAAAATCGGCGAAATCTACCAGCTTTGGGGCTTTGAGCCGCTGGAGCAGCCGCTCGTAGAATATACGGAATGCCTTGGGAAATTCTTGCCGGATAAAGAGCGGCCGAATGAAGGCGTTTTTTCCTTCCAAGATGACGATGGCCAATGGCTTTCGCTGCGCTATGATTTAACCGCGCCCTTATCGCGGTTTTACGCTGAAAATAGCGCCACTCTTCCTAAGCCGTTCCGCTCTTTCCGTAATGGCTGGGTCTTCCGCAACGAAAAAGCTAAGGCCGGCCGCTTTCGGCAGTTCTTACAATTTGACGCGGATACAGTCGGGACGGCGTCCCCGGCGGCGGACGCTGAGCTTTGTATGCTGGGCGTAGAAACGCTGCGCAAGCTTGGTATTAAAGATGGTGATTTTGTCATTCGGGTTAATAACCGGAAAATTATTGACGGCTTAATCGCTAATCTGTCCGTTGCCGTAGATGAAGAGCAAAAGCTCAATATTATGCGGACGATGGATAAGCTGGATAAAGTTGGCATGGAAGGTGTAGAAGCCTTACTCGGTGATGGCCGGCTTGATGAAAGCGGGGATTTTATTCCCGGCGCAAAATTACCGAAGAGCGACCGCGACTATATCTGTTTATTCTTGGCCACGACCGCCCCGTCTAACGAAGACACAATCGCTTCCATGAAGCGGTTAATGAAGGGTTCGGAGCGCGGTTTAGAAGGTGTGGCCGAGCTTGCGATGATGCAAGAAATCTTCGCCACGAATGGTTATACGCCGAAAGAAATTCGGATTGACGCATCCATCGTTCGCGGCCTTGAATATTATACCGGCGCTATTTTTGAAGCCGAGTTAACTTTTAAGGTTCGTAATCAGGACGGGGAAATTGTCCAGTTCGGCTCGGTTGGCGGCGGCGGCCGTTATGATGGTCTCGTTTCGCGTTTTACCGATGAACCGGTTCCAGCCACCGGCTTCTCGGTCGGCCTATCGCGGTTAATGGCGGCGCTGCGCTATTTACAAACGGACGAGCCGTTGCCATTTTATAAAGCCCCTGTCGTTATTTTGATGCTGGACAGCAGCAAGGAATATATGGCAAAATATCAGGATTTCGTCAGCTTTTTACGCGAGGAAGGAATCCCTGCTGAGATTTATCTGGGAAGCGGCGGCTTAAAAGCGCAGATGAAATACGCTGATAAGCGCGGCGCGCCTTGCGTTATGATTTATGGCGCCAAGGAAAAAGAAAATGGGGTTGTGGCGATCAAGGATTTAAAACAAGGCCGCGAGATTTCTAAAACCATTACTTCTAATGAAGAATGGCTGAAGAATAATGCGGCGCAGCAGGAAGTCCCCGTTACGGACTGGCTTTCTACCGTTTTAAAAATCGTCCGCTCTTAAGCGGAAAAGAAAGCTCGGGGATTTTCCCCGGGCTTTTTTAATAGAGAGACTAAGCCGAAACAACGGGCTAAGTAAAATGAAAAAGCTTCTTATCTTAGGGGAATTAGAAGAAGATGTCTCCCATCTCGAGAAAAATATTACGCTTTTCATCGAGGTAGAAGTAGAGAAGTATATTGACTTTACGGAAGCGCTTTCCGCTTTACAATCGCGAAAATTTGATTATATAATTACGGATTGCTGTCTTGCCGAGACGGGGCGGATTGATTTACAGCTCTATCCGCTTTTTAAAGCGTATCAGCCGCAAGCTCGGATACTTGTAAGAACGCGTTATGCTTCCCAAGCCGGTGCGGTCGCCGCGTTTAAAAGCGGGGCGATAGGTGAATACTTTTCGGCCGAAGCGCGCGATGGGCAAAAATGTGCGGAAATGCTGCGCTGGGATTGGAATAAGCCGCGCGAAAAAGCGGATTTAAACTGGACGGCGCAAAAACTGGTTTGGGAATATATAAACGATGTTTACTATTATTGCGGCGGTAATATGTCGCAAACAAGCCGCGTTTTAAATATACACCGCCGGACTCTCCAGCGAAAAATCCACAAATACGCCCCGGCTGCTTATACGCGGTATCGCCCTAAAGGGTATACAGGGAAAAAACTAGCCCAATATATGCTGAAGGCGCAGCTTAGCGGAGTGGCGGAACGATGGGGCGAGAATGACACCGGAAGATAAGCGACTTCAGCGGCTTTATTACTTGATTATGGCTGTAGCTATTGCCTTAGCGGGCTATCTTATTTTTTACCTGTAAGCATGGGCTTAGGCTAACGGATTCTTTTCCCGCCCTGAAATTTTTATGTTCCCGTCATAGAGCAATTCTTTCAGCCCTGAATGCGATTCATCAACGCCGCCCCAATAAATGAGTGCCCACCGGCGGCTTGTGTCGGAAGGCACATCTTCCGATAAAAGGGAGCAGCCAAGCTCCGTGAACTCCTCGGGGTCGGCGAGGAAAGTTCGCTTATTCGGGTCTAAAATCTCGGCTTTATATAAAAAGGGATAAGGCGGGCAACAGCCCCGCTTCATTATCGCCAGTAAATCTTTTTTAGTCCGTGCGCCGAAGAAGCACTGCTGCCGCGAAGGTAAAGAGGTGTCAATTTGTAAGCGCACTTCTTCCAATAGATTGTCTGCTTTTATCATAAATGGGTTATCTGGTGTTGCCGGCTCAGGCGTAAGAATAGCGCCGATTTTAAGCTCAAAGGGGGAAGCAAACCAAAAATATTGAGTTTTATTCATATCTTAGCCCGGATAATATTGCTGCTTTTCTTGGCTGGCTTTCATTATACCTTAAATTTTCGCGGAAGGAAATTGACTTTTAGCTTTTTTTAAGTTATTCAGGGTGTTTAGATTAACGAGGGACTAAATGGCAGTTCAAACAATGATAAATCTGGCCGGGTCGCAAGATGTAGCGAATAGCGGCTGGGAAGACATAATTAAGAACCAAAATGAGCAGATTGCTCAGTTAAAGCGGGAATTAACGAAGCGGCAGGAAATCATCGGCGCGCTCCAGCGGGCGCAATCCGATTTGGACTTAAATAATGCCGCTATCCCTGAAGGGTTAATCTTGACGCGGACGGAATTGAAATTATTCCTCGCGTTAAAAGAGCAAAATATCTGTTCTTTCCCGGTATTCCAGCGCGCCCTTTACGAAGAAGGGAAAGCCCTTACCAGCTATGAAACAATTTGCGTTTTCCTCAGCCACTTACGCAAAAAGCTAAAGCCGAAGGGTTTTACCATTAAAGCGCGTATGGGGGTCGGCTGGTATTTGGAAGCGCTGGAACCGGAAGCGCAAGAGAAAGCGGCGTAGGTTATGCCTAAAATCCTTTTATCCATTAAAGATAAAACAATCTTTAGCGAAGTCCATCAGTGCTTCGAGGAAAAAGGTTTTACGATTACGACTGATGAGGTCAATGGCGCTTTTGATTTTGCGATTTTGTCGCTAAATAATGACACCCCCGTGCGTGAAATCATGGGGGCGTTAAAACGCGGTAATCCGCAAATCAAAGTTCTCTTTATTACGCTCTCTGCGGATTTAGAAGCCAGCGTTCATGCGTTAAAAAACGGCGCTTTTAGCGTGTTAAATGGCTGCGATGGCGCGGATTTCTTTTATCGCGTTTTAATTGAGGACAGAGATTCCAGCGCTATTCAACTCCCTTCGATTGAAGCCATTGCGCGCAAATACGCTGCGAAGATATTTCAGAAAAATCATGGGATTCTGAACGAAGCGAGCCGCGAATTACAAGCGAGCTACCGTAATCTTCAACGAAAATATTGACGAAGTGGCATTTTCGGTTTATAGGCGACTTCGCGCAAAGTCATTCGGAGAGCTAACCACCTCGGTGCGTTATGAAGAGGTTCCGGCCTTCTTGCGCTTTTTTCCCGATGTCAAAACCACGCAAGGGATTTTTGTTCCGTCTTGTTTTCGCTTGCTGATGAAAAATCAACCGACTAAAAATCGGGTTTTGGCTTACCCCAATACCACTTCCTTGACTAAGGCGGCTCTTTTTTAGAGCCGCCTTATGTATGAACGAATAACGCGGTCAAGCCATAACTAACGAACTAATGGGTTACGCGGCAGCCGCTAAAGTCGGCTTGCGAATGTCAATTTGGTCAAAAATAATTGTCATTTGCTGCGCTTCAAAATTCCCGTTTGCCGCATCAACTACCGAGCCATCGCGGCCGCTAACCACGCGGCCATTAAAATATTCAATCTGAATATCTATGCTGGCGCAGCCTTGATACCACGCCAAATCAATCGAGTCATCGGGCATAACCGAAACGCTGATTTCAGCGCTGCTGCGGGTAACGCGAACTTTTTTACCGTTCAACCGCGTTTTCGTCAGCGGACATTGTTTATAGTCCGGCTGCGTATTTTCATCGCTCAATAAATGCGCGATTGGCCCAACCGTCTCATTCGTATCGCACGAATGAAATGTGATCATCAAGTTCTTGACGCCAGATTCATTTTCGCAAGCCATTTACTGCTCCAATCAATTACAATTATCAATAAGGCGGGGCGTAACCGTTGCGGTAATCCCTTCCAGTCTCTCGGGAGCGCGGTAAGCGAAGTTAAGGTGTAAAATCCCTGGACGCCCCTGACATTTCGGCTGCGTTTCAAAATCCGTTAGAAGCTGGATTTGATCGCTGACATCGTCAAATTCGCTGAACAAAACGCCAACATTCTCTTTCGCAAAAGTGCGAATGCGCCCCTCAATCATGGGAACAGTAATCCCTTTTACCCCCACGCCGATCATGGTGTTCCGCGTAAACAGGCTCAACCCGTTCAAATCCTGTAGCTCTGCAGCTAAAGCTAAAGCGGTAGCCTTAGCCAGACGGCGCGAGGAAGTGGAGCGGTAAGTCGCATTATCGCGGCCATTATTGTCATAAAGGTAATTGGTGATGTCGTTCTCGATATAAGGGGAAGTGAGGCCGCCTAAGCCCGTTTCCGCTGGCGAAGCAATGACAAAACCATTTTCTTTCAGCAGCTCTTTATCGTTACGGCTTAACGCAGCCGAACAGCTTTGCGGCATTTTCAAGCAGCTCAAAAGCCCGTTTTGGCGGCCTTGGATACTGATTTCCGGGTGTTCGCAAGCCGTGCAGCAAGACAAAGCACCGTAAGCCGCATTAACCAGATAAGGCAGTTCCGGCGAATAATCGTCCGGCCAAGCCAGCCGCGATAATTCCGGGCTATTGTCAAAAGTGGCCATAATCTCGTCCGGCGTGCCGGCCGAAATCGTATAGCCATGGCCAAAGCACTGGCCTTCATTACAATCCCAGCTTTTGCGGATATGGTCGCGGAGCGCGTCCTGGTTTTGTTGGCTCAAAGACGAGAGGATATAGCAATCATAGCAGCATTCACCCAGCTCATCTTCATAGTCGCCAGCGAATGTGCCATCGGTTCCTGCGGTCGTGCTGTCGGTTTCCAGCGAAATTCCGCCTGGCGCAGTATCCGCCCGCCCCGGCCAGTTATAGACAGGCATAAGGCTATTGCCGATACTCCCGGCATTTTTGGCCGTGAATTTGAGCTGGGTTTTTTCAGCGGTTCCGCTGTCTACGACTTCCACATCATAGGGGAAATCATTGGGAAGCTGGTCTTTGATTTTTTGCGCAATCGTTTTGGCGTCATCGCCCGTTTTTACAGGGAAATCTACCATATATTTTTGGTCGCCGAAGTAGAGCATAACGCGGCCATTCGAGGTCGCAGCGCCATTTTCCGCATTTATGGAGTAAGTGAATTCTGCTTTTGTTGCGCCTTCTTCATCAGCACGCGGTAAAGCGAAAATCTGGGCGGTCGGGCACATACACAGCACAGTCTTTAGAGTTGTAGCGAGAATGCTGCCGCGACCAAACGCGGTTTCAATTTGCCGTTCGTTGGTGATTTCCAAAATCTGGTTCGGAACGGCATTCCCAACAGCATTGGTATCATCATTATCAGCAAGCGGAACCATGCGGCCGCCAACGAGATGATATTTGGCTTTCGGACGGACATATTTTGCGGCAACGGTTCCTGTCCCATCGCCTGTTCCAGGGTCGGTCGGGGTTGTCCCCGTATCGCCGCCGCCTGTTCCCGTCCCGGGGTCGGTCGGCGTTGTTCCACCATCTCCTGTTCCTGGGTCGGTCGGCGTTGTCCCGCCGTCTCCTGTTCCCGGGTCGGTCGGTGTCGTTCCGCCATCACCGCCGCCGGTGTCTCCGCCGCTTCCATCACCCGGATTTGTCGGGTCGGTGCCGCCATCACCTGTTCCGGGGTCTGTAGGGTCGGTGCCGCCGCTCCCATCGCCGGGGTCGGTCGGAGTGGTGGCGGCTTTCGTAATCATCGCGCCTTCAACAAGGATTTTACACCCCTTACCCAAGATGTTTGAATCCGTGTTGACGCACAGATTAACAAACCCATCGGATAGCAGATCATTAGCCATTCATCTCTCCTTTGGATAATGTAAAAGTCAAACTTACCGTGTCTTCAGGTGTTATCACGGCACAGCCTTCCGGCTCCTCAGCGCATTCCGCCGGCGTAATTAAATAATGCTGTCGTATTTTGTAAGAGAATATCAAAGCGTATGGCGCAGGCAAAATTTGTGTTTCCACAAATTCAAATTGGCCGCTTTCCAATTTGTAAAGCGCCGTCATAACGCGCATAAGCGGGCTAAACGCATCTTGGTATGACCAAAAGGGACTTTCCAAACCGCTCTTTTGTTTAATCCGCCTTGGCTCAAGCCAAAGCTCTATTTGATATTCATCGCGCAATCCAAGGCGATTATTTACGCCGCGCTTATAATCCACGCTATCGGCGCTAATTCCAGTAAGCTGGACGGCGATTAAAGGAAGGCGGGGGAGAATGTCTTTTGTGATAACATCGCCAGAGCAAGCCACGACACGCCCTTCAAATTCAGGAAAGGAATCCCGTAAAGTCTGTAAGATGTTATCAATGGATTGCCGCACTAGCGGATTCCCCCCTCTAATTCATGCCGCTGTATTAACTGGTTTTTTTATTCCGCGCTAGTAGAAAAAGCGATAAAAGGATAATTTTTGCGGGTAATTTTCGTTATTGCTTCTTGTAAAGCTTCTTTACTCATTTTACGCGCCGCCATTTTCCGCGTTCCGTAAGCCAAAAAAGGTGAATAATACATATTCGTGCCGACCGTTACTTGGTTGACGCCGACTTGATAATTGATTGTGCGGTAGAGATTACCGGTTCGCCGATATGGCCATTCGCCGGGCTGTGAAATGCGCGATTGCGCGCGCATGCCTGCTTCCATAATGCGGCGGCCTTCTTTTCCAGCATCTTCCAAAAACCGGTTGAGCGCTGTCTTGTCTTTTTTAACCGTGATTTTCGGGAAAGGTGTGAAAGAAAACATTTCCGCCCCGCTTATGATGATGGAGAGTAATGGAAGAAGTGCGCGATATTCCACGCACCTCTATTTTTTATCCGTTTGGAAAGCAATACTTTTATTCCTGCTCTTCCATATCCATATCCGTATCTTGGGTCAGGTAAGGCATTTCTTCCGGCGCGTTAAGCATCTGCTCTCGCTCTAATGCCTGGATATTATCACCGTAAACCTTGAAAGGCCGATATTCGCTGACAAAATTATCAGCGTAAGGCTGTGTTAATAGAATTTCCCTGCGCTGTCTTCCATTATCGCACATAATAGTGGTATACTGCGCCCTTGCTTTTCTTGCTTTTGATTTACTAGCGGCCCAGCTTTCTATAGCGCGCATAACATGGTCGTGGCGAACACCAAATAATTCAGCTATATCTTTAGACGAAACGATTTCCTTGCTACGGAGCTTTTGCGCCAAAGCTTCGCGGCTGTGGAACCAGCTTTTTGCGTGTGCCTTTTCCTTTTCTTCGCGCTCTTGGTCGATTCTGTCCATCATTTTGCGGACATAATCCGTATAGGCTTTGCCTTCTAATTTTTCCCAAGCGGGAGTTGCTAGGCCTTGCTCCAGCTCGCGCCAGCGTTTTACGATAGCAAAAGCCGTCTTTTTATCATAGCCGCAAAATAACGCATTAGCAAAATCTGCGTCTATAAAAATCTCACCAATTAGGCCGCGCGCATCAAACAAAATGCGTAACCCATTGATTTTTATCATAGCCCTTTTTCGGTCTATCTCTTTTTCCGATGTGATAGATTTAAAAATCATATCAAGGTTTTGATAAATATACTCAGCGGGTTTTGTTATAGACTCGGGTGGGCAATTGACCGCTATAAAATCATCACCATAAATATGGATATATTGAACCTTCATATCCCGAATGACATGGCGGTGTGTCTTCCCAAATAGTTTCGCAATTTCACGGCTGCTCATTTCCATGTGTGAATCGTTGGTAATCAAAAGTTCATTTAACTGTTCCACATCAATTTTCATATTATAAATTCTCCATCAAAAATTGGATTGAGATGGATAATAGTATCTTGTTGGGGGAGCGGAATCTAGATTTGGCGCTTATTGAAAAATGGCTTTCCACTCGTTTTTTTAAGGCAGAGTCAGTAAAGGAAAACATGGAGACTCCACCCGGAATCGAACCGGGATAGAAGGATTTGCAGTCCTTTGCGTAACCATTCCGCCACGGAGTCTGGGCAGCAAGAAGCATAATCAGATTCGTCTATGGGCGCAATAAAAAAAGCGGTTCCCTGAGGAACCGCTTGATTTTGTGCAGCCACATTATTTGTAGCCAGTGTTTAAAAAACACCGTGCTTGCTGATAACCCGACCGCATTTTCTTATCATATAAAGATATACTATATATAAAACATTTTGTCAAGCGCTTATTCCGATTTTTTTTCATCGCTCAAAAATCCAAAATATCATTGTTCCCAGCCGGCGGAATCATGTTCTCACCGCGCTCATATAATTGGCAATACAAATAAAAGAATGCTTCATCGTCTGTTGTTGCTAAGACACGGAACCACTGCGCTCCGCTCTTCCGCCGCTCACGAAATACCCAAGCCCAGATGGTAAAATCAATATCCGCGCGAAATTTTATAGCGATGGAATGCGTGTATTTCGCGCCAATATCGCCGTTGGATATTTCATAACCTAAACCCCCAAATTGCGTGGCGCGAATAGGCTGAATAGCAGCCCAAGCCGCATAGTGCCCCTCGCGCTTCATATATAAATCGCCGTTCTCTTCTACAACATCATCGGACGAACAAAGCGTTACGCGCGAGCGCCGGTCTGCGATGTTAAGTTTTTTCCGCGTGCGAATAATCGGGAGCATAATTAGGCGGCCTTTTGTAAAATTTGCGTAAGGGAGAGCGCGCAGGGAGAGCCGGCTGGCGCTATATAATAATGTCGGAACCCGCTTTTGTCGCTTAATTTCGCCGCTATAAGATTTATCCGTGCGCGGGCGACTTCATCTATTGTTTGGTATTCCAAGCATTGCGTGGAAGTTCGTGGCTTTATTTTTTCGGGGAGCTGACATAAAATATAGCGGCGCTGCCCGCCGTCTTCCGCATTTAGCTCTATAACTGCTTGCGCCGTAGTGCCGCTCCCGGCGAAAAAGTCGAGGATCAGCGGCGCTGTCTCCTCTTCCGAAAAAGGCGTAAAAGCCGCAATTAGCCTTTTGATAAAGGCGACCGGTTTAGGATAAAGAAAAGCGTCCGCCGTAAGTAAGGCATTAAGCTCGCGGGTCGCGGCTTGGTTCATGTAGCAATTATCTATACCGAACAAGGAATCCAGTAATTTATAACGGCTGCGCAATTCGGTTAAATATTTCTTAACGATAAAACCGCGCTGCCCCTTTGGGACTTCCCGCCGGAATTTTATCTTCCCCGATTCCACCCATTTTTCAAAAGTCGCCCGCGAAAAAGCCCAAGCGCGCCCTTTTGGCGGTAAATCCACCGTCCCGGTTTCGGGGTTCACAATCTCAAAGCAGGCGTTTTTACTGCCGCTGCGCGAGCTTGGATCAGTGCTTGCCCAAGCCCCATTTTGGTCATTATCTAGATTTTTATAGTTGGACAAGTCCTTTTTATCGCCAACGATAGAAAACCGCGCGGCGTTCCGCGCATATATTAACACAAATTCGTGTTGATAATTTAAGCCGGTTAATTTATCATTCGTGGCGGATTTGGTTTTGCGTATGATTTCACCAATATAATTCTCGCCGCCGAAAATCTCATCGCAGAGCAGTTTCAAATTCGCCTGCTCATTATCGTCAATACTTATGAAAATAGCGCCGTCCTCGCGTAATAATTCTTGAGCGATTTTTAGGCGCGGATACATAAAGCTAAGCCAGGCCGAATGGGAATTGTGTTTATCGGCGCTGCGTAAATGCTTGATTTCGGCTTCGCTAAACCCTAATACGGTCTTTAATTGTGCGGCGGTAAATTCAAAGCGGTCTTTGTGGATTTTACCGCCAGAGCAAGTATTATAAGGCGGGTCAATGTAAATCATTTTTACCGCGCCTTTATAGGCCGCGCATAAATGCTTTAACATTTCCAAATTATCGCCGGTAAAAAACAGATTTTCGGAAGCCGTATTATCGGGCGCTTTATTGTGTTCCGTATCCGCAATAAAGGCGCTATTTAACGGGGTTTCCGATTGCGCCTTCGCATACGCTTTTCCCACCCATTTTAATTGATAGCCGTCTTTTACTTCATCGCCGTTAAGCCAATCTGGCTTAGTCATGCCGCTACTCTACTAAAACGCGCCCAAACTTCGGCCGCGCCGCTTTGCCTTACCGCGTCCGTTACCCCATTATAGCCGATGACATCGCCGGGGTGTGAGATATAATAGGCGATAAGCTGGAGCGCCCCCAAGAGGATAACCGCAGGGACATCGGCATCACAATCCGCACCGATGGAATAAGTCGCGGTTAGGGGGTTGCGCTCCCCGCAGCCGCCCTCACAGCAATTTAGCTGGCTGGGGAAAATGTCCTGATTAAGGTGTATCGCGCGACCATCTGCGCCGGTGGCGGTTACCTCTAACGGATTTTCTAAGCCACCGCCATTGACTATAACGCGGCCATTATTCGGGGCGTTCTTTAAATATATCGTAATGAACGGGCGCGAGCGTAAATCCAAATGTGAGGCGAAACTCCGCCGCTTCGGCAGCGTTAAGAATTCGGTGATTGTGCGCCGGCCGCTTAGCCCCCAGCCTGTCCAGCGCTCCGCTTCTTCTAAGGCCGCGCGGCGGTAGAGCGCTAAAAGCGTATCGCTGATAGCGGGGTCATCGTCTGTTTTTGTATGTTGCCGTATTATTTCTATTGGCAAAACTTGGCTGGTCGCCATTTTCCCGCCCTCTTCCTCTTTCCGCTAATCAAGCCGCAGCGGCTGGTAAATCGGTTAAGATTTCCCGAACCCGCACAATATCGCGCGGCATGCCGCGTAATTCATAGCGATAAAGGCAAGGAACACCGCATTTATACGAGACAATATCCCCGGCAAAAGCATAATAAAGCCCGAAATTCCGATTGCCGCTAGCGATAACGCCGCGCAAGAATTCCCGATTTTGGGCAATATTCAAGAAGTTGATTGCCGCCTTCGGCAGCGAGCCGCGCCCTGCGCCATCGGCGTAAGTTGGCATTATCAAAACATAAGGCTTATCCATCAGCGGGACTTCACCTTTTTTCGGGATACGCGTGGACGCTACGCCGAGGCGCTCTATGAAATTTTGCGTATTGCCGGATTCGCTGGAGTAGTAAACGACATGATTTATCATAAACGAACTATAGCGAATCCGGCAAAATCGTCAAGCCGATAAAGCTATATTTGATGCGTAACGCCCGGAAATTTCGGCCGCTGGGATTCTCATAACCCAAGCGGCCGATAATAAAGTTTCGCCTGCTGGCTTCATTAGGCTTTCTTAGCCCGCTTCTCCGAAGCAAGCGAGTCCAGGCGAACCTTATGCAGCATGCGCTCCGCTTTATCAGCGATTTCCGCGCTCACGGTAACGCCGTTAGCCTCTTCAAATTCCTCGCAAAGAATAGCCACGGCCAAACCGACCGGCCGCTCCGTTGTGCTGGCGATATTATCCAGCATATAGCTTAAAAATTTATCTTCCAGATTTTCCATGGTTTTTCACACTCCTTAATTAAGGTCAGGCCTTCGGGCGACATAACCGGGAAAATAAACACTAATAACAAAAAGGTCATCATTTAAGCGGCCTTTTGCGTTTCGTGCCAATTTTCCAGCTCACGGATAAGCTCGTCCAAATAGCGTTTTAATTCGGCGTTACGGCCAGCAGCGGGCAAAATCCCAAGAGAATCGTCCAGCCGGTTACGCAACATTTTCAAGCGGCAAATCATATATTTCCGCAGAAAGTCGTTATCAAAGCTCATGTTTTTGTCTCCTGTGTTTCTTTTACACAAAGCGGAAACGCGGGAGCTGGGAAAAAGTTCCCTAAAATTTAATTATTTATAACTTATTTAACTTTTAAAGTCAAATCATCGGGGGATAACTAATCTCATTTTATTACTTATCCCTGGTTTTAGGGGATAAGTAATAAAATGAGATTAGTTATCTTTTTCGGAAAAAGTTAGACTTTTTGATTTTTTTTGCCGGAACCTTTTCCGGGCTTCGCCGTTATCCTTATAGAAAGAGGGGATAATGGAAAGGATAGAGAAATGAAAAAGTTTAAGCTTTGGCTGATTGATGGTATGTGGAATTCTAAAGGCGAGATGAATAACCGTTATTGCGGGGTTATCGCCGCTAAAAACCTCGAAGCCGCGAAAGAGATTATCGCCGCTATAGACGAGGAAGAGGGTTCCGGTTTTACTATCGCCGATTATATCTTTACCGAAGAGGGGAAAACGAAAGAGCCGGCCGGTTATTATCCGGTCGCTTAATTTCGCGTTATTACCGATAGCCGGTTAAAGGCCGCCGCTAAAAAGCGGCGGCTTT
>Ga0157362_1000063_pt1:17500-29077 | contig 29077 bp, 26 predicted proteins | sample AttlaeALBM3_FD_111480 | JGI IMG/M metagenome (GOLD analysis project Ga0157362, IMG submission 111480) | Fungus gardens microbial communities from leaf cutter ant in Ribeirão Preto, State of São Paulo, Brazil - Atta laevigata ALBM3 | ecosystem: Host-associated > Fungi > Mycelium >... | reverse complement strand
TTGTTCACTAATAAATCGACTAATTAAACTCATGTTTCTATAATCAATTCGATCCCCCGATTGGATCGGGGGCAAACGCCTACGAAAAGATCGCTTGGATTTAAGAAAGAGTCGCTTGGATTTATCCATAATTTATTTATTCCTTATCCTTAAAATCCTATTCCGATCCAATCAAAAATGATTTCTAAAATGAATTAATAGGATTTGTTTGTCTCTATTTAGTTGTTTCTATTTAAATATATGAATAATAGATAGATATATATATATCTACTTTTTTTTTCATGTTCCTTGGAAGAGTGACACACAAGCACTCGGTTCGATCTATATCTATTTCTTTATCTCCCCATGAATTGTATGTTTGGAACAATAGGGACAGAATTTTCTCAATTCCAATCGACTAGGTGTATTGTGTCGATTCTTTTGAGTAATATATCTGGAAATACCCGCCAATTCCTTATTAACACCGTTTCGAACACAACTGGTACATTCCAAAATAACCCTTACTCGGACATCTTTACCCTTGGCCATGAACCTCCTTTCGGGTTTTGATTCACCCAACTTTTCTATTTTTTGATCCAAAGCGAATAAGAAGAAAGGAACCAAAAAAAATAGAAGTTGCTAACAACTCAAAATCCAATTCTGAAATAAAGATTTTGTTGCAATCCATATAGTAAATAGTAAGTAATACAAAAATTTCTAACTATATTTCTACTCACAGTACAGTATTTCATTTAAGTATCTTGTATTGTATGATACTCTTCCCCTAGCCACATTTCCATTTCGCTTTTCTTTTAACTTTAACTCTATTTTGAATTTAATTGGAGCCTGAACCCGAGTTTCGCTGAGGTTGAATCCACTTTTTTCTTTCTCGTTCGCCCCTTATTCTATCTATCGAATTCCAAAAAAAAACAAGAAACGAGAGGAACGAGAGACAAATATTTGATTCTATCTTTACTCTTCTTCACCCCTTTCTATGTCAATAACTAGAATGAAAAAAAAGGAAATGTCAACGCATCAGGGAATAAACGATTGATTTCTATCAATAAACCTGCTAAAGACCCGAACCATAGAGTACTTAGTACCGGGGCCACGGAAAGATATGTTTTTAGATCTCGCATTGAAAATCCTCCTTCTTTTTTTTGTATTCCATATTGTAATACATTATGGTAAGAGATGTATATGTAGTTAAAGACCCCTTCTATTTGTGTGCGGAATCCCTAATTCAAATTGAAATGTGCAATGATTCGGTAGATAAGATTTTTTTTCTTTTTCTTAAAGCAGAAAAATGGGTCGCTTTCCGTCTGAGAATTGCCGAGAAAAATATTCATTTATTATATGTTATATGATATGAGACGAAAAAAAAGAAATGCCGAGATCCATTTTGCATATCAATGGAGGAAAGAGAATAAGGATGTGGAAAACCAGACGGGGATTCTCTACAATGATACTGTAGACCAATTGAAAGGGATGTAGCGCAGCTTGGTAGCGCGTTTGTTTTGGGTACAAAATGTCACGGGTTCAAATCCTGTCATCCCTACCTATTACTGTTCAGAAGAACAGTAACGAGAGATCTATTTTCGATCGATTCAATTTGGATATACATAATCTTTAATGATATGTGATAGTATACACATGCAAGAAATCTTTATTGGCGTTAGAAAAAAAAAAGAATCCCCCTCCTTATAGTCTTTTCCATTGTGATAAGAAAGCGCTCTTAGTTCAGTTCGGTAGAACGTGGGTCTCCAAAACCCGATGTCGTAGGTTCAAATCCTACAGAGCGTGATGACGTTCTTGCCTTGTTAGCTTGGTAGATCGAAAATTACACTAAACTGAAATAATTGAACAGCAATCTGAATTTGACCCTGACCTCCCCCGGATTAAATTAAATTAAATTAAGTAAGGGGGGGTCAGTTAAAAAAGAGATGTTAATTAATCAAAGGTCCAACTGATCACCACGTCTGTATTGTAAATATGCGGTTACGAATAATCCAGCCAAAGTAATAGGAATTAGACCTAAGACGATTCCAAATAGAAAAACTTCAATCATTTCAATTTAATTTATTTGAAAGGTGGAAAAGAGAGGTAATATCTATCCCTAAATAGTAATCCGTATTGTCTAGGAATCTCAATGCCCAATAATTGGTAATTAACACGGTAAGGAACTAGAGAATATCTGGAATACCACAGAAAGATTTCTTTTTATAAATTATTCATTCAATGAATTTCAAATAAGTCCTATCTTATTCAGACCAATAAATAGAGCCGAAGTTATAGTTAAAGCCGCTAGTAGAAAACCGAAATAACTAGTTATAGTAGGCATGAAGGAGCTAAAGGAAATATCTTCTTTTTATACATATGTTTATAAAGCACTTCCCTAAGTTTCAACTTTTAAAAGATACGAGGATAAGCAAAAACACCCTACCAATTGAAAGTTTTTGTTTTTGATTCATCAATCTTTATAGAAGGGACTAACAAAAATCGAGTGGCAGGGATAGAAAAAGAAATCAATTCATAATCTTTGACATTTGACATGGACCCATCTCACGATTCCGAATCAACAGATTCGTTGGGCAACTCTTGAGTAAACTAATATTTAAATAATAATCAAATATTAAAATAATAATCAAAACTGTGTCATATAACTTCATTCCAAAAACGAAATTCTTTTTAAATCAATATGAAACAAACTTGGGGAATCGCTTCCATTTTGTATTTTGATTTTTTCTTTTTTATTGTATCTAATACATTTTCGAGTTTCGAATAAAGAGTGAACTTATACCTTACTTATACCTTATAATACCCTTTCTTTACTTTTTTTTTTTTCCTTTTTTGTTTTGACTTTAGTTTATTTACTTTAATTGTTTTTAACTCATTAGATTCAGCAATAGGTTCATTCCCATAAGATCTCAAATGAGAATAAAAAAAGGTATGGCACGATCAGTCGAAAAAATCAAATTTTGATTTCGGTCCAATTAGATTCTAAAACTAATAATTCCTATTATCTTTTCCTTTCTAGATTTTACATTTTGTCTTTTCTTTTCATATTCTTTTTATATATATAAAGCATAAAGCGCTTTCTCCTTGTAGTAAAGCCCGTTCTCCTTGTAGTTAGGTCAAGAAAAAACTTTGGATCTAATAGAACAAAACAATGCGCCCATCACAAATATCGATTATTAGAAGAGAAGCCTTTATAAGCGTTTTTCTCCTTCTTTTATCGAATCCTATCTACCACCGTTACTTCTTTCTCGCCGACTAAGCAATTCCTTAAAAAAAAAGAGGGGGATTACAACAAAAAACCTCTTCTACACCTACGAAAAGAGGATTTGTAGATTTCACATCTACTTGAAGTGGGGAAATATGATAATCTTCGTCATGAATTATTATTATTAGAAAACGAAAACAATTCGTCGGATTTCCATTTTACCTGATCTTCAATTTCTAGTCCGAAGCCAATAATGGAAATGGAGAGAAAAGAAACCCCATACTACAGAAATTTGATGAATTTTCTATTGAATGGTACACAGTTATACATCGACCAGCAAGAAGAAACGAAGAAAACAATTATCTAGCCCCGCATTTCGATACTGATTGAGGTTGCGTTGCTGTGTCAGAAGAAGGATAGCTATACTGATTCGGTATATTCTAAAAATACCCTTGGTACTATATTGACGATCTCACAAAGATTGAAATTCAGTGAATTTCCATTTACTGATCTTATCTTTTACGGAATCGATCCCCCTTTGACTGTACAAGAATATGTGGAGCTCAGCATGTCTGGAAGCACAGGAGAACGTTCTTTTGCTGATATTATTACCAGTATTCGATACTGGGTCATTCATAGCATTACTATACCTTCCCTATTCATTGCGGGTTGGTTATTTGTCAGCACGGGTTTAGCTTACGATGTGTTTGGGAGCCCTCGTCCAAACGAGTATTTTACAGAGAGCCGACAAGGAATTCCATTAATAACCGGCCGTTTTGATTCTTTGGAGCAACTCGATGAATTTAGTAGATCTTTTTAGGAGGACCCAATGACCATAGATCGAACCTATCCAATTTTTACAGTGCGATGGTTGGCTGTTCACGGACTAGCTGTACCTACCGTTTCTTTTTTGGGGTCAATATCAGCAATGCAGTTCATCCAACGATAAACCTAATCCGAATTAGAGAGCTATGACACAATCAAACCCGAACGAACAAAATGTTGAATTGAATCGTACCAGTCTTTACTGGGGGTTATTACTCATTTTTGTACTTGCTGTTTTATTTTCCAATTATTTCTTCAATTAAGAGAAGAAAAGTATTTCTTCAATTAAGAGAAGAAAAGAGAATAGTAGAATAATAAAAAATAGTAGGAATTCTCTTATCCCATTCGGATGGATCGCATCTTATAATTATCTATGACTGTTTATGTCTCTAGCATGACCACTTGATAAAATGTGGAGGGAAGCGGGATAAATGGCCGATACTACTGGAAGGATTCCTCTTTGGATAATAGGTACTGTAACTGGTATTCCTGTGATCGGTTTAATAGGCATTTTCTTTTATGGTTCATATTCCGGATTGGGTTCGTCCTTGTAGTAATCGGATGAATTTCGTTATAGACATGAAAGCGTAAGAACTCGACGGGGCCTATCACTTATTTCTTTGTCTGATTCGAGGGGTAGGGCCCCGTTGAGTTCTTAATAATCATAATATTCTGTTTTGTTCGTATATGTATAAACGACAAAATAGATCACTTTTCCGATGCTTCAAAAAATTCCATTTCATTTTTTTTCTGATGATTTTTTTTTTAATTAACTTGCTTAATTGATTTAGAACATTTGTTCCCCGATAGTATCTATCGATACTTTCAAAGTTAGAAGAAAGTAAGCAATCACTCAATTTCTTTTTCCTGGATCACAGAATCACAATTCATCTATATATAGATTTCTTTCGATCAGATATTAAGAAATCCAAAAAAAAAGTTCTGATAAGCCTGGAAAAAATCTAAACTAAGAATATAAGAATAGGAATCTTTGACGAATGGAATAAAAAAAAACCATTATTATTTCGATTTCGACACCAGAAAGGGATGTGGAAAATTCCCTTTCTGGTATCGAGGGCTAGGACGACGAATAATACCTTTTAGAATCCCTTGTTACCCTCATTTCTCCTTCCTTTCTTTATCTTCTCCGCTTACTTTTTTACTTTTATCTTATTTTAGTATCTCGTTCTAGTCGAATTTGATTCTATTAGAATTAGAATAGAAAACTATTGACACATTCTAGGATATTTAAATCTGACAATAGTGACATAGTCACACCCCTCCAATCTCCAATTTGGATTGAAAAACCAGCGAAGGGGTAAAATAAAATACCCGTGTTCACAATGTTGCTAAATCCACGGATCTAGAAATTCATTTCGGACAATTGAACCTTCTCAAACTGTTTCTTTTTAAGAACCAAAAAGATTTGTGCCAAAACAACAGATGCCAAAAAGACCAAAAGGCCTTGGACACGTAATGGGTCTTGAAGTACTATTTCTGCATCTCCCTGCCCAAATCCACCCACATTAGGATTACTTGTTAATGGTTGATCAAGTTTGATAGATTCGCCCTCTGAAACACGAAGTTCTGGTCCTGGGGGGATAATATCAACCACTTCACGTCCGTCCGATGCATTGGCTATGGTTATTTCGTACCCCCCTTTTGGTTTTCGTATGATTTTGCTTACTATACCCGCTGCTGTAGCATTATAAACTGTATTGTTACTTTTGGTCCCGTCGGGATAAATCTGACCCCTTCCCCTGTTACCACCTACGTATATTGGATATTTTAAGAAGTGAATATCTTTATTAGTCGCGGGGTCCGGGGAAAGAATAGGAAAAGTGATTTCACTATATTTCTGCCCAGGCACTGGCCCTATCACAAGAATATTTTTTTTAGTGGGACGGTAGTTCTGAAAAGACAGATTGCCTATCTTTTCTTTCATCTCGGGCGAAATACGATCGGGGGGGGCTAATTCAAACCCCTCTGGTAAAATAAGAACGGCCCCTACATTCAAAGCCCCCTTTTTACCATTAGCAAGAACTTGTTTCAGTTGCATATCATAAGGAATTCTAACAACTGCTTCAAATACAGTATCGGGAAGTATGGCCTGTGGAACCTCAATATCCACAGGTTTATTAGCTAAATGGCAATTGGCACATACAATACGACCAGTTGCTTCTCGTGGATTTTCAAAACCCTGCTGCGCAAAAATGGGATACGCATTTGAAATGGATGCCCGAGTTATTATATATATCATGAACGATACGGAAATGAATCGAGTAATCTCTTCTTTTATCGAAGAAAGGGTATTTCTAATTTGCATGGTCCAATCGTTGATGCCGAAAATTTCTACAATAAAATTAGGTGGGTCACTAGTATAGTTCCCCATCCACGATTCTGCTATTTACTGAAATAATTTTACTGGAATATCAGATTACTGGAATATAGGAGGAATCCTCTCGATGGGTAGGAAGAGTAAGGTAAAAGGTAAGTACGACTTTGAATGTTTTGCTTATGTACAAAGTCTGAAACATTCTAATTGGATCAGTGAATCGTTTTTCAGTCATTCATTGAATGATAAATCACTACAAGTGACGGAGATACACGATTTAAATAACGAAAAATCCAATATTTCAAAATTGTATCTAAAATGACTGGAAAAGTGGAAACAAGACCAGATATAATTTGATCATTATGAGCAAATCCAAAATCGTTGTAGACATAGCCAATCATTAGTTCCCAACCGTGGGGCGAATGGAATCCGATACATAAATCAGTTACTAAAAGAATCGAAAAGGCTTTTATTGTGTCGCTTAAATTATATAGGAATTCTTGAACCCAAGAGTTAAGAATAACAAGTTCCTCATTACCCAGAATAGAATAACCGCTTAGAATAACGAAACAGATTATATTTGTCGAGAAGTGCAAAATCGTATGGATATGATCCTCGTCGTGCATCTTGATCAATTGGATTGTTTCTTTGTGGAGCCCTATACGAAGCTTTTGTAGATGCCTTTCCGGGAATTCCTTTATCATTTCGTCCAAGAGGAATAGTTCCTCTAATTCTATGAATTTTTCTAGAATACTCTTTTCTTGAATATCATTCAAGAAAGTTTCGGATTGCCTAGTATTCCACCAATTAGTAATCCAAGATTCCAGACTTTTATTAAATGAGAGAGAAATCCACCAGGGCAAGAATACTAAAAATACTATAGATGAGAGATATCTAATGGGAATGGGTGCGTTCTTTTTTGTCATTTTTTCATCTGTGAATTGTTACTGAAACCACCTCATTTGTTGACTCTATTCGCTCTAATATTTCTATACAAGCATAAGTTCTATTATAAGGTATCGCGCCTATGAATCGAGTCTCGGTTTTTTAGTTGTGATTCAGCAGTTAGTCCTTGAATCTAGTGTAGAAAAAATCCAAAAATAGAAGAAGAATCCATTTCGAATTCGAATTCGAATGAAGAAATAATCAAAAAATATTGTTTCCAGATATCTCAATTGATCAAATATTCGAAGCAACCCCCCCCTTTTTCGATGAATGCCCAAAAGATTCAAATTCAAATAATGAATATTATTCGGATTTCGAAATGAAAGAACTTCCTTTCTAGTAAGAATTAAAATAGAAAATATTTCGAAAAAAAAAAATTCGCAGGCTGTCCAGAGCATAATCCAGGAATATTTGAGAGAATTTTCTGAAGAATATTGTGATAATCAAAACCGAGTGGCAAAAAAAGAAAGAAAAGTTCGCATTATAAGAGATCCAATTGTTTGGTCATTAAGAAAGACAAAAGAAAGGATAAAAAGGGTCCATTACCAAAAGAAAATAGAGATAATTTCCAAGATATGATCTATCCATATCTAACGTATGAATTCAAAATATTGAAAATAAAAAAAAAAGCTAAATTTTGGATTCCGAAAGGTTTTGATATATGAGATCAATCTATTATTTCGATTTGTTACTTCTTTTGTTACTGAATTGAATTGAGTGGGGATTTCCATATGAAAAAAAAACCTTTTTTTTACAGACAAAAACGGTTTCGTTTTATGTTATGGCTGTTCCATACACGTTTGCCTTGCTTTGGCCCGACTGGACATTCTGAAGAAACTTCAATTAAGTAAGTTATGCTATAGAAAAAAGAGGATTCTTGGGTTTGTTCCTCCGGCTGAGAAAGCATTTATTCTTCAGTTCATTTTTCAAAAAACTTCAATTGGTACGCGCAAGAAATAGGCCAAGTCCGCAGCCTTTTGCTCAATTTCTCGCGGAGTCAAATTCTCATCAGTACGAGTCAACGGAATAGCCCCCAGGCCTCTAATTTCCATATAAAGGACACGACGAGCATAAATACCCTCTTTCACTTCTATTCTGATGGACTGAATATCTTTCATAAGGAATCGTAGAAAGATGCGGCGATTTTTTCCAGGAAATCCCCAACGAAAAATACACACTATTCCTTCTTTTCGATCAAATCGATCATAACCGCTACCGACATTCCATGTAATTGTGCACCACAAATAGGAACTAACAAAGAGACCTGCGATCCCATAGAAAGACATCACGATCCCTTGTGGGAAAAAACGGATTTGCTGAGACGGAAATAAAGATATCAAATTCCTATCAAGATAACTAGAAATTCCAACCAATAAGAATCCTAATGAACCTAAAAAAAGGATAAAGGCCCAGCAGAAATTACTTGTTTTGCGAGATCCTGCTATAAATTCTATCCATATATATTCTGATCGACAACTCATACATACTAGATCCAGTTGCATTTTCTTGGAATTTAGGGAATAACCAAAATCAATTTGACTTTACTTTTTTTTTGTTTCCGAAGTAACTTTCATCAACTAGTACTATTCTGATGTGAACTTTTAGCAGTAATTCATCAAATTAGTTAGATATAATAAAATAAGAACATCCCCTTCATAGGATTCCCTATAGATAGATATAGATTAGATAGCTACATACATATAGATACATTGACTTAAATTTCCGACATGAGCTCGGATTCTGGCCTATTTTTGAAAATAGATAGAATTCATTTATCCATATATCATGTTTATGCATGCATAAGAGCTCTTTCATTTATGTTCGCAGAAAGCCGCCTGTTATTTGTTATTGTTATACAATACTCTACTAAATGGATATCCGTGCCGTGTTTGCTAAGTCTTGAAAAAAAACTAGAGGAGATTTGACCACATCGGATTTACAAAATCTTATTTTTTTGAACATGAAGAAATAAAGAAGCCATTGCAATTGCCGGAAATACTAGGCCCACTAACGGCACAAAAATAGAGGGTAAGTTGTTGAGAATTGTCATAGAATGGTTACCTCGATTTAATATTTGTACCTCTTATTATTATAAAGATATCTTATAATAATTATAATTCATATTAGAATTCGTATAGAAGTATACTAAGTATATATACTAAGTATATCTAAGTGAGTCTATAGAATAAGTGCAAGGAATGTAGAACTAAAATAAACGGACTTATTCATCTTTCTACATGAAATATATGTTATGTATGATAATCCACTTTCTTTATTATTCTATTCTTACTTCTTTTATTTTTCTATTGTTCTTATATTCTAATTTCTTTTTTAATATTTAATACAAAAATACAAAAAGGGTTTTTTACCAAATTCCCGAAAGATTCGTTAGAATCCGATCCAATATCCAATAGCAAGAATTCTTAGAAAAAATGGGACTTCTTGGGAGATATAGAAAGATGCAAGATTCTATATTTTTTCTATATTTGAGTTCTATATATACATATGCAAAATACATATCAAAAGGGGACCACGAAATTCGTTTTATTTGCCTTGCCTCCTAATTCTAAGGAAGAATTCGCTTTTTATTTTTTATGTTCTTTTGTTGATAGAGGGTTATTGATTAGTAATCAGGAATATCGGTAAAAAAAAATAATTATCCGCATGATTCTTTATACAAATACAATTAAATCTTATGTCACCAAAGAAAAGTCCATTCTTTATTTATTTGGATTCTGATAAATTAACTAACTAATTGTTCACCACAAAAAAAAATTTAACTTAAGACTCTACTTGATTGAATTTTATTCAAAGGAAAAAAAGCGTGGAGCTGAAATAACTCACTCAGAACACCTTTTAAAGGATTACGTGGTACGATTGGATCGAATAAGCCCTTATGGAATAAATATTCAGATGCTTGTGAACCTTCAGGTACTGCCTTATTCAATGTTTGTTCAATTACTCTTTTACCCGCAAAGGCAATATAGGCATTCGGTTCGGCAATAATGATATCCCCCAACATACCAAAACTAGCAGTCACTCCACCAGTAGTAGGAGATGTAAGAATTGATACATAGAATAACTTTTGATTTGATTGATAATCATATAAAGCGGAAGATATTTTAGCCATTTGCATCAAGCTCAAACTTCCTTCTTGCATCCGTGCTCCTCCGGAAGCACACACCAGAATAAGAGGTAAAAATTTATTGGTAGCATACTCGATCAAACGGGTGATTTTCTCACCTACTACGGATCCCATACTACCCCCCATAAACTGAAAATCCATAACCCCAATTGCGATGGGAATCCCATTTAGTTGACCTGTACCTGTTTGAACAGCCTCTGTTAATCCCGTCTTTCTTTGATAAGAATCAATACGATTTTTATAAGGTTCCTCTTCGGAATGAAATTCAATGGGATCCAGAGAGACCATGTCGTCATCCATCGGATCCCAAGTACCTGGATCAATCGAAAGTTCGATTCTATCTGAACTACTCATTTTCAAATGATATCCGCATTGTTCACAAATATTCATTTTTGACTTCAAAATTTTCTTATAATTTAATCCATAACAATTTTCGCATTGAATCCACAAATGCCTGTATTTTTGAGTTACTTCGAGATCATTAGAACTTTCTCTTCTACTTCTAGTTAAATGACTACCATTCGGGCTAGTTTTTATATTGGAACTATCGCTTTCACTACTATTTACACTTTCGCCACAAATGTAATTATAAATGTAACTGTCACTGTAATTTTCACTACTACTTAAAACGTGACTATCGATACAGATTTGAGAATGAAGATAAGAATCAACGCAATTATTAATGTGATTATTCCAACTAGATTGAGTATCATGCATGTAACGATCATAGTCGGGATCGTCCCTTTTCGATCTATTATTCCTATAATTAGAATTACGAAAACTATAAAAAGAACTTTCTAGTTCACTCAGAAAAGAATGATCATTGTCAATCTCAAAGATTTGATTTTCAATATCAAAATATATGGAATAACCATCCCTATTACTATCCCTAACAAAAAAGGTGTCATCGGAGATGAAATTCCGAATGTCCCTGACGCCAACGAAATGATCAACATTACTGTAACTAGAACTCTCACTATCACCCCAACGATGAATGTTTTTATCCTTATCATTTAGAACCGGGTCCTCGCTTACACTGGTATTTTTAATAGGACCAAGGCGATCCATTGATTTACTTAGTCCACACCTGTATTCTAATTCCCCTTTAGATAACATCGAATTGAA
>Ga0157362_1000063_pt1:10000-12500 | contig 29077 bp, 26 predicted proteins | sample AttlaeALBM3_FD_111480 | JGI IMG/M metagenome (GOLD analysis project Ga0157362, IMG submission 111480) | Fungus gardens microbial communities from leaf cutter ant in Ribeirão Preto, State of São Paulo, Brazil - Atta laevigata ALBM3 | ecosystem: Host-associated > Fungi > Mycelium >... | reverse complement strand
ATGACTCCCGCCGTATGAAAGCAATACTCTAACCACTGAGTTAAGTAGGTTATTTATCATTATAAATATAATGAGAAACAAAAAGGGACCCATCATATCGATGGATCACATCGATGGATTATAAATGTAATATGACTTCTAAGCAATACCAATCAAAAAGATCAAAGAGATATGATGTTGGATCATGTAATATTCATCTTGACAAGAAATTAGCTACATAATATGATAAAATATGTATCAGAAGCACAAGGGCTATAGCTCAGTTAGGTAGAGCACCTCGTTTACACGTGCGCCAATGTTTTTCAGAGGAGTCCATCATACACTCAAAAGATTTGATCTTTTTGAGAAATCAATGTCTGACTCCATGACTTTTAGGGAAGAAAACAAGAGAACAATAGCCTGACAAATGGTTCGGTCCGATTCGGGTGCCTATTTAGGAACCAAATCAAATCCATCATTGATTTGAGATATTGATAAGGTGAATACCTAGTCTATTCAATGCTAGGCATAATGAGTATAAGGACCTACAAAATGCTCTTTTCGTCCTATGAACCTTAAGGCGTATGAAGTTTCATATTTGATTCTTTAATCAGGATGATAGAGACTCCATTTAACTTAGGTTGATCTAGGCCAGAAGCAGACCTACGTCAAGATAACCTTTCTTTGAAAGACTTTGGTAGTGCTCCTATATCATAATCCAAATAATGAATCAGAGCACATGGAGCCATTTCCTTAATTTTCTGTCAAGAAAAAAATATGGTAGACTAACTGCTATTTATATCAGTTAATGAAAGAGCCCAATGCAAAAAAGATGCATGTTGGGTCTTTGAAAGAGTTCGAATCATTTTGATAAGAATCAGTTCGATCTGTTTTACCGAGAAGGTCTACGGTTCGAGTCCGTATAGCCCTATAATAATTAATCCTATATTAATTAATAATAAAAAAAATTGAAATACAAAAGTCAAAGTTGTTGTATAGTTTTCATTTCCTCATTATTGTATTTTTTGTTGTTTGTACCTGACTGCTCGTGGTTGCTTGGTTCATCGAAATCAAATCAGTCCCATAAGCTTGCTGGTATGGGGCTCGTTCCGAGCAGAACATAAAACTGAAAACAAAAGAGCATTTCAATGTATTTCGACTTTTATTTAGAAAAGTTCGAAGGAGGTGAAAGCAAGAGGGTTTTATTTGTTTTGTTTGTATAAGAGATTTATACTATATTCTAGATAGAAATAAAATCTAAGGAAGTGTAATGAAAATAGGATTCCAATCGAGAAATCTTAAAACGAGACATCACAGCAAACAAACGAAACTATGTGGTTCGATCAAAATGAATTGTTGTTTTGACTAACCTGTTATCGATGACTTGACAATGAATTCCAATTCGAATCGCCGAATTCGGTATATTTTCCACATTCATAGGAGAGTTCGTCTATGTTTCTGCTTTACAAATATGATATTTTCTGGGCATTTCTAATAATATCAAGCGTTATTCCTATTTTGGCATTTCTAATTTCCGCAGTTTTAGCCCCGATTAGCAAAGGGCCAGAGAAACTTTCTACTTATGAATCGGGTATAGAACCAATGGGCGATGCTTGGTTACAATTTCGAATCCGTTATTATATGTTTGCTCTAGTTTTTGTTGTTTTTGATGTTGAAACGGTTTTTCTTTATCCATGGGCAATGAGTTTTGATGTATTGGGGGTATCCGTATTTATAGAAGCTTTCATTTTCATGCTTATCCTAATTGTTGGTTTAGTTTATGCGTGGCGAAAAGGAGCATTGGAGTGGTCTTAGTTTCTGAATATTCAGACAATAACAAAAAAAATAACATTGAGACAATTATGAATTCCATCGAGTTTTCCTTACGTGATCGAACAACCCAAAATTCAGTTATTTCAACTACATCAAATGATCTTTCAAATTGGTCAAGACTCTCCAGTTTATGGCCCCTTCTTTATGGTACGAGTTGTTGCTTCATTGAATTTGCTTCATTAATAGGCTCACGGTTCGACTTTGACCGTTATGGACTGGTACCAAGATCGAGTCCTAGACAGGCGGATCTAATTTTAACAGCTGGCACAGTAACAATGAAAATGGCTCCTTCTTTAGTGAGATTATATGAACAAATGCCTGAACCAAAATATGTTATTGCTATGGGAGCATGTACTATTACAGGGGGGATGTTCAGTACCGATTCTTATAGTACTGTTCGGGGAGTCGATAAGTTAATTCCGGTGGATGTTTATTTGCCGGGATGTCCGCCTAAACCGGAGGCAGTTATAGATGCCATAACAAAACTTCGTAAGAAAATATCTCGAGAAATCTATGAAGATCGAATTCGATTGCAACAGGAGAATCGGTCGTTTACTTTTACTACCAATCACAAGTTTCGTGTTGTATGCAGTACTCCTACTGGAAATTATGATCAAGAATTACTTTATCAACCACCATCTACGTCAGAAATCCCTCCGGAAACCTTTTTCAAATACAAAAGTTCAGT
>Ga0157362_1000062_pt1 | contig 29607 bp, 23 predicted proteins | sample AttlaeALBM3_FD_111480 | JGI IMG/M metagenome (GOLD analysis project Ga0157362, IMG submission 111480) | Fungus gardens microbial communities from leaf cutter ant in Ribeirão Preto, State of São Paulo, Brazil - Atta laevigata ALBM3 | ecosystem: Host-associated > Fungi > Mycelium > Unclassified ... | reverse complement strand
GCCGTTCCGCCTGCCCATGCTGGGCCAGCACAACGTACTCAACGCACTCGCTGCCATCGCGGTGGCCAGCGAGATGGATATCAGTGACGAAACCATTCGCCTTGCGCTCGCCGGGTTCCGCGGCGTCAAACGTCGCTTCACGCGCTGCGGTGATTTCAATGGTATCACGGTGATCGATGATTACGGTCATCATCCGGTAGAGATTGCTGCCGTGCTGCGCGCCGCCCGTCAGGCTGGTGCACGCGATGTAATTGCCGTGGTGCAGCCGCATCGCTACTCGCGCCTTCAAGCCCTGTTCAGCGATTTCTGCACCTGCATGAACGACGCTGGAACGGTTATCGTGACAGATGTCTATGCTGCCGGTGAAGCGCCGATCGAGGGCGTCAGCCGCGACACACTGATCGAGGGACTGCGTGCGAGCGGCCATCGCTCCGTGGTGCCGTTGCCCGGCCCCGAGCATCTGGCCGAAATGATCAACGCCATTGCCAAACCGGGTGACTTCGTTGTGTGCCTCGGCGCGGGCACCATCACCAACTGGGCCCATGCGCTACCTGGCCAGCTTGCCGCACTCAATGGCAAGGCATCATGAGCACGAAGCTGCATCAGCTTTCGCCGCGTGGCCGGCTGAGTTTCGACGCACCGCTCGGCCCGCGCGCCTGGTTTCGCACGGGCGGTAATGCCGAAGCCCTTTTCGTGCCCAAGGATGTGCAGGACCTTGCCGACACTCTGGCGGCCCTCCCCGAAGGGGTTCCGGTCACGGTGCTTGGCGCCTGTTCGAATGTCATCATCCGCGATGGTGGGATCGAAGGACTTGTGGTGCGCATGGCGGGTGGTTTCGCCGATATCGTCATCGAGCCCGATGGTCTCGTGGCCGGTGCTGCAGCGCTGGACATGATCGTAGCCGAGCAGGCTGCCGCAGCGGGTCTGACCGGGCTGGAATTCCTGGCTGGAATTCCCGGCTCCATTGGCGGAGCGGTGGTCATGAATGCCGGCGCTTATGGCTCTGACATCAATGCCGTGCTCGACTGGGCTGAAATCCTCCTGCCCGACGGGACGATCGCGCGTCTGGGCAATGACGCGCTGGCCTTCAGCTATCGTCATGCCAGCCTGCCGGTAGGGGCCATCGTGCTGAGGGCGCGGCTGCGAGCCCAGCCGGGCGACCGCGAACAGATCCGCACCCATATCGCAGGCATCAAGGCTGCCCGCGAGGCCTCGCAACCCGTCAAGGCCCGCACGGGCGGCTCGACCTTCCGCAATCCTGACGGCCACAAGGCCTGGCAGTTGATTGACGACGCCGGATGCCGTGGCCTCACCCGGGGTGGTGCTCAGGTGAGCGAAAAGCACTGTAATTTCCTGCTCAATCTCGGCACTGCCACAAGCCGCGATCTGGAAGATCTGGGTGACGAAGTCCGTGCGCGCGTCCTTGCCCAGAGCGGCATTGCCCTGCATTGGGAAATCAAACGCCTCGGAAAACCGTCATCGGGAGAACAGCCATGAGTCTGAAGATTGCCGTCCTTCAGGGAGGAATTTCAAGCGAACGGCCTGTCAGTCTGCGTAGTGGCGCTGGCGTTGCACAGGCTCTCGTCGAAGCCGGTCATGATGTTGTCAGTGTCGATGCCGGCCCCGATCTGGCCGAAACGATCCGCGCCCTGCGCGCTGCGGCACCGGATGTCGTGTTCAATGCGCTGCATGGCCCGCTTGGTGAAGATGGTGCCATTCAGGGCGTTCTGGAATGGCTGGGCCTGACCTACACCCATTCTTCCATACGGGCTTCCTCGCTCGCCATGGACAAGGAGGCCTCGCGTCGCGTGTTTGCTGCGGCCGGTCTGCCCGTGGCCGAAGGGCGGGTCGTCACGATGGACGAACTTGCCGCAGCCGATCCTCTGCCTACGCCCTATGTGGTCAAGCCCATCGCCGAAGGGTCATCATTCGGGGTCGAGATTGTCCGGACCGGCAGCAACCGCCGTCAGACCATTGCCGCGAATTGGGCCTTTGGCCGCGAGGCACTGGTTGAGGAATATATTCCGGGTCGCGAACTCACCGTCGCCGTGCTGGGTGACCGGGCACTGACCGTGACTGATATCGTGGCGGCGTCTCCCACAGGCGATTTCTACGATTTCGACGCGAAATACGCACCCGGTGGTTCCGTGCATCACGTGCCAGCGCAAGTGCCCGAGGCCATTTTCACCCAGGCCTTGCGCGTGGCCGAGAACGCCCATCGTGCGCTGGGCTGCTCGGGTGCCTCGCGTGCCGATTTCCGTTATGACGAGGAAACGTCCCGTCTGATCCTGCTGGAAGTCAATACGCAGCCTGGCATGACCGCGACCTCTCTCCTGCCGGAACAGGCCGCCTATTGTGGCATTTCCTACCCGGAACTTTGCGACTGGATCGTGCGTGATGCCCTCACCACGCGGGGCAAACAGGGCAGATGAGAAATCGGCGGCCGGAACCTCCGTATCGCGGACCCGTGCAGCAGGACAGACCCGCGCGTCTCGTGCTGTTCATGCGTCGCCACAAGCGGGGCCTGCGCGTATTTCTGGCCTTCCTTTTTCTGCTGGTCGTGTCAGGGATTGCCGCGTCGTTTCTGCGCCTTTCGGCCTCTGAGGCACGTTTTGCGCCCTATCGCGCAAAGCTCGTTCAGTACCTGCCATTCCAGATCAAGACGATCCGGGTCGAGGGGCGCAACCTCACGCCGGAAGATGATCTGATGCGGGCTCTCGGCACCTCGGTCGGCAAGCCGATTTTCGGGTTTTCGGTCTCGGCGGCGCGTGATCGCATCGACACCCTGCCCTTTATCGATCATGCGACGGTCGAACGGCATATGCCCGATACGATCGTCATCAAGATCACCGAACGCAGCCCGGTGGCCGTCTGGCAGGACCATGGGCAGTTCATCCTGATCAACCGCGCTGGAGAGCGCGTGCCGGACCAGGGGCTTGAAGGCAAGAATGGTCAGGCCTTCATCAAGCTGCCGCTGGTTGTTGGCGAGGGCGCAAATATCGCGGCCTCCACGCTGGTTGATGCGCTGACGGCTAATCCATCGGTCAAGGAGTTCGTTGTCGCGGCCGTACGCGTCGGGCAGCGTCGCTGGAACCTGACCCTGCGTGATGGCGCAACCGTCCTCCTGCCGGAGGGACAGGAACAGGCGGCCCTTGCGCGTCTTTCGCAATATCAGGGTCAGTTCCGCCTGCTGGAGCGCCCGGTCGTTTCGATCGATATGCGCCTGCCGGATCGTATGGTCATTCACCAGCCCCCCGCGCCGGTTGCCGATCCGAATGCCCCGCAGGATTCGTCGGATACCAACCAGGTTCAACAACCCGGCACCGATGCCTCCAACACGGGTAATGGCGCGACCGTGAGGAGCGGCGGACAAGCCGGATCAACGCAGAAATCAGGACCGGGAACTGCCGGAAATCCGCCGCAATCAACGCACAGACCGGGCCATGCTGCCACCCAGCGCGGCCATGACAGCCAAGCCCCCTCCTCCGCAGATGGAGCCTCGACCGAAGAATGAACGACCTCGTGGCCACAGACCCGGACTCGCCGCGCAAGAAGCGCCGACGGACAGTGCGCAGCCGCGCGCTCCTGCCGGTCAGCACAGGGCAGAGACATCACGAACGCTCCGAAGATCATATTCTCGCCCTGCCCCCGGCAGATGAGCCTGCCATGCCCAGACACTGGCGCGTGGGCGTTTTCGGTGTGCTGGACATTGGATCGACCAAGATGACCTGCCTCATCGGACGCGGCGAGGCCGATGGTACGCTGCGCGTGCTCGGCTATGGCTGGCGCCGTTCGCGCGGGATACGCAATGGTAATATCGTCGATCTGAAAGAGGCTGAGCAGGCCATACGCGCCACTGTCGGTCAGGCTGAAGATGCGGCCGACCGTCGCCTCGACAATATCGCTGTCAACCTCTCCTGCGGTCACCCCGAGAGCCGTCTGTTCAATGCGCGTATGCCCATCGGCGGTCATGGGGTCAGCGAGAGCGATATGGCCCGTGTGGTAGCCGAGGGCCAGGCCCGCGCCTTCACCGAGGGCCGCACCGTCATCCACACCCTGCCCATCGGTTATGCGGTGGATGACACCTATGGCATTGTCGATCCCCGAGGCCAGGTCTGTGAACAGCTTACGGCACGGCTTCATGTTGTCGATGCAGCAACGACAGCAGTCCGCACGCTGGATTCGGTCCTCATGCGCTCCGAACTCAAGATGACAGGGCTTGTTTCTGCCTCTCTCGCTTCCGGCCTTTCGGTACTGGATGCAGACGAGCGTGAACTCGGCGCCACGGTCATCGACATGGGCGGTGGCACCACCTCCATTGCCGTGTTCGGTGACGGCATGCTGCGCCATACGGCCTTCCTGCCCGTGGGCGGATTGCATGTCACCCGTGACCTTGCGGGCATGCTCTCGACCTCGCTGGACGAGGCCGAGCGCCTCAAGACCAAATACGGGGCAGCCGAACTCTCCGCCGAGGACAGCAGCGAGCTCATCACGCTCCAGAAAATCGGCGAGGCACCCGGTACGCTGACAACCGTCTCACGCGCGAGACTGGTTTCGGCCATCAGGCCGCGCATCGAGGAAACACTCGAGCTCGTGCGCGATCGTCTGGACGATGCCGGCTTCAGCCGGACGGGCCGAGAGCGCGTCGTCCTGACCGGAGGCGCCTCCTTGCTGGATGGCGTCGGGCCGATGGCCGCACGCATTTTGGACCGCCCGGTTCGTCTTGGCCGCCCGCTGGGCATTGTGGGATTGCCCGAAATCGGCGCGAACTCCGCGGGATTCTCCACGGCATCCGGCCTGCTGGCCTGGGTCGCGGGAGCGGACCGCAGTTTTCATGATGCCGATACGCCCGAACAAAGACCGGGGGGCATGTTAAAGCGCCTGGTTCATTTCATTAGGGGTCGCACGTGACTAAAAACTAACCTATTAAGGTTATACTTTTCAGTCATTCTCCCTGAATTCGGGACTGATACCAGCCCTATCCGGATTACGCCATGACGCTCAATCTCACTGCCCCGCAATACAACTACTCTGATTTCTCTCCGCGCATCACCGTTATCGGCGTTGGTGGCGGTGGCATGAATGCCGTCAACAACATGATCGAGATGCAGTTGCAGGGCGTCGAATTCGTTGTGGCCAACACTGATGCGCAGGCTCTGGCGGGCTCACGCGCAGAACGCCGTGTGCAGCTTGGCCCTCATCTTACACAGGGCCTCGGTGCAGGCGCCAAGCCGGAAATTGGCAAGGCTGCTGCCGAGGAAGCTGCAGAAGAAATCAGCCGCCATATCGATGGCGCACACATGGTTTTCGTTACAGCTGGCATGGGTGGCGGCACTGGAACAGGCGCGGCGCCTGTCATCGCCAAGATGGCGCGCGATCGCAAAATTCTCACAGTTGGCGTGGTCAGCACACCTTTCGGCTTCGAGGGTGCACGACGCAAGAAAGTGGCCGAGGCAGGCATTGCCGAGCTTCAGCAATATGTCGATACCCTGATCGTCATTCCGAACCAGAACCTGTTCCGCATGGCAACCATGCACACCACCCTGCGTGAAGCCTTCAAGATGGCTGACGAGGTGCTCTATATGGGCGTGCGCGGCGTGACCGATCTCATGCTGGCACCTGGGCTGATCAATCTCGACTTTGCCGATATCCGCACCGTCATGGCGGAAATGGGCAAGGCCATGATGGGGACAGGTGAAGCCGAGGGTGAAGATCGCGCACTCGAAGCCGCCAATCGTGCCATTTCGAACCCGCTTCTCGACGATTCGTCCATGTCCGGCGCACGCGGCCTGCTGATCAACATCACCGGTGGTGACGACCTCACACTCTATGAGGTTGACCAGGCCGCCGAGCGTATCCGACAGGAAGTGGCCGATGACGCCACCATCATCTGGGGTTCGGCCATCGACTCGTCGCTTAACGGACGTATCCGCGTGTCGGTGGTCGCGACAGGTATTGACGGCAGCCGTGCCCCCGAGCCCGAAGAGATCCAGTCGCCGGTCGAGCCTCTGCAGGAAGCGCCTGCCGTGCTCGACGGTGCAGAAGTCACGACCAACGCCAGCCAGCAGCCCTTCCAACCGGCCTCGACTTATGCTCGTCAGCAACCGCATTATGGTCTTGAAACGCAGGCCCCCGCCAGCGCGGCCCCGTCACCCCATTCAGTGCCGCCCCAAGCAGCTAAGGCGACGCCGCAGCCTGCGCCTTCCCCGCGATCAGGCCTGTTTTCTGATCAGGGGCAGCGCCCCGCGCCCGAACCACAGTCCCAGCCGCGCAGCCTGTTTGGCATCGTGACGGGGGCACTTCGCGGGCGTCCGGCTCAGTCGAGCTATACCGAGCATAACGAGGCACCGCGTAACGAACCCACCGTGGTCGAACGCGCCGAGCCTTCACGTCCTGTTTCGAGCCACGACAACAGCGAAGAAAACGGTCTCGACATTCCCGCTTTCCTTCGTCGCGATCAGGGTCGCTGATATCTGACACAAAGCCACGCTCTGAAACTGATTTTTACGTGCAGTTTCAGAGCCTTAGGCCGTAATGAATGGCAACAAACATTGACTGGTCTGCCTGCCCCTTTAACGGGTAGAGCTTTCTGCAGGACCGAAACATAACGTTTCGGTAATTTGGGAGAGCGTTGCATCATGCAGATCACGGCCGAAACACCGTTCAAAGCATCGATCGTGCCTCCCTCAGTTTTCAAGAATTCAGCCGATTTTCTGAGCCCCTTTGGCAACAACGCGCAGACCGCGCTCCAATGCACGCTCAGGCAGCCCATCACCTGCGTCGGCATTGGCCTCCACAGTGGCCATCAGGTGCGCATGACCCTGCGCCCCGCCCCCGTTAATCATGGCATCGTTTTCCGCAGAAGCGATCTTCCCGATGCCCTGCCGATCCCAGCGCGCTACGACAATGTGGTGTGCACACGGCTCAGCACGGTGATCGCCCGTGCCGATGCGCCAGATATCCGCGTTGCGACAATCGAACATCTGATGGCCGCCCTGCACGCCAACGGTATCGACAATGCCCTGATCGATATCGATGGCCCGGAAACACCGGTACTTGATGGTTCAGCTGCCGAATTCGATTTTCTGATCCAGTGCGCGGGCAAGACCGAGCAGGATGTTGCACGCGTCGTGATCGAGGTTCTCCGCACCGTTCGTGTGGAAGACGATAACGGAGCCTTTGCCGAGCTTCGCCCCGCACGGGCTGGCTTCGCCCTCGCCATGTCGATCGATTTCACGGCCGGCGCGATCGGCCATCAGCGCCATGCCATGCCCTTCACCCTCGACCGCTTCCGCCAGGAAGTGGGGTATTGCCGTACGTTTGTTGAGCGTAAGGAAATCGAGACCCTTCAGAAGATGGGTCTCGCCCGTGGCGGCTCTCTGCATAATGCCATCGTTGTGGAAGGCGATACGGTGCTCAATCCTTGCGGGCTGCGTCATCCCAAGGAATTCGTGCGTCACAAGCTCATGGATGCCGTGGGCGATCTCTATCTGGCCGGGCATACGCTCAAGGCTGGTTTCATGGGCCATAAATCGGGCCATGGATTGAACAACCGTCTCTTGCGCTCCCTTTTTTCCTCCGGTGCAAACTGGCGTCTGGCAGGTCAGACCGCTCGAAACAGAAGCGAAATACACGCAGCAGCGTAAGAGAAACGATCTCGTGCGCCCAGGACTTCCGCGAATGGTCAGGCGTGATATAAGACCGTTCGTCAGTGGAAGAGTCGGCATGCACCAGAATACAGAACGTCACGTACCTCCTGCCTCGAAGCGTCAGCGCGTCGTTAGCGTCCTGACGGCCGGCAGCTTTGTGCTTTTGAGCGGCTGCTCGCTCTTTTCCAACAAGGAAGAGTTCAAGGCACCGAAGGTCGCCAGTGCCGAGACGCTGTATAATTACGGCATCGATGCCCTTCATTCGAAGCGCTACACGCTGGCCAGTGGCGAATTCGAACTCCTGCAGCAGAACTACCCCTATTCGGGCTATGTCGGTAATGCCGAGCTGATGGAAGGCTATGCCTATTACCTGCAGGGTGAGTATGCACTTTCAGTCCAGCAGCTTGAGCGCTATCTGCTCCTGCACCCCACCAGCCCTGACGCCGCTTATGCCTACTACCTGCGCGCTCTTTGCTACTACGAACAGATTGCCGAAGTTCAGCGTGACCAGCAGGGTACGATCGAAGCCCTGAACGCTCTTGAGGAGGTCGTGACACGCTTCCCACAGACGGCCTATGCCCGCGACGCCCAGCTGAAGATCGACCTTTGCCGCGACCATCTTGCCGGTAAGGAAATGCTCGTCGGCCGCTACTACCAGCAGCAGCACAACTACGAGGCGGCTCTTGGCCGCTACCAGCGCGTCGTGAACGACTTCCAGACGACCAATCACGTCGCTGAAGCGCTCGAACGCATCGTCGAGGTCAGCCTTGAACTGGGTCTTGTTGACGAGGCACGCAAATCGGCTTCGGTTCTGGGTTACAACTATCCTAACAGCCAATGGTATCGTTACAGCTACAACCTGCTGCGCAACCGCGATCTCTTGCCCGATCATAGCGTCGCGCCGGGTGGCAAGCAGCGCGGTCTCTTCGGCCGCATGTGGCACTCGGTTTTCTGATCCGGACGAGACAAGGACGCTGGCGCGATCTGCCGCCGCCAGCGATGTTTCCAGACTGACACATCAGGACCGCCTTGCATGCTGACTCACCTCTCGATACGCGATGTCGTTCTGATCGAGAGGCTCGATCTGCCTTTTCATCCGGGACTGACGGTCCTTACGGGTGAAACCGGGGCGGGCAAGTCCATCCTTCTCGACTCCCTTGGACTGGCTCTGGGAGACCGCGCCAGCGGCGGGCTGGTCCGTGCCGGGGCAGATCAGGCTGGCGTTTCCGCCTGTTTCGATATTCCCGATGGTCACCCGGTCCATCAGCTTCTTGCCGAACAGGGTATTGCCCTTGATGACCCGCATGAACCGCTTGTGCTCCGGCGCACGGTTACCGCCGATGCGCGGTCGCGGGCCTATGTGAACGATCAGCCCATTGGCGTTGGGTTGTTGCGTCGCATCGCGGCTCTTCTGGTCGAAATCCAGGGCCAGCACGACCAGATGGGTCTGGCGGATCAAGCGACCCATCTCGATCTGCTCGACGCTTTTGGCGTGGATCGCAGTGCTCGCGAGGCCGTGGCTCGCGCCTATCGTCGCTGGATCGAACTCACCGCAGCACTCGCCGCAGCGCAGTCCGAAATGGAAGCAACGCGGCGTGAGGAGGACTGGCTGAGACAGGCAGTTGACGATCTCAGCGTTCTTGCCCCGCAGGAAGATGAGGAAGAGCAACTGGCTGCGCTGCGTATCGGCCTGCAGCAAAACGAACGACGTGGCGAGGCCATTGCAGCGGCCCTGTCCGAGCTGACACCGCGTGACCGTCGCTCCGCCACCCCCGCCGCCGCCCTGCGCAATGCCAGCCGCACGCTGGCCCGCCTCCTACCCTCCCCCGGCGACGACCCAGTTGCCCATTCCGCGCAGCAGGCCCAGGCGCAGGAGGCACTCGAGGCTCTGGAAAAAGCCGAAGAGGCGCTTGCCGAAGCTGAAACCCTGCTTTCCCGTCTCGCCGCTGATGCAGACACCGACCCCCGCCTGCTTGAGGAAACCGAAGAACGTCTGTTTGCCCTGCGTGCAGCGGGTCGCAAGCATGGTGTGGCCGTCAATGAACTGGCCGCTCTGCTGGCGAGCCTTCAGGCCCGCCTTGAAGCGCTGGATTCAGGCAATGCCCGTATTGATCAGCTGATGGCGGAAACGCAGGCCGCGCGCGAGGTGTTTGCAACAGAAGCAGAGAAACTCAGCCAGATACGCGAGCGTGCTGCGCGTCGGCTTGAGACCGCTGTCATGGCCGAACTCAAGCCGGTCAGGCTCGAGCGCGCCAAATTCGTTGTTTCGCTCACGCCACTTGCGCCGGAGGCCTGGAACCTGCGTGGCAAGGAGCAGGCATCCTTCCTGATCGCCGCCAATCCGGGCCAACCACCTGGCCCACTGGCCAAGGTGGCCTCGGGCGGCGAATTATCGCGCCTCATGCTGGCTCTGAAGGTCGTGCTTGCCGAACGCTCGGCTATACCGACGCTGGTTTTCGACGAAGTGGATTCCGGCGTTGGCGGGGCTACGGCCTCGTCCATCGGTGACCGCCTGCATCGTGTAGCGCAGGATGTACAGGTGCTTGTCGTCACCCACAGCCCGCAGGTTGCGGCGCGTGGCGACCAGCATTTGCGCATCAGCAAGCGTATCCGAAAGGACAGGACGGAAACCCTTGCAGAAAAACTCTCCGCCGAGGAACGACGTGAGGAGATCGCGCGTATGCTGGCTGGCGAGACCATAACGGATGCCGCGCGTACGGCCGCTGACAGCCTGCTGGAACAAGAGTGATGACTGATACCCCCGCTCATGAGCACGCCAGATTAACGGCGCTCATTGCGCGCTGGAACGACGCCTATTACCGCGACGACGCCCCTGAAGTGTCAGACGCGGAATATGACGAGACCAGAAGGGCGCTCCTTGCCCTCGAAGAAGCTCACCCTGACCTCAGGATTGAGGGCGGCATCTCGGAGCGCATTGGTGCAGCGCCGGACACCGCCTTTGGCAAGCAGCCTCATCGCGTGCCCATGCTGTCGCTCGACAACGTCTTCAATACTGAGGAATTCGAGGCTTTCGTGGCGAAAGCCGCCCGCTTTCTCGGGCTGGATTCCAAGGCGGCCGATCAGCTTTCTTTCGTTGCCGAGCCCAAGATCGATGGCCTGTCGATCAACCTCACCTACGTTAACGGCGAATTGCTGCGCGGGACGACACGCGGAGACGGGCTGGTGGGCGAGGACGTCACCGCCAATCTGAAAACCATTGCTGACATTCCGCAAAAGCTCGAAGGAGAGTTCCCGCATGAGATTGAGATACGCGGCGAGATCTTCATGGCAAAGGCCGATTTCCTGTCGCTCAACGAGACGATGCAGGCTCAGGGACAGAAGGTTTTCGCGAACCCGCGCAACGCTGCCGCAGGGTCACTGCGCCAGCTTGACCCCAACGTGACCGCCAGACGCCCGCTATCGCTTTTTGCCTATGCGCAGGGCTTTTCGAGCCAACGCTGTGCCGCAACACACTGGGACTGGCTGGAGCAGTTGAAACGTTGGGGCTTCCCGGTCAATCCGCTTTCAACACGCATCGGCCATGCCAGCGAGATCGCCGGTTATATCGCCAATCTTGCCCGCGAACGCTCATCCCTGCCCTATGACATCGATGGTGTCGTCTTCAAGCTGGATGATATCGACCTTCAGACCCGTCTCGGCTTTGCAGGCCGTGCGCCGCGCTGGGCCATCGCATGGAAATTCCCCTCCGAGCAGGCCATCACGCGACTGGAAAAAATCGAGATACAGGTCGGGCGTACAGGCGCGCTTACCCCGACGGCCCATCTGGAGCCGGTCAATGTCGGTGGTGTCATCGTGTCACGCGCAACGCTGCACAACGAAGACGAAATTGCGCGCAAGGATGTCCGCCCCGGCGATCTGGTACGTGTGCAGCGCGCAGGCGATGTCATTCCGCAAATTCTCGGTCCTGTCCCCGAGGATAAGCCGCGGGGCCCGGCTTTCATCTTCCCGACGCATTGCCCCGTTTGTGGCGCCCAGACAGAGCGCCCCGAAGGTGAGGCTGTACGACGCTGCACTGGCGGCCTGACCTGCGAAGCGCAGGTTGTCGAGCGCCTGATTCATTTCGTCTCCCGGCCAGCATTCGATATCGACGGGCTGGGTGAGCGCTCCATACGCGAGTTCCACGAGATCGGCCTGATCGACCGGCCCGGCGATATCTTCCGCCTGCGCGACAAGGCCGACATCATCCGTGACCGTGAAGGCTGGGGCGAGGTGTCAACGCGCAATCTGCTCCATGCCATCGAGCAGCGCCGAACCATTGCCTTCAGCCGGTTTCTCTTTGGGCTTGGCATACGGCGTATCGGCGAGCGCAATGCCCAGCTTCTGGCACGCCATTACCAGACCTATGAAGCCTGGTTCGACGCCATGCGCGCCGCCGCCATGATCGGTTCTGACGACCGCCTTGCCCTGGGCAGCATCATGGGTATCGGCCAGAGCATCGTAGCCGATCTTCTCGCTTTTTTTGCCGAGCCGCATAATGTGGAGGCGCTGGCTGATCTGCGGGCGCAACTCACAATCGAGCCGGAATCCCGCCCCGAGGAAGGCCCGCTCTCGGGCAAGACCATCGTGTTTACCGGCACCCTGCACACCATGACCCGCCCTGAAGCGAAGGCCATTGCCGAGCGTCTGGGCGCGCAGGTGAGCGATTCCGTGTCGAAAAAAACCGGATTGGTGGTGCTGGGTGAAAAAGCCGGATCGAAAGCAAAGAAAGCTGCCGAGCTTGGGCTTGAGACCTGCGACGAGGCAGGCTGGCGCGCAATCGCCGGGTTGCCGCCAGCCGGTTAAGGGCGGATACTGCGCCATGAGCCAAGAAAAACACAAAAGTAGGCTCTTCTTCTTCCAGCCCATTCAGAATGAGGAGTCAGGCACATGATGCTGCTGCTTTTGGGCCTCGCGGCCATGGTGGCAGCGATTGCCGTCTCGATCCTGATATCACTTTCTGAGATCTCCTTTGCCGCGGCGCGTGACATTCGCCTGCGTGCACTCGCCGATCAGGGTGACGCCCGTGCGGCGGCTTTCCTCAAACTGCGGCGTAATAGCGGACAGGTCATCACCGTCCTGCAAATCTGCCTCAATGCCGTAGGCGTTCTTGGCGGTGTCATATCCAGTGAGCTTCTCACACCGGCCTTCAGCACAGCGCTGATCGAGGCCGGGCTGACGCCAGGTGTCGCCTCCAAGACGGCTGCGACGCTGGCCTTTGTGATCGTGACGGGCCTGTTCGTCCTGTTTGCTGATCTGCTGCCAAAACGTATTGCCCTGAACAATCCGGACCGTGTGGCGCTGCGTGTCGGCTGGTTCCTCACAGGCGCCCTGAGGGTGCTTTACCCCGCCGTCTGGATTTTCTCGGTGATTTCAGACTGGCTGCTCACCCTGCTGCGCATCCCGGCAGCCTCTGCCGTTGAGCCTGTCACGCCTGAAGATCTGAACGCCATGCTGGCGGCAGGCACAGCATCCGGCGTGTTGCAAGAGAAAGAGCATCAGCTGATCCAGAACGTTCTGGCGCTGCAGGATCGCTCTGTCACCTCGGCCATGACCCCGCGAGACGAGATCGTTTTTCTTGACGTGCAGGAGAGCCTTGAATCCCAGCGCGACAAGGTGCGTATCCGCCCCTATTCGCGCTATCCGCTTTGCGATGGCGGGCTCGATCACGTGATTGGCTCGATACGCGCCGAGGACGTTCTGGTTGCGGTCGTGGATGAGGTGCCAGCCTACACCGATCCGAGCCAGCCCATTACCAACCAGATTTTCCGGATGCGTCGTGACACGCTTTCGCTGCCGGACACGCTGAACCTGTGGGACACACTGGCGCAGTTCGACTCGCATGGTGCAGGCTTTGCGCTGATCGTGAATGAATACGGTCTGGTAGTCGGTCTTATCACCTTCAAGGACATCATGGGCGCGCTCATGGACGGACTGGCAAGCCCGTTCGAGGAACAGGCCATTGTACGACGCGACGCAAATTCGTGGCTCATCGACGGCGCGGCTCCCATCGGGGACGTGTTCCGTGAGCTCGATATCAACCTCGACGCCGAACGCGATCTGTTTCACACAATCGGTGGTTTCGTCATGCACCGACTGCGCCGCATGGCCCGCAAGGCCGACCGGGTCGAGGCTGCGGGATACCGCTTCGAGGTCGTCGATGTGGATGGTTTCCGCATCAACCAGCTTCTCGTATCCCGCATGGCGCAGGGTGACGCATAGGTACCTTTTTCAGCGCTAGCCACGCCTCGAACCCGGGGATACTCGTAGTTTTTGGCGGCAATCGGAAACGACGGCAATCGAACGTGTCCTGACGCTCCGAGACAGCCGTAGCGTTGTCGGAGACCCGCCTTCGGGTCAGTCCACCAGCTTGTCGCCTGCTCATGTCGTCGCAACGTCAATTCTGACATCTCATAACGTCATGGCGGCCTTCGATCACAGGACAGCCTATCGATATCTTGCCAAGACCTCCCAAATCTGCCTCCGACGGAGGCACTATTACAGACGCGTATCTGACAAAGGATTTCCTGGCCTGTACCAAGCCCCTGCGTGCTTGACCTTCTGAGCCTTCGGGGCGTTCCTGTTGCGCGCGTCAGATTTCGGGTTGGAGGCACATGTCAGAGGGGGTGGAAACACGCATACGCTGGTGGCCCGTCCCCGCCGATCTGCCCAACCCACCCTTCCCGCCCGGATGGATTGGTTTTTCCCTGCGCAGTTGGGCGGCCGTCTGTCTCGCCCTTGCCACCGCCTTCTGGGCGCAGCTCGACTCCCCTGCTGGTGCCGCCGTCACTGTCATGATCATTACCCAGCCTTTGCGCGGACAGGCCCTCTCCAAGGCGCTCTACCGGCTGGTTGGCACGGCCCTTGGCGTGGGCGCTTCCATCCTGCTCATCGCCTGTTTCAGCCAGGATCGCGGCATGATGCTGGGTGGATGCGCGCTTTGGCTGGCAGGCTGCACCTATATCGGGTCGCTGGAACGCCATTTCCGTTCCTATGGTGCGCTGCTCGCCGGTTACACGATCGCTCTGGTCGCCATCAACGTGATCGACACACCGCAGAATGTGTTTGACGTCGCCCTTTCCCGCGCAAGCTGTGTGGCGATTGGCATCGCCTCTGTCGCCTTCGTCAACATGCTCACCGGCTCGCCCAAGGCGTGGCAGAAATTGGCGGATAGTCTCGAGGCCAAGGCGGGTCAGATCCGGGCTTTCGGACGCGACGCCATGCGGGGCGATTCCGTGCCAGATGCGATGGAGACCACCGCCATCGCAGGCGAGATTCTCTCGCTCTCGGCCCAGATTACCTATGCCCGTACCGAGATCGACCGCTCAACGCGGCGTAGCGCCGGGGCGCGTCTTGCGATTATCGGCATGCTCACCGTCCTTGGGTCGGGACGCGCCATCGCCCATATCCTGCGTCACAAGAGTGTCTCGGCTCTCGCGCATCGTCACGTGCTGGCATGGCACGAGTTACGTGAGGACAATAGCGACCGTTACGAAACGGTTGGCTCCCTGATGGACGCCATGCGGGCGGAAGCACCGGATTATCACCCCGACGCCCATGATGCGCATTTTCTGGAGCGCAGCGCCGTCATGCTGAGCAACCGGCTTCATATCTCAACGGGCATCGATACGCTTCAGCACGCCACCCCTGCAGGAAACGCCCTCAAACTGGCACAGCTTGGCCAGCACGCCGATCATGTCGCCGCGTTCATCAACGCGCTACGGGTCCTGCTGGGATTCTCGATCACCGCCGGGCTTTGCATCGCCAGCGATCAGCCTGCCTCAATGGCGGCTCTGTCACAGGCCGCGCTGATCTTGACTCTGGCCTCCACCGCACTCGACACCTCCCAATTCGGCATGGGTGCAATACTCGGCCTCTCATTGGCCGTGGCTGTGGCCATCGTCATGAATTATTTCGTGCTCCCGCATATCGCTGCTTTCGGTGCGCTGGCCCTGGTCTTTCTGCCCCACACGATCTTTGCCTGCGTCATGCTGATGAACGCCCGTACCAGCGCCATCGGGTTCAATTACGGGGCGTTTTTCCCAATCATCCTCGGTCTCAGCAATCACCAGGATTACGACCCGCTCGCCTTCATCTCGCGCAATATTTTCTATCTGATCTCGGGTGTTGTTGCCTTCGTCATTCTGGTCCTGCTTTTCCCTCCCACGCCCAAAAGCCGGCGTTTTCGTATCGCTGCCTCAATCGGTCAGGATCTCGAGGCCCAGCTGCATGGAAACGGGAAACCAGCCGGGGCGCGTTTGCTTAGCCTCAAATATGACAGGCTCGCGCAATTGCTGACCTGGACAAAACGCATGGACGCGCATCGCCGCGTCAACCGCCATGTCTTCAATCGCCTCGTCATGCTGGAAGATCTCGCCACCACGCTGGCGCGGGTGCGTCATTATCTTGATGAGGCTGCGGCCTCGCCGTGCCTGCGCCTTCTCGCCACTGAAGCACATGGGCTGATCAATACCGCTTCGTTTCCCACCCTTGGTCATGCCCTGCCACAAATCAGCAACCGCTTTCTCGATATCGCGCGCACGGCGCGCGACCATGAGCGCAATCTGGCCGTGCTCTGCGCGGGCAGTCTTGAGGCTGTGCGGTCCACACTTGAGGATAATCGCTCGACCTTGCGCCATTTCGGCCTGGGGCGTCGGCGATGGTAGGCGGGATTTCCACACGCAACAGAGGGGATGGGTATGAGTGAAGTCATCGACCTCGAAGGCGTTCTCGTCTCGGCCTTTATCGCCAATCTGTTTCTCGCCCTTCTGACGCTGGCCAGTGTGCGCTGGTGCTTCGGCCGTCTCAATCTGTGGCGTTTTTTCTGGAATCCGCCACTCGCGCAATTCGGCCTGCTTGTCTGTGTGCTTGGCCTCTATACCTGGCTTTTGTGAAGGTAATCCGCTCGTGCTCGCTCGTGCCTCCCGCCTGATCCGGTGGTTCATCACCCTGTCGATCCTTGTGGTCGCCGGGATCGTTATCGTGATCCTGTGGGATTACTATACCGCAGCCCCCTGGACCCGTAACGGGCAGGTCCGCGCGCAAGTCGTGAACATGGCGCCGCGTGTTTCAGGCGAAATTATCGAAGTTCGGGTACAGGACAACGAATTCGTGCATCGGGGCGACGTGCTCTATGTCATCGATCCTTTCGACTTCAAGGTGCGTGTCGCCTCCGCCGAAGCCAATCTGGCCGAGCGCAAGGCCGATCTCGATTTCAGGAATTCGCAGTTCCAGCGGCGTCGGATCATCCCGGGGGTTGCCGTGTCCGGCGAGGAAAAACAGCAATATGCCGCCGCCGCCGCTCAAGCCCGTGCCCAGTATGACGCCGCCCAGGCAGCCCTCAGACAGGCCCGCATCGATCTGGAGCGGACGATCGTGCACAGTTCGATCGATGGCTACGTGACAAACCTGCTCATGCGGCCCGGCGATTTTGCCACAGCCGGCCATGTGAATATTCAGATCATCGATTCCGCCTCCTACTGGGTGGATGGCTATTTCGAGGAGACCAAGGTCCATAATATCGAGATTGGCGACCCTGTCCGGATGGATCTTATGGGCGGCCATCATCCTGTTTTCGGCCATGTCGAGAGCATTACCCGCGGCATTTCAAGCATGAATGCCTCGACCGCAACTCAGGGCCTGCCGTCGGTGGACCCGGTCTATACATGGGTGAGGCTCGCACAGCGTATTCCGGTGCGTATCCATATCGACAAGCTCCCGCCTGACCTGCATCTGGCAGCGGGCATGACGGCCACCGTCACGATTGTCTCCGAAAACGGCCACAGGCGGCACATGTCCACAAAGGACGCGCTTCATCATTTCGGGGACGACATGCGTCATGTTATCGGCCATTAGGAAAGCGGAATGATGCGATGGCACGCAGGCGCCTAGCCTTCTGGAGAAACAGGGAGCCACCGGAGTGACCATGCAAAAAGCCCTCCTCCTGATTGACGTACAGAACGATTTTCTGCCTGGCGGTGCGCTCGCCGTGCCCAATGGCGATGCGATTTTCCCGGCAATCGACACGCTCCTGTCTCTTGATTTTGCAGCCGTTATCGCCAGCCGTGACTGGCACCCGCCTGAACACTGCTCTTTCACGCCCTATGGCGGTCCCTGGCCCGTTCACTGCGTAGCAGGCACGAGAGGGGCCGATTTTTCTCCCCGCCTGAACCAGAGCCGACTCAGCCATATCGTCCATAAGGGGCTGGATATCGCCTGTGATTCCTACTCGGCCTTTTTCGATAACGATCAGGTTCACGCCACCGGGCTCGAAGGCCTCCTGCGCGGGCTCGATATCGGGCATGTCACGCTTTGCGGCCTCGCACTCGATTACTGTGTTGCCGCAACGGCCCGGGATGCGCGGCGGCTTGGCTTCGCAACTGATATCGCGCTCTCTGGCTGTCGCGGCATTGCCCCTGACCCTGCTTCCTGCCTGACGGAACTGCGCATGCTTGGCGTGAACCTCATCGAGGCCTGAGCAGGCGGCATTAATGCAGCGCCGCACGACACAGGCGTCTTGTCAGGGCAATCACGAGGCGGCAGGTAAAAGCCGTCTTTCTCCCGTTTTTATCCGGATCAACCATGCGTCCGCGCCTCCTTCATCATGACTGATCGCGCGAAGCAATGGCGCAAAAAAGCCGTTCGAGCGGCGTTTCTGATTCATCGTTGGCAGGGTGTTGGCCTTGGCGCGCTGATGCTTCTCTGGTGCCTGTCAGGGATGGTCATGCTCTGGAAACCCTGGCCCCAGCCAGACGAGCAGCTTGCCAGACTGGCACATGAGCCTCTCCGGTTTGATCGCCCTCCTGTGCTTCCGGATCTGCATGGTTCCTATCGGCAGTTCCGGCTGGTTATGGCCGGCTCTGTCCCGGTTTTGCAGGTCATGGGCGACAAGGCAGAAAGCCGGAATTTCGACCTGCGCACAGGCCAGTTTCTCGGCCGTGAGGATATTTATCCCGACCCTGCCGCTCTGGCGGAGGTAGCTGGCCGCTATGCTGCGCTGGAGGGCGAAACCGCCCCACCCGTTTTCAGGGGGCTACGCCGCGTGGATCAATGGATCCTGAATACCAAGGGCCATGATGCAGGGTTCTATCGCTTCGATTTCGACAGCCCGCGCCACACGATCCTCTATCTCTCTCCGCTGACGGGCGATGTCGTGCAGGCCACCACCCGCAAGACACGGTTCTGGTCATGGCTTGGCGCTATCCCCCACTGGCTGTATTTCTCACAACTACGCCGTTACCCCGTCATCTGGTCTGACACGCTCATTGTCCTGTCAGGCCTTGGCGTCACCCTGACCACGCTCGGGCTCTGGATCGGTCTGCGCCGCTTCCGGGTCGGGCGTCGTCTTTCACCCTATCGCGGCACGCATCTCATTCATCATGCTGCCGGGTCGGTCTTCGGGCTCTTCCTCCTGTCATGGATCCTGACCGGGTTCCTCACCATGAACCCGGCGGGGCTGATGGCTCACAAGCCCTCCCCCCTCTGGATGTCCCAGTGGCGCGGCACGCTGCCCGCCTCGGCACTGACGCAGACACTTGCAGCACTCATCCGCGTACCCGACCGGCCGTTTCGCGACATTGTTGTCCTACCCGGCGTGCATGGAACGAGACTTGCGGTGACAGACGCAAAGGGTACCCCGCAGCGGCTGGATCTGACATTCGCGCCCTCACCCCTGACCGTGCAGGAACTGGTCGATACAATGGCCCAGACGGGCACAAGGGCTGAAGTGACGCTTTTGCAGAACGATGATGCCTATTATTTCTCGACGCGTCACAAACGCCGTGTCTTTCCGATTTTTCGTCTCATCGGAAAAGACAGGGCAAGACTCTATCTCGATGCTCGTACCGGCGAGGCGCTGCTACGTATCGACACATCAGAAAAAGGCTCACGCTGGGTCATCTATGGTCCCCATGATCTCGATTTCTTTTCCTGGCTGCGTGAGCCAGACGCACGGCTCTGGATCATTCTGCCCCTGCTTGGCGGTGTCAGCCTGATATGCCTGTCTGGCCTGTGGATCGGCGTGAAGCGCTGCCGGCATCGACGCCACAGCCCAGCGAGGCTTGACCATGCAACACGTAACAGATCAGGAAGAAAACCACGCCGCCATGCAAGATCGTGATGCAAGAGAGCCAGAATGACACTCCCTTCTGCCACACAGCCTGACCGACAAGCTTATCCCCTGGGCATTTTATGTGGCGCAGGCGCAGGGGCCCTGTGGGGACTGGTTTTCCTTGCTCCTGAACTGGTGCGTCATTTCTCGCCGCTTTATCTCGCCGCCGGGCGCTACCTCGCCTACGGCCTTATCGCACTCATCCTGATTGGCGCGCGATTGCCCGCGCTGTGCCGGGTTCTGGCAGCTCGTGACTGGAGCACATTGTTCCGTCTCTCGTTTCTGGGGAACAGCTTCTACTATGTCATGCTGTCCATGGCCGTGCAGAAGGGCGGAATTGCCCTGACTTCCCTTGTCATAGGGTTCATGCCTGTGGCCGTAACGATTATCGGCAGTCGCGACCACGATGCCCCACCGCTGCTGAAACTCGCGCCATCGCTGTTCTTCTGCATGATCGGGGCTTTCTGCATTGGCTGGCAGGCGCTGTTTCAGGTCGATCTGTCACCGGTAATTGCGGGGCACAATTCTGTTCTCGGCCTTGCATGCGCCTGCGCAGCACTGGCCTCCTGGACCGGCTTTGCTGTCGGGAACAGTCGCGCCCTTGCGCGTCTCGATCATGTTTCGGCGCATGACTGGAACCTACTTACGGGGATCATGACCGGCGCCCAGGCTCTTGTGCTCTTTCCTGCCGCTATCCTGAGCGACACCGGGCAGCATAGCCATCATGACTGGCTTATGTTCTGGGCGGTTTCGGCGGGAGTGGCCTTTATCGCTTCGGTCTGTGGCAATGCCTTGTGGAACCGCATGAGCCGGTTGCTACCGCTTACCCTCACCGGGCAAATGATCCTGTTCGAGACGCTTTTTGCGCTGATCTACGGGTTCACGTGGGAACAGCGCTTGCCACGCCCGCTGGAGATCGGCTCCTTCCTATTTATCATCGCCAGCGTCTTGTCATGTGTCGCGGCGCATCGTCGCCCCGCCCCGGAGGCCGTAACCGAACAGGCGATGTAATGCCTGTCCGGCTGATCCGTCAGGAAAATCACGGCGTACGCTCAGGCGAAGAGGGTCAGGGCTTCCTTCACGCGCTGCTCGTTCAGCGGTTTGGGCAGGAATCTGGCCCGTGCCGGAAAGGTCGCGAGCTGGGGCACGCCGCGACCGCTCGTCACGATAATCTCGATGGGCGGCCAGCGATCACGCACGAGGGCAGCCAGACGTAATCCGTCCATGCTGCCAGGCATGTCCACATCGGCCAGAACGATACGGATGTCAGGTCGGGTTTCCAGAACGATCAGGGCCTGATCGGCATCCGAGGCCTCCGCCACAGCGTAACCGGCTTCCTCGACCATATCCATCAGACACATGCGCTGCAGCGGCTCGTCCTCCACAACCAGTACGGTAGGGAAACCTGACGTTTTGCCCGATATCGCGTGCGCCATCATGTCCTCATGATCTTTTCTGCATCGGCCCTGAAGCTGGCCGACAGACCTTCAGGCTCATAGCGCAGCGCAACGCCACCCGTTCCAATCAGACCAAAGGAAATAAGGCGTGAGCCAAATCCGCCGCGCACGGGCTTGGCAGCAGCTGGACCGTAACGCTCTCGCCAGTTCAATACGAGCTCGCCGCCCCCGGTCTGGCACTCGATCTCCCAGTCGATCTCGATCTCGCCTTCAGGCACTGAAAGCGCCCCGTGCTTGCAGGCATTGGTCGTCATTTCATGGATCAGAAGCGCCGTGGACATCGCCGCACGCGAGCCCAGGCGTATGACAGGCCCCGACAGGCGGCACCGCTCATCCATACTGGCATCGCGCAGGATATTGGCGATCAGATCGCCCAGATGGGCGGCGCGCTGGTCATCACCATGCAGCAGGTCATGCGCGCGCCCCAATGACTGCAGCCGTTCATAGAAGCGCGTGGCATCCTCTTTTGAGAGCGCATCACGCAGTGTCATTCGGGCAACCGCCTGCACCATAGCCAGCGTATTGCGCAGACGATGGGCAATCTCGCCATTGACCACTGCCTGCATCTCGTCGGCACGCCGCCGCGCTATGGCCACCTCCAGACGGTCTGCCGCATTATGCAGCCAATGAATCTCATCCGCACCCCACTCATGCGGGTGAGAGAAATGCACCAGCATGAGCGCTACGTTACGACCATCCTCGCGCACCGGAATATTGATCACGCCGCGCGCATGAAGGGCCAGCCAGCCAGCACTCTCGTCAGCTGTACGCGGATCGGTCAGGATATCATTGATCACGAGCGCTTCGCCGGCGAGAAGCGTCTCGCGCAGTCTGCCGTAATCATCAAAGCGATAACGCCCCTTGATGGAGGGCATCCCCTCTACCGCCCATCCCTCACTGACAGTCAGGGTTTCGATGTCATGGTCGAGCTCACCATAGGTGGCACGATCGGCATCGAGCGCCTCACCGATAACCGCCATGGCCCGGCATATCATGACGTCGACGTCACGTTCGTCCCGTAACACGTCCCCGAGCGCTATGAGGCCGGTCTGACGCTTGTCAGCCGCGACCTGAGCGGTAGTTTCCCGAAAGGTGAGCGAAAAGAAATCCTGCCCCACAGGGTAGAACGTGCCCTCGAACCAGCGACGTAACAGGCGCACTTCCTGCACGAAAGACACGGGACGGTTTTCGTCCACGGCCTGCGCCGCAAGGGAAATCCAGCGTGTCTCGACCCCCGGGAAGATATCGCGACATGTCTTGTTGATGGCATCGGCTGCCGCAATGCCAAGATGGCGCTCCCAGGCCGGGTTGACCTCCTGATATCGCCAGTCAAACACCTGCCCTTCCTCATCACGCATGAGTTTCGCGAGAATATAGCCCTCGTTCATGGTCTGGATGAGACTGCGCCAATGCATCTGTGCCCGATCATGGGCCATGCTCTGACGACGCAGTTCCAGCAGATCGACCACCAGACGCGCCAGCTTTTCGAGCGCTGCTCGCTGCATATCGGACAGCCCCCCTGGCTTCGGTGCCGGGTCAAACACCGCCAGCGCCCCGATTGTGCCAAACGGGGTCCGCAGAGGTACGCCCGCGTAAAACCGCAGATAGGGCGCTTCGACCACGAGCGGGTTACGATCAGTGCGGGGATCAAGCCGGAGATCCTCGATCTCGATGATTGAGTCCGTACTGACCACCATGCCGCAAATGGCATGGTCAAGATCGGTCTGGCAGAGGCCGATCCCCTGACGGGCCTTGAACCACTGGCGATCCCTGTCGATCAGACTCACGACGCCGGAGCGGGTTTCGCAGATCTGGCTGGCGAGCGCGACCAGATCATCATAGCCACGCTCAGGTGGCGTATCGAGAATATCATAGGCACGCAGCCCATGCGGTGTCGCCATCTTATCAACCATACCCGGTTCCATGCACCTCAGGTCCGGAATGCCCGCAGGATCATTCCGGCTTCAGGCTTCAAGCTTGTGCGACAACTGAACTAAGCGGAGGAATGCGACCATACGGTGTTACATGCCCAATGGACAACCATTGTTTGTTTACGTTTTGGCCTCGCTCGCTTCCCACCCGTGATCAGCCGTTGTGGATGCGATCGCGCCCCGCGTTCTTGGCTCCATAGAGCAGCAGATCAGCGCGTTTCATAAGCGTCTTGATGGTATCGCCAGCTTCAAAGCGGGTCAGCCCTGCGCTGAAGGTAACCAACCCGGTAGACTGTGAGATTTCCCAATCGGTCTTTTCATGAAAAGCCTCACGTACGCCGTCGAGACGGGCTATGGCCGTCTCCAATGTCTGGGCAGGCAGGAGAATTCCGAACTCCTCCCCACCGATACGGGCCACCATGTCAGCCGGATGGGTATGGGTCTCGAGTACGTGGGCGACCTGCCGCAGAACCTGATCCCCCGTCTGGTGGGAATAGGTATCATTGATCGCCTTGAAATGATCGATATCGACTATCGCCAGACAGAAATCAGGGCCACCGGCATTGGCCCCTGTCAGCATTTTCTCCACCGCCTCATCGAAGGCGCGCCGGTTGTAAACTCCGGTCAGGGCATCTTCACGCGCCTGTCGGGCAGTCAGGTCGATCTGGATTTCCAGACGCGCCAACAAGGCATCTTTTTCCCTCGTCTGGGCCTCAAGATCGGTCGTGCGAGACCGGATGACGCGCGCCAGACGATTTGCCTCCGCCCGGTAGCTCCAGACAATGCCCCAGTAGGACAGCGCGATGACGATGCAAAGCGCTACCGCACAGGAGACCCAAAACTGGCGACGCTGCCACCATTTGGGGTCGATCACGAAACGCACCAGCGTCACGGGTCGGGGCCAGACCTGCCCTGGATGCGCAGCCGAGGTGGTGAGAGTGTAAGCGCCGGGGGGGAGCGATGTCAGTTCGAGCGTGCGCGAACGTCCGGTTGTCGTCCAGGCACTCCCAGCCCCCGTGATCGTGGTGCGGAAAAGGATTTCTTTGGGTGCGATATAGCTTGGTGCCGTGTAGCGTATGGTCAGGTTATGGCGCGACGGTACATGCAAAACGTCCCCCTTGCGCAGATCATGGATATCGCGCCCGTCCAGAGCCACGCCATCAAGCGCGACAGGGGGTGGGGGTGGTTTGACGAGAAATTTGTCGAAGCTGTTCGTGTCGGTTCTGGCGAGACCGATGGCCGTTGCAATCCAGAGCGTTCCATCACGTGCAAGCGCGGCACTGGGCTGCGCGCTTCCGCTGGCCTGACTGCTGCTGAGCCCGTTGGTCTCATCCAGCTGGATATAGCTCAGGGCCTTGCGCCTGCCATCAGCCACAGCTTCGAGATCCGCAAGCGCGATGCGAAAAAGGCCGCGATTGCTGGTGAGCCAGAGATAGCCCCTGTTATCCCTGATCAAGGTAAACACTGAATCAACCGGCAGCCCGGCATCACGCCCGATATGGGTCATTTTTCCCTGTCGATAGCGGTAGAGCCCGCGATCGGTCGTGAGCCAGAGATCATCGTCAATGGCCATGAAGCCAAAGATGGTATGGGCTCCATCAACCCCGCTAAAGCGTATCGGTCTGGTCTTGCCATCGCGTATCACACGCACACCATCCAGCGTGCCGACCCAGAGTGTATCGCCCTGGACCTTTATGGCAGTGATCAGACCACTTGGTGCCTTCAAGGCTCCGTATCGCTCGATCTTGTCATTTTCGGCCAGTCTGAATAATGCGCGCTGCGTGCCGATGATCAGGTTATTTTCACTGTCAAAAGCCAGAGCACGCACATTGCCAGCGGGAAGACCGTTCTGAGTATCCAGATGGCGTATGGTTCCGTCAGGCGCTATGCCAAACAGGCCATCTGCATAGGTACCAAGCCAGACCGTGCCGTCGTAACTCTCGACGCTCGACAGTACCTCAGGCTGATGCCCGGAGCGCGTAGGGAGATACAGGGTTTCTGGCGCATCATCGTGCAAGACACGCGAAACCCCGCCATCCGTACCGATCCAAAGCCCCCCGGTATGATCCTCCATAACAGTGCGCACGAAATCACCCGACAACCCGTTATGTCGGCGCAGACTGCTGAAGGGTGTTTCCTGCAGCCGGAACAATCCGGCATTGGTGCCAACCCAGATCGACCCCTCTGTATCCTCGGCCAGAGACAGGATACGTCCGCCCGTAGGGTCGAGCGTGTCAGGCATGACCTCCACCCTGTTCCCGCTGAGCCGCAGCAACCCGTGATCCTCGGTGCCTACCCAGAGCGAGCCATGCCGGTCCTGAAGCAGTGCGGTAACCCGTCCCTGATCCCTCAGATCATAGGCCAGACGAGGCTTGTTATCGGTGATGGAGAATATGCGGCTGTCCGAGACAATCCAGAATGTGCCATCTGGCGCGTGATAAGGCCATGACAACCCATGGGGCAGGCCCCATGACGCCGGAGGCTGGCGCACACGGCCATCCTTGTCGCGTATGATGATACCGCTATAGGTACCGAGCCACAGGGAATCCGAGGCATCGAACGCCATGTTGCGATAGATGCTTGAAAGCGGCTCGTTATGCCCCGGCGTCAGATAATGAAACCTGCCGAAATGGGACATGGTGCCCAGACCGTGATTTTCGTAAAGCATCCAGACATCATCGTGCCTGTCCACTTTCATCGACTGGACGATTGTCGAGGGCGCACTGGCCTCATGCGGCCAGAAATGCCAGCTGCCATCGCTGTCATGACGACCAACATCACCACGGGAGTCGCTGAACCACATATCGCCCGCGGCATCGAGAGTCAGCGCGCCAATTCCGTTATCGGGCAGCGCGGGATCACTGCCGCGGTTCTGCACGTGAAAATCCAGCCCGTCATAGGAGACGAGACCCTCCCATGTCGCAAACCACATGCGGCCATCAGGTGTCTGAACGATGTCGCGTATGGAATTCTGCGGCAGTCCGTCCTGTGTGGTCCAATGCTTGATGGCGTAATTGCCCAGCGAGGAAACGTCGTCACTGGGCGCTGCATGAGCCGAAAAGGCAGGCAAGGCGAGCATTGCCAGACTGCACAGCCCGGCCCGAATCTCGCTCACCCCGGAAACTCGATCGCGCCTGCGTGTAGGAGAGGCAGATTTGTACGGGACCTCAGCCAAGACATGAACACCCGCATGGGCCGGGCCATGAGGGCAATACCTTGCATCGGGTCGTTCGGTCTGTCTGATCGTCGGGCTTCGTCATCTGTCACGTTCATCATGCGGGCAGAGTACGATTCTTATAGCCTTGCCCCTGCCTGGGGAAAAGCATCGAGAGCATCCTGCAACCCGACGTTGCCTTTTCGCAACGCTGCAGCAAATGGGGTTGAGATGAGGCATTCAAACTTCATCTCATGGCAAGATCAGCTCCATAGTCGGATCCGGAGATTTATCGGCCAGACGCGCCAGAAGCATTGCGGGTGGAATTGAAAAAAGCTGATCTGATGGGGCAGCGCTGCGATTGCAGCAAGTTTCGACCATGTTTGCACAAGTCGGCTGCACCGTGATCGAGACTGACATGATCTCCTAGCCTAACGACAGAAGATGCAAGTTTTTAAACCTGAGAGAAGGACCAATTACGGATAAAGGGGAGTGGCGCGCCCTGCTGGATTCGAACCAGCGACCCACAGCTTAGAAGGCTGTTGCTCTATCCAACTGAGCTAAGGGCGCGTATCGCCATACCCTTGGTGGTGGTGGTCGGGGCGCCCGGACTCGAACCGGGGGCCTCTTGTACCCAAAACAAGCGCGCTACCAGGCTGCGCCACGCCCCGAACGCGCGGACCCTACCGCAACTCGCGGCAGGGTGAAAGGTGCACTCTCGAAAAAACTGAAGAATTATCCGAGGTTACGCCCAGAAGCTGCGCGCCCAGGTTAGGTGCCCAGTTCAGGCGCCCAGGTTGCGGGCCAGGGGCGGTACGAAGAGCGGCGCTGTGTCCCATGGGAAGAGCACCCAGGTATCCTGCGCCACTTCCATGACATACTGATCGGTATGGGGCTTGCCGTTGGGCTTGGCGTAAAGGCAAGCAAAATGCGCCTTGGGGAGCACATCGCGCACGACCTTGGCCGTCTCACCGGAATCCACCAGATCATCGATTACCAGAAAGCCCTCGCCGTCACCGGCAGCAATCGGGGCTTTCACCACGCGGGGTTCCTTCTGGTCCTGCGCGCTTTCGCCCGAATAGCTGATGACCGAGATGGATTCGACGAGACGGCAATCGAGCTCACGTGCGATAATTGCCGCCGGAATGAGCCCGCCCCTTGTGACGGCCACGATGCCCTTGAATTCGCCGCGCGCCATCAGGGCCGAAGCGAGGGTGCGGGCATCGCGGTGCAGCTGGTCCCAGGTGACGGTTGCGTAGTTGGTAGCCATCAGAATAGTTTTCCTCCATCTGGCACCCGGTGGTCCGGGCAGATCAGCACCATGTCGCCGGAGCGATCAGGCATGCCGAGCGCCAGCACTTGATTGACGGTCGTGTTTTGCAGTTGCGGGTTAACCACAGCGCAAACCTGCCTGCCAACCAGCTGCGGTGCCTTGTAGTTTCTTGCCAGGGTCATTGTGGCACGACGGACACCCAGATGGGCGCCGAAATCGATCCAAAGCAGCGTCTTGCCCCCCTCTTCCTGCGCCGAGGCGATGGTCCCGACACGTATATCGGGCTGAACGGCCCCTGCCTGCACCGGGGCCGGAGACGATTCGGGGGCAATGTCGCTGTCTGAAGTCATGCGGCGGAACCTGCCTGCGCAACCCGTGAAATGCAATCGCGCAATCACCATGCTGCGCGGGCATTCTGACGCTTGCTATGGGGCAAAAACTTGCGCGAAGGTGTGCTGCCGATTTTCATACGCAACATTGCTGGATTGCGGGCGCTGTCTATAGTGATTGCGCCATGCCAGAGCCCCTTTCTCCCGACGCTTCGCCCCCTCCTCCCTCCGACGCGCTGCGCGATATCATCGGGCTCAGGCCCTTTCTCGCCGGTCGCACGCTCTCTGCCCTGTCTGCACAGGTGCTCGCCGTGGCGGTTGCCTGGCAGACCTATGCCCTGACCCATAGCGTCACGGCGCTTGGCCTTATCGGGCTCGCCCAGTTCCTGCCTATGCTCGCGCTGGTATTCATCTCGGGCCATGTGGCTGATCGCTATAATCGCAAGCGTATCGTGCAGATCTGTCAGGCGATCGAGGTGTGCGGTGCACTTCTCATGGCCTTCGCCACCATGACGGGCCAGTTGGCGCCTTGGGCGCTCTATGCGCTCGTCGCGTGTTTCGGAGCACTCCGGTCCTTCGAGGGGCCCTGCCAGCAGACCTTTCTGCCTTCAATCGCCACTCCGGCACAGTTCCCTCGGGCGGCGGCGCTGTCATCCTCCCTGTTCCAGACAGCCTCGATTATTGGCCCGTCTCTGGGTGGCTTGCTGTACGGCATGGGCGCGGATTTCTGTTACCTGACCTGCGCCTGTGGTTTTGCCATCGCGCTGGTCTCGACCTCGTTGCTCAGGCTGAAGCCCTATGTGGGCAATCGTTCGCCGATGAGCCTTGAATCGCTGTTCGGCGGTATTGCCTTCCTCAAGCGTCGCCGCGACCTACTGGGGGCAATCTCGCTCGATCTGTTCGCGGTGCTGCTGGGTGGGGCAACAGCCATGTTACCTGTCTATGCTGATGATATCCTGCATCTTGGCCCCATAGGGCTGGGCATACTCCGGGCCTCACCGGCGGTGGGGGCGCTCATGGGCTCGCTGGTGCTCGCCCGCTACCCGCTCAGATCTCATGCTGGCCCCATCATGTTTGCCGCTGTCGGTATTTTCGGCATCGCCACGATTGTGTTTGGCGTCTCGCATTCTCTCACCCTGTCTGTCCTCTCCCTGGCCGTGCTGGGCGCTGCCGACGTGGTGAGTGTGGTGGTGCGTGGTGCCCTCACACAGCTTGCCACGCCCGATGGCATGCGGGGCCGTGTGTCTGCCGTGAACATGCTGTTCATCGGCTCAAGCAATCAGCTGGGTGAATTCGAGAGCGGTATGCTGGCGACAGCCATCGGCACTGAAGCCGCCGTTGTGGCAGGCGGCATTGGCACGCTTGTCGTCGCGGGGCTCTGGATCAAAATGTTCCCGCGCCTGTGGGCGCTGGATCGCCTTGATACGATCACACCTGATGAAACATGAATTTCGAAGGAAAATGCCTGGCTCCCGAAGTAGGACTCGAACCTACGACCCAGCGATTAACAGTCGCTTGCTCTACCAACTGAGCTATTCGGGACCGGCGAGGCACTATCTAGCGAAAGCTTTTCATGGGGTAAACCCCCCTTTGCCATTTTTTTTGCATATGGAGTTTTTCTTCTGATGGCAGCGCCCTCCCGCCGACTTGTTCTCATGGGTGCAGGCGGCATCATTCTCGCTACAGTCCTGCAATCACGGCATGTTTT
>Ga0157362_1000061_pt1 | contig 29994 bp, 21 predicted proteins | sample AttlaeALBM3_FD_111480 | JGI IMG/M metagenome (GOLD analysis project Ga0157362, IMG submission 111480) | Fungus gardens microbial communities from leaf cutter ant in Ribeirão Preto, State of São Paulo, Brazil - Atta laevigata ALBM3 | ecosystem: Host-associated > Fungi > Mycelium > Unclassified ... | reverse complement strand
GCGGGCTCGGCCAGCCCGGAATGACCGCGGACGTGCGCCAGCGCGGCCACCGCGAGCGCGTTGGAGTCGACCGCCTCCCCGAGGGCGGCACGGGCGCTGTCCAGCAGCCGCTCGCGGTCGACCACGCCGTATTCCCACCTGGCCAGCACCGACAGCCGGGGCGCGTTCGGGTCGGGGGGCTCGGCCTCGGTGTCCTCGTCGGTTTGGTAGAGCGGCGGCAGGGCGAACGGGGTGACCTCGTCGTGCTCGGCGTAGAGCGCGTCGTCGTAGTCGGCGGCCGCGGCCCGCAGTTCCAGGTAGGCGGCCTGCACCTGCGGGTCGTGTTCGCTGCGCCGCTGCTGCACCGCGCGCAGGTGCGCGTCCAGCGCCACCACCAGTCGTTGGTGCGCCGTCTCGGATTCGTTCGCCGGCATGGGATCTGACGCCTCAGCAGGTGGCGAGGAACCGGTCGAGCACCCGGACGCCGAACTGCAGCGCGTCGATCGGGACCCGTTCATCGACGCCGTGGAACATGCCCGCGAAATCCAACTCGGGGGGCAGTTTCAACGGGGAGAAGCCGAAGCAGCGCATGCCCAGGCGGGAGAACGATTTCGCGTCGGTGCCACCGGACAGCGCGTAGGGAATCGCCCGGCCGTCCGGGTCCTCCGCCAGCAGCGCGGCCACCATCGCGTCGACCAGGGCCCCGTCGAACGACGTCTCGAGCGCGATGTCGTTGTGAATGAACTCGCGGCTGACCTCCGGCCCGATCAACTCGTCGATCGCGGCCAGGAACTGCTGCTCCTGGCCGGGCAGGAAACGACCGTCGATCACCGCGAAGGCCTCCCCCGGAACCACATTGGCCTTGTAACCGGCCTCGAGCATGGTCGGGTTGGCGGTGTTGCGCAGGGTCGCCCCGATCAGCCGCGCAAGCGAGCCGAGCTGAGCCACGGTGGCATCCATGTCCTCGGGGTCCAGCGGCACGCCGAGCAACTCGGAGATCTCGTCCAGGAAGGCCTGGACGGTTTTGGTGACCTGCACCGGGAAGGTGTGGTTGCCGATCCGGGTGACCGCCTTGCACAACGCGGTGACGGCGTTGTCCTCCGCGATCATCGAACCGTGCCCGGCCCGGCCGTGCGCGGTCAGGCGCATCCAAGCCATGCCCTTCTCGGCCGACTGCACCGCGTACAGTCGCCTGCCCGCCACGGTTATGGAGAACCCACCCACCTCGCTGATCGCCTCGGTGCAGCCCTCGAACAACTCCGGCCGATGATCCACGAGGAACCGCGCGCCCTTGCGGCCACCCGCCTCCTCGTCGGCGACGAATGCCAGCACGATGTCCCGCGGCGGCACCTTCCCCGCCCGTCGCCAGGCCCGCATGAGCGCCAGCACCATGGCGTCCATGTCCTTCATGTCGACTGCGCCGCGTCCCCAAATGCAGCCATCGGCCACCTCGGCCGCGAACGGGGGCAGCGTCCATTGGACGGCGACAACCGGGACGACATCCAGGTGGCCGTGGATGAGAAGCGCGCCCCGGGTGCGGTCCGCTCCCGCGATCCGGGTCACCACACTGGCGCGGCCCGGTTCGGATTCGACGATCTCCGCCTCGCACCCGACGTCGGACAGCTTGGTCGCGACGAACTCCGCGATCGCTCGTTCACCCGGCCCGGACCCATCGCCGAAGTTGACCGATTCGAAACGGATCAACTCGCGGCACAGCTCCACCACCTCGGTGGCGGCCACCTCGGCCGTGAGGGCCGGGTCGGGGCTGACACTGTCCACGTTCTCTCCCAGCGGACGCGGCGCCGCGCCGCGCACCCCACCATCCTGCCGCGCGGACAGCACGAGTGGCCACCTCGCCCGAGGCATCGGGCGGACGGATGACCCGGTCTGGTCAGCCGGCGTCAGCCGGGCGAGCAGGCTGATGCTCATGACGCCGAACGCCGCGGTGTCCGAGGCCAGACAGCGGAGCAGGGTATTTCAATTGCGCTGGCCGCATCCGGGATCTTGTCGACACGGTTCCAGCTGGGGAAATGACCCCACGCGGGTTCTTGGGCCACACGAGCTGTACCGAGGGGCGTGCGGTCTCCATCCGCCCAACGCGATGCTGGCGGCAGCGCTAGTCTCGACAAGATGTAGGTGTAGTGACGCGGCGGCCGCCGCGGCCCGGATCGTCGACCGGACGCGGACAAGGCCCTGCGCGTAGTCGGGAAACAGAGTCCGGGGTGCGTGCCCGTATGGAACCTTCGATCAGGTGCTCATTCTGTGGCCGCTCGGTGGCCGACCGGCAGGTCATCCGTGGTCCGGCATCCGCGATCTGCGCCGACTGCGCGCACAAGGCGGTGGAAATGCTGACGGTCGACGTCGATGCGTCCGGTTCGGTTGAAGCGAGGCTCGAGATCCGCCTGTGCATGAGTGACAGCGGTGAACACGCACCTTCCGACGATCCGGTCGGTGTTTACCTGGGGGAGCTGAGGCGCGAGTTCCCGGAAGCTGATCGGCGTCGGAGTGAGCTGCTTCGAGATGTTCGTGCTGCAGTGGGCACTAATGCATTTGACGCGGCCTGGCGCAGGTATGTCGGCGAGCAGGCCGAGGTCGTGGTCTTGCTTGCGCTCGCGGCCGCCCCCATCTCGATGAGGCCCGTGGACGCCGTGCAAGAGGCCAACGCCCTGTTCGGGCAGCTCGTCAGGGATGCCTCGCAGGTTGATCCTCTTCGAGAGTTGGCGATGGCACTGCCAAGGCGGCTTCGCGCGTTGGTCGCCAGCGAGTAGACGTGGTACACGTCCCACTACGAGTCGAAGGTCTGCTCGATGTGGCAGGTCACCCGCGGAGTACCGACGCCGACGCACTCCGGTGCCGGCGAACTTGCGTGCCACCGGCCAGCGCCCTGGTATCCGCGATACCACTGTGTGATTCGTTCTCGGGGTGCTTGCCAGGGCATGGTCGACGGCAACGGGGACAGGATCCGGGGCGGGTCAACGGGCGGTCAGCTTGCGGCGTCGGCGGCGTCGAGTTCGGCGCGCAGGGCTTCCAGGGAGACGGTGACGCCGGTGCGTTCGTGGACCGCCAGGCGGTCCTCGAGGTCGTCGAGCCGGTCGAGCAAGGCCTCATAGCGGTCGGCAGAGAGCACGACCGCGGCGGGGCGGCCGTGGCGCAGCAGCAGCACGTCGCGGTGCGCGCACTCGCGGACGATCTCGGCCAGGCGCGCCTTGGCCTCGGTGACGGGGATCAGCATGTCGTGCATCTCGTTCACCTCCGGTAGATGCTGCGGCGGTGGCCGATCCGCACGACGGTCACGGTCACCACTGCGTCATCGATGACGTAGACCACCCGGTAGTCGCCGACCCGGATGCGCATGCCCGAGCCATCGGTGAGCTTGATCGCCCCGACCGGGCGCGGGTCGAGGGCGAGGGCCTCGATCGCGGTCAGCACCCGCTCTCGGGGGATCCGGTCGAGCTTCGCGATGGCCTTGGCGGCGGACAGCTCGAACTCGATGCGGTACCTCCGTGGTTCGGCCACGCCCACATTCTACCAAACTGGACCGGAAATCAGGTCCTATCTAGTGGTCTAAATGTACTGCAGGCGGTCAACGTCCCCCGCCGCGCACACATACACCCGGAGGTGGCGCCGGGGATGCTGTCGATCGGGTTGGTCGGGGCGGGCGGGGCGGGCGCGGATTACTACCTGGCGCGCCAGGCCGGATGCGCTGCCGGGTACTACGTCGTGGCAGGCGAGCCGCGAGGGCTTTGGATGGGGTCCGGCGCTGCGGCGCTGGGCCTGGCCGGGGCGTTGAGCGAACCCGGCGGGGCGACGTTCCGGGCGCTGTTGGGCGGCGTCGGCCCGGACGGTACCCGGCTGGTCGGGCCCGTGCTGCGGGCCGATCCGCGCTCGCGGGTGGCGGCCGCGCCGCTGGTGGCCGCAATCCGGGACGCCGCGGCCGAGGCCGGGTCGAGCCCAGCACAGCTGCTGGGGCCGCGGGCTGCCGCCGTGTTCGAACGCGCGGCGCGAGGTCTGACCCGAAGCAAACGCGGCGCGGCCGGGCTGCGCGCCGACATGGCGGTCGGCCTGGGCGAGGCGGCCGGCATCGACGCGCACGCGATCTACCGGGCCGCGGCGCTGGTGGATGGCGACGAACCCGCTTGCGGGCCGCCGCAGCGATCCCACCCTGTGGTGGACCGGCGCGTGGGCCCGCTTGCCGAGGCGCTTGCCGGCCTCGGCAAGAAGGCCGACGCCCGGCGGGCGGGCCTGGACTTGACCTTCTCCGCACCGAAATCGGTGAGCTTCCTGCACGCCTTCGGGCCGCCGGAGATCGCGGCGGCGGTCGAGGCGGCGCACTCGGGGGCGATCGCCGAAGCGCTTGCCTATATGGAATCAGTAGCCGGGCGTGCGTTGCGCGGACACCATGGAGACGGGCTGCGCGCGGAGCGGATCGCCACGAACGGGTTCGTCGCGGTCGCGTTCGAACACTATTGCTCGCGGGCCTTGGACCCCCAGTTGCACACCCACGTCGTAGTCGCGAACCTGCTGCGAGGGGTCGACGGCCGCTGGTCCGCGTTGGACACCCGGGCGATCCACCGACACGCCCGCACCGCCGGATACGTGTACCAGGCGGTGCTGCGTTCGCGACTGACGGAGACGCTGGGCGTGGACTGGACGTCGGTGCGACGCGGGCAGGCCGAGGTCGTCGGGGTGCGGCGGCGGGCGTTGAAGCTGTTCTCCACCCGTCGCGCCCAGATCGAAAAGGACCTGGCCCTCAACGGGGTGGACGGGCCGCGAGCGGCAAGGTTGGCATGCCTGGCGACCCGCCCGGCCAAGTCGGTCGAGGCACACGACGTCGAGGCCCTGGTGCGGCGCTGGTGGCGCAAGGCCGCAGACGGCGGAGTCGACCCCGACGAGATGATCCGCCGGGTGCTGGCCGCCGCCACCGCTCCCAGGGTTCTGGATGCGGCGGTATCCGCGGTCGTCGCCGAATTGCTCGGCCCGGACGGGCTGACCAGGGACCGTACCGCCTTCGACGCCGGCGAGATTCTGCGCAGCCTGTGCGAACGGCTGCCCGCCGCCGCGGGTCTGGACCTGGCGGCGTTGCGACAGCTGACCACGCGGGTGTTGGCCGATCCCCGGCTGGTCGAGCTGTCGGTCGATGACGAGCACGCGAGTTCGCGGCGCTGGACGACTGGTGAGTTGCTGGCGACGGAAACCGACGCATTGGCGCTGGCCGACCGGCTTCGGGCCGTGCCCGACCGCCCGGTCCCGATCGACGAGGTCGAAGCGGCGCTCTCCGGCACGAAGTTGTCCACCGAGCAGGCCGCGATGGTCCGCGCCTTGACGGCCGGCACGGGTCGCTTGCACGTCGTGGTTGGACCGGCGGGGTCGGGCAAGACCGCCGCGCTGGCGCTGGCGCGCCGCGTCTGGCGGGCCGCGGGACGCGATGTTTACGGGGCGTCACTTTCGGCACTGGCGGCGGCGAACATGCAGTCCGCGGCCGGGATCGACGCGTGTTCGCTGGCTCGGCTGCTCGGCGGGCTGGACTCGGGCCGCGGTGCGCAACGCCTGACCGGGGCGGTTCTGGTCGTCGACGAGGCCGGGATGGTGTCCACCCGCAACCTGCACCGCCTGCTTCGGCACGCGCACGCACGGGACATGACTCTGGTGCTGGTCGGGGACCCGGCCCAGTTGCCGGAGATCGGCGCAGGCGGACTGTTCGCGCGTCTGGTCGACGACGGTGCCGTACGGCTTGCAGAGAACCGTCGCCAAGCCCAGCCGTGGGAACGAGCCGCACTGGCGTCATTGCGGGACGGGGACGTGCCCGCGGCGCTGGACGCCTACCACGGTCACGGGCGCGTGGCCATCGCCCCCGACCATCAGCAACTGCAGAGGTCCATCGCCGTCGACTACCTGAGCTACCGTCAGCAACACCCCGCGCCGGGCGCGGTCCTAGTGCTCGCGGCGTCCCGACGGCATGCGGCGCACCTCAACGACGCGATCCGCGCCGAACTGGCCGCGGCCCGGGTGATCACCGGGCCGCCGTTGGTCTGCGGGGCCGGGGACGAGGCGTTCGAGCTGCGCCGGGGGGATCTCGCGCTGGTCACGGTCAATGACCACGACCGTGGACTGCTCAACGGCGAACGCGCGATAGTCCAATCCGTCGACCAGGGCCGCGGCCGCCTCGCGATGCGCACCGTCGACGGCCGCACGCACACGGTCGCAACCGGCTGGGCCGCCGAACACCTCGCCCACGGGTACGCGATGACCTGTCACAAGGCGCAGGGCCAGACCACCGAGATCACCCTGGTGGCCGGAAGTGCCGCGTTGACCCTGGAGACCGCCTACACCGCGCTCTCTCGCGGCCGGTCGGCGAACTATCTCTACCTGGCCCCGGAAGCCGAACCGTCGCTCGGTCAGAACCGCGCGCAGGCTTGGATAGTCGACCACGCCCTCGCTGAGGCCGCTGGCCGCGCCGCCCGCAGCGGACGTCAGCGGCTGGCAACCGAACAACTCCCTGCAGCGCGGCGGCGGACACCGATGCGGCCCGAGCCCGGCGCGGCACGCGGGATGTCGAGGGCCGTCGGTGAGTGAGCACCCACGGGCCCGCAAACGAGGGCGGCCGCCCGCCGACCTTGAGGTGCGCCTGCCGGAGATGCCACCGGAGCTGACGGACGCGGGCGCGGCCGCGCTGTTGCGCGTCCTGCTTGCCGCCGCCGGACGAACCAACCTCAACCGCCAACTTGACCCGCTGATTCCGCTTCCTCGACAGGTCTCGTCGCTGTCCGATCCGTCTGGCAGAGTTGCTCGATCGTCGTCGGCGTCGGAGGTTGCGTGATGCGCTTCGCCTTCTACGGAAGGGTTTCGACCGAGGACCAGCAGGATCCGGAGTCTTCCCGTGGCTGGCAGCTTTCCCGCTCCCGAGCCGTGATCGAGCCCGCCGGTGGTCAGATCGTGGCGGAGTTCTTCGACGTCGGCGCCTCCCGCTCGCTGCCGTGGAAACGTCGCCCGATGGCAGCGGCGCTGTTGGAGGCGTTCAAGAACCCCGGCCGCGGATTCTCCGCCGTCGTGATCGGCGAACCCGCCCGCGCCTTCTACGGCAACCAATTCGGGCTCACCTTCCCGCTGTTCGTGCACTACGGAGTCGGGTTGTGGGTTCCCGAGGTTGGCGGCCAGGTCGACCCCGGCAGCGACGCGCACGAACTGGTCATGGCGCTCTACGGTGGCATGTCAAAGGGCGAACGCAACCGCATCAAGATCCGCGTCCGCTCCGCCATGGCCGCCCAGGCCGCCGACGAGGGCCGTTTCCTCGGCGGGCGCCCACCCTACGGCTACCGCATGGCCGACGCCGGGCCCCACCCCAACCCGTCGAAGAACGCTGCCGGGGCCCGGTTGCATCGCCTGGAACCCGACCCGGTCACCGCGCCGGCCGTGCCGCGCATCTTCGCCGAATTCCTCGCAGGCAAGGGTTTGCGGGAGATCGCCGAACGGCTCGACCGCGCCGGGATCCCCTGCCCGTCGGCGCACGACCGCGCGCGGAACCCGCACCGGGCGGGGACGTTCTGGGAGCACTCCGCCGTGCGGGCGATTCTTGGTAACCCCCGCTACACCGGCCATCAGGTCTGGAACCGCCAGCGCAAGGACGAGGTCCTCCTTGACGTCGATGACGTCGGCCTCGGGCACCAGACCCGGTTGCGGTGGAACACCGAGGCTGACTGGATCTGGTCGGCCGGACCGGTCCACCTCGCGTTGATCGACCGGGCCACCTTCGAGGCCGCCCGCGCCCGGATGGCGCCAGGTGGTCACGCCGACGCCCAACGCAAACCGCGAGCCGGCGATCGCCCGTACGCTCTGCGGACATTGATCACTTGCGGGTTCTGCGGGCGCAAGATGGAGGGCGCCTGGAACAACGGCCACGCCCACCAGCGGTGCAAGTTCGACCCGCGGCGTGAGAATCCACCCGGGCACCCGAGGACGATCTACGTGCGGGAGGATCGCGTCACCGAGTCGCTCGACGCCTGGATCGGGCAGCTGTTCGGACCCGATCACCTCGACCGGACGGTCGATGCGCTGCACAAGGCCGCTGAGGATCCGGCCGACGAGGCCCGCCGGCAAGGCTTGCGGCAAGCCATCAAGCACTGCGACGCCCGCCTCGACAAGTACCGCAAGGCCCTGGAGGCAGAGGTCGACCCGAGCTTGGTAGGCAGCTGGATCGCCGAGGTCGGACTCGAACGCCGCCGGATCGAGGGCCAGCTCGCCGCGGCCGCCGGAAGGCGACGGCTCAGCCGCGAGGAGATCCACGCCGTGGTGACCCAGCTCGGCGACATCGTGGTTGTGTTGCAGGACGCCGACCCCCGCGACAAGGCGGAGATCTACGCCCAACTGGGGATCCAGATGACATACCACCACGCGGACAAGAGCCTGAATGTGCAGGTCAGGCCACTGAACGGGCCATGTACCAGCCGTGGTGTCCGAGGGGGGACTTGAACCCCCATGCCCTAACGGGCACTAGCACCTCAAGCTAGCGCGTCTGCCAATTCCGCCACCCGGACCCGGAAAAACCCTAGCACCGGGTCCTCGCGCCGCCCGGTGTCTTGGCGAGGCGGCAGGTATCCCGCGAAGCGCCCCTCCGACAGTCGTCGCTCCGCCAGCTCCCCGGTGCTTCAAATGGGCGCCCATATGGCTCGCCGCTGCTCGCAATCTGCGGTCATGGACGGGCGGGATGCCGCGGCCGTCCACCAGCGTTCCTACCCAACAGTGCCCTCGGCGCCCTTGAGGGTGTGGAGGCGAGCGGACTCTCCCGGGCCCGTCACTCGTTCAAGCCCGCGAACACGAACCCTTCGAAATCCGCGGCGATCGCCTGCTCGCACCGAGTCCGGTAGCCGATCACGGTGTCCAGGTTCGGGAGGAACGCCCGCGCCTTGCCGGGGATGTTTGCGCCCGTGTAAGTGGTGTCGGCCAGCGGGAACAAGGTGTGCCCCGCGACCTCCTCGTTGTGCGCCACCCATCCGGCCTCGGCCTCCCCCGTCGGTTCCACCAGCGCTGCGCCCCGATTACGCGCCTCTTCGATGATTCGCGAGATGAACTGCACGTGCTGCTCGATCGAGACGGGCATGTTGGACAGCACGCCCGGGCTCTGCGGTCCGGTGATCATCAACAGGTTGGGGAAATCGGCGCTGGACATCCCGAGGTAGGTGCGGGGGCCGTTCGCCCACTTCTCCCGGAGCAGTTGTCCTCCCCGACCACGGATGTCGATCCGATTCAGCGTTCCGGTGGTGGCGTCGAATCCGGTGGCGAACACTATCGAGTCGAACGCGTACTCGGTTCCGTCGGTCAGTCGCAAACCGTCCGGCGTGATCGCGGCGATGGGGTTGCCGCTGACGTCCACGAGGAGGACGTGCGGGGAGTTGAAGGTCTCGTAGTACCCGGAATCCAGGGGAATTCGCTTGACCGCGTAGGTGAGCTTCTTCGGGGTCAGCAGGTCGGCGGTCACCTGGTCGTGGACCTTCTCCTTGATCCGCTGATCCAGCCAGCCGGCGATGCGTCGGTTGGCATCGATGTCGACCAGCGGCTCGAAGAACCCCGCCAACACGAAGCTCAGGCCACCGATCTCCCAGCGCTCGGTGAGGAACGCGTCGAGCTCGGCGTCCGAGAACTCCGCCAGCGGACGCGTCTGCAAGTCGTAGGGCATACCGAAGGCGGAGCCTCGAGCGTGTTCCCAGATCTGGTGAAAGTTCTGCTTCCGCTCCGCGGCAACTTCTGCCGGGACGGGACCGTGATTGGCCGGGACGATGTAGTTTGGAGTGCGCTGGAACACCGTCAGTTCGGCCGCTTGTTTTGCAATGAGTGGAATGGCCTGAACCGCGCTCGCCCCGGTTCCGATGATCCCGACCCGTTGGTCGGTGAAATCGATATCTTCGCGTGGCCAAAGACCCGTGAAGTAACTATTCCCGCGGAATTGATTCAGGCCCGGGAAAGCAGGTGTGTTCCAGGCCGACAGGCATCCGACACCGGTTATCAGAAAACGAGCCGTGACGGTATCACCGTGCTCGGTCTCCACAATCCACGCCGCAGCAGCTTCGTCAAAAGTCGCCGACGTCACTTTGGACTTGAACCGGATGTCCCGGTTGAGATCGAAGCGTTCGGCGACGTGCTCCAGGTAGGCGAGTACCTCGTGCTGTTGGGGATAGCGCTCGCTCCACTCCCACTCCTGGTATAGCTTCTCGTCGAACGAGTAGCAGTAGATGAAGCTCTCGCTGTCGCAGCGCGCGCCGGGATACCGGTTCCAGTACCAGGTCCCGCCAACGCCGGCGCCGGCCTCGAGAACCCGGACCGACAAACCCATCTCGTTCCGAAGTCGATGCAGCATGTACAGGCCGGAGAAGCCCGCGCCGATAACTACGGCATCGAAGTCGAACTCGAAATCGGAAGGCTTCGCCACGGACATTTGACCTCCACGCCATCGGGATCCGGCTGCAACACAGAGTTTGGGTTCTGCGCCAGTATCGCGGCTGGTGTCTGTAGGCGCAAGGGCCCCCTAACTCGTGATTCATCAATGCGTTTGAAGGGCCTTTTCCCGCCCCGGTGGGCCTGGCCGTGGGCGGGAATGACTTTTCCGACGAAGGCTTATCGGCCGCTCCACTGCGGGCGACGGCCGTCCCGAAAGGCCGCCGGGCCCTCCTGTGCATCCGCGCTGAGGTACACGGGTTCCCAGATGCGCTCGGCCTCGACGAACGCCTCGCGCATGGGCAGTTCGGCACACAACCGAATCGTTGCCTTCGCGGCGAGCACCGACAGCGGCGCGTTCGCCGCTATCCGCTCCCCCAGTTCCTGCGTGACCATGACCAGGTCGTCCGGCGGGACGACGCGGTTGACCAGGCCCACCTCGTACGCCCTGGTCGCGGAGATCGGGTCGCCGGTAAGCAGGATCTCCATCGCGATCCGCGGCGGGATCAACCAGGGCAGCGGCGCAGCCCACGGCGAACCCCGACCGACCTTGGCCTCCGAGACGGCGAACCGGGCGGTGGTGGCGGCCACCACCAGATCGCAGGCTTGGGCGAGCAGGAAACCGCCCCCGTAGGCGACACCGTTGACCGCTGCGATGGTGGGCTTGGCGACCTCGATGTTGCGCCCGAACTGGGGAACGAAATCGATCGGTGGCACAGCGAGCGCGATCTGCGCCATCTCCTTGAGATCACCGCCGGCACAGAAGGCCTTCTCGCCGGCGCCGGTCAGCACGAGAACCTTGGCAGTGGCGTCGTCGTTGAATCGACGGACGCCGGCGAACAGTCCGTCCCGCACCGAGATGTTGAGGGCGTTGCGCGCCTCGGGCCGGTTGATGGTCAGCCAGGCGACCCCCCGTTGCACGCGGTAGGTGACAACGTCATCAACATCCATTTGGGCCTCACTCGCCTCGTTAGTGCATGATGATTCCCTAAGGGTTGCGACCGCAAGACATGGCTCCCGGGAACGGAAATCCAATGACGACGAAAACGCGGCCGGGCGCGGCCCGCGCCCGTCGCAGCAAAGCAGCGCCGCGTGAGACACCCTCCGAGCAGACGGTGACGGGGGGTCGGCAACGACCTCGACGGCGGGACCCCGAGCGCAAGGAACGCATCCTCGAGGTCTCTGCCGAGCTCATCTCCAACCGCGGCTACCACTCGGTTGGAATGGCCGACATCGGCGCGGCCGCCGGCATCGTCGGCTCCGGGATCTACCGGCACTTCCCGAGCAAGTCCGCCGTGCTGGCTGCCCTGCTAGGCAAGGTCATGGACAACCTGGAGGCGGCCGCGGCGGGCATCGCGGCGGGTTACACCGACGACAGGGAAACCTTGACGGCACTGGTCAGACACCACGTTCAGGTGACCATCGCGGACCGGCCCCTGATGAGCGTCTACCACGGCGAGACGCACAACCTCGCCGAGGACGACCTGCGCAGGCTACGCCGCATGCAACGCCACTACGTCGAGGAATGGGTCTCCGTGGTCGCCCCGTTGCGGCCCGATCTCGCCGATGCGGAGGTTCGTCTCACCGTCCACGCGGCGATCGGCGCCATCCAGTCGATCCTGTTCCACAACAGCGGGCTGCCCTCGGAGCGCCTGGCCGAATTGCTCGAGACCGCGGCCCACGGGTGTCTCGGCGTGCCGCCCGCCGCGGGCGTGGCGCCGTGGCCGCCATCCCGCAAATAACACTGAGTGAATCAACAATCACTGGATCTTGATTTCACCTTCGCCCGCCCCGATGCTTTCGGAAGACGCAGGACCAGGAGGCGGATATGGCGGACGGCGTTGGGGAACTGGACGTGACCAACCTGCGCGGTCGGCGGGCGCTGCAGCGCTGGGAACGGGCGTCGGTCGGCGACATCTTCGAGCGGCTCACCTGGAGCTACCCGGACAAGACAGCGGTGGTCGGCCGCCCGGGCGCGTTCGCCGACGAGCGGTATCGGCGGGTCAGCTACCGGTACGCCGACGAGACCGCGAACCGAGTTGCGAACGGGCTTTTCGCACGTGGGCTCGAACCAGGGGCCCGGGTTCTGCTGTACGGCGAGAACTCGGTGGAAGCGTTGCTGTGCAAGGTCGGCATCGCCAAGGCCGGAATGGTCGCGATGCCGGTGAACCCGTCGCTCGCCGTCGATGTCCTGGCCTACCTGATCGATCAGGCTCAGCCCGCTGCCGCGATCGTCGATGGCGAGCTGTGGCCGCGAGCGCAGCCGGTGCTCACCGCCGCCGGCCTGCAGGTTGTCGCGACCATTCCGATCGGTGGCGACGGCTCACCCGATGCTGTGTCCTTCTCCGAGTTCGTCGACGCCGCCGACAACTCCGAACCCACCGTTGCCATCCACGGTGACGACATCTGGCAATTGCTGTACACCTCGGGAACGACATCCATGCCGAAGGGCGTGATGCTCTCGCACAACGCCACCCACTACGCGGCGTACAACTTCGCGCTCTCGCTCAGCCGCGGTGTCGGGCTGGAGTGCGACGTTTGTATCGGGGTCTTCCTTCCGGTCATCTACCACGTCGGCGATCAATGCTTCACGTTCTCCGCGTTCCTGTCCGGTGGGAGCCTCGTCATCGGGCGCAAGCCGGTGGCCGCCGACGTCGCCGACGCCCTTCAGACCGAAGCGATAACCGCGCTCTGGGCCGGATCGCCGCAGCTGGTCCGGGGCATCGTCGACGAACTCGACCGCAAACCGCGCGCCGTGGGTGCCCTCAAGGTTCTGGTCTACGGCTGGGGTGCGATCCCGCCCCGGACCTACGAACGGCTACGCCACCACGCGGGCACGGAGCTGGTGATGATGGGCATCTTCGGCCAGACCGAGGCAATTGCCTGTCACCGATTCTGGCCGGTGAAATGGCCCGAAGTCTACGAGCGCACCGCGCCGTCACTGAACTACGTGGGTGTCCCGAGCCCGGTGCTCGCCTCGGACGTCTGGGGCGAGGACGGAAAATCGGTGCGGGACCGGCCGGGAGTTCCCGGCGAGGCCGTCTACCGCAGCCCGACCGTGGCCTCCGGTTACTACCTGGACGAGGCGGCGACCCGGGAGGCATTCCGAGGTGGATGGTTCCACTCCGGCGACGTCTGCACCGTCGATGAGGACGGCCTGCGCATCATGGTCGACCGTTCGAAGGACATCGTGAAATCCGGCGGTGAAAACGTCTCCAGCATTCGCGTCGAGGCGGTGCTGCATCAGCACGCCGGCGTCGCCCGGGCGGCCGTGATCGGGCTGCCGCACGACCACTGGGGGGAGGCGGTGACCGCCGTTGTCGTGCCCAGTCCTTCGCTCACGCCGACGGAAACCGAACTCATCGGGCACTGTCGGGCCCGACTGGCCGGCTACGAGTCCCCGAAGGCGGTGATCTTCGTCGACGCACTGCCCGAGACGGTCGGCGGCAAGGTCCTCAAGTACAAGCTGCGGCAGCAACACGCGGACCACTACACCTCAGACCACTGACGGGCCCTTCGCGGGGCGGCGGCCCGGTCCCGGCGGCCCGGCGAAGGACTGCGCGATCCGCATCCAGGCCGTGGCGGCGTCGCCGATGATCGTCAGGGCGGTCTCGTCGCGGTGGCGTCGTTGGGTCACCACGAGGCAGAACTCGAGGGCGTCCCCCATCACCCGGTCGGCGGCATCGACCGGACCCCAGACCCACTGGGTCCCGTCGGGCGCTGCCAGTTCCACCCGAATGGGTGCCCGGGGAACCTCGAGCTTGCGGACCTTGAAGCTGAAGGTGCGCGCCCCGATCCCGATGTGCGCGACGTGCCGGAGCCGAGCCGTGGGCTCGCGGATGACACCGAGGGCATCGGCAATGTCCTGCCCGTGCGCCCAGGTCTCCATGATCCGTGCGGTGATCGAGGACGCCAGGCTCATCGAGGGCCCGTACCACGCCACCCGCTCGGCGCCGTCCCGGTTCTTCGCGCGATCGATCAGGTCGGCGCGGGCGCGCCGCCACCACGACTGAAGGTCGGCGACCGGGATCGCGCGGTGTTCGAGCACCAGCCGATCGGGGAAGTCGAGACCGGACGCGACCAGCTCCCGGGCCTCGGCGGCGAAGCGTTCCGGATCGACGAACGATCTGACCACCATCTCGTCGAAGTACGCCAGGTGCGAGACCTGGTCGCGGATCAACCAGCCCTCGGCGGGCGTCGGGGTGTCCCAGCCCTCCGGCGGAAGGCGATCCAGCATTGCGTCGATGTCGGTCGACTCACCGGCAAGGTCCGCGACGAGGTCGGACATGCGTACGGGCATCGGATTCCCTCTGGACGTTCGGCGTGTCGGTGGCCAGGACGGATGACGTCCCTTATGACCACACCGGCCACCCCTGGCAACGCGTCTTAGTGGATGATGATTCACTATCGCCGGGACGGCAAGCAAACCGCCGCCGGCGGGATTCAGCGGCGGCGGCGCCGCACCCAGCAGGTCATTCCGGCGACGGCGGCCAAGCCGGGGATGCCCGCCATGGACACCGCGCCGAGCAGGTGGCGCCGGCTCTCGGTGAGCTGCAGGCGGCGCAGGTCGGGGCGGTCGCCGCCCACCACCACCATGTCCTCCGCGCCCGCCAACCAGTTCAGCGCGTTGATGAACATGCGACGGTTGTCCTGCTCCGGCAGCAGCGCGTTGCACGCCCAGTCCGCATCCGCAACGACCACCAGACGAGTACGGGCAATGCTCGGCCCGTTGCCCGACACTCGGCTCTCCCCGACGCTGCGCAGTTGCGACTGATCGGCGGTGGCCGCCAGCACCACCGGCCCGCCGCGGTCGCCCCGCGCCGGATCGAACATCATCCGCGCCTGGTCCGGTTGCAACCACGCCTTCGCGCTGGACTCGGCCAGTTTGGCCACGGTCAATCCGTCGCGTGCAGTGGCGGACGTGGTGATGCCGCGGACGCCCACCATCTGCACGCCGGACACCCGTTGCGCAACCGGCGACACCGTGGGGAAGCGATTGACCAGCAACGTGGTCGGGTCCCCGGCGACACCGCGCTCGGGATCGACCACCACTCCGGGCAACAGGCGCAGTCCGTACGGGGTGGTGATTGCCGACAGATCGGGGCCGCCAGGGTCGTCGAGGATCATCATCCGCCCGTCCGCGGCCAGGTAGTTGTTGATCAGCGTGACCTCGCGGTCCGCCAGTCCCCCGGTGGGCCCCGGCATCAGCAACGTGGTGCATTCCTTCGGCACCGAGTTGGCGACGGTGAGATCCAGGCGCATCGCCGTGATGCCGTTGGCCTTCATGGACTGACGGGCCAGCTCGTAACCCCCGGGCGCCGTGTCGTCGAGCTCGCGTTCGCCGTGCCCGGCCAGCGCGCAAACCTCCTGGCGGTTCCCCCGGACCAGCCGGGAGATCGCGCTGGTGACGGATTCCTCGGTGAGCGGGGCGAACGTCTCGTGTCCGTCGCGGGCCTCGACCACCACGTCGCCGTCGTCCTTCGCGCCCAATCGCGCCGCCTCACCGGGGGTGTTGGCGAGATCGATGACACGCCCGGAGATCCGCCCACTGTGTCGGGTGAACTGGTCCAGCAGCACCCGGGCATCGCGCGCCTCCGCGGACCCGGACGGTTCGAACACCGTGATGCGCACGGGCACCCTCAGTGCCCCCAGTACCTCGATCGAGGCCCGGGACAGCGTGAAGCGCCCCGCGGCCGTCAGGTCGACACGGGCGTCGGCCGGCACCGGCACGAGGTTGACCCCGAGTGCTATCGCCAGTGCAATCGCGGGACCGACCAGGCCTCGCAGCCGGTCGCTCAACCGCAGCCGACCGACCTGGCGCGCGATCGCGAGGATCAGGCACACGGCCGTCGTCGAGGCGAAGTAGACCAGGTCGGACAACGCGGGTGCACCACGGTAGAAGTCGTCCAGATGGGGTTGGAACGACAGCCCGTGCAGCGAACCCATGTTGCCCGCCAACTGCGCGCCGACCAGCACCGCGAATGAGGTCGAACCGGCAGCCACCGCAGTCGGGGTGAGCGTGCTGGCCAGCGTGCCCACGGCGCAGAACAGCGCGATCACACACAGGGCGCCGGCGTACCCCGACACGATCGGTAGATAGTCCGGCCGGCCCCAGCGGGCCAGCAGAGCCACGTAGCCGAGTGTGGGCACCATCAACACGACGAAGAAACCGACCGCGGACAACCACTTACCGAGGATCAATCCGCTGGGCGAGACGCCCCGACCCAAGATCACGTCCAGGTGCCGGGTGCGCCACTCGTCCGCGATCAACCGGCTGGTCACCACCGGCACGGTTACCAGCAGCACGAAGGCCAGATTGGGCAGCCAGAATCGCAAGCTGGCCTCTCGGGAACCGTCCGAGACCTCGTAGAACAGCAACCCGGTGAGCAACAGGAAGGCGACCGCCACGCCGTAGCACCACGGCGTGCTCAGGTAGGAACGGAACTCCCGGCGGGCCACCCGCAGCGCCCCCGGACACGGTCGCCAATGTTCCTGACGGGCCGTCACAACGGCTCACCGGTGACCGAAGCCAGGAAGGCCAGTTCGAGGTCGTCGGGGACCGGCGCGAGTTCGCACAGCCGCCAGCCCCGGCGAGCCACCGCCTCCGCGATCAGCGGTGCCACCTCCGCGGAGTCCACCGTGCAGCGGCCGTCCTCGACCCGGTGCACGCCGGGGATCTCCTCGAGAACCGCCCGGACCCGGGTGGGCGCCGCGCCGTCAACCCGCACTCGCAACCGCAGCGCACCACCGTGCACCGGCCGGTCCAGGCTGATCCGGCCGCCGTCCAGCACCACCACTCGGTGACAGACCGCGGCCACCTCGGCCAACAGATGGGACGAGAACACAATCGCGGCCTCGCCGGATAGTTCTGCCACCAGGCGTCGGAAGGCGACCTTCTGCCGCGGGTCCAGGCCCTCGGACGGTTCGTCGAGCAGCAACAGGTCGGGGTGGTGCACGATCGCTCCGGCGAGGGCCACCCGCTGCCGCTGTCCGCGGGACAGCCGCCCGGCCAGACGATCCGCCAGGTCGGCCGCGCGGGTACGGGCCAACGCTGCCCGTGCGGCGTCCCGACGCTCCCTCCGGGGAACCCCGGACAACCCGGCCAGATAGCTGACGTAACCCAGCACGGTCTCGTCCGGGTACAACGGTGGGTCCTCGGGCAGGTACCCGATGCGACGACGGGTCGCGCTATCGAGGGCCGGGTCGCGTCCGTCCACCGTCACTGTGCCTGACCGGCCCGGGAGAATTCCCGCCAGCCGACGCAACAGCGTGGTTTTGCCCGCCCCGTTGGGGCCGAGCAGGCCGAGCACTTCACCGCGGGCGACGACGAGGTCGACGCCGTCCACCGCCGGCCGCGGCCCGTAACGGATCGTCAGATTGTGGGCCTGCAGCAGTGCGGAGTCCACATCGCTGACGCTAGGCCGCGGGCGCTTGAATTACCTACGTACGCAGTACCGAATCGGATACTGAGCGTCTCTCGGTCAGACAAGCTCGGCGAGCCGATCGGCCAATTCGCCGCGGGAGTTGATGCCCACCTTCGTGTAGACGCTGGCCAGGTGGGTCTCAACCGTGCGGCGACTGATGCACAGCTGCACGGCGATCTCCGCGGCGGACAACCGCCGCGCGGCGAGCCGGGCGACCTCCAACTCGCGCGAGGTGATTGCCCGTGCTCCCATGGTCGCCTCGGCCGCCCGGCGACCCGGACGTCCCAGACGCTTCAGCCGGGAAAGCGCGCGATCCCGCCGCCAGGTGGCGCCCATGCGGTCGTAGCGTTCGGCGGCCCGGGTCAGCCGAGCCACGGAAAGCGCCGGGTCCCGGCCCTCGCGAGCCAACCCCAGCACCAGGTCCGCGCGCGCCGCCAGGGCCGGATAGGGCAGGTCGGCGAGCACCTCGGCCGCGGCCTCGGCGGCGTCGGCGGCGGCGCTGGGCCGCCCGGCGGTCAACGCCGCCCAGGAACGCGCGGTCGCCGCCGCTCCGGTGTACAGCGGACGGTGGATGCTCGCCGCGATCGACTCCAGACCTGTCGCTGCCTCCCGAGCCGCCTCGACGTCTTCCCGCTCGTGGGCCAACTCCGCCGCGTCCGCCAGCACGAACGCGGCGAAGACCGGCGCGTTCGACGAGACCAGTTCCGCCGCGCCCCGCGCCAGCAGCTGGGCCGCCTCCGCGGAACGTCCTTCGCGCCAGGCGACGAGACCCTCGGCGTGGCGGGCGATCCCGGTCGCCATGAACCAGACCCGGGAGCCGTAGATCTGCCGGGTCCCGGCCAGGGCCTCGTGCGCCTCGCCGAGTTCCCCGATCTCGGCCGCGGACAGTGCCTGACTGGACAGCGCAAGTCCGCGGCGCAGGCCGATCCGGCCGGCGTGGAGCATCACGACCTCGCGCGCGCACTGCAACGAACCTCGGTAGTCGCCGACCAACCACCGGACCAACGACTCCAGCTCGAGGACATTGGATTCCCGCCAACCCGGCGTGGCCTTCGCCGCCTCGAACGCCGCGTACCCCTCGGCCAGCCGGCCCTCGAAGGCCAACGCCCAACCCAGCGACATCAGCCCCCAGGTGACGCGGTAGGGCTTACCGTGCGCGCGTGCCCGATCGATGCTGAACCGCAGCAAGTCCTCGGCCTCGGCGAACTGTCCCTGGTACAACGCGGTGCTGCCGCGCACGCCGGCCGCCCAGAGGGAGGCCTCGCCGTCACCGGCTTCCTCCGCCTCGGCGAGCAGTCGCCCGGCATCGTTGTACAGGGCGGAGATGTCGCCGGAGAGGCCATGCGCGTAGGCCAACTCCAGCGCCGCCAGTCGGGCCTGCGTGGGCTGTCCGGCCAACTGGTGCAGCGCTACAGCCTCCTCGGCCGCGACGGCCGCCGCGGCCACCTCGCCGGTACCCCAGGACAGGAAGCTGGTCAGCCGGGATTTGACCAGGGCACGACGGGCCACGTCCGGGCTGCCCGCCAGCACGCTGTCGATCTCTCGCAGCGCCGCGACCGCAAGCCGCGCGTCGGCGTCGGCCCGGTGGTCGATCACCCAGTCCGCCGGACCGAACAGGGCGTCCGCCACGAGCTCCCATCGCTTGTCCTGGGACGGCACGAGGTCGACCAGAATGCTGAGGATGCCCAGTCCCTCCTGGTAGGCGCCCCGCTGTTCGGCCTGCCGCAACGCCTCCAGCAGCACCGCGATGGCCTCGTCATCCCCCCTCTCGCCGGAACGCGCGAAGTGCCCGGCGGCCTCGCCGAGCCGGCCGGTGACCAACAGATGGCGGGCCACCCGGCGGTGCACGACGAAGCGCCGCGCACCGCCTATCTGCTCGTAGATCGTCTCCTGGATCAACGGGTGGCTGATCTCGTAGGCCGGGAGATGACCGCGTTCCAACTCGGTCACCAGGCGGGAGCGGACCAGTCGGTCGAGCGAGGAGGCGACTGCGTCCAAGGACGCATCGGTCAACCGCACCAGGTCGACCAGTTCCACCGGACCCCCGACCACGGCCAGGATCTCCAGCAGCTCTCGGGGGGCGGTGTCGAGGTGCTCGACCCGCGCCCGCACCCGGGCGCTCAGCTCCTCGGGAAGGTGGCGCAGGCCCGGCGCGCGTCGGTCGATCCCCTCGTCCCGGGCCGCCCGCAGCAGATATCCGGCGTAGAGCGGGTTTCCTCGGGAGCGGTCCCACAGCCAGTCCAGGAAGGGCTTCTCGACCGATTGCCCCATCACATCCTCGGCCAGTTCGGCCAGCGCGGCATCGTCGAGTGGGCCGATCTCCAGCCGGGTCAGCGCACCGAGGTCCTCCAGGTCGAGGACGGCGCGCCAGGCGGTTGGAACCTCGGCCATCTCCCCCGGCCGCACCGTGGCGAGCACCAGGATCGGTGCCTCCGCGAAGTGCTCGGCGAGGTACGGCAGGACGTCCCACGACGACGCATCGGCCAGATGCATGTCGTTGAGCACCACCCCGAGCACGTTCGGGGCGGTCAGATTGGCCAGAAGCCCACCCAGGCTGCCCAACAGACGCGGCCTGGGTGGTTCGATCTCCGGGGCCCGTCCACGCAGCGCGGCGACACTTCGCAGGAGGCAGGCGAGATCGTCCAGATACCCGCCGCACAACGCCGAGATATCGTCGCGGTGGAAGGAGCGGAGGTGTCGCTCCAGGGCGTCGACCCACAACCCGAACGACGCCGTGGCCCCCAACCGCCGGGCCCGGGCCTCGAGCGGGGTGACCGAGCCGGACAGCCGGGCCATCGCCTCATCGGCCAGCCGCGTCTTCCCGACACCCGGCTCACCGATCAGGAGAACGACGCGGAAGGCGCCGGCGGAGGCCCGGCGCCATTCCTCGTGGAGGTCAGCCAGTTCGCGGTCGCGGCCGACGAACCGCTGTGCCTCGGGCATCGACGCCTCCCCGGAGGGTCGTCACGGTCGAGGTCGCATCCGCCATGCCGACAGCCGGCGGCGCACGAACCGCAGTCTGAACAGTGCCAAGAACGTCAACCAAATCAGCGCCGCACCGAAAGCCAGATAGCCGTGGCGGAGGTCAGTCGCGACCTTCGGTGTCATCTCGCGGTTCCCGCCTGCGGGAAGCAGGATCGGAACAGTCTGCACCCCACCGAGGGGCGCCGTCCATGCGGCGTTCTGCAGAGTCGACAGGGTACGGGTGGACACCCCGGGGGGAGCTGACGGGACGTCGCCCGGAGCGCCCTCCGCCGCGTGGCCGAGGAGCTTGATTTCGGCGCCGCCCACCTGGAACCCGCCGCCGGCGAAGCCCTGCGGGTTGTTCGCCCCGAGGTCGTCGTTGCGATAGACCATCCGAAGCCCGGCGGTGAGCAGATGGAAGGTGCCGTCCTTCTCCGTCTGGATCACCGCCGGCACCAACGCCACGCCTTGGTAGCCGGCCCCGGCGAACGCGTCGTTCACCTGCTTCTGGACTGCCGGGGACGGTGTGCCGGCCACCACGACGCCCTGATCCGTGATCTGCACCGGGGTGCCGTTCACGGTGGCCCCGGTGACCACGGTGCCGGCGGTCCCCTTCGGCTTGTCCTTCGGGGTGATCAGCCCGGTAGCCGTGGACAGCAGAGTGTCGATGTGCAGCGGCCCGATGGTGAGGCCGTGCAGCACCGAGGTGGATGCGGCCTGCACGCCGCCCTGGCCCGGTTCGGTGTGCGAGTTGATGTGCGCCCACTCGAGCATGAACTGGCCTGCGGCGTTGTAGTTCGTGATGGCAGCGTCGGCGATCGAGGAGGGGGTGGGGGTCGCCTTGGCGTAGAACCGCCCGTCGGCGACCTGGCCGCCGGCGGAACTGATCGGGCCGGCGAAGGTGGCCTCATTGGGCGAGGCCGGGAAGTAGCCGGCGGCCTCTCCCGGTGGCGGATCGGGCAATGCACCGGGCTTGCCCGGCTGGCCGCCGCCGAGGAAGTCGTAGACGTAGGTGCCGCCCTGCCCGCGCTGGAAGAATGCCGCCAGCGCCTGCGACCCCGCGGGCGGGCCGTTGAGCACGGCGTTGGCGCCGACCAGTCGACTCTCCTCGTCACCGACCGCGTAGAGGTAACCGGTGGCCACCTGGCCCTGGGCGTAGGAGTCCACGGCGGTGAACCCTGGGAACGGGGTCGGCCCATCCGCCGCAGCGGGCGGCGCCTGCACCACGATCAGTGCGGAACACACCAAAGGCAACGCGAACAACGAAGGACGCACCGGGTTCACCTCCGATCCACCGTATGTGACGCAGTGTCAGCTCTTGCGCCCCGGGGGAAGGTCGCTCATCGGTCCAGTCAGGTACCGCCAGACCAGACGGTTCCCTTCCTTGCGAAGCTGCACCAGATAGCTGGTCGCGTTGGACCGATGGTGTCCGGGGCTGAACGACAGCTTCGGCCCCAATCCGGTGTCGTAGTTGCTCAGCCGATCCAGCTCGTCCTTGATGCCCTGACGGGTCACGTTGAGCCCGAGCTTCTTCAACGTGTTGCCCAACAGCACCGAGCCGACGTACGCGGCCTTGGTCCAGTTGGAGTGGTCGATCTTCGGGTAGTACTTCTCGACCGTTTCCTTGTACGCGCTGAAGCCGGTGGCGTGGGCGGCCGGGCCGCTCGGGTCGTCGGGAATCCAGTCGATCGAGGCGATGGTGCCCTCGGCGGTCGGGCCGGTGAACTTCGGCGTCGCCTCGAAGTACAGCGCCGCCGAACCGGAGTAACCGAACTTGGGCTTGTAGGCCTGAGCCGCCGCCTCGCGGACCATCCGCGCGAAGATGCCGGGGTCGATCATGGCGGTGATCGCGTCCACGTTGCGCGTGCGGCACTGGGCGATGAAGGTGGTGGTGCCGGGGTCGTCGAAGTTGGCAGCCTGGGTCACCAGCACCTTGCCACCCAGTGCCTCGAAGACCCGGGTGTACGCGGTCTTGTAGGCCTCGCCCGTGGTGTTGTTGAAGTGGATGATGCCGACCGTGCGCACACCCTGCATCTTGTACTGGTACTCCGCCAGGTGCTCGCCCTCGAGTTCGCCGGAGGCGCCGACCGGGCAGCTCCACGCGCCCGCGTACTGCGCCTCGCCCCAGCCGTCGCTGCCGACATTGGGCACCTTCTGCGCGTCCAGATACGGGGTGATCGCGTCGTTGGTTGGCACCGACTGGCTGCATCCGAACGCAAAGACCTTCTGGCGCTCCACCAGGTCGCGCACCGCGTTGCTGCCCTTCGTGGCGTCCCAGCCGTCGTCGCGGACCTGCACGTCGAGCTTGCGGCCGTTTATGCCGCCGGCGTCGTTGATGGCCTGCAGCCCGGCACGACAGGCGAACGAGAGGTTCTGGCCGAAGGAGCCGACCGGCCCCGAGTAGATGCCGATGTGCCCGATCTTGATCGAGTTGGCGCTCACGCCCGTGTCGGTGGCGGTGAGCTGCCCGGAGGCCGGGGCGGCGGCCGGCTGGCCGTTCTTGGCCGCAGTCGTGGTCTTGTCCGCGCCCGTGCCCGACTTCCCGGTGCCGGACTTGGCCGTGGTCGTGTTTGCGGTCGTCGACGTGCTGCCCGACGCCGTGCCTGCGCCGGCTTTCGCGGTGGTCCCCGACGCCGCAGCACCGGACCCGGCGGCCGGAGCGGCGGCGGGTGCTGCGGGTTGGGCGGACGCGGCACCCGCCGGGGCCGCGGGCTGGTTGGCCTGCTCGATCGCGGCCCGCTGCGAGGCGCCGCCGCCGCAGCCGGCCAGGATCAGCGCGGAGGCCGACGCGGTGGCGATCAGGGGAAGGGAGCGGTACACAACGACTCCTCGTCGGGACTCGGCGCGGCAGATGCATCCGCATCGATCCTGGTGAGCGGGCGCACCGGCGTCTTGCGTAGGAGATACCGATCCGGCTACGTAAGAGCCCGATCACGCAAGCCGGTGCGTAGTCGAATCCGTAGGTCCTACTCAAGACGACGGCCCTGCGCGGTCCCTAGCGTCACGCGCCATGGGCCGGCTCCTGCAGACCTTGATCATCGGCGTGGACACCGGCGCCTTCTACGCGCTCATCGCGCTGGGGATGGTGCTGGTCTACCGGACCACGGGCGTGCTCAACATCGCGCACGGCGGCGTCGGTGTGCTGGTCGGATTCGTGGCCTGGGACCTGATCACGCTGCGCCACTGGCCCTACTACCTGGGGGTCTCGGTCGGCATACTGGCCGCCGTCGTCCTCGGCCTGGCCTTCGAACGCCTGGTGATCCGGCATCTGCCGGGCCGGCCGGACCTGCAGACGGTGTCCACGCTCGCGCTGTTCCTGCTCACCCAGAGCACGGTGTTCCTGGTGCCCTGGTGGGGAAACACCTGGGGGCAGCTGTTCCCGTCGCCACTGCTCGGTCACGGTGTGCACATCCCGGTCGCCAACTACTCCATCAGCTGGGACCAGATCGTGCTGCTGATCGTCGGGGTGATCGTGTTCGCCGCTTTGTGGTTCCTGCTGCGGCGCACCCGGCTGGGCATGGCGATGCGGGCGGTGTCCGACGACGCCACCGCCGCGCGGATCATGGGCGTGCCACCGTACCGGGTCTCGGCCACCGTCTGGGGGCTGTCCTTCGGCCTGTCCGGCCTGACCACCATGCTGCTGGCGCCGATCCTCTTCCTGGACAACACCTCGCTCACCGGTATCACTCTCAAGGCGCTGACGGTCAGCTTCATCGGTGGCCTGGTCTCGCTGCCGCTGACCGTGTTCGGGGCGATGTTGTTGGGTGGCCTGGAGGCCTACTCGCAGGTCTACGCCCCGAACGCCACCGGCCTGGGGGACGCCTGGCCGTTCATCCTGCTGCTGGTCGTGCTCACGTGGCGCTTCGTCCGCGGCCGCGGCGTTTTCGCCGACAACTCGATGGCCCGCGCATGAGCCTGACCACGGAGGTCCGGGCGGAGGCCGCGGCCGCGGTCGAGACCGCCGGTCCGGGAGCCCTGCTGCCACTGCCCGGCCGGTTGCGACCGCGAGCGCTGATCGCCCGGACCATCGGATTCGCATTGCTGGGCATCGGCGTCCTCACCCTGCCCAGCCTGTTGTCATGGGCCGGACCGACCTACGCCCTGGCCGTCGGCGCGGTGGTGGCGCTCGCGGTGTTGTCGGTGTCGGTGCTCGGCTGGAGCGGCGAGATCAGCCTGGCGACCCTGGCGCAGATGGGCATGGGGGTAGGCATCCTGAACTTCCTCCAGGTGCGTGGGGTTCCGTTCGCCGCGGTCGTGCCAATCGCGATGCTGGCCTCGATCCCGGTGTCCCTGGTGCTTGGGGTGTTCGCGCTGCGCCTGCGCGGCGTCTACTTCGCGATCGCGACTCTGGCCTTCGCCACGTTGGCCCAGAAGACCTTCTTCCAGTCCTACCTGGGTAGCGAGGGCGGCTTCGAGAAGCCGCTGCAGCGCCCCTCGTACCTGTCCACCGACAAGGGCGTGTACTACCTGGAAGTTGCAACGATCGCAGTGATCGCCTGCGTCTGCTATCTGATCCTGCGCTCGCGCATCGGCACCCGACTCGCCGCACTGCGCGATTCCGAGATGGCCTTCGCGGTGCTCGGCCACTCGCCCGCGCGCTACAAGCTGTTCACCGTGTGCCTCGCGGGCGCGATCGCCACACTGGCCGGGACGTACTACGGGATCCTGCAGCAGGTGGTGCCGGCGAACTACTTCAACCCGTCACTGGCCATCGCCTACTTCGCCTACGCGGTGGTCGGCGGCCTCGGTTCGGTCGGGGGAGCCATCGGCGCCGGCCTGGTCTTCGGCTCCCTGCCCCGATACCTGGAGACGCTCTCCCAGGGAAAGCTGGCCGGGTACGACCTGTTCTTCGCGGCCGCAATGGCCCTGATCATCATCCTGTGGGTGCCCGGTGGGATCGCAGCGCTGGGCCGACGCATCTGGTCGATGATCGAAGGTCGGCCGCGATGAGCGAGCGAAGCGAGCTCAGCATCAACACCATTGGCCGTGCCGGGAGGGCAGGCCAATGAGCCCCGAGGTCATCAACTATCGGACCACCCGCCCCGGCTACGCGGTCGGACTGCAACCGGACCCCGCCAAGGTGGCGCGCTTTCGGCCGCTGCGCGCCCGCCTGGGTGCCCGACTCGCCGCCGGCGCGGCACCGGTGCCCCGGACCGAGCGACCGGTCGTGCTCTCCGTGACCGGCCTGTCCATCCGGTTCTGCGGCCTGCAGGCGCTCGACGATGTCGCGCTGGTCGCCCGCGCCGGCGAGGTGACCGGGGTGATCGGGCCGAACGGCGCCGGCAAGACCACCTTCTTCAACTGTGTCTCGGGCCTGTACCCACCGGACCGCGGCGAGATCACATTCGAGGGTCGACCCCTGCGCGGGTCGGTGGTCTCCCGCGGCCGGCGCGGCCTGGGCCGCACCTTCCAGGCGCCGCGGCTGTTCTCGAGTCTGTCGGTGCTGGCCAACCTGGAACTGGGCTGCGCAGTGGCGGAGCGCGCCGGCCGTACGTACACGTTCGAACCGGCGTTGGCCCGACTGGACCGCCCCGAGCGGGCCGAGCGGATCGCCCGCCTGGTCGGTTTCCGCGGCGACATGGCGACCCCCGCCTCGGCGCTGGCGTTCGGCGACCTGCGGGTGATCGAGTTCGCCCGAGCCCTGTGCGGTGCCCCGCGGCTGCTGATGCTCGACGAACCCGCGTCCGGGCTGGACGTGGAGCAGGCCGACGACCTCGTCGCCCTGCTGCGCCGGCTGGCCGACCTCGGCCTCGCGGTGCTGCTCATCGAGCACGACATGGCCGTGGTGATGGGGGTGTGCGACGTCATCACCGTGCTCAACTTCGGCGTCGTGCTCGCCTCCGGTACGGCAGCCGAGGTCCAGTCGGACGAGGCCGTGATCGAGGCGTACCTGGGCAGGGCCACGTGAGCGAGCGCAGCGAGCGAACAAATCAGCACTGCAGCATCGCTCATTGGTGCGCCATCCGACGGATGGTGCACCAATGAGCGAGCGGCGCGAGCCCACAACGGGCACCAACGGTGCACCTGCGACGGTGCTCCGATGAGTCTGGAGGTCCGGGGACTGCGCGTCTCCTACGGCGCGGTCAAGGTGCTCGACGGGCTGGACCTGACCGTGGACAACGGTGAGATCGTCGCGATGATCGGGCCCAACGGAGCCGGCAAGACCACCACGTTGAACAGCATCGCCGGGTTGGTGCCCCGCGCCGGCGAGGTCGTGCTGGACGGCGCGCCACTCCCCCCCGACCCCGAACAGGTGATCCGCCGCGGCGTCGCGCTGGTGCCGCAGGGCCGACGCATCTTCCCGACGATGACCGTCGAGGAGAACCTGTTCATGGGTACCTACGCGCGCGGTGGCACCTGGAAGGACGCCCCGCGGCGGTTCGCACCGGTCTACGAGGTGTTCCCCCGACTGGCCGAACGGCGCCGACAAGTCGCCGCCAGTCTGTCCGGGGGGGAGCAGCAGATGTTGGTGATCGGCCGCGCGCTGCTGTCCGAACCCGACGTCATGCTCATCGACGAACTGTCCCTGGGGCTGGCACCCAAAATGGTGCTCACCCTGCTCGACACCATCCGCACGATCAACGCCGAACGGGGCACCGCGTTCCTGCTCGTCGAGCAGGCAGCCACCGCGGCGCTGTCCGTCGCATCCTCGGCCTACCTGCTGCGCAAGGGCGAAGTGGTCTACGCGGGCTCCGCCGAGCGGCTACGGGCGGACACCGATCTGCTGCATGAGGCGTATCTGGGTAGGCGTCAGAACACCGGCGCGGTGCCCCTGTGAATCATCCCACGAACATGAACGGACACAGGAGGGCTCGGACCATGGATCGGATCCGACGAGAGTACGGCCGGGCCATCCTCGGTGCAGGATTCCTGATCGCCGCTGTGGTCTTCCTGGTCGTCGGTTACGCGAGCATTCGGGACGAGATCTACGTCGCCATCCAACTGCCCGACGTGCTGTGGAGCGGTGTCGGGGCGGTGCTGCTGGCGGTGGTCGGGGTGGCGTTGCTGCGCTCCGGCGACGAGCGGGCGATTCTGCACCGGCTGGAGGAGATGGAGGGCACCAACCAGGAACTGGCCGAACGCATCGGGTATCTGACGCAGCTTCTGGAACTGGCCATCCTGCCCGACTCCGACGACATGCCGACACCGTCCGCGCAACCGGCCGAAGCCGAAGCGGATTCGCTGCCGGCCCGGGCCCACTGACATGCTCCAGACAGTCGCCCTAGGGGTCACCGCCGAGGTGCCGTTGAGCGAATTGGTCACCTGGTGCCGGTCCGCCGAAGCCCGCCGCTGCTTCCCCGGCGCCCGAAACATTCGTGGTGACGGCAACGGTTTGTACTTCGAGGTGAGCGTGCAGGCCCCCGGCGCGGCCGCGGCGCTCGTGACGGTCGACGAGTACCTCAAGGGGCATGGCCGGGAGCCGGGCGGTCTCTGGTTCGAGACCTCGCAGGTGTGGACGTGGCCGGGTCGGCAGGCCGCCATGTCCTGGCACCGCTACCACTTCCGTGGACTGGGCTCGCGCACCGCATTGGACTTCACCTGGCGCTACCTGTTGCCCGGGCTGGCGGGTGCCCAGGTGATCAACGCGATGCGGTTCGACCGCTCGATCGAACGCGCGGCCGAGATCTACCTCGAGCGCCTGGCGCTGCGCGCCGAACAACGCTCTGCCGCCGTGGCCTGATCGGCTTTGGCGAGAGGAGAGTTAATGGACTCGCCAACCGGATGCGTCCTCAGCCGGATCGTCCGCTCGCAGGCGGAGCGCGACCCCGACCGGCTCGTCCTCGTCTTCGAGGCCGGCCCATTCCCGGCCGAACGGGTAACCGCGGCGCAACTCGCGACGCGCGGCAACCGCGTGGCATCGGCGCTGGCCGCGGCCGGGCTTCGACGTGGCGACCCGGTTGCGGTGATGATGCGGAACAACCCCGAGTTCGTGTACGCGCTGATCGCGAACGCCCAACTCGCCCTGCCCACCGTGCCCATCGACCCGCGGGCTCGCGGCGACAAACTCGCCTACTTCCTGGGATTCACCGAGTGCGCCGCCCTGGTCACCACCGATTACGTGATGGCCGACCATCAGGTCGCCGCAATCATCGCGACCAGCGGCGTGCGGACCTTCGTCGTGTCCACCCCCGAGGGCCGCGCCCTCGGCCAGGACATGCCGGCAGGTTGCCGGCCGCTCAACGAGATTCTCGACGGCGATGAATCCCCCGATCTGGGCGAGCACGTCGACGACCCGGCCACCCCCTGGCTGCTTTCGTACACCTCCGGTACCGGCTACCCGGAGGCCATCCAGATCGACCACGACCGGTTGCTGTTCTACCGCCAACTGCCGCGCTTCTGGGGTTACCGCGGCGACGACGTCGCCTACACGGGGTTGTTGCTGACCCAGGGGAACGCCTTGCTCAGCGCCTTGTTGCCCGCCGTGTCCGGCCTGATCGATCACAGCGTGCTGTCGCGGTCGTTCACCCCGACCCGCCTCTGGGACGCGTGCATCGAACACGGCGCGACCACCTGGTCGAACGTCGGCGGGATGGCCACGGCCGTCTACAGCGAACCGAGTTCCGACCGCGACCGTGCCCACCGGGTCCGGCAGGTCATCTCGACCGGCATGCCTCGGGAGATCTGGCGTGCCTTCGAGGAACGTTTCGGTGTGAAGGTGTTGGAGTGGTACGGGCCGATGGCGGGCGGCTTCGCCTGCAATCCCGTGGGCGTCGGTCCGATCGGCTCGTTCGGCAAGCCCCCGCAGGGCCTGGTCGAGATGGAGGTTGTCGACGAACAGTCGCGTCCGGTACCGCCGGGCCAGATCGGCGAGCTGATCACTCGGCCTGCCGGTGCCGAGGCGCGGCTGTGTTACTACAAGAACCCCGAGGCCTCCGCGGCCCTGGTGCGGGACGGTTGGCTGCACACCGGGGACATGGTGACCCGCGACGAGAACGGCTGGCTCTACCTCGCGCACCCCCGGGAGGACAGCGGGCTGCGCAAGGGCGGCGAGATCATCTCCGAGAGCTTCATCCGCAAAGCGCTTGCCGAGGACCCCGACGTGCTCGACGTGCACATCTACGGAATGCCCGCACGCAACGGGATTCCCGGCGAGACCGACATCGTGGCGGCGGTGGTCCCCCGCGACCCGGCGGATTTCGATGTCAACGCGCTGTTCGCGCGCTGCGCCTCGCGGCTGGAACAGTCGCACGTCCCGGACTTC
>Ga0157362_1000060_pt1 | contig 30303 bp, 20 predicted proteins | sample AttlaeALBM3_FD_111480 | JGI IMG/M metagenome (GOLD analysis project Ga0157362, IMG submission 111480) | Fungus gardens microbial communities from leaf cutter ant in Ribeirão Preto, State of São Paulo, Brazil - Atta laevigata ALBM3 | ecosystem: Host-associated > Fungi > Mycelium > Unclassified ... | reverse complement strand
GCCACCTGCGCTACCAATCCATCTAAATAAGGTCTTCTCCCGTCTTCTTCCCTCTTCCTACGGTCTTGACCTGCAAAGTTACTTCCGAAAGCTCCCAATAGGCCAAGTAGCCGCAATTAAACTAATAGAGTAAGTAGGAAGGAGCTCTAGATGGGATTCACACGCAGCTTTTTATTCACTATTTACCCTACGCGCCTGCCCTTCGGGGACCTGGCATGAATCTCCGACCGTAGCGTAGCCTTCGCTGCCCTTTTATCTTATCCGATGATGTTTAGCAATCGAAAGGACAGGTCAAACGAACTGATTCGTATCCTAGTCTCCGATCGATTTCGTACCGTCACTGTAGAGGGAATTATCTCTTTCCGCTGCTAACTGCAAAGACACTCGAGGGAGTAGGACTGACCACCTCACCTTTTGGGAAAAGTTGGTAATCCGCCCTCTATGATTCCCCAATCCCCTCACGTCAACACAGGAGCACGTCAACACAGGAGTTGAGGGTACACCCATGCATATGTGTAGCTTTTGGCTCCGGTTCCATACTGTCTAATCTCCTAGGTCTTTCAGCTGAAGTCCGAAGAATCGATGGTCCCGCCAATTACTTCTGGAGCCCCTTTGTTCGTATCACTCATCGGCCTCGCTTAGGTTCCTCTCGATTATCCCCGGATTGGAGGATCACCTTTGACCTGCCCGACATGCTGTTGACTTGGAGATGAATTCTCCGGCCGTACCTTCTGCGGTCCTTACGCTTGGGCGGTCATGTTGGGACCAAAGAAAAGTAGAAGCCTCAACCGTGTCGAAGGCATTATAACTAAAGTACGCGACCTCAAAAATCAACATCTACATCCCGTCGCTACCCTTTCAGCCCTTTCAATGTTCATCTTCCCGCGTGAGGGTGATCAGCGTTCTCGTTCACGAAGGCAACCGAGTTGCTCATGGGAAGGAGCATGTGAGGGAGAAGGACCATTATTCGTCTCTTCGAACGGAGCCCAGGTTGAATTCGCCCCCGGGTTTCCTTTTGTATACTATGTATAACCTCCTAATCAACAGACCTTTCCCGAATGAATAACCATTCATTTCATGAAAAACCTGCGCTTGTTAGCAGCTAAATCACTCTCTCCTCTCGTAGTGGGCCTCTTTTCTTTCCCCCGCTGGCATGATAAAAGGGTCCATTCCACTATCTCTTCTTCTTGTGAGAATAAATAGAGGGGTGTGCTTTCCCTTTGAATGAGTAGATCTTCCAGCCCCCGTGCCTCCCTTTACTCAATGCTCCTGAAGTCCGAAAAGGAGACTGAGTGAACAGGGGGCAGGGAAGTGAAGTTACAGAAATGGTAGTCGTGGACTGGTACCGTAGTACTGCCTACTTTTGTCCTTATTGTGATCCCTCACTCTGGGCTAAGAGAGTCTCTTAAGTGCTAGCGTGGCGGGAGAGCAAATAGCAATGAACCAACTCTACATAGTTCCCCCTACCAAGAACTACTAGAGCTCTCTATGCGAGGAAAAGGGTAAAGATAGGCGGATTGACGCATCTGAGCAGGCAGGGAATACTTAGTGCTTGGAATATGAATGCTATGAGGCTTGGGCGAGAGAGCAGGTCTAGGAGGCCCAGATATTGCATCATGTTAAAGCAGAAAAAACCCATAAGAGCTGTAAACAAGTGAGATAGGCACGAAAGGGGGGCATTCTGGGGATGTCTTTCATCAGCCAGCACCTTCAACAGCCAGTAGGACAGATGCCGACACAGATTCGATTCCAGATTCAAGATAGGGTACGCCCGAGGACCAGGCATGGCGGGATAAAGCAACAAGCAGCAAGGGATTGGCTGAATAGAACAGATGCGACCGGGAATGGGATATTGAATGGAAAGACCGAAAGCGACGTACGTACTGGATTGACCAGCGTGTGCCAACTACTCTACTTCCCTATTTCTTCCTTTTTAACCCCCCCTTATTGGTGCACTCTTTCCCCCAATTCACCGATAGAGAAGAAAGAGATAAGCAATGACCGGACTAGACCAATCAAAGCGGACCAAGGTTTTTGTTAGCCAACCGCGCCTATTACAGCGCCTCTATTACAGAAGCGAAAGCGATGTGCCCTATTGACCAGCCGAAGAGCATCCAACTAAAAGAATGAATGGGAAGCAGGCCCGGTCTATATTGCTCTAGATATCTTTACTTCACCTCTCCTCTACCTATTCAACTAATTGAATTCCGGATATAAGCTTACCCTTTAGTGCCTGCTGATCCGTCTTTTCTATTAACTCAAACTACTATACGCCGTGAGGCTTTTTCGGGAAGAAGAAGGCCTCGCAGACTCGACCAGAGCCAACCATCTGAAAGTAGTAGCATCTCAACTCAAGGAATAGCTAAGCAAGAGAGAGCATCTTCAGACCACATCTCAGTAGTGACGAGCCACAGAGCTAGACAAGAGAAGCGCTGTCTCATTAGCATATCAGCCAACGTAGCCGGCGCTTCTTCGAGTTCGTGCCAAAGTCTATCTTTCGTGCTTAGCGCTTGTCATTTGTCAAGACCCTTTTTATCACTAGCCTAGCATCTATTAGCATGATCGTAGCGGCCTCCGTTCCAAGACCCGTCTCTTTTGAAATGCCACAAGAGGTCAATTGCTACAAGAAGAAAGAGCGTACAAGTCAAAAGCTCAATCTATCTTTCCTATCAAAGTCGTAATTCGTAGGCTTTCCCTCATCAATAGGGAGCTAGAAGAAGCGAGCAGAATCCATTGAAAGTCCCGTCTGTCTCCTAGATGGAGTCGCTAAAAAAGAAGCAAAGTGCATTAGTCACAGAGTGAAGCATAAGGACGAATGGAGTGAGCAAGCACGGAGCGAGCCATAGAACGAGCTAAGCCAACTCAAGAGAGAGCAAATCAGTGCACAGCTGTGAGTGAAGTCACATTGGTAGTAGCATCTCAGTAGTAGGAAACAGCCGGCATGACAAGACAAGGCGTGGGTAGTAAAGGCAGTTCAGTAGACAGAGTAGGGTAGCGGATCTCAAGCTAGAGCGAATCAAGTACGGAGGTTTCGGGTTATGAGATCTCTTAAGGTTCAAGCGTCAGTCATAAAATAATCAGCTTATATAGAGTCTATATTATATAGCATGCCATACCCCCCTCCGGTTTGTTTCTAAAGATCGATGTCCCGATCGTTTAATGCAGCCTGCTGCTCCGCGGAGAATTCATCTCGCGGATGGGGGATCGACGCTCGCTGTACGATGCTATTGAGTTCCTCCTTAGGCAGTCGTTGTATGATGCTATCTAGTTCCCCCCTATCCGGAAATACATCTACAGGCGCTTGCTGGCCCCCTACTAATGGTGGGGGGCCGGCCGGTCATCCAACATCGGTGGCGCTAGAGTCAAATCGAAATTCAAATCACTCCTATATGGAATGGGCTGACCAAGCATCAGAGGAATCAACAACTCTTGGTCCTCAAACTAAAGAGACAAAGGAAAAGGAATGGCTTAGCTCTAGCACTTGCACTTGACTCCTTTCGTTCGAAGGTTCACTCCTACCTTCAATCGTACAAGACTAGCAACAGTCCTTACTTTCTGACTTGAATCACTAACTACAGCTACTCCGTTCAGTTCCTTCCTCCCTTCACTCATGCTAAACAGAAGAAGTATAATTATAGGCTTTTTTTGACATCTCGATTTGACAATACTGTGAATAGATAGTTTGAGCTTGAATAATGATGGATTGAGGCTACCCCTTAATGACTTGCCTTAGAGCATAGGATTGAGCACCTTCGGACAAGTCCTAAAGAAGAAGATAACAAGCGAATAACGAGGAAAGCAGCTACTATCCTTTCGTTCGGAGATTCACTTCAAACCTGTATTAACGATCATGAAAACAGTGATTCTATTAACTGAAACGGTTTGCTTTACAGTTCGTATATCTATCTCGTACAGTTCAAGTCCTCCATCTTAATCCATTCTATTTCGTACCTATAAAATTCGTATATCGAGTTCTAATTATACTATAAAGTTTCAGAAGGAAGATGCTTATTCGTACATTATCTAGTTCGTACTCCACCGTTAAACCATTATTTGCAGTAATACAAGCAAACAAAGAAAGTCACTTCTTTTATTATTTTTCAATTACTTAAGCTGACATTATCAGGGTCATCATAGCATTAATGTGCTGTTTTCATTGTCATCACCTTATTTTTCAACTGTATTGAGGATAACATACTCCTTGCTTCCGACTTGATTCATAATTTCCACCAGGTAAAGAAAAACTAGTTTTTGTTGTCAGTGAAGTTACGAGTTCGATCTAGTTTCGATGAGTGAAGTCAAGGCTCTTCAAGACCTTGGTGCTGCCAGGCTTTCTCGTCCTAACTGCCTCCTAGCTAAGCGGAAGACTCAACCGATTATTCACCATCTTTAGATGGTGAAGTCGATGCACTGTCCCTATCCTTTCCAGAAGCCTTACAAAAGCCAGTTGGTGAGAGATCACCGAGTCAGGAACAGCCAAGGGATTCATTCAAGTAAAGTAATCTTCCCTTCCCATAACTATCTGGGTTATATCCACTCGGACCCGGGGATGGGAAAACAAAGGAGGATACCCCTTACTCAAGGTATGGAGACGCGGAGCCAGTGGTCTTATCTTCAATCCGTACTAGACCTTCCTTGTCCCAGTCTCTCACTTCCACTTCTCACGAAACCTCTGGTCTTCACTTTAGAGAGTCAGTGTCCCACCTGCTTTCGTGTGTTGACTGAGTAGCTCGACAGTTATCTAGAGGCACTTGGCCCTAACTATAGGGTTTCACCCCTAGTAAGCCTTTCCAAAAGGAATCCGAAAACAGTCTCTTTTTCGGGAGAACCTCTAACTTCAGAGTCCGACCGGGCACCTCCAACTACAGATCCAACAGTCTCTTCAGTATCCATCCGGGTCGGGTCGGCTTGAGAACCTACCCAAGATCCGATCCGGCACATCGTCCTTTCTTGTGCACGACAAGGAGGAAGGGTCTGTTCTCAAAGACGGATTGCTCGCGGCTAGTCTCGTTGTTCTCAAAGGCTTCTGATTCAACTTGGTGTTACGCATCTACGAATTTGCTAGATTCAGTCCCGTCTTTGTCCTCAACACCCAGTGCAGAGTACTTGCTGTTAAGACCAGCTATTTCTACAACTATTGTGTATGCAGTTTAAGGATCGAAAAAAGCCAGTTCGTGCTTAAGCTGGACAAGACTACCCAGAAGCTCAATAACCGAAATCAAGATATAAGCTAAAAAGACCAGGTGCAGGCGGCGGACAGGGCATAGGTAGCGCACATAAAGAAGATGAAAGCAGGGCGAGCTATATGTAACAATTCCGTGAGCAGAAATTGAACTGAACGTTCCAAGTGCATCCAGCAGGAATCGAACCTACGAATTTGCCTCTTTATTAGGTTGGTATAGGTTGGGCGCTTTAACCATTCAGCCATAGATGCAAAAAGAATCAGCGAGTGAACTAGGTTTTGGTATTCCTTCTCGAGCTTCTATTTCTTCCGTCAAAGAAGATTCGGGAAAAGATAGAATAGGAAGACGTGTTTCCAGAACGAACAAGATAGGGGTTGAGAAGGGGGAGTTAGCAAAGTTAGACAAGATCGGAATGGGCATAGGAACATGTATGGATGTACCAGATCGGCTAATGCTCGCAGGTTGGTGCGATGTATTCCACCAGTTGACTGAAGACTTGATTATTGGTATATCCATCGGTCCAGCACGGATTGAAATAGAAGCCGGTTCGACAGGAAGCTTTTGAAAACACAATGCACCCAGGTAAATAAGGAACGAGATGAATACAGAGGTTAAACGAGCGTCCCACACCCAAAAGGTGCCCCACATAGGTCTTCCCCGAAACCCCCCAGTAACTAAGGTAAACAACGTAAAAAAAGCACCCATTTCTATACCGGTTCCGGAAGAGCGAAGAAAAAGGGGATGTTTTGTTAATAGGAACAAGAAAGTGTTTATAGCCGTAGCGATATAAAGAAGAATACTCATCCGAGCCGCAGGAACATGTACATATGGAATACGAGAATTTCCACCTTGTTGAAGATCTAGTGGTGCTACCCGAAGACTTAAATGAATAGCCATCGCTGTTAAGAACAACCGAGATCCAATGAGAATTTGCGCGTAGCTTCTGGTCTTTGACATCAAAAAAGAAGGTTGTAATAACGAAAGGGACATGTGATAATTTCGTCCTAGCTAGTAGAACAAGAAAGACATAGATCTATATTCAATATGCAATCAAAGGATTTCCCCCAACGAAGAATTCCTCTTGCTTTGTTTTCGCTCCGCTCGTGCGTGGCGCTCCTTGCTCGCGGAGCGGCATACCGGAAAAAAACAGAAAGAAGCTCCTATAGGAAGAGGTTAGCCCTTGTAACTTCCCGTATTATCCTCTTATAAGGAATAGTCGAGCGCGTACCAGTTTCTTCCAGACTGGTCACGTAGTACTGGTACGTGTGTAGAGAAAGGGTCTCCCCTTGAGGAGAAAACATAATCCCTCGGATTTCATTTCGTTTGGAAATTATGTTTAGGGGGGAGAAGCCATCCTCAACTAAAGCGGCTTCCACTCTCTTTTCTATCAAGAGTTGGGCATTGATCATGCGATCTATTGATTCGACGGGTAGGTTTTTACCGATCGAAGGAACGAGCGAGCGCCTATAAAGTTCTTTTCTTCGCTCTAAATCGGATAAGTGAAGACCCACCTCAAAGGGGGCGGGCGCTGGGCCTTCTTTCTTTGAGTCACTCGCTCCGGGGAGATCTTCTTTTCTTTGGTAGGGATGGGACTAAAGAGCTCTAACAGAAGAGCGGCAACAGCTTATCCGAAAAAACCTGTTCTCTTATCGAAAAACGTCTCGCTTTGAACATTCTCCTTTATCGGGATCCTAGCCCAACCAAGGGTTCTAGAGAAAATTCATTCTTCCTGGTCAAAGCTAGCTAAGGGAATAGCACCATCTTCTCTCTTTCATGACTTTCTTGTTGATTGAGACCCTCTCTTGACTGTTGACTTCCCTCCCTTTAGAGCTGTGAAAGAAAAATCTCCAGTCGCATTCGATCTAGAGTAAAGTAGCCCTTCTTCCTTGTTCACAGAAACCATTTTCTAAAGAGCAAGAGCAGCTTTCATCCCCGAGGGTCACTGTTTACTACGCTATTCTTCCCATTTCGAAAGGGGAGTCCCCAGACGCACCACTCTGAGTAGCCCTTCCCGCCAAGCCAAGGAAAGAAGGCAAGGTGTCCTTAGAAAGGCTAAGACTAGTGTCAAGAAAAAAAGCTTAGTCGTTGTCAACTCCGAGGGTGACTTCACTAACGGGATTTCTATTTAATTAAGAGCCTGGTCCGGGCATTGACTCATTGAGAGCAGACGAAGACTAAGAAGACTTTCGGATAGCACGTGAGATCAACTACTTCGAATACGCTACCATCTGTCTTCGATTATGCTCGTTCTACTTTGAGGGAGAGATCTTTAAGGAGACGGGATTCCACTATTATATATGAATATATGATCCCACCACTTGAAACTGATTAAACAACAGCCATTCTTCTTCCAAGAGAAAGAAGAGCAAGACCATCGCTTATTCTTCATCAATCTTCCTTTATGCCTCTGTCGTCTTTTCTGGGTTAAGGCCTGCTGAGACAATAGATAGTCAGGCAGGTGGCCTAGCCCTAGCTAAGAGAGATTCTTTAACCACGAAAACATCAACCATTTAATCGGCTTTTCACTCCTCCACCACTTCTTACCTACTCCAGTCTCTCTAAGATTCCATGAAATATCAGAAAGCAGAATCTTAATCCTAATCAGACTGACCAAGAGCAATCGCAGCTGAGTCAACTCTATCCATTCTTGTTTCAAGCTAAAAACTTGAGGAAGAAGAGCTTATTCAACTCGAGTTCGCCACAGAACCCATCTCTGGAACCGAAGCCAAGGCCCAAGTTCAACCTTCACCACGTGAACACTACAAGCTAGTCTCATCCTTATGCCCTATCCTTTCTATCTATATGTTGATTGATACCCTCAGGTTCCTTCTCTCCTTTTAAGGACGTTAGCAAGAAGCGCTTAACGCCGGTTTCTTTCCCTAAAAAAGAAGTGAATCTGGAAGTGACTCCGCTAAGGCTAAGACTTCTTCCTTTCTAGCCCTTGAAATCCGTCCACTAGAAACGGATGCGTGAACAAGAACAGAATCTAGTGAAAGCAGAACCAGCGCTTAAGAAAGAGTAGGATAAGTTGGCACGTCTTTCACTTGGCTACGAAACTATGCTATGATTCCGTTCTCGAAAAAAAAAAAAGAAAAAAGTAGCCCTGCCTACAACAGCAGAAAGAGAACTGCGGGAAGAGCAGATAAGAGAAGAGCTTATCCCCCCCTCGGGTCAAAGAAGACCAAGAAAATCTCGATTCAACATAAGCTTGGGATGCTAATAAGGAGGACCTTGCCGGGTTCGTTCAATCAACAAGCCTTAACGCCCTTGAGACGGGATCAACTCCTTTTATAAATATGATACCACCAAAGTCAAGCAGCACTGACTTCTTCCTATTACTACGCTCCGTACCCTGGCTAGAGAGCATGAATGACTCTTCCCAGGAACGATCAGATGCAAACGCTGTTAAAAGCGCCTTTCCCATGTGGAAGAAGTTACTTGCGTGCCTTATCCTTCTCCTATTGCTACTCCTAACCTCCACAGAACACTTGCTACCGCTATCTTGGGATAAATGCTATTTCCTAATTCCAATGCCTTACTTCCTTCTCAAAAAGAAGGATTTGATGCTCTTAAACTTCCCTTAATTTATAACTGTTTATAAAAAACTATTCTTCCCTTACTGTTGGAAGATTCTCGTCTTGCGCTTTCTTCTTCTATCAGAGAGGGATCTTAGCCTACCGGTGACCGCCTCTATGAGGACCTTTGGACGGAGTTTTATTGATCCACTATCTTACTTGAATGAAGAAAGAAAGATCTTTATATACACAATTTTATGTACGAAGGCTGTTAATCCCAACCACTCCTAGATGCAAAGATAAAGAATTGCATTTGATTACACGAGATGATTCAAATCGGAAGTAGTGCTTTCTACCGTACGATCCTAAAGTAGGAAAAGAGCTTTATTCCATTAAGATATTCTATCTCGAGTTACCGTCGCATCAAGAGGAAAGAGCCAAGCAAGGGTTAGCTTTGCTCATGCCAAACAACTAAAGCAACTGCTCCACAAACCTCCTTTGTGATAAAGTTTGAAAGTCCCACTTTTCCTATCCTTATCCTTAAGGATTTGACTTGACGGTCAAAATCTTGTACATAATCTCTCTCTCTTAAGAGGAATTTCTATTTATTCCTTAACATCAGAACAGTCACTTTTTTCTATTTTATTTATTCCTAGCAAGCACCCTTCTCAGTTATTCTACCAGAAAAATTCACAAGGATAGTTTTCGAGTCTCCTATGGAGTAAGGGGGGGCCAGTTTCTCTTTCTCAAAGGCTCTTTTCATGCTAACCCCAAGAAGTTATTAGTTTTTAACTATCTCTCCTGGCATCTCAGTGCAGTCCTACAGCTCATGGCCTATCTTACCTTACCACAACAAAACAACAATATTTTAGGTAGGCCTTCCTATTCCAAGCGCTTCCAGCTTAACTAATCATAAATCATAGATTGGTCTCCCTTTATCTTTCTTTTGTTAGAATGGAAAATCTTGAAAAGATTCAATTCAATCTTGCTCCCATTATTCAAAAGGAAGACCGGGAAGGCGAATCCAAACCAGGGCCCTGGAAAGAAAAACCGTCTATAGAGATCAATGTTGTCTCCATTTCACTTTCTTTTTTAAAGGGGAATAAAAGCAAATGCTGCTCTATTCTCCAAGGGCCCCACCCAGATCTGTCGGTAGTCTGGTATGTGTAAGTTATACCAGCCTTCAAACTAGATTGTTGGAGTTCCATTAAGATAAAGTCATCATTCATCTTCCATAGCTGGCATAGCATAGGCGTTCAGCCAAAGCATAAACCCTTTCGTTTAGTTGCTGAAAGTATAGAGAAAAGCTATTCTTCTTCTTGGCTATCTAATGGGAAGGTTCTACCTAAGACCTAAGATAAGAAAGGTGGCTCGAAGGTCTTGCTCCGAAAACATCGACATAGGAGCAGAAGTCCAGTCTACTTGACTTGGCTGGCCCCTCAATCTATTTTATTAACCGGGTGTTCACTCAAACTCAAAAAGCCTTTCTGGCACTGGGCATTGTTCCTAATTCAATTCCCTTTCTGCCGGGTGTGAGATCGTATGAGCTCCTCTCTTATAGTAGAGTAGCCGCCCTCCGTGGGAAATACCAAAACTAGCTCCTACTCCCACTCTATCAATTGCAGCGGTTAGGCCTTTTCCTAATGTCCTTTTAAGGCACCAAGAGCGCGATCACTATTCCTTATTGCCGAAAGACAGATCTCAGTACTCGTCTTAGTGCCCGGTATTCGGAGATAGGGAACTTTCCTTCTCTATAAAAAAAGGGATTTCCCGGTCTTCACTCTTCTCTTTTAGTAGAAATTCTGAAACAGCTGAATATAGTAACGAATCCTGCTAACAGCAGAAAGAGAGCTACGCCTTTTCTTCCTATTTCTATATAACACATAATTCGTGAAAGAAAGGAAAGACAGGGAATCCTACTCAATCTCGCTGAGAAGGACACAGACTACCAGCCTATGCCGACAAGAGCTCCTTTTCTTTATCAGAAAATCTCTCTTTCTTCTTCAATGGAATTGCCCGCTACGCCCCTTCTGCGACTTTCTTTCCTTGCTAGGTGCAAAAGGCTTTTTGTCGGTCGCCGAGAGCTGGAGTTCATCCAATGCAGCCCTTCTCTTCTATACGATAGCACCAACGTCCGATTCTGTGCTTAAGGTTGCTCGTCCACCTGAAGTGGGAGTACCTATGTCAAAAGTAAAAGGAGAGGAATCAATTCTAAGCTAGGGGATCCCCTTCTATAATCGATCCCCTTTCTTCTCTCTTTCCCGAAAAGCTCCATGCTGGTCAGCTGGACAAATTCGGGCGGTCGAGAACTGGTTCAAAAGTAGAAGGTGGTTCAAAACGAGCTAACGCGAGTTTTCGAATTACGCTTTTTCCCGTTTTTGAACATCACTGAGATAGGCTTTTCCCCGAAACATTGACCAGGGAGGGAGAAGTTGATTCATTCAATGGAGCTTTATTTGTTTGATCTAGTAAGGGGGTGTTAGAAATAAATAAGCCACCGCCCGACGAAACAGCGGTTTACAACATAGCGACCCGGGACATCGAGCGAAGAGCTCCAATGCGCGTATTCGGAGCTAGGCGGATGCCGTAGTCGCAGAAGCCGGATCAACATCATGACAACGGCATTCTGGAAACTGTTGGGCCAGACACAATTGGTCTAATGTCTGGGTGCGTATGGCGGTACACTGAGAGCACCTTTCAAGTCGTCAAAGACACCTTTTTAGACAGACTTTGTAGCTATCATCATGTCAGCAGCCCGTGCGAATGCGGGGAACCTTTAAACAACGTGTCCAGGAAAATATTTGAGGAAAGTGCTTTCGACCCGCTGGAAATAAATAAAACTAGTGAGAATGCTAAAATAAAAGCACTGGCCGTTTTCGTTGCTTCTATAATAATAAGTCTCGCGCTCGCGGAATCCGTTTCGCAGCACGGAGTCTACCTCAATCTTGGTTAGTTCAGTTTGAGTTCTTTCTATAGGAAATCAGCCTATCTACCCTCAACCTTTCTTTATGAAAGATGCTTCTGTTAGGTTCTTTATCTCTATGAGTTCCTATAGATTCAAACTCAAACTGAACTAATGAAAAATCAACTCCGGAAGCACTACAAGTTAGAGAAAAGGCAAGAATGACTATACCAATTTATTTAAGAGGGCCGCACCCTGAGCGGATTTGTATGAAGGAAGCCCGGACGGCAAGGAATCCCGTACTGCGGAGGGCTCTGCAATTTGACGAGAAATTACAGGATCACGGGCATGACCATCAGTAGCAGTGTTTAGAGATCCATCAACCAACTGACTACCCGAAAGAGTATCTATGGCTCGGGTAATAACACCTATTGCTTTATTAAGCAAATCCGAAAGCGAAACTTCATTAGGGTAGATAAGCGAACCCAAAAAAACATAACAGCCAACACATAGGCAGGATAAGAGTATTGCCAGAATCTCGGACAATGGGAGCAAACCTTTTTTTTTAATATTTTCAGACAACCGCAAGCCCGAAAAACGATATTTAATATTCCATCTAGGATATCGTTCGGAGAGAAGATGACCCAAACCCCATGAGGGAAAACTTCTGTCAGGTGAGCACAAGAAGCGGGGTCGAGAGGGCCGTAGATGAGCAACGATGTCTGAAACGCCAAGTAGAGCTTTGACGATCTTGATGGATTTTACGCCCTTGCCCCGAGTAAGCGGGTTCTTCATAAGATGCTCCTCCAATTCCGCCTGCTGTTCGAACAAAGTCCTTGGGACCCGAGGCTGAGGAAATTGAATTCCCTGAGGCGGGTAACATTTTTGGGTCTTTCCATTTACCAAAGTATCTACCAAAATAGAAGAAATAACAAGACGATCGGGCCTTTGGTCACTAGAATGAGGTTTAGCTTTCATTGACCTTAAGAAGCTCTCTATTACAATCATGTGTTTCGCATATTAGGATTAATTTGTAAAGCTGCACCGCCAACGCTTTCGTATCCTTACTTAGATCAAAGCAGCTTGGGCGGTACAACTTCAACAATGGGAGATCAGATAGGAGGAAGTAGTTGCCTTCTGATCGAAAAAGGGGGTGACAAGGTTTTTCCTTGCAGCAAAGTGGGAAGATTTATTTTTCATTCGGCGCGATGAAAAGTAAGTACACTTCTTTAAGTTTAAGCGCCGCAGCTCATGGTTGAACTATTCCCTTACTCTTATAAAAAAGGGCCCTGGGGAGTTTCCCGCCCAACTCCACAAACTCCCATTACCTCAGTTCCAGCCCTTGAAACCTACATATCGACCGGGAGCCCCTCCAGTCTTCTTTCTCTGCAAAAACGAGTCACGCGTGACCCCTTAATTACCAAAAACAAAGAAAATAGATGTTTAATAACGATTCTCATCTTCAATCACCTGAATCTAACCCTCCTTTGTTAGGAAAAGCATACCCCCGGGGCAGTCAATTGTGGGACCACCAGGTTCTACGCCTATTACGGTACACGTTAGACCCAACTCCGCCACTAAATCCAACAATTTTGGAACAAAAGATTCCTTAACTCATGAGCAAAGCCGCCTTCGGCCCTTCGAAACGAAATTCTTTTAATTATAGGAATATAGACTTCCGAATCATACCTAGCGTAAGGGAAGTGTGGAAAGCTGGTCTCAAAAGCCCCATCCAACTCGCCCAAATAAAAATGGAATAAGACGGGCGTTATGAAATGGACCGGTGGACGCCCTCTTTTTTCCGACCAATCCTTTCCTGGCGTGCCTATGATAGGAAGCTCAAGAAAGGACGAGATCAAGCGCAAAAGAAATGGATCTTTCACTACGGGTTCAAGTTTAGATAAGAGACGAGAACGAGAAACCAGCTGACTGCCCCCTTCCACTCGGCCTTTCTTCGCTGTGTAAATAAGGTCTTAGTATGTATGGGCATTCTGGGCAGGTCGCAATCAGTCGCTGGTCGAAGGTTTGGACCAATTGCAATTCATCACCATCTTGCCCGTTTCCAATTGATGACTGGCTATTATATAAGTGTTGACCTAAGCCCCTGTGCTGGGGCTCGGCTCCCGAACCGTACGTGAGCTGCCTCGTACGGCTCTTCCTAAGAACTTGAAGCCCCCTCTCTCTAAATAGAAATTCGAAAAAAAAAATGCATTTCATTTACAAGACAAAAAAGACTTTTTCAAAAAGCCTTCGCCCTCCTATTCAACGGGGCTATTATAGAAGCAGCTTCGTTCCTTGACTTCTTTGCTCAGTCAAGCTTCCTTGTTCCTTAGTGTAGTCTCGGTCCATAGTTTCAGACTCCGTTCCTTATAGCCTAGTCTATATCCACAGCTGACGTGACTCCGTACCGACGCCTTTCCCTTAGTAGACGGCTAAGTGACTTCGTAACCTTAACCTACTTTCTTACTTTTATATCATAGGCCTTCGTCGGGCTTTCGTCCGTCCCTTCGCCTATAGGCGAAGGCTTGGCTTCGCTATCGCTCATGACTTGGTATAGAGTCCGTGTAGTCGTCGGCCTTCCCACCAGAAAGGCCTATTATATAGTAGTCGGCCTTTCGAATGCCTCCTTCCTTACTTTTCTGAGAAGCCCTTTACGACTATAAAGGACAGGGGCTCTTCACCTTTGGAAACTTAGCTACTTAAGTACGACTCAAGACTAAAGTCAAGGCGAAGGGGGCTCCCAGGCCGGGACATCTGGCAGAATGCTTGGCCTCCTGCGCTGGAAGCGACACCCGAAGGGTGAGCTTCTGGCGGTTAGCTTCTAGCACTAGAGAATAGGCATTAGGCATTCTGAGCTGGAAGGAGGCAAGCAAATGAAGGGAGGCATTCATTACGGGCCGACTACAAGAAGCAAAGCTTCTTAGACTCGACAAGTCGCTTATAGAAGGCTGACCACTACATAAGCCGCTGACGGAGAAAGCTGTAATAGCTTTCCCTTCATCCCTTGCTAAGCCAAGGTCCCAGGTCTCCGAGTCAGCCCGCGCTTTTTCGAAGAATCCTGCACCCATGGGCATACGGCCTGGCAGGCCTTCCCTTTCCGCCGGAGCTTCATGGGCGTTGCCCCGTTCCCCAATCAGATGTTTGGATGTGAGCTATACTCCGCGAGGAGCCAAACGGGCGTATGGCTTTGCCTTGCCATTTGACCTCTCTTCCCGTGTGACTAGGAATGCTCAGTGGCAACCTCTCAATTGTCACCGCCTGGCCTCTCTTGCTACCACGGTAGCACCTAGTGTGGTCAGCACCAATCGTGTTCGGGCAACGAAGCTTACACTCATTCACATTGGTTCATCCTGCCATGCCCCGGGCCTTTTGCTCTTATAACGTACAAGGTGGCCGCCCATTCGTCAAGGCCCAGGAATCCGCTGGACATCTCAGCGGCGGGATTGGATACCCGCATCCGATCGAAGTTCCATTTGAGTGCCCCCCTAACATAAAGGAGAGCTCTTTCTAGGTGGGTCGCTTCGCGCAAGTTTTTTTGCTTAGGACCAACGGGTCACACGACAGGTGCACGATCGACTTTGCACGCTCCATCCTTCGTCCCGTCGCCTATCGGCTTGGCAGGCAAGCTACCTTGATCCGTCTTCGGCTTCGATTCGTTATGCTCAGCAGCTCCAACAAGCCCTAAAGTATCTTGCCGCCTAAAACTCTGCCAAGAAAGCGCTGCTTTACGTTTGATCCTATGTGCCCAGAGAATGCTATGCGTTCTCCACTTTCGGACCTCGCAAAGAGAGAACGTGTTTTTTCCTCTGAGTTTATCCTCTCTCATTCGCGGAGCGAAGAAAGCGGGCTTTGCCCCAGCTACCGCTATCCTTGGGAAACAAAAAGAGCTACCGAAGGAAAGGGATGCAGTCTCTCCCTTGGCCTTTGGAGAGGAGAAGGCAGAAAAGAAAACGTCCTTCGCGCAAGTTTTTTTGCTTCCTGCGCCCTTACTAGTAAAGGGGCTCTTCGACCAAGGAGACATTCTGGTAGGAAGGCCGACCACTACATAAGCCGCCATCAGTCCAGGAGAGAAGCAAGCTACCTTTATTTTATCATCCTTTCCGGGCAGGGAAGAGAACGAAAATAGGCCGCGGATGGTGGTCGTGGTAGGTTCGAGGATCTTAGGCGGCGGAGCGAACTCCTCTATCGTGTTCAATTTCCTCAGGCTGACCCCCTCAATCCATCGTACTGGAGCGATCCGAGAAGAACGATTAGGGTCATATTCTATCCTTTCTACAATGCCCATAGACGAAGTGCTTCGTTTCAGATCAATTCTTCGCTGCAATCGCTTCGATCCACCCCCTCGGTGAAAAACCGTAATACGCCCTGAAGAATTCCTACCAGCAGACTTCCCTGTACTCAAAGTGAATTGTCTAAGTGCTCTCCTTTGTCTCATTCTCGATCTCGAAATCATTCGATTCCGTCCGAATTAGCTCCTACTCCTAATCCTTCTTTTCCTTCACCGTCGTTGGTCCTTCGTTCGTAGTGGTCATTGTTAAAAAACCCCTCTTTGACATCACATGCATCATCCGGGCGGGCAACCTCCGGTGCGGTAGGGCTCTTTCATACGACTTGCATGTGTTAAGCATATAGCTAGCGTTCCTTCTGAGCCAAAATGATTCTTTTGACTATGATTGGGCCCTGCAGTGGTAGAACCTGATGAACCTGGTGTACTACCTCTCTTCTCTCTCCTGACCCCTCACTTTCTTTTCTTTCTATATTATATATCGACCAATCCAATCTCGACTTATTCAGCTAAGCCGAACATTAGATGCAAATAGAACAATGAACACTGACAAGATCTCTTCATTGTTCCAATCGCCACAAGATCACTACTTCCAAGAAAGTAGTTGAATGGATATCCCCCGACTAAGGGATCTAAGCCTAAATTCAAGCAAAATTCAAAACATGTTCACTTATGTGAAGTTTGGTTAGTTGCTAGAAGAATGGCACTCTAAATTGTCTTCGGTCCAAGCTGGTAGATGGTGAAGTGACCCAACAAGGCCAGGAACTGAACTCGATGAGGGAAAGCTAATTTCTTGATCCGGGGTTTCAATTAAATAAAAAGGCTAAAGGAAAAGCCGCTTACTTAGACGATAGACCTCAAAACAAAAGAAGAGCCCCGCACTCACACCTTAGTCTCACTCTCAAACAAAAGGAAATGACGATTCAACGAAAGGGACCTTAGACGATTGGACTAGATCGAAAGCCTGGAATGATTCTGGACTGCTTACCGGCTTCCAAGGCATTGCACTTTCACCATACGACAATGGTTCTAGACCCGTAACCCCATACCCTCGACTCATCGGGTCTTAGTCTTTCATTTCAATCAAGGAAAAAATGAAACAAATTTTTTGAGCTGGGAAAGCTCTTAGAAGAAATACGCAAATCGAACTTACCACTAGAAAGGCTAAGCGAATACGCATAGACCCCAAAGAAGATAACCTCGCTCACACCTGAGTCGGATTCCCTTCGGGACGAATACAAGGACCCGAAAAAGCATTCAATCTCGCTTACAAGAACAATTTCATTGCCTTGATGCGGGAAAGGATTAGGGGCCAAAAAGATTGTGATCAATGTAATGCTTGCTTGAAGCTCTGTGTCTATGCCCACCCTGTTCGTTTGGAAGTGGCTCCTTCATCCAAATGTTTCTGAAGTGTTTCGCACGGCTTGGCATTCTGGATCTCTGGAATCTTGTCTTGGCGATTCAGGAGAATCCTCATGGTATTGGAAGGATCGTGAATTCCATTTTCGGAATAAACGCAGGCTGCTTGCTAGGCTGGAAGGGATCCAACGTAAATGATTGTTTAGTTTAGTTTCTCTAGCTTTCTTCTTGAGCTAGAAGATAAGTTGTTGCAGATGGAGGAGATTTTTTGCTTTCAAAACGGGTCATGTGGCTTAGACATAGTGGATTGGAAGACAACATTCTTTCACACTGCAACTTTAGTAAGACGTAACAGAAAGAAAAGGGACGCCTTGAAGATTCGTGGTGGCCTTTGGGTGCATGACCAAGATCGCATCAAGGAACATGTTTTACAGTTCTACAAATAGCTATTAACGGAAGATGGTGTAAGAACATCCTATCGAGCTTATGTGCACCCAGCTTTTAGCGATGCAGTAGCTATCTCTTTGAGGTCTCCTATTTTGGAAGATGAAGTGAGACTTGCAGTTCGAAGCATGAAGCCCTAAAAAGCTCCAGGGTGGGACGGCTTGGTTTGCGTTTGCCCCAGCTTGGCGAATCAAGAAGCACCGGTTGGCGGGAGTTCCAAGATGAAAACAAACTCAAGGCAGAAGATGGATTCTGCCCAAGCCCGCACCATCCCTAGCATCACCTTTGCTTGATCACCAAGTTGCTCCACCTATAAATGCCTTGGGCTCTCACAACACACCAGACCCAGGAAGAAAGCCAACAACACCTTTTAACACCAGACACACCAGGAAGGAGCTCTTGAACCCTTCTTTCCGAAAATATTGGATCTGTCATTCCTCTGCTCGGGAGGCATCCCAGAAGTAGCTAGTAAGGGCTTGCTTCTATCCATGCTCATGCTTATCAACTCGATTGGCTTCTGACAGTAGTAGCATTCGATAGGATTCCTACCTCGAGACGTAGGGCTATTAGTTCAGGAAAGAAGATCTTGGCCAGCAGTAGTAGGATTTTGACCTTGTCCCCTTCCGGGTGGGAACTCCTTCGCTACTGGTCGACCGATTCTTTTCCTTCTACCCACCTCCCGAGTTTACTTCATCTCGTCGGCAGCCATCTCAATAGTCGCATTCCCCGTTTAAGAGGATTCCTCCCCTACTGATCTGACTCCAAGAGCGACAACTGCGCTTAGGCCTACAACGTTTAGCCGTGAACCAGAGCTAATGATTGGAGATCTTCTACCTAGATAGTACACTGCTTACCCAGACCAAGAGCTAGCCACAAGAGCTTTACCAGACTCCTTCCGTCTACTGAGACCTAGATTATAGAGACTATACTTACAGAACCTATCGCCATGAGCCCCTAAGAACGAATTGAATCAGTAACTTCCCCTGGAGAGCTAACTTGCAAGAAGCAAGAAGATTCCCAGCTAATCAGTGAGTAGTGGTCAAAGAGAGCGCGGAGTGGGCAATAGGAAAAGTTTCACCTTATTCAAGAATCATTCTCCTAGTCAATTCGTTAGCTAATTCATCCTAGCCTTGAGCTTGCTTCTATTATGATAGAGATAGTGACTTTGAAAGAGCGACTTCTTGAATCAATTACTGCGAATTCAATCATTCAATTGCAGCGGTCATCCGTACCTGTAGGGGAGTAACCATTTTCTGAATCTAAAGATAGAGACGAAGGCAATGGGCGGTTCAGCGTGGGGTCAGAGTTGGTTGGCTCTGGCTCAAGCGTTGACGAAGAAATGCATTCGATTCCACGGCTTCTTTTAGAAATCGAAAAAAACCCTGGTCTAATTCATTCCGATAAAAGGAAGGCCGTCGTGAGAGCTTACTCTGCTCTTTGGTCCCCAAAAGCTACTGAAAGTCCTAATCGAAGAGCCATAGATTCTAGTCCGCATTGAGGAGCCAACCCCAAGCAAGCAAGGTGAAGCAGAAGCAGCAGCTCTTTTCCAATTACATCGAACCTTGGGGACAAGAACAAGCTCAAGAAAAGCATCCTTTCGAGGTAGGCTGAAGATCTTCTTTATTTTATTTGTAATAAAATACCTATTGTGGTAAGTTAACTCTATCTCACTAATGATTCTAAGCGCATTTATTTGCCCTCGGCTCGGACTCATAAGCTTGAACAAGCTCCAAAGAGAAGAGAAGGAAGAGTCACCGAAACCTGAAATGCCAACTTACGAGTCAGTATGAAATACTGCAATCTCATCGAGCCGCTAACCAAGACTTTTTTCCTATTTTTTTATTCTATTTTTTACACAAGAGATCCAGGCTTGAAGTATCTAGGGTAAGGCGAACTATTGGAGTAGGTCCCTGGATTGGGTTGATTGGATTGAGGAAGTCTCTATAGACTCCCTGGGGACTCATAGCTCGATGTGTACCGCCGGAGAGTGAGTAACAGGTGGAAGGACTGTCGATAGCAGGTAGGATATGGATGGTAGTTGGGATCCCAGGCCAGGAGAAAGAGGTAGTCTTTTACGACCCTTCTTTTGGGAGTTGGTTCTGGAATTCCATTGATAGTAGCCACTCCTCAATCTTCGAAATCTAGTCTAGTCCAGCGATAGAGGACTTGATACTTATCTTCGACAAGCCTCGATCAGGACGAGATCAATAGCAGATGGGGACGATCGATCGATTGTCCGTTTTTGGCTCTGAACTCGATGGTACCCGTCCTTTCCTCACTCTCCGGAGAGAGATGGGTGGATCGTGCTTGTGCTATCAAGCCGACAAATGACTGCTATTTTAAAAAACTTCTTTCGAGCGGCATTCACGGAAATTCAAAATATTGAATGGTTGTAAACAGATTCGCTAGTTGGGTCCATTTTCACTCTTTCACTAGTGATTGTAAGCTAGGTGCCCTTAAATGACAAGAGGGGAAGAAGCTCTAACGGAAGCATCCAATCAACCGGGAATCCCACCTTTCAGATTCTACATCTGCTCCTGCTGGAGTGGATAATGCCTCTACTACCTGTGCCAGCAAACAAACACAAATACTATAAATAAGAAAAGGCTAGGTGTCCATGCCACCAAGCAACTCCTGAAAGAAAAACAAGAGCTTCTCCGGCAAACCAGTAGAAGTACCCATCGAGTCGAGCAATGATCCAATTGGAGAAGCAAGCTGCTCTTTGTCACCCCATTTCCCTTGGGACCAAGAACAAGCTCCAAAGAAGAAGACGGACTTATCGCAATCTCAGGTACAATGGCTAGTTGGATTGGAAAGCCTTTCAATCAAGCCAATCTCTTGATTCACATTCATGTGAAACCGTTGCAACCGATCCTGCATACCAATCATCCGCCGCTTACAGTAATGGTACTAAGCCAAGGTTTCTATGGATTCAGTCCTGTGGAAAAATACATATATTAGGTCAATTAAGTTAGTAGTGTCACCGGTCAATCCCTAGGACACTAGCGAGTCCGCCCTTAAAAGCCCTAAAAATTGGGTCCATGAAGCCTTAGATACTCCAAGCCTCAATCTGTATTGTCCTTGAACCTAGACCATGGAAGTATGGTTATAGTCCCATTCCATTAGTGGGATCCATAGCCTACGGGTCTTTCCCAACCCAGTAAAAGAAGAAGGTTGTCGAGGACTACCCTAAGCCTACAAGTGGGCAGGACTTTCAGTTACAATGTCTAGGTTGGGAAAGCCTTTCTAAAGCCAATCGATTATCGGATTTCACCAACCCAACTACCACTACCAGGGGATTCCTAGATCCGCTATCAGATCGCATTAAGATTCCAGTCTTCAATCAAACGGAATGAAAGCAGGAAATTGATTAGCTATAGTAGCTGCAAACAAATCTCGTGACGGTGATCAAACAGCATTAGCTACGTCTCGTCTCTTGACGAGTCCTGACCCCCTATAAACAGATCGAAAGGTTACGATTCACTCCGGTGCTGCTTGCTGGTGGAGGTTGGGAGTATCTCAACGATAAATAATAAGTTTAAGAAGTAAAGACTCCCTAGATCCGCCTCTTACTTACCCACCTTCCCTGACTAGCTAGTTTGGTTGGTATCTATGGATACCCCCTTTTCGGCTCATACATAAAGGCCATCCTTGAGTTCGCTGCTAAACGAAGACGGGAAGGGATAGCTGAGGGGGGCAAAAAGATCGATTCGGTTTTTTCGCTCATCTCGGAAAGCTGGTAAGGCTGACAGAGACCGTTTCCTAGTCAGAAAATTGGGAACTACGATCACGAGGTTGAGAGAATTCAAGGGATTCGGCTCTCAGGTCCGTGGTCTAGCGATCCAGAGGGGAAGTGGTATCCGAAGCCAGGTAGACCCATTCCGCGTGGTGTGTTCATTCCAAAAGAACTATGGAGTTCAGGGTTCCACCTGACATCAACTCGTATAGGGATAGGGATGAATTGAATAGAGAATCGGGTCAAGGAACTAACTTTTTTCGCTTATCCTTCATAGAATGGCTCTATTTAGATAGCTTACGCTTACGAAATGAAGCCCGAGATACCCTACCTAGGATAGGAGGAATAGAGGCAAAAAGCTAATTGGAGGTGAGATATACTTCATTCCACCAAAAGGAGAATGGAAGTATAGGGAACACCAATCAAAAGAGAAAGGACGGTTGGGTGAACACTATCCGAATACTAACCGAGACCGAGGGAGGGATGAAGGAGGAATTGCATTAATTAAGGAAGCAAAAAAGCATCCATCTCTTGTTGGATGGGATTCGCGAACTACCAGCTAAAGAAGTGGAAGATAGTCCCTAGCTTCAAATAAAGGGCCTTTTTCGCACGTTTAGGGACCCCTCCTACCCTTCGGAGTGAGGAATTGTGTTAAGAAAATAAAGGATTAAGCCTGAGTCTTTTTTTCTAGGTATTTCCATCTTTTCTTTCCTTTCATCTCTCCTCTCGGGTATGTAAGAGAGTGTTTCAAGTTCTTTTTCAAGTATGAAGTAAGCCTTTCGTTCCTAAATTTCCTTAAAACAAGCAATAGAGAATAAAGTAATCTAGCTAGGACAAGTTAGTTTGAAAGAAGTGAAGTGCTTAATCTATTAAGTAATCTTTATGCGAGAAGAAGTTCTATCCCAGTGAGGTCTTTCCCTAGGAAGTCAAAGTTTCCTGGGTAGGTCTAACTATGGCCATAAAGTACTTAATTATGCCCGAGGGCTATCTTTCTGTTCTAGAGATTGTGAGTGGAGGCCCTATCCTCTTGTGTGCTAAATTTCTTCTGAGTCTGAGTTCCAGTATCGCATAGAGGTATGAGTCTTTCTCCAGGCCCCTTTAGAAGGAGTATAGAAAGGAAGCTCATTTGGAAGCCTTTACATAAGTGCTCTAGTCAAAGTCTGAAATAGGGGCGAGTGATCAAAGCTAATGTAAGATGTATAAAGACTCTATCGATTATTCACTTCCTAAAAAACGTAAGATTGGAAATATCTACTAGAGCAGGGCTATCATAGAAGATGGATTTTTTCCCTTATTTAGGGCTGTATTTTCTTGGAGCAGTCTTCGTACCAACCTTTGTGGGAGTGCCATATAAGCATGAGTTCCCCTCAGATACAAGCCATAGAAGCTAATGTTGAATCCCTATTTATAGTTGGATCTTATCAAGCTTTTCTGTAGCAAGAAAGTAGGCTAGACTCTAAACGCCCACGGGGGTCTAAGGCAAGCTAGCTAGCAAGTGAGAGAGAAAGTGAGTGAAGCTGCTTTGGTCTACCCTTTACCCAAGTACCCAAGGAGGTATGGTAAGGAAGTGCTGCACAATTATAGCTATGCTATGGTCAGAGCTTATTTTACCTAGTACCAGTCATCTTAAAGGCCAGCAAATAAGACAGCAAGCGAGTTGTAATCAGTAGGATTAAAATGTTCAGTTCCATTATTCTCGCAAGCAATCTATTAGGCTAGTCTCTTTTCCTTTCAAAAAGGAATCATCAAGCCGGTACTAATCTAACTCTTAGGGGAGCCTTTGAGTGTGAGCAATCCGATTTAGGCAAGTAATCCTGTGAAATTAAAGGTAAAAAGAAGTCGTTTTCAAATGGGCTAGGGATCAGATAAGATTCTACTATTATTCAAAAAGAGTAGGAAGTCCCCAGTAGAGATCTTAGTCAAGAAAGTAAAAAGCAGGAGTCTTCAGAGGGGCTAGCTCAAGGGCTAGAGTACAAGGTAAGGTTATGTTAATGACTAGGCTAACTGCTAATATTCTTAGAGTTAGGCTAAGGCTAATAGATATATGTCTGGACCTTTACTCCTACGGGCAAGGAAGTTATCAAAGAGCAGTCTTTCAAGTAGGGATAGTTGGGGATGCTCATATAGCAGTTTTGATATAAGGAGGTTAAGAGAACAGCTTTCATCTTTGTTAAAGGGGAAAGGGCTAGGTCAGTTCTACCAATACCAGTAGTAGTAGTCTCCGTAAATATACAGTGACAATAGTGAAAGTAGCAGTCTTTCTATCTGTGTTTAGGGCAAAAGTGAGATTCTCAGTTCCTGCAAGAAAGATCAAATTCATCAGGTTTGAAAGCGAGCATTTTCTTTTAGACCAATGCAATTCAACAGGCCAGTTCGCTTAATCAAAAGTAGGTGCAATGAAAGACGCGTACTACGAGACTGTAAGGAGAGGAGGACGATTGGGAGTGCACTGTAATCTAGTATAAGGCCAGTTAGAGATTGAAAGAGAGTTTGATCACTTAAGTAATAAGTAAGTGTGAAAAGTAAGTAAATAGACTCATTCGATAATATCCCTAAAGAGCTCGCCTAGTCAATAGAAAGAGTGGCATTCCCAGTAGCAGTATACGTCTCAATAGTTGGATTCCTTCTCGATACCAATCCTAATTCCTTTATGGCAGTCTCTGTCCCTTAAGCAATCAGATAAGATATTGAATTTGTCTTGCCAGTCCCTTCCTCCTCCTGTTTAGAAGACATCCAATCCAGACTTATGCCGATAATACGCTGCTAGAAAAAGTTGTTTGAGAATAGGTTGTTCAAGCATCTCCTTCTCTATAAGAAGATAAATTAGTTAACTACCTTTCCTTCAAATAGTATTCCCCGCTTGTCTCTGAGTCAAATACCCTTGCTTCTATTCTCTTTTTCATTGCCTTACGCCTTCAAAGGAAGAGTTGGAACTCATGAATCTCTTTGGAAAGCGGTTTTTCTCCTGGCTGGCCTATGAGGAAATCGAATCCCAAGGAGAGTTTCCTACTTTCAGGTTTGTTTCTTAAAGACCTGCTTTTAGTGCGCCTTGTTATGGAGCTTTCATCTTTATTAGTCGAGATGGTTTAATTCAAGTTGTCGAAAAGGAAGAGTTTTCATTGTTTAGGTAGTCCTTAAGTTTGTTCCCCAATCGGTAGTTTCGAACATTTCAGTCTTTCACTCCATGGTTAGAATATGTAGGTAGGTTCAGCCCGTGGTACTAGAGTTGATTAGCAAGCCACACCCTAATAGCTCCGCGGTAGAGCGGTCGGTGCGTACTTAACCGACTAGTGGTAGGTTCAAATCCTGATCTATCAATAGGTGGTAGTATGTCCCGCCGTCGCCAGGAGAGGCTAGGCGAGACTTAAAGGCTGTAGCGAGCAACCATCAGGTAGGAGGTTTTTCCAGAAAGAAAACCCGAAGGTTAGCCTCGCATGAACTAGGGAACATAGAACTCAACTTCACACTGGTTAGCAAAACCCTAGAGCTTCCCTGCTTAGGTGGAACCTTCCACTTTACCAAGTCAAAAGTTTAAGCTGGGACACCACGTCGATTCACTTTGCGTTCCGCCATCACATATTCCACTTCCTTCGACAAGGAAGTCGTCATCCTTGCCGGTGGCCTCTTGGGAACGCCTCTTGTAGGGTCTTCCATGTCTGGATGGTATGGCTTTAGACACCCCACATGGAAGACAGGGTGGATCTTTAGCTTGGGAAGAAGCTGAAGTTTTTAGTAAACTTGTCCTACTTTCTGTATGATAGGGAATGTCCCCTCATACTTGCGGCTGACCTCCTTACTAAAAAAGAAGGAAAGATTTTTTGCAATAGTTTCTTTTTTTTTTATCTTCCTTCCGCTTGGAAATTCAGTTTCATTATTGAGTTTCCCCTTCTACAGATGCTGGGGGTCCAGCCCTCATAGAAGTTGCCTATGAGATCGCATTCCATCGGTTTTTAAGATTGGGGGGCTCCTCTAGTGCTAAATAAAAAGATCTTGGAGCAAGGGCTAGCTTTTAAACAGGCGAAGAAAGGCCTCACCAAAGACTTCATGCCCAAAGGAGGAAGCAAATGAGCAATCGAGCCAAGAGGCAACGAATAGTGATGCAAGTCTTCATCAAAGCTCACACGCTAAGGGCTAAAGCTCCTGACCCTTTCCTGCGAAAACCAAAGCATCAAAGGAATAATAGGGACGTTCCCCTATCAGACGATTCTAAAAAGATGACTTTTCAGCCAGTTGTATAAAAAAAAAAGGGCCCGTTCACACTCGGGAGAAAGTGTACCCATAGTCCTTAGTGACGGGAGTACTGGACCCATATTATTCCCCACTGGTGATCCACCTGTCACTATGCTATTCGGGTAAGGATTGCCTGGTAGTGTGGCTGACTTAATAGCTTGCATACTGGGGCCACATTCATTGCCTTGCAAGGTAATCAATTTCCAGCAGATGTACCGGAGTAGTGTTTCTGGGAGTGTATTAAGGCTTTCCGTGGAACTGCATAAAGAACGGGTCTCGTGGTGATCTGTGTGTTCTGTGCTCCGACCCAAGTAGGGATGGATAATCGGACACTGAGCAAAGTTGGCATCCTGACCTGGAGTACAGGTGTGGGATGTACCCACCCTAGGCTTCGTTATGGCAGGTTCGATCACATATGGCCAATACTCATCAGTCATATTTTTTTCTCACTCTGACTTTCTTTGTTACTTTGTCAGTGTTTAGCTGTTAATAGACTCTTCTGTCTTGGAAGCTACTCAGGGAAGTAGTAATCCCCTACTAACATACACTCACTTTCCTTACGAGTCTATGTTCTTCGTTGTGCTTTCTTTATAGCTTGCGCGCTATTGGATGGTTGGTTGAATTTTCCTTCTTCCATCTATCTGCTGCCATTTACCTTGTCTTCCACTTATGTACACTAAAAAGTTTAAAGGAAGTGACATCCTTGCAAGGATGAGGGAGAGAGCAGGATCCCCAACCTGGGCATTGACCCCAATGTGAGAGGGGAGTCACCACAGAGGGTACATCTCGCGGGGAGACTCCTCCTTTGAAGAGAGAAAGAGGTCATGTCATCATGCCAACTTGGACTTACAGAGAATAGGTCTCTAAACAAACTTGACCGATAATGCCTAATGAAGGGCAGACAATAGTAGGAAATAGAGCCTGTTGGCCCCTTTCATTAAGAACACCACGTACACTTACGGCCGAAGTGCGAAAGCATGGTCTGTCTTGTACCCCGAGAAGACCACAAGAAAAGGAACAGCATAGGCATTGACTAGATAAGTCCATGCTGAAGGTATTCAGCAATTGAGGATGTAAGGTTCAAAAGTAATCTTCAAGAGTCAAAGCTGAAAGAAACTAAGATCAATTGACAAATTACAGAATAACCTTAGAGAGGAGAATTCTAGTAAATGATAGATAGAACCATTGCTATCATCATACTAGAATGGAAAGAGAAAATAAAAGACATTCCTGAAATTGAAGGAAGAAGGGAAAAGAGTGAAAGGACCTATATAGTTCAACTTTAGCAGCGGGCTTTGAGTCAAGAGTTCAAGATTTCAAAATTGGAATATGCCTTAAATAACGCCCTTTTCATTCCTCTTCTTTTTCCCGGCGATTGTAGGGATGGGACTAAAGAGACTATTTGTTTACAGCCAACCATGAACAGAGTTCAGAGTCGATCTATTATGGCAAATTCCTCGCTGGCCTTGAGCCTTTTGCCTGCTTCATCTGCAGATCGGATTCTCGGTATCCAATAAATAAGTCAGAGCTGGGCCTTTCGGCTCGGTATTTACTCACAAAGAAGTGAATCCGGAAGTCTAGCCTTTTGGATTAGTTAATAGTTCTTCCTTAGAGGCTTTCGGGGAAGAAGATCTATTTATTTCTTTAGCAGCTGAGGTGTGAACAAGAAGACCAGGTTCTCGGCATCTCAGAATCAGAAGGAAGGTCTCATTCCAGTTTGATTTCCATGTCTGATAGAAAATCGGGAATGCTGAATCTTAATAATATTTGTTTGTGATTCAAAGCAAAGTGATTGAACTGAACTTTTTCCTTCAATAGGTAAGGTGTTTTTTCCTTGATCAATCAAAGACCGGTTACACCGAATCAATCATGAAGTTCTACCCTTGGTACCGAGCGAGGATTGGGGGATCACTTTCATCCGAATCACCTTGCTCTGCCTCTGGCTTTAATGGATTTGCCTTTCACTCGTTAGTTGAAATTTCAGATCTTTCACTAACGGAACACCTACCTAATCTACTTGACTTATAAGAGAAATTCATGTCAACTGACTCTAGCTCTATCCATTCCTTCCTTTAATCTGCCTTGATCCTATATACAGGATACCACCGAACCAAAGGAAACTGATTCAACCTGAACTACGTGAGAGCTCAAAGCTAGTCGAATCCTTACTTTTTGTTATCCCGCTCCTGAGCCATAGCCACTAGGATCAGAAGCAAGGGTTACTGATTACCTGACTGAACCACCTTGAGTCCTCCTTCTCCGCCAGTACTTTCCTCTCCGGGGAACCAATCTGATCCGTCTCCAAATATATCTCCTGATGGTGACGGGCGATGAACCAGGAACGAAGTCCAATCCGTCTTCTGAACCAACGAGTTAATCGATACATAATATAATCGATTCATCGGCGAAGAAAAGCCCAACTCCTCGATCAAAGCTATCTCCTGCTGGTCCCGTCCCCAATGGGAGCTAATCTCATATCTATCTCTCTCGTCTGATCCTGGCGCCTCGATTTCTGCAAGCTCACCTATTCCTTCTTCCCTTGTTCCCATCAATGGGTCAATCCCATGCCCCCCAACTGCAGGCGCTTGGCTTATCGCATCTCTCGGGTGGAAATCCTAGAAGCCGGGAATCAGACTGAATCCGAGACAAGAGAGACATTGATGGCCTCGGATAGATTAGTTCGGATTGAGCTGTCCCTATCCCTATCAGTCGAGGCTAATGCCCTCAGCCGGTACGGAGTCAACCTGGCCTTTAAATCCTTCTACTGATCATCGCCTTGGTAAGCTATTGAACGAAGATATGAGTAAAAGTAGGTAAACGAAGGGATCGGATCATATAGACTAATGGATGAGGGAACCTCTTCTATTCCTAATCCCTAATCCTTATTTATTTCTTAATCGTTATGCGAAATGATTATAGAACAGGCTACGTTTAGCAATTGCAGCGTCTTGATGCCTGTACTAGGTTGACCCCTTCCGCCCCTAAGATTCATGATCTTGACAGGGGCATGCAATCGCCATCTGGGATAAGCAACGAAAATCATTCAGAATGTAGAATATTTAATTACCCAAGGAATTTTTTGGCCATCCTGTACTTCACATGTACAAATAAATGTTTTGATGTATTTAGTGTAAATGACCCCGATTTATCCTCGATCGATGGAACCTCTGTATGATTCATTAGAGGACCTGCCTAAGGATTCTGTTGAAGAGCTTGAATAAGAGTATATAGACTTTTTCTTTTTTTGGTCTATGGAGGATTGGAAGGCTTTCACTGGGTTAATTGGGAAACTGTGAAAAAGCCTTTCGACAGGGTGGTCTCGGTATAAGGAGAGTTTCCATGGCAAACCAGGCGCTTTTGGGAAACATGAGCTGGGATTTGGCAGTTGATAATGATGGTCTTTGAAGCAGAATTTTCACGGGGAAGTATTGTATCAGTATGTAGGGCTTAATTCCCAAACAAAGATCGCAAACTTCTGCTGTGTGGAAGGCGGTTAGTTGGGAATGGAGTTTAGTCTCGAACAATGTTTGCTGGCGAGTAGGGAATGGTGCGTCCATAAACCTTTAGGATCCCAACTGGGGTGCGCAGGCTGCGGAGAGTCTTAAAGCTATTCGCTTACCGAAGACAAAGAAGGCAGATAAGCTGGTATGGACGCAAAACTCCTCAGGCTGCCAACTATGGTTTTAATCAGCCATTCATGGCAAATCAAACACTGAACACTGGGAGGCCTTATGGTCAGAACCAAGCCAATGTAGAAAACCCATATGGTTATAACCCTGGTCAGAATCAACCTAACTTAGGAGGGCAACCAAATATTGTAGGGAGTTTTCCACAACCGAATACATAACCATATCAGAACATACCACAGCAGCCTGTCTTTGGGAATCAGCAACCCCAAGCTCTTTTCCAGGGACAAAACTTTGGCCAGAATTATGGTCAAAATTGGATTCCTAAGAACCCTGTGATGGGCCAAGTACCTCAGCCTACAATCCCTGTTAACCAGGAGTCTTTGGCCAACTTAATCGAACAGATGTATGGCCCTCGATTGCAGAGAGTTAACAGGCCATTGTATAGGAAGCCGTATCTTGAGTACATTGATAGGGCCTTGGCAAATGTTGAATGGAGAACACAATTTCCTGAAGCTCTGGTTTTACACCATCCCAGAACACACTCGGACCACCATCCTTTGCTGATTCTCCTTGAAGGTTTGACCTCTATACCCTTATGCAAACCTTTTCGTTTTGAATTAGCCTGGACTACACACCCACACACAGGGGGTGGGTCGGCGTGATCTATGCGAGGTGAGGTTGGTTCCAAATCAATAGGAAAAGGATAATCCTCTGATTCCGTTGTGATTGTATGATTTGGTTCCGAACCGGGATTCGTTCTATCGCTACTAATGGTCATGGACGAGACCAAGGTTTGGTTTTCAATCCAAGGAAGTTAACCTTCGGAAAAGCCAATTGGCTACTCTTCTTAAAACACAGGATTCGGCACAGACGTGGTATGTTCTCAATCTGATAGAAATTGATCGGACCGCCCTCCTTCCCCTCTTCCTTCTGGGTGAATAATGGGTAACTAGTAGTGTAGTTAGTCAGTGCGCTATACGGCTTTATATTGTGCTAGACTGCTCTATACTTCACTAGTGC
>Ga0157362_1000059_pt1 | contig 30569 bp, 30 predicted proteins | sample AttlaeALBM3_FD_111480 | JGI IMG/M metagenome (GOLD analysis project Ga0157362, IMG submission 111480) | Fungus gardens microbial communities from leaf cutter ant in Ribeirão Preto, State of São Paulo, Brazil - Atta laevigata ALBM3 | ecosystem: Host-associated > Fungi > Mycelium > Unclassified ... | reverse complement strand
GCTTCGAGGACGCCCGGCGGATCCACTTCGCGCTGCCGATGTACCACGTCTACGCCTACGTCGAAGGCATGCTCCCGGTCACCTTCGTCGGCGGCGCGATCATCCCGCACCTCGCCTTCGACCCGCAGGCGAGCCTGGATGCCATCGCGACCCACCGAGCCGGCGACATGCTCGCGATCCCACTGATGACCCGCGCCGTCCTCGACGCCCAGGCCGAACGTCTCCGGGCCGGGCACCCGGCCGACCTTTCCTCGCTGACCTGTCTGCTGTCCTCCGGCACCGCCACCCCACCCGAACTCTGGGACCGCATCGAATCCGAACTGGACTGTCAGGAGATCACCACCGGCTACGGCATGTCCGAGACCACCGCATCGACCACCGTCACCCGACCCGACGACCCACCGCACCGACGCCGCACCAGCAACGGCCGACCACGCGACGCCGGTGTGGCCGGCGACCCGGACCTCGGCGGGCGGCTGGTCGTGCACCGCTGCGTCGACCCGGAACCCGGTCTCGACGTCGGTCGCAACGCGATCGGGGAGATCCAAGCCTTCGGGCCCGGCGTGACCCGCGGCTACTGGAACAAGCCGGAGGCCACCGCGGCGGCCTTCACCGCCGACGGGTGGCTGCGGACCGGCGACCTCGGAACGATCGACGACGAGGACTACCTCGTGCTGCTCGGTCGGGCCAAGGACTGCTACCGCTGCGGCGGGGAACAGGTCGTGCCGAAGGACGCCGAGGACGTGCTGCTCACCCATCCCGCGGTCGCCCAGGCCCACGTCGTACCCGTGCCCGACCCGAAGATGGGCGAGACCGGTGCGGCCTTCGTGGTCCGCCGGCCCGGTGCCGAGGTGACCGCGGCGGAACTGCTCGAGTTGGTCGCCGATCGCCTGGCCCGGTTCAAAGTCCCGCGGCACGTCTTTTTCGTCGACGCCGCCGAGATACCGCTGACCGCCAGCGGCCGGGCCCGGAAATTCCTGCTGACCCAGACGGCCACCGAGTTCCTGCAGAAAGGTGCATCCGGATGACCCCACCCAACGGCGCCCCGGCCCGGCACGGGCTGATCACCCGGGACACACCCGTCGGACACGAGCTGATCGGGGTGAAGAAGAAGGCCGCGATCCAACTGATGGGTTCCCGGCTGTGGGGTCGGTTCAACCCGAACCACTGGGACCCCGTCTATGCGGCCGAGACCGGGCTGCCGGCGCCGATCCAGACCGGGGAGGTGTCCTCGGCGTACCTGGCCGAGATGTGTGTGAACCACTTCGGGGCCAATTTCTTCACCGGTGCCCGGATCAGCTGCAAGTACATCGCCTCCACCTACGCCGACGAGGTGATCACCACCGGTGGCGTGGTGCGCGAGAAGACCCCGAAGGGCAACGGGTACCGGTTTGCGGTGGAGATCTGGGCGTGCAACGAGGCCGGGCAGATGAAGACCGTAGGTCGGGTGGAGGTAGACGTAGATGTCTGACCTGACGTCAGTAATGCCTGGCACCGACGCCTTGCGCCCGATGACCGAGATCCAGATCCGGCAGACCCGCGAGTTCGTGGAGAGCCTCAACTCCGAGTGCGAAACCTACTGGGACATGGTCGAGGTCGGCGACGTCCTCGCCCGGGACCTGACCATCACACCGGAGCTGGTGATCCTCTACGCCGATGCGGTCGAGGATTACAACCCCTGGTACGAGGCCTGGCGGATGAACACCTGGTACATCGAGGGCGAGTCGCCGTTCGGCGGTGCGGTGGTGCCACCGATGTTGGTCTCGCATTTCGTGCTGTCGGTGCAGTTCGACCACACCAAGCCGTTCGCGATCGGATCGATCCACACCTTCCACGAGACCGAGATCCTGGCCCCGATCCCGGTCGGCGCCACGGTGCGGATCACCACCACCGCGATCGACAAGTTCATCAAACGCGACCACCGCTACGTCCGCCACGAGGTCACCGTCGCCGACGTCGACACCGACACCGTCTACCTTCGCGAAGTTCGCGACATCCTCTCCCGATGACCTCGCAGGTTCCGGTCGTGACAGACCTGTTCGGCATCCGGGCAGCCGAGGTGGCATTGCTCGGATCGCGGTGTCTCGGATGCGGGACGTACTGGTTCCCACGGGCCATCGGTTGCCGAAACCCCGACTGCGCCGACAGGACGCTCGTGGACACCACGCTCGGGCGAACCGGTGTGCTGTGGAGCTGGACCGTGCAGCACTACCGGCCCCCGGCCCCGTTCCGGGTCGGCGACTGGGAGCCGTATGCCATCGGGGCGGTCGAACTACCCGAACGACTGCGGGTGCCGGCGATGCTGACCGGCGCGCCTCCCGGACAGATCCCCATCGGGACCCCGCTGCAGCTGACCACCTTGCGGCTGTACCACGACGTCGTCACCTACGCCTACCAACCGGCGGAGGTGAGCGGGTGAGACCGGTGCACGTGCTCGGTGTGGCCGCCCACCCGTGGGGCAAGTTCGGCCAAAAGAGCCAACTGCAACTTGCCGTCGAGACGTTGGCTGCGGCGATGGCCGACGCGGGGATCGGTTGGCGTAAGTTGCAGGGTCTGATCGCAGCCAGCTCACGGTTCTCCGGCGGGATGGGCTGGGGACTGCATGCCAACGAGGTTCTGCAGACGATTGGGGAGAACGGCGCCGCCGCGGTCAACGTCGGCGGCGGCTGCGCGGCCGGTGGGATCGCCGTGCACACCGCCGCATCGATGATCGCCTCCGGGGAGCTGGAGATCGTCGCCGCACTCGGCGCGGAGAAGATGCCCAAGGGGTTCATCCCACGCCCACCCGGTTGCCCGGACGACATCAGCGACCCGGACTACCTGCGCTGGGTCGCCATCGGGGCGACCAACCCTGCCTACTGGGCGATGGAAGCCCGCCGCCGCATGCACGAGCACGGCACCACGCCGGACACTCTCGCTGCGGCTGCGGTTCTGATGCGCCGGCACGGCGCAGCCAACCCATTGGCGCGCTACCGCACCGAGTCGAACATCACCGAGGTGCTGGCCTCCCCGATGGTCGCCGACCCGCTGCATCTGCTGCAGGTCTGCGCGGTCAGTGACGGCGCGGCAGCTGTCGTGCTCGGCTCCGCGGACGTGGCCCGCAGGCTGGCGGTCCGGCCGGTGCGGGTGGCCGGGTCCGCGATCGCCACCGGAACCTTCGGTGACCCCGCGCTGCGCATCCCCACCATCGCCCAGAACATCGCGGCCGACACGGTCGCCCACACCAGTGAAGTAGCCACCGCGGTGGACCGGGCGCTGGCCGCGGCCGGTCTTGGCCCCGGTGAGATCGACCTGCTCGAGCTGGCCGACAACACCGCCTGGCACATCCTCGCGTGGCCGGAGAACTTCGGGTTCCTCGAACCCGGCCAGGCCGACTGGATGCTCGAACGCGGGGAACTCGGCATCGAGGGGAAGCTGCCGATCAACCCCAGCGGCGGGTTCCTGTCCTTCGGCGAGGCCACCACCGCCCAAGGCGTGCTGCAGGTCGTCGAACTGACCCGGCAACTACGCGGACAAGCGGCCGGTCGACAAGTCCCGCACGCCCACACCGGCCAGACCGCCGTCCTCGGCCTCGGCGCCAACGGCGCCTCGATCGTGCTCCAAAGGTAAGGAACGACGATGGCGGAACTGGGCGGCAAGGTGGCGATCGTCACCGGTGGATCCAGCGCGATAGGCCGAGCGATCGCAGTGCGGTTCGCCGCGGCCGGTGCCTCGGTGGTCGTGGCCGACGTGCGCCCCGAACCCCGAGAAGGCGGCGCCCCGACGCACGAGGTCATCCGGGCTGCCGGCGGGATCGCGCACTTCGTGCCCACCGACGTGACCGTGGTCGCGGACCTGAAACGGATGGTCGCCGAGGCCGAAAGCCTCGGCGGGGTCGACGTCTTGATCAACAACGCCGGCCTGCTGCGTGCGGCACGGCTCGTCGACATGACCGAGGCCGACTATGACGCGGTGATGGACGTCAACCTGCGCGGGGTGTTCTTCGCCGCCCAGGCCGCCGCGCGGGCGATGATCGCCGCCGAACGACCCGGGGTGATCGTCAACCTGTCCTCGATCGGCGGTCTGCAGGGTGTGCCCGGGATCTCGGCCTACTGCGCGGCCAAGGGCGCGGTGCGGCTGCTCACGTATTCGATGGCCAAGGAACTCGGGCCGCGCGGCATCCGGGTGTGCGCGCTGCACCCCGGCGTGATCGACACCTCGATGACCCGCGTCGACGTGCCGGTGCCACGCGACGATGCCGGCCCGGCGGGCCGGGACATCGTGCTGCGCCGGCTGGGCACCCCGCAGGACGTCGCAGCCGCCGCGCTGTTCCTGGCCTCCGACGAAGCGGCGTTCGTGACCGGGTCGTCATTGACCGTCGACGGGGGCCAGTTGTGCATGGGTTGAACCAACCAGCGAGGAGAGGAAGCAGATGAGCGACCAGGAGTTGGTGACGGTCCGGCGGATGTGGCAGGGACTGCTGGAAGCCCTCGCCCCACCCGCGGGGATCCCCGAGTACCGCGAGGGCTACGAGTTGATGCTCGGCGGCTTCCCGGTACCCGACGATGCCACCATCGAGAAGGTCGACGCCGGTGGCACGCCGGGGCTGCTGGTGAGCACTTCCAACGCCGCGCCGGACTCGACGGTGATCTGGACCCACTCCGGGGGTTACGTGTTCGGCTCGGCCCACGCCTACCGTTTCTTCGGCGCCGGGCTGTCCGCCGCAGCCGGTGCGCAGGTCCTCCTGCTGGACTACCGCCTCGCGCCGGAACACCCCTACCCCGCGGCGTTGGACGACACCAAGGCGGCCTACCGATGGCTGCTCGCGCAAGGCCGCGACCCGGGAAACATCGTGATCGCCGGTGACTCCGCCGGGGGCGGGCTGGCCGCGGCAACGCTGCTGGCCTTGCTCGACGACAGCGACCCGATGCCCGCCGCTGGGGTGTTCGTCTCGCCGATGGCCGACTTCACCCTGTCCGGGGAATCCATCAAGACCCGCGTCGACCGCGACCCGATCGCCTCCGAACCCATGCTCGCCGGCCTGGGTGCCCTCTACGCGGGCGGCGAACCGCTCGACTCGCGCTACCTGTCCCCGGCCATTGCCGACCTGACCGGTTTACCGCCGTTGCTCGTCCTGGTCGGTTCCGAGGAGATCCTGCACGACGACGCAACCCGCCTGGTCGCCGGCGCCACCGCCGCGGGCGGGCAGGCCGAGTTGATCGTCGGCGAGGGACAGTTCCACATCTGGCCGCTGTTCGCGCCGATTCTGACGGAGGGTCAGGAAGCGTTGGATGCCATCGGGGAGTTCGTCCGCCGGCACGCCCGCACCAGCCTGGTCATCTGAGGCATGTACTACGGCGGCGAAGGGGAGCTGTGCGGAAGAGATTGGGAATCGTCCGAATGAACGCCCATGACCGTCCTCGCGCAGCCGTGGCGGCCACGGGCTCCGACCCGCCGTCGCTCGACGCCCGCTTGCCCGGCCTGCAAGACCTGCAGGAGATCCGGGTGACCGGTGCGTTCGACCGGCCCGCACAGGCCGAATTGGAAGATCAGGTGCACCGGCTGGGTCGGCGCGACGGATCGACGCAGCCGGTTTGGGTCGCCCACATCGACCTGCGCGCGGTTGACACCCTGGACGCGGCCGGCCTGCGATCGCTCAACCGCGTGCACGACCTGCTGATCGGGCGCGGATGGATCTTCCGCATCACACCCCCCGACCCGCTGACCGCCCGACACGTCTTCCTGAGCGCGGCCATCGAAGGCTCCTTGCACTGGGCGTGACGCTGCGGCGCCGTGCGCCGGCGAGAGTAATCGATTGCTCTCGTCAAGCTGCTCGGTCCGCGTTTTGAATCCCGTACACGGGCCGGAAGTGGCCCGCCTTCTCAAGTGTGAATCGGAGGAGACCGGAATGGCTGACCCCTCCCGCTGCGCCGACCTCGCAGCGCCCCACCGCGCCTCGGCGCGGCGGCCCTACCGTGACCGCGTGCCCACCACGGTCCGTCTAGGTGTCTCGCTATCCCTCACCGGTACGCTGAACCACAACTCCCGCCGCCAAGTGCGCACCGCGGTCGAGCAGTGGTGCGAGGTTTCTCAGGTCGTGCCGTTCGCGGCGATCGCTCACGTGGACATCTCCGAGGTGACGCACCTCGACCCGACCGGCATCGACCTGCTGAACGAGAGCTACACGGCGTTGACGAACACCGGCTGGCGGTTCCGGGTCACCCCACCCGCCGACGCCAATACCCGCCTGGCCTTCCTCGAAGCCGTCGTCGACGGCCGACTCCGCTGGGCCTGAACGAGCCCGTGCGGGTCGGGAAGGGGCGTGGTCTTCCTCGAGGGCATCGAAGCCGGCGACGGACCGATCCTCAAGTTCCCCACACCACCTGACCTCGTCTTTTGCGAAAATTTCGAACCTCTGCGGCTGTTTCGTCTGGCTTCCAGGCGGGGTGTCCAGCTGTGACCAGCATGGACACCCTGGAACGCGGCTTCGCCTGAGACAGCAGTCCTGGTGCGGCGGATGTTTCGCACGCAAGGTCAGCCCACTCTGGCTGGGCCTGCCGGCTGACCTTGCTGGCGTCGGGGGACGACGCCGGGTTACCGTCGCCTCGTGACCGCGGCGACAAATCCTGCTTCCTGGCGTGAGCAGAAGAGAGCGATGCTCCGACTGGACCTGACCCGTGCGGCCGTGGAGTTGTCCAAGGAGCAGGGCTTCGACCGGACCACCGTCGAACAGATCGCTGCCCGGGCCGGGACCTCGCCCGCAACCTTTTTCCGGTACTTCCGCGGCAAGGAGGACGTCCTTTTCGGCGACGCCAACGACCGGTTGGAGTTGCTGCGCGAGCAACTCGAACAGGCACTGGACTCGCCCTCGCCGGTGACGGTCATGCAGGACTTGCTGACTGAGCAACTCGCCAACTTCGCCAACTTCGACGACGAGTCGCTCGAGCGGGAGTGCCAACGACTGTGGTCGAGTGAGGCCGCTCCCCGACGTCGCTATTTGGAGATCGTGCTCGAGTGGGAAGGCGTTCTGGCCGCCTACCTGGCCCGCGTCCGCGGGCTTCCGGCCGAGGACCGCGAGTGTCGGCTCGTGGCCATGCTGACGATCGCGGTGATCCGGAACGCCCTGGAGGCCGGTGAGGACGGCCGCGAGGCCGCGCGCGCAGCTGCGAAGCAGGGTTTCGCGATCCTCAACACCGGGCTGAAGTCACCGCTGTTCGACTGAACCCCCCGCCCCGCCCGGCGGCCAAAAAGTCAAGTCGCAAATATTGACACTGACTCTCAAAATCCCTAGCTTTACGGGGCGTAGGGCACATTTCGGGCGGTCCGGCAGGCAACAGTCCGGAGGGTTTCGTGACACGAACCTCGGTAGCGGTCGGCCTGGCAGCCGCGGCTTCGAGCGTTGCCGCCTGGGTCGTCCTGCCGGTGCACAGTGCCTCGGCTGGTTCGGCCTACGACGCGACCGCCCGTACCGATGCCGCGACCTTGACGATCGCCAACGAATCCATCCCCACCGGGATCGACATCGAGGGCGGCGGACCCACCGTCAAGGTCCATCAGGACAGCGTGGGCATCCGCGACGCCCAGGCCCAACTGCCGTATGCCGGCGACACCGTCCCGGGACTGCCGGGGCTGGGGGCGAGCCTGTTCGGGTTCCCGTCCCCGGCGTATCCGTTCCTGGCATCGTCCACGGCGGGTACCCAACCGCAGAGCGTGGCCTACCCGGGGGTGAGCCTGAACGCGGACAGCCGGGACTACAGCACTTCCGCGAACGCCCTGGCCGGTGAACCCGGAAGCGGCACGAGCGCGACCGCCCGGATCGACGAGGGTCGTCTCGGTGAGGTGGTGGCCACTGCGACGACGGCCGTGGACAGCGTCCGGCTCGGTCCCTACGGCACGTTGTCGAACGTCCGCACAGTGGCGACCGTCTCCGCGGATGGAGTCACCGGCAAGGTGACCCGCACGGTGTCCAGTTCGATCGGGCGGATTTCCGTGCCTGGACTGCATTTCACCGTGCCCAAGCAGAGCCCGAGCGCGATCCCGATCCCCGTGCCGATCCCGGGCGTACCCAATCGCGACCCGATCCCGGCACCGCCGTTCCCGTTCCCGGACGGGGGGACCACGTTCGCGAACCCCGATCTCGGTGTCGAGGACGGGTACTTCACCGTCACTGTTCCCAGCGACGGGACCACGAAGAAGTACGCCGTGCCCGCCCAGCCGGTGCTGGACGCGCTGGCGGCGCAAGGCGTGACGCTGCGCTTCCAGGCGCCGCGGGACACCGCGACCGGCGTGATCGCGGGCTCCTACATCGTCGACTACACGATCGCGAAACCGCCGCCGAACAGCTACTACAACGGGCCGACCACGATCACTCAGACCACGGCCTACGCGGTCGCGAGCGTGAACCTGCAGCCGGTGCACCCCCTCACCACCACGGGCGGGCTCCCCTTGGCCGGCGGTACCGGGAGTGGCCCGTTCGCTGCCGCCCCGATCGCGGACAGCTCGGTTGCGACGATGGGTTCGGCGCCTGCCCTGGCGGGATCCGTGCCGCTCCCGGCCGCGACACAACCCGGCAGCGTGCCCACGGTGGGGCTGCGGCCGGCCGGGAACAGCGTGCGCCTGGCCGGGTTCCGGGTCGGCCACGGTGAGGACGGTCCGTACGTGATGGTGATGGGCCTTGCGGTCGCCGCGCTGTTGGTGGCGCTGACGGTGGCCCGGTTCGCCGTCCGGTCGGGCTGAGCGAAGCGATGTTCGAGCTCGACGGCATCGTGGCCGGCTACGGCGGGACCACTGTGCTGCGTGGCGTCGACCTGAAGGTGCCGCCGGGTTCGGTGGTGGCGCTGCTCGGCCCCAACGGCGCGGGCAAGACGACCACGCTGCGGGTCGCCTCGGGCCTGCTTCGGCCCAAGGCCGGTCGGGTGCTGCTCGACGGCGAGGACGTCACCCGGTTGTCGCCGCACGCCTTGTGCGACCGCGGGATCTGCCACGTGCCGGAGGGTCGTGGTGTGTTCCCGAATCTGACGGTGCGTGAGAACCTCGTCCTGCTCAGCCGCCGGGGGACCGAGAAGGACTCGATCGAGCGGGCCGTGTCGGCCTTCCCGCGGCTGGGACAGCGGTTGCAACAGGCCGCGGGCACGATGTCCGGTGGCGAGCAGCAGATGTTGGCGTTGGCCCGGACCTACGTGCAAAAGCCACGGGTGGTGCTGCTCGACGAGGTCTCCATGGGCCTGGCCCCGAAGATCGTCGACGAGATATTCGCCTTCCTCGAGCTATTGGCCCAGCAGGGCTCCAGCCTGCTGCTGGTCGAGCAGTACGTAACCCGCGCGCTGGGCGCCGCCGACTTCGTGTTCCTGCTCAATCGTGGCCGCATCGTGTTCGCCGGGGAGACCGAAGAGGTCGACGTCGAGGCACTGGCGGCCGAGTACGTGGCGAGCGGGCACTGATGCACGAGTATCTGCCGTTCCTGGTGATCGGGGTGGTGACCGGGTCGATCTACGGCCTGTCCGCCATGGGTCTGGTGCTGACCTACAAGACCAGCGGGGTGTTCAACGTCGGGCACGGTGCGGTCTGCGCTGCCGCGGCGTACACCTTCTACGGCTTGCGCGACCGGCACGGGCTGCCCTGGCCGATCACCGCGTTGCTGGTGGTCGTGGTGTTCGGTCCGCTCGCCGGGTTGGTGCTGGAACGGTTGGCGGTGGCGCTGTCGTCGGTCTCGACCGCGCAGAAGATCGTCGGCACGGTCGGTCTGCTGGTCTCGATCCGCGCCGCGATCGCCTTGATCTATGGCGAATCCGGCCGGTTCTTCAAGGCGTTCCTCCCGCAGGGAAGGGCCTTCGAGGCGGCCGGCGTGACGGTCCGCTACGACCAGATCATCACGCTCGCGGTGGGTGCGGCCGCCGCGGTGGCGCTGCACCTGTTCTTCCGGCTGACCCGGTTGGGCACGGCGATGCGCGGGGTGGTGGACAACCCGCAGTTGCTGAGCATGGCGGGTACATCGCCGGCCGCGGTGCGCCGCGGCGCGTGGGTGATCGGCACCTCGTTCGCGGCGGCCTCCGGTGTCCTGTTCGCGGCCGCGCAGAATCAGCTGGACGTCAACGTGCTGACGTTGCTGGTCGTGCAGGCGTTCGGGGCCGCGACCATCGCGCGGTTCTCCAGCGTCCCGATGTGCCTCGTTGGCGGGATCGCCGTCGGTGTGCTGCAAAAGGTGATCAGCCGGGCAATCGGCAGCCACGAACAACTCCAGGGCCTGGACCTGGCGGTCCCGTTCCTGGTCCTGTTCATCGGGCTGTTGGTGATCCCACGTCGCCGGCTGGTCGAGGTGGGGCGGCAGGTCCGCCCGCGGCCGGCGCCCCGCAACCTGCTCAGCGTGCCCGTGCGGCGACTGTCCTACGGCGTCGCGGCGGTGGTCGCCCTGCTGGTGCCGACCTTCGCCGAGGCGAAGCTGCCCGGTTACAACGTCGCGCTCACCCAGGTTGTGCTGTTCGTGTCGCTGCACCTGCTCGTGCGCACCTCGGGGCAGATCTCCTTGTGCCACATCGGATTCGCTGCGGTGGGCGCGGCGACCTACGCGCACATGCTCGGGCACGGCATGCCGTTCTATCCCGCGGTGCTGCTCGGCGGCCTGGCTTGCCTGCCCATCGCGCTGGTGGTCTCGGTCCCGGCGATCCGGTTGTCCGGGCTCTACCTCGGGCTGGCCACGCTCGGCTTCGGCATCGTGCTGACCCAGTACTTCTACGCGAAGTCCTACATGTTCGGCGGCGGCCAACTGCTCACCCGCAAGCCGTCCGGTTTCAACAGCGACAAGGCCTACTACTACCTGCTGTTCGCGATCGCGGTGGCCTCGGTGCTGTTCGTGCTGATGATCGAGCGGTCCCGGCTGGGCCGGCTGCTGCGGGCGATGTCCGACTCACCGTTGGCACTGTCGACCCTGGGCACCTCGGTCAACATCTCGCGCGTGCTGGTTTTCTGCATCTCCGGATTCCTGGCCGGCATCAGCGGTTGCCTGTACGCATCGCTGTTCGGTGCGGTGACGCAGGATGCGTTCAACTTCGTCGGATCGCTGGTGGCGCTGGCCGTGCTGGCCATCGCCGGGCGCCGAACACTCACCGCCGCGTTCGTCGCTCCGCTGCTGCTGTACGTGATTCCCGTCTACATCAACAATCCGACGGCCACTCAGTGGTTGCAGCTCGCATTCGGTGTCGGCGCCATGATCGCGGCCGCCGGCGCCCAGCCGGGACTGACCGACTGGCTGTCCCGGGAGAACACCCGGCTCGTCGACCGTGCTTTCGGCCCGGCCGGCTATCGGCGGGAAGCCGACCTCGAGCTCGTCGGAATCGGATCGTGAAACCTTCCGGAGGTGGGATCGTGACCGGTCCTCGAAGCAGATGGCGCCTCGCCCCGGTGGCGCTGGCCGCAGGCGTGCTGGTGCTGACCAGTGGCTGTGGCGGCACTCTGGTCGACCGCGCGGAGATCGAGGCGGTCGGCAACGGCTACAGCGCACCCGCGGCCACGGGCAACCCGGTCGCGGCAAGCGCCGACGGGTCCACGGACACCGTGCCGGCCGCGGTGGCGGCGACCGCCGCCGGGTTGGCCACTGCGGCAGCGCCGGCCGTGCATGCATCGACTACCGCGACGAGCTCCGCGAAGCCCGCCGCCGGTTCGACCGGCAAGACGACCGCCGCGCAATCGGCGGCCGCGCCGGCTGTGGGGTCCGCCAAGGCCGCGGTGCCGATCGGCGATCAGCCGTGCAAGCGGCAGCTCGCCCCGATCGTCATCGGTCAGACGCTGGCGACCTCCGGACTGATCGGTGCGACCATCGGCAATCTGCGCCAGGGCCTGGCGCTGTGGGCCAAGGACGTCAACGGGCGCGGCGGCGTCCAGTGCCACCCAGTCCAGGTGATCTCCCTCGACGACGGCTCGGACTCCGCGCGGGTGTCGTCGAACTGGAACACCCTGATCCACGACCGTGGGGCCATCGCGATGCTGGCCGCCGGCGAACCGATCACCTCCGGGGCGCTCCGGGTCTCGGCGGAACGCGACAAGGTGCCGGTGATCGGTGGCGACGTGGTCACCCTCGACTGGTTCGAGAGTCAGTACTTCTTCCCGCAGGGTGCGCACCCGTTCACCGCCTACGACGGCTCGACGGTCGACGCGGCCAAGGCGCACCCGCAGGCCAAGAACGCCGCAATCATCTACTGCGTCGAGGCCTCGATCTGCACCCAGATCAAGGGCAACTTCCCGAACTCGGCCAAGCTGGCCGGATTGAATGTGGTGGGCGCCAAGGCCGTGTCGCTTACGCAGTCGGATTACACCGCGGAGTGCCAGACCTTCAAGGACGCCAAGGCCGACATCGTCTGGTTGGCCCTCGACGGCTCGGCCAACACCCGCTTCGCCAGATCCTGCGCCTCGCTGAACTACTACCCGCAGCTGGCCACCAGCGCCATCGGAATCCCCCCGGCGGCAGCCGGGGATCCCTCGCTGCAGAAGGACACCGTCTACCTCGGCAGCCAGAACGTGCCCTTCTCCACCACGGACACCCCCGGTGCGGCGGCATTCCACCTGGCGCTGGCCCGATACGCCCCCGGATTCCAGCCCGACGAGAACACCCTGGCCGGCTGGACGTCCGGAAAGGTCTTCGAGGCCGCGATGGCCAAGACGGCCACGCAGGCCCACGCCGGGAACGTCACGACCGCGATGGTGCTCGACGGCCTCTGGCAATTGAAGAACGAGAAACTCGACGGTCTGGCGGCCGGCGTTACCTTCACCAAGGGCGAGACCGCCAGGACGCCGCGTTGCTACTACACCCTGCTGCTCGCCGCCGGCGGGGTGACCGCCCCCTTCGGCAGCAAGATCAAGTGCCTGGACCACTAGTCAAGGGCGCGCATGCCCGGCCCGGAATTTGAATCGAGGGACGTCTTGACCGAGACCCGAATTGCGGTGATCGGCGCCGGAATGGCGGGCCTAACCGCTGCCTTCCGACTGGAGCGCGCAGGGGTGCGGACGACAGTCTTCGAGGCCGAGGACCACGTGGGTGGTCGGGTGTGGACCATCCAGAAGGGCGAGTTCCTGATGGACCTCGGTGCCGCGGTTTACCTCGGCACCTACCGGGACGCCATCGCACTGATCAAGGAGGTCGGCCTGGCCGGTGAACTCCAGGAGCGACCGGCGATCGGGGCGATGCCGCGCAACGGGCGGGTCCACCATTTCGACTACAGCAAGCCGATCCGCACCGCGGTACGGACCAGCGCCCTGTCCGCGCGGGCGAAGCTGCGCGCGCTCAAAGTGGCCCGGCTGCTGTTCAAGCACCGCAACAACCTCGGTTACTACGACTACTCCGGGATCACGGTGCTGGATACCGAGTCGACCCGTGCCTTCGGATTGCGCGAACTCGGTCAGGAACTTACCGACTACCTGGCCGAGCCCATGGTCCGCGGCACGTGGGCGGCCGACGACCACGAGTCGTCCAACGCGCTGATGCTCTGGTCGATCCGGAACATGCTCGTGCCGACGGTGTTCAACCTCGACTCCGGCTGCGACACCTTGGCCCGGGTGCTGGCCAAGAACGTCGACGTCCGCCTGTCCGCCCCGGTCACCCATGTTGCCGAGTGCGGCGACCACATCGAAGTGATGGCGGATCAGAATGACGGCCCGGTCACCGAACGCTTCGACGGCGCGATCATCGCGACCACCGCGAAACGCGCGCTGGCCATCCATCCGCAGATGCCGGACTACCAACGGGAGTACTACGAGCGGACCCGGTACCGCGGCCTGATAACGGTCTGCGTCGGTCTGTCGATACGGCCTTCCGACCCCGCCACCTACATCCTGATCCCCCGCAAGGAGGACGCCGACGTTATCGCGGTGATCGCGGACCACATCAAGGCCGCCGGTCGTGCCCCGGACGGCAAGTCGCTGTACACCGTGCTGTTCTCCCACGAGTACCTGCATCGCAACGTGACCAGGAGCGACGAGGACGTCGTCGCCGAGGCGGTCGCCGCGATCGGCCGCTACCACGGCGACGTCTCCGCCCACGTCGAGCACACGGCCATCAAGCGGTGGGAGGAGGTCGTGCCCGTCGTGGCGACCGGTGACTTCGACCGGATGGGGGACTACCGAAAGAAGATCGACCCTGCGGCGCGGGTTCAGTTCGCCGGCGACTTCGACCGGATCCCCGGCCTGAACGGCGCCTCGGTAAGTGGAGCGGAGGCAGCCGCGCGGATCCTCGCGAACAAGGCCTCGTGGGCGCCGACCGGTACTACGGCGAGCCGAACATGACGGTCGATCAGGTCGCGCATCGAGGCGCGGGTCCGCCGGGGACCGAACCGGGGGCGCCATCCTCAGCTGTCACGCCACGCAGCAGCGACCGGGCGGTCGCAATCTGCTGGATCCTGCACGGTGCGGCCTGGCTGGCGTTGATCGCTTACTGCTGGAGCGCGTGGGTGCTCTCCGGCGACTTCACCCCGAACACGATCGGCCGCGGTTTCGAACCGACCTGGTACGTAGTGCTGGTCCGTTGCGTCGAGGTGGTGTTCGGGATCTTCGTCACCGCCCTGGTGGTGTGGGTTTTCATCCTGCGACCGAAGCTGCGCACCGGGAGCCTGTCCTTCGACGGGTTGTTCTTCCTGAGCGCGCTGTTGCTGTTCTTCCAGGAACCGTGGATCAACTGGACCAGCTACCAGTTCCTCTACGCCACCACCTTCGTCAACTTCGGCAGCTGGCTGGACAAGATCCCGGGCTGGAGCTCACCCAACGGTCAACTGATCCCGGTGCCGTTGGTCTATGCCACCGCTTACCTGTGGATGTGCGGCTGGATGGGCTGGGCGGGCTCCCGGTGGATGAGCCGGCTGCGTCGCAACGACCCCACGATCAGTACATTCGCGATGATCGCGCAGACCTTCGGCCTGATGCTGATCGTCGACGTGGTCGTCGAGAACATCATGGTCCGCACCCAGTTGATCAGCTACGGCTCGACGGTCAAGTCGCTCACGCTGTTCGCGGGCACCGACCACCAGTTCCCGATCTACGAGCCGTTCAGTTGGTGCGGCACCTTCATCCTGCTGTCCTGCCTGCATTTCTTCCGCGACGAGCGAGGCCGCTCCTGGCCCGAACGCGGGATCGACAAGCTCCGGATCCGCAACGGAAGGTTGCGCACCCTGGCGCGCTTTGCGGCGATCGCCGGGGCCTGCCAGCTGACGATCCTGGTCGCATTCAACATTCCGTACTGGTTCTACGCCCTGCACTCCGGGCCGATGCCGAAGGCTTTCATCGAACGGGAATGGCGCACCGGCGGTGTGTGCGGGCCGGCCACTGCCTACGACTGCCCGGACCCGAAGCTGCCGATCGCCCGGCGGAGCAGCCCGACCAATCGCATTGATCCGGCCGCGGTGAAGGGTCCGTGCAGCGATTTGTCAGGTGAGGCACGCAGCGTGTGCGTCCGTAAGGAGGGCGCGAAATGAGCCCACATGCCCTGCTGCAACCGCCCAGTGGGATGGTGGCACCGCACACGATCCAACTGGTGATGACCCTCAGCGTCGGCGGCGCGCTTGCCGTGCTCGCTGTCGCGGCCGCCGTCGTGTGTGTTCGGCACCGTACCGCGTTGTACCTGCTGATCCTGCTCGGCGGCGGGGTGTGCATGTTCAACGAGACGACGTTGGACATCATCGGCGCCTGCTGGTTCCCCAGCCACGGTGACTGGCGGATGTACACGACGTTGGGGCGGCCGGTCCCGGTGTGGGTCGCGCTGGCGTACTTCGCTTATTTCGGCGGGCTGACGGCGGTCACGGTGTACTTGCTGCAACGCGGGCTGACCCGGCGTCAGATCTGGACAGGCCTCGGGGTGATCTGGGCGTTGAACGTGCTGCTGGAGATCCCGCCGCTGTATCGACACCTCTACACCTACTACGGCGAGCAGCCCCTGCGGCTCGGCAAGTTCCCGGTGGTGTGGCTGGTGTTCAACTCGCTCGGGTCGTTCCTCGCGGCGGCGTTGATCTTCCGGTTCCTGCCGCTGCTGCGCGGTCGCCGGATGGCGCTGGCCGTGCTCGTGCCGCCGGTCTCGCAGTACGCCGCGGCCTGGGTGGGCGTGCCGTACTTCGCGGCGATCCAGAGCTCGGTCGGGCACGGCTGGCGGGTCGTGGCCGCGTTGGTGACGCTGGCGCTGGGGCTGGCGGCGCTGCACGGCCTGGTCGTCGCGGTCTCCGACCGCGGGGACCCACCGCGTCCCGACGACGCCGTCGCCGAGGCCGCGCACCTTCCGGCACTGGCCCTGCGGACCTGATCGGAGAGGGATGCGATGGAACTGTTGAAGTACCTCCGACTGCAGTGGGACCGGGCAGGTGCCGTCCTGGCCGTGGCGGTCGCCGCGCTGGTGCTGCTGGGCGGTTACCTCGGCACCGCGCACACGCCTTACATCGCCGAGCAGATCCCGTACCTGATCTCCTGCGGCATCGTCGGGATGATGCTGGTCACGATCGCTGCGGTGCTGTGGATCTCGGCCGATCTGCGTGACGAATGGCGGGCCATGCACCGGCAGAGCGAGGCGATCCGGACCGAGCAAACCGAGCGGCGCACCGAGGTGCGGGAGTTGGTCCGGCAGGAACTCCTCCGGCAGGGTGCGGCCGGTTCGCTACCGGGGCCGCCGGCGTGACCACCGTGCTGGGTTGGGATCGACGCGGGTCGCGCCCGGCCGCGCAGGCCGACGGGACACCCGCCGCGGCCGGCGGTCGCCGGACGGTTGCCGGGGAGCACCGGCAACCGTTCGCGGGGTCACTGTGGCGCGGCGGGGACGCCATCGTCCCGGCACTGCTCGCTGCGCTCGGCACGACCGGAGTCGCGATCTGCTGGCACGGGGCCGCGACCCGGGCGGCGTTCCGCAGCCAGATCCCGTGGACGCTCGGCGCCTTCGCCTCGTTCGGGGTCTTCGTGCTCGGGGCCCTGGTCTGGGTCCTCGTCGGGCTGCGTCGTGTGCGTCTGGGCATGCGCCGGCTGTCCGCATGCGCGGACTCGGTGTTCGGCCTGGCCACCGCGACGGTGCGACCGTCGGCCGCCGTGCTGCCGGCTGCCACCGACCTGGTCGCGGTCGACGGCCTGTCCCGGGCGCACCGCCCGGATTGCCTGCTCGTGCGGGGGAAAGCGGTGCGGCCGATCACCGGCGCGCCGTTGGGGGCATGCGCGCCCTGCCCGATGTGCTTGTCCTGATGCCGGGCCCGCCGATCGGAGCCGGCACGTGTGCGGCCTGAAGCGTCCTCGAGTGCGGTCGGCACTGGCGTAGCGCAGCCGTACCACCCGGCCGACTCCAATGCCTCGCGAATCAGTGAGCTGCGCGGTTTCAGAGCGTCTCGTCCAGGTCGAGAGCGCGCTTGGCGATGCTCTCGTTGTGGTCGAGGTGTTCGTGCATGGCGGCGCTGACGGGTTTGGCCTTCCGGGTTCGGAAAACGTCCAGCAGCTGGTGGTGGGCGTGTTCGCGACGGCCGTGCTCGGCGGGTTCCGGGTCGAGTCGGCCGAAGCCGATGCGGATGTAGCGTTCGGCCGCGCGCCACAGCGTGGTGAGGGTGCGGATGTCCCATTCGGTTGCCGCGGGCGCGAGAAGCGCCATGTGGAATGCGCGGTGGGCGTCGTAGATCTCGTCGATCCCGAGGTCCAGGCGACCGAACTGGGCGGCCTGGGCGTCGAGAACGTCCAGTTCCTCGTCCGAAAGCATTACGCACGCGCGGGCGGCGATCTCGGGCTCGAGCTGGTGGCGTAGCCGGTAGATCCCGTGCAGGTCCGCGAGTTCCAAGGGGGCGACCATGGCGCTTCGGCCGGGCCGGGTGACGATCAGGCCCTCGCCCTCGAGGCTGCGCAGTGCTTCGCGCACCGGGATGAAGCTGACGTTCAGCATGGCGGCTATCTCACGCAGCGAGAATTCCTGCCCCGGCTCCAGCGCGCCGGCCAGTATCGACCGTCGCAGTTCGGCGGTGACCTGCTCGACGACCGATCGGGTCTCGATCGGTCGTACCTGCGTGTCGGGGAGGGTCATTCCAGGTCCTCGATTCCAACCGCACCCTGCGCGGCCGCTATCAAGTATAGCGAGGCGTGAGAGGTCTGAGGCTCATTACGCACCTGTTCCCCCGACGGGGGCGATGAAGCGGTGTCGCATTTCGCCGATGCCGCTGATCCGGGTGACGAGCTCTTCGCCGGGTGCGATCGTCCGTCGGGGATCGCGGATCCAACCGATCCCCGACGGTGTGCCGGTGAAGATCAGATCTCCGGGCGAGAGGGTCAGGATCCCGGACAGGTAGGAGATCAGTTCGGGAATGCCGAACACGAACTCGCTGGTGCTGCCCTGCTGCATCGTCACGCCGGCCAGTTCGCACTCGAGTTGGATGTCGTCGAGGTTGTCGAACTCGTCCGGGGTTACCAGCACCGGTCCGATGGGGGCGAACCCCTCGAAGGACTTGCCGAGGTTGTACTGCTGCGGCGGGGGGCCCGCCAACTGCACGGCCCGCTCGGACAGATCCTGGCCGGCGGTGAGCCCCGCGACGTAGGACCAGGCGTCGGCGGCGGCGACATTTCGTGCCGGGCGGCCCAGCACCACGACCAGTTCCACCTCGAAGTCGACTGCATCGGAGGGCAGGACGATGTCGTCGTGGGGTCCGGTGATCGCGGCCGGGAACTTGGTGAACACCATCGGGTTCTCCGGCAGCTCCAGCCCGGCCTCGGCGGCGTGTGCCTTGTAGTTCAACCCGATCGCGAAGATCTGACCGGGGCGGGGGACGGGCGGACCGAGCGCCTCGGGACTCATCTCCCGATCAGGTTGGCCGTGGAAGTCCTTGGCCCACGCCCGGAACTCTTCCCACCGCGGGTATACGGACTGCACGTCCGAGCCGAAGCGGCCCCGGCTGGCGGTTTCGACGTCGACCGCGCCGTCGTCGACGGCCAGGCTGAGCCGGCCGTCGAGGTTGAGGATGCGCATTCGATGTCCTTTCGCTGATGGGAGCCGCTCCGTCGACGGGTGCGGGTGTCAGGTCACGAACAAGTGGCGGTGTTCGTGGATGTACTCGGCGACCGACCGCGGCGCTCGGCCGGTGAGGGAACGGACGTCGTCGGTGACGTCCTCGGCGGTCCCGCCGGCGAACAGGGCGAGCATCTCCTGCAGGTGGTCGGCCTCCCAGGCGTCGAGGCCGCGCGCCCGCGCGGCATCAGCGGCCTGACTGGGCGTCACATCAACTACGGTGACGGGTTTTCCGGTCTCGGCGGCGATGGCCGCGGCGATCTCGTGGAAAGTGGGCGCGGTCGGGCCGGTGAGCACGTGCCGGCACCCCTGGTGGGCCGGGTCGATGAGTACGGTGGCGATCGCCTCGCCGAGGTCGGCGCAGTCCACCAGGCTCAAGCCGGCGGTCCCGAGCGGGTTGCTGATCCTCCCGTGGTCCCGGATCGACGCGGCCATCGCGGGTAGCAGGGTCTGCATAAACGCGTTGGGTCGGACGACCGCCCACGGGATCTCGGCCTGCGCCAGATGTTGTTCGGCCGCATGGTGTTGCCGGCAGGTCTCCGGTCCGTCCGGACGGATCCCCGAACTCGTCCCGGATACCTTGACCACACGGGTCCGGGACTTGGTCGCCAGGTCGATCAATGCGCATTGTGTGTCGGCCATCCTCGGACCGTGGGGGGTCAGCAGCAGCACCGCGTCGGCACGTTCCAACTCCGCGGCGAGTACATCGGTGTCGGCGAAGTCGGCGGCGACGAAGGTCGTGCGGGGATCGAGCACCTCGGCCGCGTGCCTGCTGTCGCGGGCTGTCGCGTGTACGTCCACCCCGCGTGCGTGCAGCGCGGCGACGACATGTGGACCGAGCTTTCCGGTCGCGCCGGTCACCAACACGTTCACCGTGTACTGACCTCCTTTCCGGGCATCGAGGGATCCCCGCCATCGCGCCGCCTGGCGGCTGTGGGGGCTGCGGGTTGCCGCGTTCAGTCGAACCGGATGACCGGTGCGCCTGGTGGGATGTCGTCGTCGATCGGTCCGTCGGCCCGGCGCCACAGTTCGTAGCCGTTCTCGCGGACGATCTTGCCCTCGTCGTTGAGTTCGAACAGGTGGACTATCCGCATGCTGACCCGGGTACCGGCCGGCAGTGGGCAGCCGGGCACGTTCTTCTCCACGTCACCGACCAGGGTCAGTTCGGCGACGGTGTCGTCCACGACCCAGTTACCCACACCGAAGCGGCGGATCGGGGTCATCGAATGGATCCGGTAGCTCTCGAAGATGCCCAGATAGGCCGCCTTCACCTCGGCGTGGCTGCGCAGCAGCACCCCTCGGGCCGGGACCTCCCACACGATCTCGTCGGCGTACAGGGCGATGGCCTTGTCGATGTCGTCGGGGTTCTCGCTGTGGAAGTGGGCATCCACCACACGCATGTTCCGTTCGATCACCTGATCGGGTGTCAGTTCGACCGTGGTCATGTCTCCTCCAGGAGTGTTGGCAGGCCCTGGGCGCGTCAGCGGCCGAGGATCTGGGACATGGCGTCGCCGAGGGTGGCCACCGGGTCGGCCGTTTCGCCGGGGGAGCGGAACGCCACGAAGTTGTCCGGACGGACCAGCACGGCGCCCCGTTCACCGATGCCACGAACCCGTGCCCAATCCCCGTCCGGGTCGGTGAAGTCGCCGGCGGACCCGATCGACACCGTCTCGAGTCGGACACCGAACCGGTCGGCGACCTCCTGGCCTGCCTTGGCCCAGTCCTCGCCGTTGCCGCCGGTGATCAGCACGAAGCCGGTGGGCCCGGTGAGATCGTGGGTGGACAGCCGGGCCCCGTCGCGTTCGAGCCAGGCGTGCGGCAGGCGGTGACCGGGACGGGTCGTCGGGCGGTACTCCCGCCCGGTCGGGTCACGCGGCGGGACCTCGGTGCCGTCGCCGACGAGGGCCCCGGTCTCGTAGGAAATGCCGATCTCGACGTCGTGGGCCTGGAACTCCCAACTCTGGGTGCCGATTGTCACCGCCGCGCGGTGGCGCAGGGCGTTCCCGATCAGACCCTCGGCGAACAGATTGTGGAAGGCCTGGGTGTTCACCTCCACCGGCGCGCCGGGGATGAGTCCGATCCCCGCGTCGATCACGAAGTGGTTCATGAAGGCCAGCAGGGCCCAGTCGGCGCCATGGGTGCTGACCGGCTTGCGTTCCGATTCATAGCTGTCCAGCAGGGCGTCACCCGCGCGCCCGGCCAGTACCTGGGCGAGCTTCCAGGCGATGTTGTGGGCGTCCTGGATACCGGTGTTCAGGCCCAGCCCGGTGGTCGGGGGCTGCCGGTGCGCCGCGTCACCGGCCAGGAAGATCGAGCCGAACCGCCATTGCTGGGCCACGATCCGGTCCAGGATCCAGTGACTGATCTTGTGCACCTCCAGCTCGAGGTCGGGCAGGCGCAGCAGGGTCCGCAACCGCGGGACGATCTGCTCCTCGTTGAACCGCTCCGGGTCGTTCGGTTGGAAGGCGAAGTGCAGCACCCATTCCTCGGACTTGCGGCCCCAGGTCGGGCCCATCTGGACCATGGCGCCTGCGCCCCAGGAATCCTTTCCCTCGGGGTTGAGGAACCAGGTGATCAGCGATTCGTCGTCCCAGTACGGCGACAGGTCCGCGCTGAAGTGGGTACTGACCATGTCCACCATGTCGGTGGGCCCGGCCATCTGGACATCAAGCTCCGGACCGAACGTGCGCCCGCCGTCGGCGGCGACCACGTACCGGGCCCGGATCGTGTACTCCTCGCCCGAGCCCAGATCGCGCACCAGCACGTCCACCCCGTCGGGCCCCTGCTGCCAGGACTGGACCTCCTGGTTGAACCGGATCGAGTCCGGTGCCCGCTTCTCCGCCTCCCGCTTCAGCAACGGCTCCAGGCGCAGCTGCGGGTAGTTCGAGGCGGTGCCCGGACTGTCCGCGTCGTAGGTGGCGCGCAGCGAGCCGCCGCCGAAGGCGTCCATCTCGTGGATGATCCGGCCGTCCAGCGGCCCGTCCCCGCCCAGTGAGGTCAACCAGCGGACCTTGCCGAACTTCTCGATCGGGCAGCCCACCTCGTAGATCGCCTGCGCGATGCCGTGCTGGCGGAAGACCTCCATCGTGCGCTGGTTGAGATAGTGCGCCTTCGGCAGATGTGACGTGGTGTCACGTCGCTCCACCAGCAGGTGCTCGACGCCGAGGTTGGACAGGAAGATCGACGTCGACAGGCCGCAACCGCCGCCGCCGACGATCAGCACCGGGGTCATCAGGACGGTCATGACTTCTCCTCAGGACGTTCGGCTCACGGGGAGCGGATCGCGGTCGAAACCTCGCTCCGGGGACGGCACTCGGGGGTCTTGGGGCTCGGCCGTAGGTCGCCCAGACTACGAGGTGCTATTCGATATAACAAGGCCTTGCCTGTTATCACATATAGCTATACGTTTGGCGTGGCCTTCTGATTGAGCCCCCTTTGCGTCGGTGTCGACCGATCCTGATCCCGGTCACCGCAACATCGCGACCGAGCCGGACGGGGCGATCGCCCGATCGCGAGAGGAGTCCTACGCATGAAACGACACCCCGTTGTGCCGCCCTCCCGTCGCACCCGACTCGCCACTGCCACCGTCGCGGTGCTGGCCCTGATCTCCGGCTGCGCGAATCAGCTCTCGCACGCCGAGCTCGTGCGCGACGCGGTGGGCGACCAGGTGCCGGCCGCCGGTGGCACGCCCGCCGTGGCGTCCGCGCAGCCGGGAGGTACGTCGATCGCTGTCGTCCCACCGACGGGCTCGAGTGCGAACACGACCAGCACCGCCGCCGCCCCGGCCGATGCGCCGAAGGCTGTCATGCCCTCCACGCAGGCGCACGGAACGAGCCAGTTGTCCGCGGCCAACTCCGGCGCTGCAGCGGCCAAACAGCGCGCGACCGCCGGGGCAGCGACTGCCGCGGTGGCCGGCAATCCAGCGCCGGCGGCCGCCTACGGCAATGGTGCTACGCGCGCTGCGGTGTGCGCCGGACCGAAGCCCCCGATCGTGCTCGGTGGTTTGGGGCAGATGACCGGCGTGCTCGGGGTGGCCTTCGTCGGCGGCACACACGCAATAGAGGCATGGATCGCGATGATCAACGCCTCGGGCGGGCTGGATTGCCATCCGGTGAAGTACATAACCGCCGACGACGGCGGGGACCCCGCCCGCAACCTGGCCCTGGCCCGACGGCTGGTCGAGCAGGACCACGTCATCGCGATGCTCTACGACACCGCCCTGTTGACCTCTCAGGCGAGCACCTCGTACCTGCAGGGCAAGGGCATCCCGATCGTCGGCCAGGAAGGCGGCGAGCTGGAGGCCACCGACTCGCCGATTTACTTCAATCACGCGCCTTCGGGGCTCCCGCTGATCCAGTTCACCGAGATCGCCGGGGCCCGGGTCGCCAAGGCCGAGGGCAAGACCAAGGTCGGGACCTTGACCTGCCAGGAGGTCTCCTACTGCAACACCGCCGACAACGCGTGGGCTGAACTGGCACCGAAGCTGGGCTTGCAACTGGCCTACCGCGGCAAGGCTTCGTTGCTCAATGTCGACTTCACCTCCCAGTGCCTGGCTGCGAAGAACGCCGGGGTGCAGGCACTGGTTCTGGCCTTCGAGTCCACCGGCATCCACCGCATCGCCCAGTCCTGCGCCAGCGTCGGTTACAAGCCGTTGATTGTGTGCACCTCGGTCCAGTCGAATCCGGATTTCCGGACCGACGAGAACCTCGCCGACGTGGTCATCGCCCAACCGGTCCACCCGTGGTTCCTGTCCGACTTCCCGGCCATCCGGCAGTACCAGAGCGTGCTGCGCCAGTGGGCGCCCGCCGTGCCGATCGACTCGGCATCGATAAACGGCTGGACCGCCGCGCAACTGTTCGCCCGCGCCGGCTCGGCCTTCGCCGCCGACACCGTCACCAGTGAGGGAATCATGAAGGCACTTTGGTCGATCAAGGACGACGACCTGGGGGGTCTGACCTACCCGTTGTCCTTCCGCGCCGACAAACCGCAGGCCCAACAGCGGTGCGGGTGGGTGGTCCGGGTGACCGGCGGCCGGTTCACCAGCGACGGCCAGCGGTTCTGCGGGTGATTGCCATGACGCTGCACGCAATCCTGCGCCGCACCGGCGCCGTCGGGCTCGGCATCGTCGTCGTCGGAGGCGCGCCGCTGCTGGCCGCGGGCTCGGCCACGGCCGCGGCCCCCGGTCCGAACTTCGCCGCCACCGCCGCCGCCGACCCGGTCCGCGTGCTGACCCACATCGCCAACTTCCCCGCCACCGCCGCACCGATCGACAGCGGCGGTCCCTCGGCGCGGGTCGCCGCCGGCAGCGCAGGTGGCGGCACGGCCTACTCCGCGGCCCCCGACCCGGGCAGTTTCCCCAGTTCCCTGCCGGGCATCGGTTCCGGGGTGCTGGCGCAGAACGGCCTGAAGTTGCCCTTCCAGGTCCCCGACTACCCGCTGGCTGTCACCGCCGACGCGCAGAACCCGAACCGTACCGTCGGCGCGGGCGGCTACGAACTGCGTGCCGACGTCGGCCCCTCCAGCGCCTCGGCCGACACCACGACCGGCGGACAGAGCCCCGGCGGCAACTTCGGGTTGATGACCGCCGACGCCCGTATCGCCCCCGTCGAGGCCGGCGTGCAGGCCTTGGCGATCTCCGACATCCAGTCCCTGACCGTCGGCCCGCTCACCATCGCCGGGGTCCACTCGGAGGCCTCGGAACTGGAGGACCAGACCGGAAACGTCGTCAAGCGGTCGGCCTTCCACGTCGACGCCATCCGGATCGGAAGCTTGTCGATCGGTCTGGCACCGGGCGGATTCACCGTGGCCGGCACACCCGTACCGGCCGACAGCCAGAAGAGCTTCAACGACATGCTGGCGGCATCCGGGGTCAGCCTCGAACAGTTCCCGGCCACCGAGACCCCCGACGGCATCGTCGGCGCCGGGCTGGTCGTCACGCAGAAGTTCAACGCACCGCAGTACGGGGCCACCAGCGTCTCCTATCGCATCGGCGGCGTCGCGGTTCGCCTGCAGGGCGCGGGCCAACCGGCGACAACCGGATCGGCGGGCGCGGGAGGTGTCCCTTCCGCACCGGCGGGTTCGGTCGGTCAGCTCGCATTTCCCACCGGGGTAACGGGGCTGACGGGGAATCAGTTCCCGACCGGTGCCGCACCGCTCGCGTCCGGCGGACCGGTCAGCGCGCCGGCGGCCCAATCGGATGCGGCTGGGGCGGTTCCGGGGGTGGCCTTCGCGATGCCGGCAGCGGCCACCCGCACGCTGGCCGCCGTGGACAGCAACGGCATCTACCTGGTTGTGGTGGCCGCCGGCGTGATTGGCCTGGGCGTCACACGATTCGTTCGCGCTTCGAGGTGAGGCAGTGATGGATTTCCTGCGGTGGTGCCGCAACCAGTGGGAGCGCTCGATCGCGTTGGCGGTCATCGTGTTCGGCCTGGTCGCGTTCTTGCTCGGCTGGTGGGGTCAGCGCGACAAGGGCCTGGTGACCGAGCAGATCCCGTATGTGGTCTCCGGTGCCATGTTCGGGATGCTGTTGATCGTCATCGGCGCGACCGTGTGGCTGTCGGCGGACCTGCACGACGAGTGGATCAAACTCGACCGCGTCGAGGATGTCCTCGACGACGCGATCGCGTTGCTCCGCGATGGCTCGGCCGGACCCGACCCACGCGAGGTCTTTCTCGGTGAGCCGGCGATCGCGCGTGAGGTCGGCCCGCACGATGTCGGGTCCCGTTCCCGGCAACGGGCCGCGACCGCGGAGCTGAACAGATGACCCCCGGCCTGCGCAGCAGGCGGCTACCGGGCCTGTGGGCCCACGGTCAGTTGGCCGGTCTTTGCCTGGCCCAGGCCGTGGCCGTGGCTCTGGTGGTGCTCGCCTCGATCGGTTCCGGGCACACCGGGCACCTCTCGACGCAGAGCCGTTGGGTCGCTGTGGGGGTGAGCGGGATAGCGGTGGCCGCGCTGTCGGCGACGGTCTGGTTGATGCTTGGCAACCGTCGACTGATCCGGCGACGCACTCGGCTGCGCGCATCGGTGGTGCGCACCTTCGGCCGCCGGGCCGTGGCGTCGGCCGAGCACGAGGCGCAGCCCGTGGCCGGCGAGACGATGAGCCACTACCACCGCCGCGATTGCCAGCTGGTGCGAGGCAAGAACGCGCGCCCCGCGCCCGTTCTCGCCCACACGCGGGCCAATCGCACGCCCTGCGCAGTGTGCAGGCCCTGATGCTCGCATTCATCGTCGTCGGTCTGGTGACCGGCTCCATCTACGGCCTGGCCGGCGTCGGCCTGGTGCTGACCTACCGGACCACCGGCGTGCTGAACTTCGCCCACGGCGCCATCGGCGCTGCCGCGGCCTACCTGTTCTACGAACTGCACGTAACCCGGGGCATGCCGTGGCCGCCCGCGGCGTTGATCGCGATCGGTTTGTTCGGGCCGCTCGTCGGGGTGCTGATCGAACGCGCGACCAGAACCCTTGATCGGGCACCGGTCTCCACCGTCATCGTCGCCACGATCGGCCTGTTGATCGCAACACAAGGCCTGATGTACATCGTCTTCGGCGACGACTACCACCGCTTCCCCCAAGTCCTGCCGACCGAACACGTCACCGTCAACGGCGTCCAGATCACCTACGCCCAGATGATCACCGTCGCGCTGACCGTGATCATCACGCTCGGCCTGTCGGCGTTCCTGCGGCTCAGCCGCGCCGGGCGGTCGATGCGTGCTGTGGTGCACTCACCGGAACTGCTCGACCTGACCGGGACCGCACCGGCGCCGGTGCGCATCCTCGCCTGGTGCATCGGCTGCACCATGGCGGCGCTGTCCGGGGTGCTGATAGCACCCACCATCACCCTGGACGCCGCGCTTTTGTCGCTGCTGGTGGTGCAGGCGTTCGGTGCCGTGGCGCTCGGTCGCTTCAACAGCCTCTGGATGACCTATGCCGGCGGGCTGGCGATCGGCGTGGCCGCATCCTTGTGCACCAAGTACTTCGGCAGCCATCCACCGCTGAACGGTCTGGCCAGCTCGGTTCCGTTCCTCGTGCTGATCCTGGTCCTGCTCGTGGTGCCGGCGCGGCGGCTACCGGTCCCGCTCGGTCGCATCGGCGGCACACCACCGTCGGCAGCAATGCCGCCGGCCGTCCGCGCCGTCGGCGTGGTCGCGGCCGCGGTGGTGCTGGTGATCATCCCGTACACGGTCGGCCCGCGACTGCCGGTCTACACCAACGCGCTGGTCTTCGTGATCATGTTCCTGTCGTTGGCGCTGCTGCTGAACACCTCGGGGCAGATTTCCTTGTGCCATGCGGCTTTCGTGGCCATCGGCGCCTCGACGTTCAGTCACCTGACCACCGGTCAGGGAATGCCATGGCTGCTCGCGCTGCTGTGCGCCGGGCTGGTCGTGGTCCCGGTGGGGGCGTTGTTGAGCCTTCCGGCCATCCGGCTGTCCGGCCTCTATCTGGCGCTGGCCACCTTCGGCTTCGGCATCCTGATGCAGCAGGTCGTATACAACACCTCGGCGATGTTCGGGAAGAGCCCGATCCTGAAGGCCCCGCGACCGCACTTTGCCGGGCTCAACGGCAACAGCGACCGCACCTTCTATTTCCTGGTGCTGGCCCTGGTGGCGGTCAGCTCCGTCGTCCTGACCGCAGCCGGGCGGGCCCGGTTGGGCCGGCTGCTCCGGGCGATGAGTGACTCCCCGGTCGGTCTGATCACCAATGGGCTGTCCGTCAACGTCTCCAAGATCATCGTGTTCTGCATGTCCGCGTTCTTCGCCGGGATATCCGGCGCGTTGTTCATCACCTTGACCGGCACCGCCTCCCGTGACGTCGGGTTCGGCCCGGTGCAATCGCTGATGTGGTTGGCCGTGCTGGCCATCTGCGGAGGTGGGCTGGTCACCTCCTCGTTCCTGGCCGCCACCGTCCTGGTCGTGGTGCCTTCCTACCTGACCTCGATATCGCAGGACGATCAGCTGCTGATCTTCGGAGTCGGGGCCACCGCCATGTCGCTGCTGCTGCGATCCGGTATCGATTGGAGAGGCAATTTCTCTCGAGTCGCCAAGGGATCCGAGGACCGCTGGCACCGTCATCCTTTGCGTCCGGCCACGGTCGCCGCCGGCCGGTCCACCCCCATGACAGTTACCACCGGAGCGGGTCGATGACAGGCGAGGCGACAGGTCTCGTCGTGGAGGACGTCGTGGTCCGCTACGGCGGCCACGTCGCGGTGAACGGGATGAGCCTGAGTGCCCCACGTGGGCGCATCACCGGTTTGATCGGGCCGAACGGAGCCGGCAAGACGACGACCTTCAACGTCTGCAGCGGACTGCTGCGGCCCAGCGCCGGCCGGATACGGCTGTTCGGCCAGGACGTCACGACCCGGTCCGCACAGCACCGCGCTCGTATGGGCCTTGGTCGCACATTCCAACGCATGGAATTGTTCGACTCCTTGCCCGTGCGCGAGAACGTGGTCCTGGGCCGGGAGTGCCGGCTGGCCGGTGCCCTTCCGTGGCGGCACCTGAGCGGCTCGCGCAGCGACGGCCGAATGCTCGCCCGACGCTGCGAACAGGCCATGGAACGCTGCGGGATAACCGACCTGGCCGGACGGCGACCCGGCGAGTTGAGCACCGGCCAACGCCGCCTGGTGGAGCTGGCCCGGTGCATCGCCGGTGGCTACGACTTGATGCTGCTGGACGAACCCAGTTCCGGTCTGGACAAGGCCGAGACCCAACGGTTCGGGGCGATCTTGCGCTCGTTGGTGGCCGACGACGGGATCGGCATCCTGCTCGTCGAGCACGACATGGGGTTGGTCGTGAACGTCTGCGACTACCTGCACGTGCTGGACTTCGGCCAACCCATATTCGCGGGCACCCCGAGCGAGACGATGGCCAGCCCCGTGGTCCGATCCGCCTACCTGGGCAACGAGGCCGTCGAGATGGCCGTCGCCGGAAGGTTGGCCCGGGATGCTTGAGCTTCGCGGGGTGGTAGCCGGCTACGGCGGGACCACCGTGCTGCGCGGAGTGGACCTCGTAGTCCCCGATGGTGTCGTGGTCGCCCTGCTCGGGGCGAACGGAGCAGGCAAGACCACCCTGCTGCGGGTGGCCAGCGGATTGCTCCACCCCAGTTCGGGGCGGCTGCTGATCGATGGTGAAGACGTCAGCCGGGCCGCGCCGAGCCGGCTGGTGGCCCGCGGGGTGTGCCACGTACCCGAAGGCCGGGGGATCTTCGCACCGCTGACGGTGCGGGAGAACCTGCTGCTGCAGGCGGCCAAGGGTGAGGAAAGCGCAGCCCTCGAGCGGGCGGTCGCCGCCTTCCCCCGGCTGGGCGAGCGGCTGTCCCAGATCGCCGGGACCATGTCCGGCGGCGAGCAGCAGATGCTCGCCCTGGCCCGCACCTACGTCCAGCACCCCCGCGTAGTGCTGCTCGACGAGGTCTCCATGGGCCTGGCACCGAAGATCGTCGATGAGATCTTCGGATTCCTGCGCCTGCTCAGCGACCACGGCGTCTCGCTGCTGCTGGTCGAGCAGTACGTCACCCGGGCCCTTGCCGCAGCCGACTACGTCTACCTGCTCAACCGCGGCGCGGTGTCCTTCGCCGGCGAACCCGGCGAACTGGAGGGTGAGGACGTGTTCACCCAGTACGTCGGGGCCGACATCGGTCACTGACGGCCCGGCCCAGCCCAGAGCGCAAGGGAGCACGATGACCGCATACGAGTACACCGACTTCGACCCCTACGACGAGTCGGTCACCGGGGAGGAGATTTTCACCCGGTACACCGCTCTCCGCGACAAGTGCCCGGTCGGGTACAGCGAGGCCAAGGGCGGCGCTTATTTCGTGCTGGGTGACGCGGAGGTGAAGGCGGCAGCCAAGGCCGCGGACGTGTTCTCCTCGGCGGACGGCATCCTGTTCCCGCTCGATCCGCACCCCAAGTTCGTGCCGATCGAGCACGACCGGCCGGAACACAGCTGGTGGCGCCAGATCATGAGCCCACCGTTCACCCCCCAGGCCGTCCGGGAACTGGAACCGCGGATCACCGAGGTCGTCGATGCGCAGATCGACACCTTCATCGCCACGGGCCGGGCGGATCTGGTCAACGATTTCGCCCTGCGGATCCCCACCGGGATCATCGCCTACCTGCTCGGCTTCGAGGGCGAGTCCCGGCAACGGATGATTGACGTGGTCGACATGTTCTTCGAGACCAAGGGCACCGAGCGGTTCGGAGAATGGATCGCGGCGTTCGACGACTTCGTGCTGGCCGAGACCACGATCCGACGGGAGCATCCGCGCGATGACTATCTGACCCAATTGATCGTCAACGAGCACGAGGGCCGGATGCTCACGCACGAGGACCTGTTCTCGCTCATGGTGTCCTTCGCGCTGCCGGGGTACGAATCGACCGTGTCCGGGATGGCCACGCTGCTGCTGCACGTCGGTCGTGACCGGGACCTACGCGACCGGCTGATGACCGATCCGTCGTTGATCCCCGGCGCGGTCGAGGAAGCCGTCCGCATAGCCGTCCCGCTGCAATTCTTCCGCCGGTACACGACGGAGGACACGACGCTCGGCGGGGTCGAGATTCCCGCGAAGTCGAACGTGGTCCTGTGCTACGGCGCCGCCGCGCGCGATCCGC
>Ga0157362_1000058_pt1 | contig 31072 bp, 30 predicted proteins | sample AttlaeALBM3_FD_111480 | JGI IMG/M metagenome (GOLD analysis project Ga0157362, IMG submission 111480) | Fungus gardens microbial communities from leaf cutter ant in Ribeirão Preto, State of São Paulo, Brazil - Atta laevigata ALBM3 | ecosystem: Host-associated > Fungi > Mycelium > Unclassified ... | reverse complement strand
GGCCAAACTTATCGCTCATCGGCCCGAACAGCAGCTGCCCCGCGCCCAGCCCGAGCAGGCCGGCGGTCAGGCTCAGCTGCGCGGTGGCGGTCGAGGTATGGAGATCGCGCGCCAGCTCAGGCAGCGCGGGAAGGTAGAGATCGATGCAGAGCGGGCCGAGCGCCGCCAGCAGGCCTAGCGTGATGGCATAGACCAGTCGGTTATTTAGTGCAGGTGTCATTTGTCCTCTGAGGGCTTAACTAAGTCGTGGATCATCTGTTTGTAGAGGGTATGAAGCAGGTCCGCTGACGCTTTCTGCGTCGTCAGGCGGCGAAACGCGGTGCCTTCCACCAGCACTGCCAGCACTTCAACGCAGGCGGCGCGCTGCGCGTCGCTGAGGTGCGGATAGTCGACGCGCATTTTTTCACAGGCGTTGTGAAACAGCCGCGTTTCGGCGGTTTGCAGGATCTCGGCGACGCGCGGATTGCGGCTCGCTTCGGCGGCCACCTCCAGCATCAGCATCTCATCCTCTTCGTTCAGGGTGTCGCGACGGGCAATCATATCGGCGAGATGGCTGGCGTCGGTCTGTTCGCTCATCGCCGCCACGCGGCTGTCGACGATACGCGTGACCATCTCTTCGATCAGCGCGTCTTTACTGGGAAAGTAGCGGTAGATCTGCCCGACGCTCAGGCTGGCGGCGCTGGCGAGCTGCGCCATGCTGGCGGCGTGAAAGCCCGATTGACGAAAACAGCGGCGCGCCGCCGCGATGATTTCATCCTGGCGGGTACGATGTCGCGCATCGCGCGCTTCACGCTGTTTGTTCATCTCGCCTCCGAAACTAGTTTTGAGAGTGCTTATTCTCGCGCCGGATTATACGGGTCGATCGCCATAAGAACAGCTTTTTTACGCTAACCTGACGTTTCAGACTCAACTTAAAAACGCGCCATAAAGTTGATTAATCTGCTTTTATGTTCCAGGCTTATGCTCACATGGACTATACAATGAGGAACAACAAGATGAAAAAAGCAATGGGATGTATCGCTGCGGCGCTGGCGCTGGCCGCACTGTCTGGTTGTACGGCTTACGATCGTGCTGAGAGCTACGTCAGCAAGCCGGTAGTTAAGGATGTGAAAAAAGGCATGACGCGCGATCAGGTGCGCCAGATTGCGGGACCGGCTTCCACGGAAATCACCATGGTCCACGCGCGCGGCACCTGCCAGACCTATGTACTGGGCGAGCGTGACGGCAAACCGCAGACCTACTTCGTCAGCTACAGCGACACCGGTCGCGTGATGAACTACGGCTTCCAGAGCTGTAAAGATTACGACACCGATCCGCAGGCTGCGCAGTAAGCCGCGACCCCACAGAATAGCAAACGGCCCGTCATTGACGGGCCGTTTTTCGTTAGGCGGTTTTTACAGGCCGGCGGGACGCGGCACTTCGATATATTCGCCGTTAATGTCGCGCTGGTAGTAGTGGCCTTCCTGCACGTAGAAGCGACGGCCGTTAAAGTCCAGTACGCGCATTGCGCTGCCCGGCTCCGCTGGCGGTTGCACCACCACGTAGTTTTCGCCCTGACGCTGATAGTAGGCGCCGTTGAGCATATAGTAGGTCAGACCGCCGATCAGCACCGCGGTGGCCGCTTCAGGCAGGAAGCGCAGCGGGCCGGGACCGCCCCAGTGCGGGCCTGGGCCGGGACCCCAACCGCCGGGATGAGCAGAGACTATGGCTGGCGACAACAGCGTTAACGCCAGCAGTGAGGCGATAACTTTTTTCATGGGTTTTCTCCTGCGATAACTGCCAGCAGCATTCGCTTTTTCCGTCGAAAAAACAAGCGCAGAGGCGCGACTTTTTCCTCTCTTTACCACGCTTAACGCTTTCTTAACGGGGCCGCCATAAAGGGGGCGGATTGTGAAGTGCGGGCATAAAAAAACCGGGCGCAGCGGCCCGGTTTCAGTTGGCGAAGCGAGCGCTTAGCGGTGCGCCAGCTCGGCCTGTTCGTCACTCTCCAGCACCGCTTTGTCGGTCAGACCGAGCCAGCGGCTGGTGAGCGAGCCGGCGGTCATCGCGCCGTTGACGTTAAGCGCGGTGCGGCCCATATCGATCAGCGGTTCGATAGAGATCAGCAGGGCGACCAGCGTCACCGGCAGGCCCATGGCCGGCAGCACGATCAGCGCGGCAAAGGTCGCGCCGCCGCCGACGCCTGCGACGCCCGCCGAACTCAGGGTAACGATGCCGACCAGCGTGGCGATCCAGACCGGATCGAACGGGTTAATGCCGACCGTCGGCGCGACCATCACCGCCAGCATCGTCGGATAGAGGCCGGCGCAGCCGTTCTGACCAATAGTGGCGCCAAAAGAGGCAGAGAAGCTGGCGATAGACTCCGGCACGCCCAGGCGACGCGTCTGGGTTTCCACATTCAGCGGAATGCTCGCGGCGCTGGAGCGGCTGGTAAAGGCGAAGGTGATCACCGGCCACACCTTGCGGAAGAAGCGCAGCGGATTGATGCCGTTGACCGACAGCAGCAGCGCATGCACGCCGAACATAATCGCCAGCCCCAGATAGGAGGCGACGACAAAGCCGCCGAGCTTGATGATGTCCTGCAGATTCGAGCCGGCGACCACTTTGGTCATCAGCGCCAGCACGCCGTAGGGGGTCAGCTTCATGATCAGGCGCACCAGCTTCATCACCCAGGACTGCAGGGTGTCGATCGCCACCAGCACGCGCTCGCCTTTGGCGGCGTCATCTTTCAGCAGCTGCAGCGCCGCGACGCCGAGGAAGGCGGCGAAGATCACTACGCTGATGATCGAGGTCGGGCTGGCGCCGGTCAGATCGGCGAACGGGTTTTTCGGCACAAACGAGAGCAGCAGCTGAGGAACGGTCAGATCCGCCACTTTGCCCGCATAGTTGCTCTGAATGGCGGCCAGACGCGCGCTCTCCTGCGCGCCCTGCACCAGACCCTCGGCGCTGAGATGGAACAGGCCGGTGACGAAAACGCCGACCAGCGCCGAGATAGCCGTGGTCACCAGCAGCACGCCGATGGTCAGCAGGCTGATTTTGCCCAGCGACGAGGCGTTATGCAGACGCGCCACCGCGCTGAGGATCGAGGCGAACACCAGCGGCATGACAATCATCTGCAGCAGCTGCACGTAGCCGTTGCCGACAATATTGAACCAGCTAATAGAGGTTTTCAGCACCTCGCTCTGCTGACCGTAAATCGCCTGCAGCGCCAGTCCGAACAGTACGCCGATCACCAGGCCGACCAGCACCTTTTTCGACAGGCTCCAGCCTTGACGGCCAAGGCGCGACAGCAGCAGCAGCAGCGCGACGAAGGCCACGAGATTAAGTATCAGAGGTAGATCCATATTGGCTCCAGAGAGAACGTCCGGCTGCGCACGCCGCGCCGGCACGCCAGATAATGTGACGCACGAATTAAGTGCCGGTATGTTACCAGCTCGCCTGCGCGCTCACTTATATCCAAATGGAATGGCTTATAACCAGACAGCGCTTTCTGCTGCTTTAATGCGCTTTTTGCGTGGAAATCAGTCGGGAAACGCCGTTTTGCAACGTATCGAAGAGCTGCGACGGCCACCCTTGCGCACCAAAAGAGGGCGCGCCCGGCGGAAACCAGAGCGCGTAGCCCACCAGCGCCAGGCAGAGCGTGCGCTCCAGCTGGTTGCCTTTCTGGCTTCTGAGAATAGGCAGGCGAAAGCGCCAGCGGCACGGCCACAGCAGCGGCACGCCGGCGGGCGTCAGCATATCCGCCACGATATGGCTGAGATAGCCAAGCGTCATGCCCTGCAGCACATCCGCAGGCAGCAGCCAGTCGTCCGGCACGTTGATCTGAAACAGCCACAGGCTGGCCGCTACCGCCAGCAGGCTATGGGTAAAGCCGCGATGACCAAAGGCGCGCGCGATAGGATAAGAGAGCCACTTCAGCCGCTGGCCGAGCAGCGACTTAGGGTGATCGATATCAGGCAGCAGGCAGGTGAGCAGCGAGGCGGAGATAAGGTGCCACCAGTCAGCCTGCGCCAGCACGGGCGTCAGCTCCGCGCGCTTGGCAAAAATAGCGGTGGCAATAGCGAAAATTACGTGGCCTTCGCCCGTCATGATAAAACCTGGCTGCAAACTGTCGATGCATCCAGTATAGGGATTTATCCAGTAAATGAGAAGTTGTGACGCTGTAACGAGGCGTGAATTTTTTCACGACACAGCGGCAGGACGCCGCCGTGTCGTCAGGCAAGAAAGGCTTAGCGCGCCAGCCAGCCGCCGTCGACGGCCAGCGTATAGCCGTTAACATAGTCAGAGGCGGCGGACGCCAGGAACACCACCGGCCCCATCATATCCTCCGGCACGCCCCAGCGGGCGGCGGGAATACGCCCCAGAATCTCCGCGCTGCGGCCTTCGTCGCTGCGCAGCTGCTCGGTATTGTTGGTGGCCATATAGCCCGGCGCAATAGCGTTAACATTGATGCCGTGTTTCGCCCACTCGTTTGCCATCAGGCGCGTCAGCCCCATTACCGCGCTTTTCGACGCGGTGTACGAGGGCACGCGGATGCCGCCCTGGAACGACAGCATAGAGGCGATATTGATGATCTTGCCGCCGCTGCCCTGAGCGATAAACTGGCGCGCAACCTGCTGCGACAGGAAGAAAACGCTTTTGCTGTTGATGTTCATCACATCATCCCAGTCCTGCTCGCTGAAATTGAGCGCGTCTTCGCGGCGGATGATCCCGGCGTTATTGACCAGAATATCGATTCTGCCGGCGGCGGCCACCGCCTGCTCGACCACGCCTGGCACCTGTTCCGTCTGGATCAGATCCGCCTGAAGCGACCAGAAGCGACGGCCCAGCGCCTCGACGCGCTGCTGCGTTTCCGTGGGATCGTCGCGGTTGACCCCGACGATATCGCAGCCGGCCTGCGCCAGCCCCAGCGCCATACCCTGGCCGAGACCGGTGTTGCAGCCGGTGACCAGCGCGATTTTTCCTTCCAGATTAAATGCGTTAAGTATCATGAGAGCGCCTCCTTTATTAGCGCAGATCGCGGATGTTGACATGATCCATGTCGTCGAATACCTGATTCTCGCCGACCATGCCCCAGATAAAGGTGTAACGTTCGGTGCCGACGCCAGCGTGAATCGACCAGCTGGGGGAGATCACCGCCTGCTCGTTATGCACCAGCAGATGACGTGTCTCCTGTGGCTGGCCCATCATATGAAACACCGCGCTTTCCGGGTTCATATCGAAGTAGAAATAGACCTCCATGCGGCGCTCGTGGGTGTGGCAGGGCATGGTGTTCCAGAGGTTGCCATTCTCGAGGCGGGTCAGGCCCATGGTGAGCTGACAGGTGGGCAGCACGTCCGGCACCAGGTATTTGTTGATGGTGCGTCGGTTTGAGGTCGCCGCATCGCCGAGCGTGGTGCGCACCGCCTCCTCCTTGCCGATTTTTTTATCGGGAAAGCGGCTGTGCGCCGGGGCGCTGTTGAAATAGAACTTGGCCGGACGGCTGGCGTCGTGGCTGCGGAAGCTCAGGGTTTCGGCGCCTTTGCCCACATAGAGCGCCTCTTCGCTGCCGATCTCCCACACCTTGCCGTCTACCTCGACGCTGCCTGGGCCGCCGATATTGATCATGCCCAGCTCCCGCCGCTCCAGGAAGTAGCTCACGCCGAGCTGTTTGCCCATCTCATTGCCGAAGGCGACGCTGCCGGCAACCGGCATCACGCCGCCGATAATAATGCGGTCGATATGGCTGTAGGTCAGGGTATAGCGGTCGGCTTCAAAGATTTTCTCAATCAGAAATTCGCGGCGCAGCCCGGCGGTGTCGAGCTGCCTGGCGTGCTCACTATGAATGCTTTGACGTACGTCCATCTTAATCCTCTCTGGCGAAGTCAGGTACGCGTGCCCCATAGGGCGTCTGAAGGGCATCTTAAGAGGAGTGGGCGCGCAATTCAATAAAAATGAAACGATGTTTTATTTTTTTGAGAGGGCGATCATGCCGCAACAAAAAACCCGCCGCTGGCGGGTTTCTGCGATAAACAGCCTGCATCAGCTGTGCGTATCGCCCAGCAGATGCGCGGCGGTGAGCTGGGTCAGATCGTCCAGCCTGACGTCTGCCAGCGACCAGCGCGCATCGTCGCGCAGCGCCGCGGGCGGTACCACCACAGAGCGCATGCGCGCCGCTTTGGTGGCGATCATGCCGTTAACCGAGTCCTCTAGCGTCACGCAGTGCAGCGGATCGACGTTGAGCCGCGCCGCGGCGTCGAGATAGACCTGCGGATGCGGCTTGCTGTAGGGCAGCGCCTCGGCGGAGACCAGCACGTCGAAATCGCCGCGCAAATCGAACAACGCCAGCACCCGCTCCAGCATCATCAGCGGCGAGGCGGAAACCAGCCCCGTTTTTAGTCCACGCTCGCGGCACAGCTGCAGCGCCTGTTTCACACCCGGCAGCAGCGGCCGCTTCTCCTCTATTAGCGCCAGCGCGCGGGCGATAATGCGCGCGGTCACCTCCTGCTGATCCGGGCCGGACCAGGGCAGGGTTTCATACCACATGCGCACCACCTGATCGATGCGCAGGCCCAGCGTGTCCGGCAGTTCGGCGCGGCGCGACAGATCGACGCCCAGCGAGGCGAAAATATCGAGTTCGGCCCGATCCCACAGCGGTTCGGAGTCGATAATCAGGCCATCCATATCAAACAGGGCGGCGTAAACAGGGCGGGTATAGGGCATCGGCTGGCTCCTTGTAGAATTTGCGCTACCTTATCATGGGCTGAGGCGCGCGGCGAAAGCGGCGCAGGTGACGCTTTTTTCAGGAAATAAAACTGACAGGCAGGTAGACTGACTGCAAACGGGAATTCAGGTACAGGAGATACCATGACATATCAACAGGCTGGCCGCATCGCCATCCTTAAGCGAGTGGCTGGCTGGGCAATTTTTTTGCTCGCGCTGCTGTCGACCATGATTTCAGTGCTGAGCTTTATGTTCAGGCACAGCGAAAAACAGCCGGGCATCGATGCCGTGATGCTCGACTTCGTGCATGTGATCGTCGATATGATCCGCTTCAACACGCCGTTCCTCGGCTTTTTCTGGCGTAATTCGCCGGTGCCGGAGTTTCACGGTCAGATGAATATCGGCTTCTGGATTATCTATATCCTGATTTTCGTCGGTCTGGCGCTGGAGGCGTCGGGGTCGCGCATGGGTCGTCAGGCGAAGCACATCAAAGAGGGGATTGAAGATCAGCTGATCCTGGAGCAGGCGAGAGGCAGCGAGGCCCGCACGCGACAGCAGCTGGAGGAGAAAATCCGCGTGCCGCACCACACGATTTTTCTGCAGATTTTTCCGCTCTATATCCTGCCGGTCGCAATCGCCGTCGCGGGCTATTTCGTGCTGTCGCTGCTCGGGTTTCTGTAAGGCGTCAGGCCGGTCTGGCCTGACGCTGCGCCAGCGCGTCTTCGTCGAGCAGGCGCGCGATGGCGAACTGCGCCTCGCTTACCCAGCTGCCGCCGAAGACGTTGGCGCGATTAAGCAGATAGTAGAGCTGATAGACCGGCTGGCGCTGTGAGAAACCGTCCGGCAGCGGCCAGACGCTTTGATAGCCCTCATAAATCTCTCGCGGCATGGCGGGAAACCAGCTCAGCATCGCCAGATCGCACTCGCGATCGCCCCAGTAGCAGGCGGGATCGAAAATCCAGGGGCCGCCTGCGCTGCCGGCGCAGTTGGCGGGCCAGAGATCGCCATGCAGCAGCGAAGGCTGTGGGTGATGCGAGGCGAGGGCGCGCTGCACGCAGTTGACGATCGCCTCGGTATTGCCGTAGGTGACGCCTTTCTCTTCGGCCAGCTGCAGCTGCCAGCCGATACGCTGTTCCGCGAAAAACACCGACCAGCGTCGCAGCCAGCTGTTGGGCTGCGGCGTAGTGGTGATGTTATTGTCGAAGTCGAGGCCAAACTGCGCCTGCTCGCTCCACTGGTGCAGACGCGCCAGCTGCTGCCCCAGCGCAAAGGCGTTCTCTCCCTCCAGCGGCTCAGGGGCAATATACTCCAGCAGCAGAAAGCTCTGGTCGCGGTGGTGGCCAACGCCGTAGACCGCCGGCACGCGTACGCTCTGCGTGCGCGCCAGCAGCGCCAGCTGATCCGCCTCCCAGGTGAACAGGGTCAGCATCTCCCGATGATTGCACTTCATAAAGACGTCGTGCTCGCCATAGCGAATACGCCAGGCGGGATGGACGTCGCCGCCGGGAAGCTCATGGCGTTCGGTAATCTCGGCATGGCCAAACTGTTCGCTTAACAGACGACTAATAGCGTTCCACATTGGGCGATCCTCTTTTTAACCTGTCAGGCTGCAAAGTCGGTCAGGGTTCTCTCCTGCACCGCGGCGATTATATCGCGTGAAAACAGGCGAAAACCCGCGCTTGCGCACAGCTTACCGGAACGGATGGCGCGCGTGTTTACAAATGGGCGTCGCGTAAGAACGCGTCCAGCGTCGTCACGCTGACGTCGGGCTTTTGATGCAGCACGCTTTCCCCGGCGGCAACGGCCTGCTGCTGCAGATCGTCCGGCGAGAGCGCGCTGATGAGCCCAAAGCTGTTGGTGCCCAGCTCGTGCGGTTTGCCTTCATCGTCGTTGAGCGTGGTAGTGAATCCGGCGGCGACCATCGCGCTGTTAAGCGCCTGAATGTCGCCGAGTCCCGATTCCTGATAGCGAAAGGTGACAATGTAACGCTTAAGTTCGTCGTTCATCTTCTACCTCTGTGCGGCATGACTGTGCTCAGCGTAGACCATGGTGAAAAAATGCGCGAATAATGAACGGGATAAAGCGTGCGGTTTGTTACAAGCACAAAAGTAAAGCTGGGTAAAGGCAGGGAAACCGTCGGGTGAAAAATCTTGTCGCAACTGCGCTGTTTTTTTCCTGCCCGATCACTACAATGCGCGCCGTTAATGAGAAAAGTCCCAATAATCAAGCGGGATTGCGCGTATGCGGCGTCTTTCTGGCGAGTTAATACTTATTTACAATACTTACCGTAAATTGCATTGATTGGCCCGCAAAACTCTTCACACTCACTGTTTTTTAAACTGTCGTACGGGTCACAATAAATGAAAGTGCTTAACAAGCTCTCTGCCGTTCTTTTGCTCTCCGCCGGCGCGTTTTGCCACCAGGCATTGGCGGACAACACCGTTTTCACCGCGATGGACGATCCCTCAACGGCGAAGAAGCCGTTCGACGGCAGCGCGTCTGCTGGTTACCTGGCGCAAACGGGTAACACCACCAGCTCCTCGCTGACCGCGCAAACCAATATGACGTGGTACCAGAGCTCGATGGCGTACAGCCTGTGGGGCAACGCGTCGAACACCTCGTCCAACGATGAGCGCTCGTCGGAAACCTACAGCATCGGCGGCCGTTCGCGCTACAACCTCAACAGCTTCGACTACCTGTTTGGCCAGGCGAGCTGGCTGAGCGACCGTTTCAACGGCTACGACTCACGCGACGTGCTGACCGCCGGTTACGGTCGTCAGATCCTGAACGGCCCGATCCATTCGCTGCGTGCGGAATTTGGTCCGGGCGTGCGCTATGACGATTTCCACGACGGCGGCAGCGAAACCAAAGCGCTGGGCTACGGCGCGCTGAGCTATCAGTGGCAGCTCACCGACAACACCAAATTTATTCAGGGCGTCTCGGTGCTGAGCAGCTTCGGCGAAGACACCACCGTGAACTCGGAAACCGGTCTGCAGGTCGGCATCAACGATCACTTCGCGCTGAAGCTGGCGTATAACGTCACCTGGAACAACAATCCGCCGGAATCTGCGCCCGATCGCACCGACACCAAAACCAGCATTATGCTGACCTACGCGATGTAACCTCGCCGCGTAAACCACTTACTGACCGCAGCCCTGGCTGCGGTTTTTTTTCGTCGCTTCCTCGACTTAGCGAGCCGTGCACGGGTTTTGCTGGCCGTTCAAAGCTGTTATCATCAGCGGCGCACTACAATCCTGGCGTCATTCCGACAACGTGGGTCTGACATCACGCCGGGCAACGACTCTTACTCAATGTTGTATGTAAGCTTTCGTGTGGCTTACCACTGCAATTAAGGATATGAAATGCCTGTAATTACTCTTCCTGATGGCAGCCAGCGCAGCTACGATCGCGCGGTGAGCGTGATGGATATCGCGCTGGATATCGGTCCTGGCCTGGCGAAAGCCTGTATTGCCGGACGCGTTAACGGGCAGCTGGTGGATGCGGTCGATCCCATCACCGAGGACGCCTCTGTCGCCATCATTACCGCAAAAGATGAAGCGGGTCTGGAGATCATTCGCCACTCCTGTGCGCATCTGCTGGGACACGCCATCAAACAGCTGTGGCCCAACACCAAAATGGCGATCGGTCCGGTTATCGACAACGGCTTCTACTATGATGTCGACCTCGATCATACCCTGACGCAGGAAGATATCGACGCGCTGGAAAAACGCATGCACCAGCTGGCCGAAACCAACTACGACGTGGTGAAGAAAGTCGTCAGCTGGCAGCAGGCGCGCGACGTGTTCGCCGAGCGCGGCGAGAGCTATAAAATCACCATTCTGGATGAGAACATCAGCCACGACGACCATCCTGGCCTCTATCATCACGAAGAATATGTCGACATGTGCCGCGGTCCGCACGTGCCGAACATGCGTTTCTGTCACCACTTTAAGCTGCAGAAAATCGCGGGCGCCTACTGGCGCGGCGACAGCAACAATAAAATGCTGCAGCGTATTTACGGCACCGCCTGGGCGGATAAGAAGCAGCTCAACGCCTATCTGCAGCGTCTGGAAGAGGCGGCGAAGCGCGATCACCGTAAAATCGGCAAGCAGCTCGACCTCTACCATATGCAGGAAGAGGCGCCGGGCATGGTTTTCTGGCATAATGACGGCTGGACCATCTTCCGCGAACTGGAAGTGTTCGTGCGCAGCAAGCTGAAAGAGTACCAGTACCAGGAAGTGAAAGGTCCGTTTATGATGGACCGCGTGCTGTGGGAAAAAACCGGGCACTGGGAAAACTACAAAGAGGCGATGTTCACCACCTCTTCTGAGAACCGTGAATACTGCATCAAACCGATGAACTGTCCGGGCCACGTGCAGATCTTCAATCAGGGGCTGAAATCCTACCGCGATCTGCCGCTGCGCATGGCGGAGTTCGGCAGCTGTCACCGCAACGAGCCGTCAGGCGCGCTGCATGGCCTGATGCGCGTCCGCGGCTTCACCCAGGATGACGCCCACGTCTTCTGTACTGAAGATCAGGTGCGCGACGAAGTGAACAGCTGTATTCGCATGGTGTATGACATGTACAGCACCTTCGGCTTTGAAAAGATCGTGGTGAAGCTCTCCACGCGTCCTGAGAAGCGCATCGGCACCGATGAGATGTGGGACCGCGCGGAAGAAGATTTAGCCGCCGCGTTGAATGAAAACGAAATTCCGTTTGAATTTCAGCCCGGAGAAGGTGCATTCTACGGTCCGAAAATTGAATTTACCCTGTATGACTGTCTCGATCGCGCCTGGCAGTGCGGCACAGTTCAGCTAGACTTTTCCCTGCCAAAACGTCTGGACGCCACCTATGTGGGCGAAAACAACGATCGGCAGACGCCGGTGATGATTCACCGCGCCATTCTCGGTTCGATGGAGCGCTTTATCGGCATCCTGACCGAAGAGTTTGCCGGTTTCTTCCCGACGTGGCTGGCGCCGATGCAGGCGGTAGTGATGAATATTACCGATGCGCAGGCAGAATATGTCGACATGTTGACACGCAAATTGCAGAATGCTGGCATTCGTGTGAAAGCAGACTTGAGAAACGAGAAGATAGGCTTTAAAATCCGCGAGCACACATTACGTCGCGTCCCTTATATGCTGGTCTGCGGTGACAAAGAGGTGGAAGCTGGCAAAGTGGCCGTTCGCACCCGCCGTGGTAAAGACCTCGGGACGATGGACATCGATGTGTTTGTTGAGAAGCTGCAACAAGAGATTCGCAGCCGCAATCTTCACCAATTAGAGGAATAAGGTTATTAAAGGCGGAAAACGAGTACAACCGACGCGTCCGAATCGAATCAACGGTGAAATCCGTGCCACTGAAGTACGCTTGACTGGCGTGGATGGCGAACAGATTGGTATTGTCAGCCTTCGCGAAGCTATTGAAAAAGCTGAGGAAGCAGGTGTTGATTTAGTAGAAATCAGCCCAAACGCCGAACCGCCGGTGTGCCGTATTATGGACTACGGCAAGTTCCTTTATGAAAAAAGCAAATCTTCTAAGGAACAGAAGAAGAAGCAAAAAGTTATCCAGGTTAAGGAAATTAAATTCCGTCCTGGTACCGATGAAGGCGACTATCAGGTAAAACTCCGCAGCCTGATTCGTTTTCTGGAAGAAGGCGATAAAGCCAAAATCACGCTGCGTTTCCGCGGTCGTGAGATGGCGCACCAACAGATCGGTATTGAAGTGCTTAACCGCGTGAAAGAAGATCTGGTTGAACTGGCAGTGGTCGAATCCTTCCCATCGAAGATCGAAGGCCGCCAGATGATTATGGTGCTCGCTCCCAAGAAGAAACAGTAGGCTTTCAAGTAACACTGACCGCGCAGCGTTCGCGCTGTGCGGTTCTTTGTTCGCCTGTCTGATTCGTTTTATTAACAATGCGAAGTGGATATTTTTAAAATGCCAAAGATTAAAACTGTACGTGGCGCGGCTAAGCGCTTCAAGAAGACCGCTTCTGGCGGCTTCAAGCGTAAGCACGCAAACCTGCGTCATATTCTGACTAAAAAATCAACTAAGCGTAAACGTCACCTGCGTCCGAAAGGCCTGGTGTCTAAAGGCGATCTGGGTCTGGTTGTTGCCTGCCTGCCGTACGCATAAGTTAACTTTTTTATAAATCTGCCCCAGGCCTTTGCGATAAGCAGAGGAGTAAGGGCATCACAGAATATTGATACAGGAGAGCTCACATGGCTCGCGTAAAACGTGGTGTAATTGCTCGCGCACGTCACAAAAAAATCTTAAAACAAGCTAAAGGCTACTACGGTGCACGTTCACGTGTATACCGCGTTGCCTTCCAGGCTGTTATCAAAGCTGGTCAGTACGCTTACCGTGACCGTCGTCAGCGTAAGCGTCAGTTCCGTCAACTGTGGATTGCGCGTATCAACGCCGCCGCGCGTCAGAACGGCATCTCTTACAGCCGTTTCATCAATGGCCTGAAAAAAGCGTCCATTGAAATTGACCGTAAGATCCTGGCTGACATCGCTGTATTCGACAAAGTGGCGTTCACCGCACTGGTCGAAAAAGCAAAATCAGCTCTGGCGTAAGTCAGATGAAAAAGGGAGCTTGCTCCCTTTTTTATTGCCTGTAACTCAAGCAAAAGATTGACATTTTCACCGCAGGGCTTTTCAATAGTGCCCTCAGAATCACAGCAAGGTAACGCAAGCATGCATGCTGCTATTTTCCGTTTCTTTTTTTACTTTAGCGCCTGACACTCAGGGGCTTTTGCGCATAGAAAAGAAACGAAAAATCGCGCCGAAAGCCTCCCTCGTGGAGGCTTTCGTGTTTCTGGCGAAGCATATTGGACGGATACGTCCCAACGAGAACTGACCAGCCCGGCTGGAAGAAGAGGAAACCATGTCCCAACTCGCAGAACTGGTGGCCCGCGCCACGGCCGCTATCGACGAGGCGACGGATATCGCCACCCTTGACGCGGTGCGCGTCGAATATACCGGCAAAAAAGGCCACCTGACGCAGCTGATGACCACGCTGCGCGAGCTGCCGCCGGAAGAGCGTCCGGCCGCTGGCGCGGTGATCAACGAGGCGAAGCAGCAGGTGCAGGAGCGTCTTAACGCGCGCAAAGAGACGCTGGAGTCCGCCGCGCTCAACGCGCGCCTCGCCGCCGAAACCATCGACGTCTCCCTGCCGGGTCGCCGCACGGAAAACGGTGGGCTGCATCCGGTGACGCGCACCATCGATCGCATCGAAAACTTCTTCGGCGAGCTGGGTTTCGCGGTGGTGACCGGTCCGGAAATCGAAGATGACTACCATAACTTCGACGCGCTCAATATTCCGGGCCATCATCCGGCGCGCGCCGATCACGACACCTTCTGGTTCGACGCCACGCGTCTGCTGCGCACTCAGACCTCTGGCGTGCAGATCCGCACCATGAAAAATCAGCAGCCGCCGATCCGCATCATCGCGCCGGGCCGCGTCTACCGTAACGATTACGATCAGACCCATACCCCGATGTTCCACCAGATGGAAGGGCTGATTGTCGACAAGAACATCAGCTTCACCAATCTGAAAGGCACGCTGCACGACTTCCTGCGCAACTTCTTTGAAGAAGATTTGCAGATCCGTTTCCGTCCATCCTACTTCCCGTTTACCGAACCCTCAGCGGAAGTGGACGTGATGGGTAAAAACGGCAAGTGGCTGGAAGTGCTGGGCTGCGGCATGGTGCATCCGAACGTATTGCGCAACGTCGGCATCGATCCGGAAATTTACTCCGGCTTCGCCTTCGGTATGGGCATGGAGCGTCTTACCATGCTGCGCTACGGCGTGAGCGACCTGCGCGCCTTCTTCGAAAATGATTTACGTTTCCTCAAACAATTTAAATAAGGGCAGGTTATCCAATGAAATTCAGTGAACTCTGGTTACGCGAATGGGTAAACCCGGCTCTGGACAGCGCTGCGCTCTCTGAACAGATCACCATGGCCGGTCTGGAAGTGGACGGCGTGGAGCCGGTTGCCGGCGCGTTTCATGGCGTAGTGGTCGGTGAAGTGGTGGAGTGCGGCCAGCACCCGAACGCGGATAAGCTGCGCGTCACCAAAATCAACGTCGGCGGCGATCGCCTGCTCGATATCGTCTGCGGCGCGCCGAACTGCCGTCAGGGTCTCAAGGTCGCCGTCGCCACCGTTGGCGCCGTGCTGCCGGGCGATTTTAAAATCAAAGCGGCGAAGCTGCGCGGCGAGCCGTCGGAAGGGATGCTCTGCTCCTTCTCCGAGTTGGGCATTTCCGACGATCACAGCGGCATTATCGAACTGCCGGCCGATGCGCCGATCGGCGCGGATATCCGCGACTACCTGAAGCTCGATGACAACACCATCGAGATCAGCGTCACACCGAACCGCGCCGACTGCCTCGGTATTATCGGCGTGGCGCGCGACGTGGCGGTGCTGAACGGCCTGCCGCTTACCGCGCCGGCCATCGAGCCAGTGCCCGCCGCGATCGGCGACACCTTCCCGATCCGCGTCGACGCCACTGACGCCTGCCCGCGCTACCTGGGCCGGGTGGTGAAAGGTATCAACGTTAAAGCCGCAACGCCGCTCTGGATGCGCGAAAAGCTGCGCCGCTGCGGCATCCGCTCTATCGATCCGGTGGTGGATATCACCAACTACGTACTGCTTGAGCTGGGCCAGCCGATGCACGCCTTCGACCTCGACCGCATCGACGGCGGCATCGTGGTGCGCATGGCGAAAGAGGGCGAAACCCTGACGCTGCTCGACGGCAGCGAAGCGACGCTCAGCAGCGACACGCTGGTGATCGCCGATCACCATAAGGCGCTGGCGATGGGCGGCATCTTTGGCGGCGAGCACTCTGGCGTCAATGAAGAGACGCAGAACATCCTGTTCGAGTGCGCTTATTTTGACCCGCTGGCGATCACCGGTCGCGCACGCCGTCACGGCCTGCACACCGACGCCTCGCACCGCTACGAGCGCGGCGTCGATCCGGCGCTGCAGCACAAAGCTATCGAGCGCGCCACGAAGCTGCTGCTGGATATCTGCGGCGGCCAGGCCGGTCCGGTTATCGATCAGACGCACGCGGCCACGCTGCCGGCGCGCACCACTATCACGCTGCGCCGCGAGAAGCTGGATCGCCTGATTGGCCATGTGGTGGCCGACGAGCAGGTGACCGACATTCTGACGCGCCTCGGCTGCGAGGTGACGCCGGGCCAGGGCGAGTGGAAAGCGGTGGCGCCGAGCTGGCGCTTCGACATGGCGATTGAAGAGGATCTGATTGAAGAGGTCGCGCGCGTCTACGGCTACAACAACATCCCGGACGTGCCGGTGCAGGCAGGACTGGTGATGACCCAGCATCGCGAAGCGGATCTCTCGCTGAAGCGCGCCAAAACCCTGCTGGTGGATAAAGGCTATCAGGAAGCGATCACCTACAGCTTTGTCGACCCGAAGATTCAGCAGCTGCTGCATCCGGGCGAAGAGGCGCTGATCCTGCCGAGCCCGATCTCCAGCGAGATGTCGGCGATGCGCCTGTCGCTGTGGACCGGCCTGCTGAGCGCCGTGGTCTACAACCAGAACCGCCAGCAGAGCCGCGTGCGCCTGTTTGAGAGCGGTCTGCGCTTTGTGCCTGATACCCAGGCGGATTTGGGTATCCGTCAGGATCTTATGCTGGCGGGCGTGCTGAGCGGCAACCGCAGTGAAGAGCACTGGGATCTGGCGCGTCAGGCGGTTGACTTCTATGATTTAAAAGGCGATTTAGAATCGCTGCTCGATTTAACCGGCAAACTGGACGATATCCGTTTCCGTGCCGAAGCCAATCCGGCGCTGCATCCGGGGCAGAGCGCGGCAATTTATTTGCAGGACGAGCGAATCGGATTTATCGGGGTGGTTCATCCTGAGCTGGAACGTAAGCTGGATCTCAACGGTCGCACCTTAGTCTTTGAACTGCTTTGGAATAAGGTCGCAGACCGCGTCCTGCCTGATGCGCACGAGATTTCACGCTTCCCGGCGAACCGTCGTGATATCGCCGTTGTGGTGGCGGAAAACGTCCCCGCAGCAGATATCATCGCCGAGTGTAAGAAAGTTGGCGTAAATCAGGTAGTTGGCGTAAACTTGTTTGACGTGTACCGCGGTAAGGGTGTTGAAGAGGGTTTCAAGAGCCTCGCCATCAGCCTGATTTTGCAGGATACCAGCCGGACACTCGAAGAAGAGGAGATTGCCGCGACCGTTGGCAAATGCGTTGCGGCATTAAAAGAGCGATTCCAGGCAACCTTGAGGGATTGAACCTATGGCGCTTACAAAAGCTGAAATGTCAGAGTACCTGTTTGAGAAGCTTGGGCTGAGCAAACGCGACGCGAAAGAGCTGGTGGAGCTGTTTTTTGAAGAGGTTCGCCGCGCTCTGGAGAATGGCGAGCAGGTAAAACTGTCTGGGTTTGGTAATTTCGACCTGCGCGATAAAAATCAGCGTCCAGGCAGAAATCCAAAAACGGGGGAAGATATTCCAATTACCGCGCGCCGCGTGGTGACGTTCCGCCCGGGTCAGAAGCTGAAAAGCCGCGTCGAAAACGCTTCTCCGAAAGATAACGACTGACCGATTTCAGTGTTCTAAAAAGGCCGCTTATGCGGCCTTTTTCATTGGCGCGCGCGGACGCGTTTTTCGCCGTTCTCCCCGTTCTCTCCACAGTGTCAGCATTTCGTAAGCATCTGGAAAAAGAGCTGAAAATCGGCACGCGCCGATAGTGACGCGCGCAACGCTTTTGTTATAACTGCGCCGACAGATAACAAGAGGTGACTCAAATGAAAAAAACTGCACTGCTTTTAAGCGTCCTGTTAGGGATGCCGCTGCTGGCGAGCGCCAATGCGCCGCATCACGACAACGCACCGGGCGTCAGCGTCCATATTGGCGACCGCGATCATCGCGGCTACTACTGGGACGGCTTTGACTGGCGCGCGCCGACCTGGTGGAAAGCGCACCATGGCCGCAACGTCGGGCTGAAAGGGCCGCACGGCTACTGGAACGGTAACGGCTGGCAGGCGCAGCGCCCGGGCCACGACAAGCCCGCAGCGAAGCGCGACAGTGCGCCGCGTCACGACGCCCAGGCGCATAACGATCGCGAGCCGGTGCCGCCGCGTCCTGACCACGGTTGATCTCCTGTGCGGCGCCTCTCGGCGCCGCCTACGCCAGCCTTTCTTTTTTCGCCAATCTCTCTACAATCAAATCTCTGTTTTCTCAGCGAATCCTCAATTATGTCCTTGCTGGAGCAGCTCGCTCATCAGGCGGATCGTCGCAGCCAACGCGCGATAGCGGCGTTGAGCCTTCTCTTGCTGGCCCTGATTATTCTCAGCCTGTGCACGGGCGATAGCTGGATTGCGCCGTCGCGGTGGCTCAGCGACAGCGGCCAGCTCTTTGTCTGGCAGCTGCGCCTGCCGCGCACGCTGGCGGTGGTGCTGGTCGGCGCGGCACTGGCGGTGTGCGGCGTGGTCATGCAGGCCTTGTTTACCAATCCGCTGGCGGAACCCGGCCTGCTCGGCGTTTCTAACGGCGCGGGCGTCGGGCTGGTGCTGGGCGTGCTCTTCGGCAGCGGCTCGCTCTGGAGTCTGAGCCTGGCGGCGATGGCCGGCGCGCTGCTGATTACCCTGATCCTGCTCTATTTTGCGCACCGTCAGCTCTCGGTCACGCGCCTGCTGCTGACCGGCGTGGCGCTGGGCATTATCTGCAGCGCCATCATGACCTGGGCGGTCTACTTCAGCACCAGCCTCGATCTGCGCCAGCTGATGTACTGGATGATGGGCGGCTTTAGCGGCATCGACTGGCGCTACGGCTGGATGATGCTGGCGCTGCTGCCCGTGACCGGCGGGCTGATCGCCACCGCACGCGTGCTGAACCTGCTGGCGCTGGGCGAAACCTCGGCGCGGCAGCTCGGTCTGCCGCTTTTTTTCTGGCGCAATATTCTGGTGCTGGCGATGGGCTGGCTGGTGGGCGTTAGCGTCGCCATGGCGGGCGCCATCGGCTTTGTTGGCCTGGTGATCCCGCACCTGCTGCGGCTGAGCGGCATCAGCGACCACCGCTATCTGCTGCCCGCCTCGGCGCTGGCGGGCGCCGGCGTGCTGCTGGCGGCCGACATCCTTGCGCGCCTGGCGCTGACCGCGGCGGAACTGCCCATTGGCGTGGTGACCGCCACGCTGGGCGCGCCGCTGTTTATTGCGCTGTTAGTTAAATCAACGCGCTAGCTGCGGCTAGCGTATCTGCATCCACGACAGGAGAGTGCTATGAGCCTTTATCAAACCGAACTGACCACCATCGACGGCGAAAAAACCACGCTGGAAGCGTGGCAGGGCAAGGTGCTGCTGGTGGTGAACGTCGCCTCAAAGTGCGGCCTGACGCCGCAGTATGAGCAGCTGGAGGCGCTGCAGCAGCGCTATCAGGCGCAGGGTTTCAGCGTGCTGGGCTTTCCCTGCAACCAGTTCCTCGAGCAGGAGCCCGGCAGCAATGACGAAATCAAAACCTTTTGCAGCACTACCTACGGCGTCTCGTTTCCGCTGCTGGCCAAAGGGGACGTCAACGGTGAGGCGCGCCATCCGCTCTATGCCCAGCTGATCGCGGCGCAGCCGGAGGCGCTGCGTCCGGAAGGCAGCGGCTTCTATGAGCGCATGGCAAGCAAAGGCCGCGCGCCGAAAGCGCCAGGCGATATCCTGTGGAACTTCGAGAAGTTCCTTATCGATCGTCAGGGCAACGTGGTGCAACGCTTTGCGCCCGATATGACGCCGGACGACGCCCTGATCCAGCAGAGCATTGAGCAGGCGCTGGCGCAGTAAAGGATGCTGAGCCTTAAGGACGCCGCCGTTCCGGGACGGCTGGCGTCATTCTCCGCCGAGGTGGCCACCGGCACGCTGCTGCATCTGGTCGGGCCGAACGGCGCAGGCAAAAGCAGCCTGCTGGCTCTGATGGCGGGCCTGCTGCCGGGCGAAGGGGAGATCCGTCTGTGCGCGCGTCCGCTGAGCGCCTGGCGTGCTCCGGCGCTGGCGCGGGCGCGCGCCTGGCTGCCGCAGCAGGTCGCGCCGGGCTTTATGCCGGTCTATCACTACCTGCGTCTGCATCTGGGCGACGCGCCGCCGGACGCGTCGGTGGCCGCGCTGCTAGAGCAACTGCAGCTGCAGGACAAACTGGCGCGTCCGCTGACCCAGCTGTCGGGCGGCGAATGGCAGCGCGTCAGGCTGGCGGCGGTGCTGGCCCAGATCGATCCGTCGCGTAATCCCGACGCCCGCGTGCTGCTGCTGGACGAACCGATGACGGGGCTGGATATCGCGCAGCAGCAGGCGGTTCACGCTCTGATCGTCGAACGCTGTCGCGCCGGGATTGCCGTAATTGCCAGCAGCCACGATCTCAACCACACGCTGCGCCACGCCGACAGCGTCTGGCTGATGGCGCAGGGCAGAGTCGTCGCGCAGGGCGCGGCAGAGGCGATCATGACGCCAGCGCGCCTCAGCGACCTCTACGCCATTCCTTTCCGCCAGCTGGAGCTGGATGGCCGACCGCTGCTGACCGCGCAGCCCTGACGGGCGCCGCTTGCCAGGCCGCGCGCCTGACGCTAGAGTGTGGCCGTTGCGACTAACGGAGAGTGTGCGCGAATGCGGATGGGCGTGTTATTACTGGTGCTAATACTGGCAGGATGCAGCAGCCATCGCGCGCCGCCGGTGAACGGGCGGCTGTCGGACAGCATTATGGTCGTGGCGCAGCTCAACGAGCAGCTGGGCCAGTGGCGCGGCACGCCCTATCGCTACGGCGGCATGAGCCGCGGCGGCGTCGACTGCTCCGGCTTCGTCTATCTCACCATGCGCGACAAATTCGACCTGCAGCTGCCGCGCAGCACGCGGGCGCAAAGCGACATCGGCACGCGCATCAGCAAGGCAGATCTGCAGCCGGGCGATCTGGTATTTTTCAAAACCGGCGCGGGGGAAAACGGCCTGCACGTCGGCATCTACGACAGCGACAACGCCTTTATTCACGCCTCGACCAGCCAGGGCGTCATACGCTCCTCGCTGGACAATCAGTACTGGCGCAAAGCGTTCTGGCAGGCGCGCCGTATTTAAGCCAAATGCGCGCGCGGCCCTGACGCCGGCGGGAAAATAAAGGCGCAAAAAATGCGCCGCAGGATAACTCTTATTTAAAATGGCACTTTACGCTGCTGAAAAATAATTATATCAATAGGGCGAGTCGTTAATATCAGGGTAAACGCTATTTCACGCCATCGTTATTTGGCTTAGGGATCTAAGGCAGCGGCCAAAGCGCAATTTAACGGCAAAGATGTCCATCTCTTCCCGCGTTTGGTGCTATTGCCTGCCCGATTTCGATGATATACGATGCGCCAGTCGCCACTTTATCTGGCTGTAAAAATGAAAGTTCATATATCGGCCGACTATCAGTCGGAAATTTGGTTTTATCCCGCCTGCACAATAAGCGGGCAGCTGGTGGCCGTAGAGCTGGTCAGCCAGTTTGTGCACGACACGGCGCCAGTGACCCTGCCGCAGGACTTGCTGTTGCCGCAGCTCAATGAAACGCAGAGGCTGCGCCTGCTGCAGCGCCAGATTGCCTTACTGGAACAGCATTACGCCTTTTTTGATCAAAACCAGGTTCTGGCTTTTATGCGCATTGACGAACATCTGGCGCAAACGCTGCTGGCAAGCGAATTACTGATACGCAAAATTAAGCAGCTGCCATTTTTATTACTCGATCTCAGCGAAACGTTTCCGCAGCTTTTAAACGGCGTAAATGACCCGCTAATATCCGCGCTAAAACAACAGTTCCGTTTATCATTATCGCATTTCGGCGCGGGCAAATCCTCGACCCGCGCGGTCTACGATAATCTGTTTGACTGCATTAAACTGGATAAAACCTTTATTCAGGCGCTGGCGAAACGCGCCTCTTTCCAGCCCTTTATTCAAAGCATCGTCGATAACTTTCGCAGCCATACGCAGCTGATGATTATTTGCGGCATTGACGACCGCAATCTGCTGGATAAAATCGCCACGCTGCCGGACGCCGTGATGCAGGGCGCGCTTTTTCCGCCGGTCAAAGCCGAGGCGCTCAACCGCCTGATCGCGCGCGAATGCTGCGCGCCTGACTAAGCCCGCCTGTTGTAATCGCCTGCCCGCCACTATACTTGGCGCTATCCCGCCGTAGCGCGTCTGCGCGGGACGATCCCTGTCCTGTTTTCACAACGACGACGGCCCTGAACGCCACTGGCCGCCGCTCGGGAGAGTCTATGCTGTTTGATAATAGCTGGCAGCGCGAGCTGCTGGGTTGCTATACCCCTCAGTCGCCGACCGCGCTTCAGGGCGGACGCCTGTTCTACCACAATGCGCCGCTGGCGCAGGCCCTTAACCTTGATGCAGCACTGTTTGCCGGCGACGGTCACGGCGTCTGGCACGGCGCCGCGCTGCTGCCCGGAATGCAGCCGCTGGCGCAGGTTTACAGCGGACATCAGTTCGGCGTCTGGGCCGGCCAGCTGGGCGACGGCCGCGGCATTTTGCTCGGCGAACAGCGTCTCTCTGCCAGCAGCAAGGTGGACTGGCACCTTAAAGGCGCAGGGCTGACCCCTTACTCGCGCATGGGCGACGGACGCGCGGTGGTGCGCTCGACGGTGCGGGAATTTCTCGCCTCGGAGGCGCTGCATCACCTTGGCATTCCCACCACGCGCGCCCTCGCCATCGCCATCGGCGACGAGCCGGTCTATCGCGAAACCCCGGAGCGCGGTGCCACCCTGATGCGCATCGCTGAAAGCCATCTGCGCTTCGGCCATTTCGAGCATTTTTTCTATAGCCAGCAGCAGGAAAAGGTCACGCAGCTGGCGGACTATGCGCTGCGCCATCACTGGCCGCAGCTGGTCGACGAGGCGGATAAATATCTTTTATGGTTTACCGACGTGGTGGAGCGCACCGCGCGTCTGATTGCCCAGTGGCAGAGCGTTGGCTTCGCGCACGGCGTGATGAATACCGATAACATGTCGCTGCTGGGACTCACCATCGACTACGGCCCTTACGGCTTCCTCGACGACTATCAGCCCGGCTTTATCTGCAACCACAGCGACTATCAGGGACGCTATAGCTTCGAAAATCAGCCGATGATCGGTTTGTGGAATTTGAACCGGCTGGCGCATGCGCTCTCCGGCCTGCTGAGCGTCGATCAGCTCAAACAGGCGCTGAGCCACTATGAGCCGGCGTTGATGCAGGAGTGGGGCGAGCGGATGCGGGCGAAGCTGGGCTTCACCCAGGCCGACAGCGGCGATAACGCGCTGCTGGTGGATCTGCTGGCGCTGATGGCGCAGGAGCGCAGCGACTATACCCTGACGTTCCGCCTGCTGAGCGAGACGCAGCAGGCAGAGGCGCGTTCGCCGCTGCGCGACGAATTTATCGATCGCAACGCGTTTGACGGCTGGTATCAGCGCTATCGTGCGCGATTGCAGCAGGAGGGCATCAGTGACGCGGCGCGGCAGCAGGCGATGAAGGCGGTCAATCCGGCGCTGGTGCTGCGCAACTATCTGGCGCAGCAGGCGATCGACGGCGCGGAGCAAGGGGAAAGCGGGGCGCTGGCGAGGCTACATCAGGCGCTGCAGCAGCCGTTTAGCGACGAAACGGCCGCTGAGTATCGTCAGCGGCCGCCGGACTGGGGAAAAACGCTGGAGGTGAGCTGCTCCAGCTAGCGGCTCAGAAACGGCTATTTACCGCCTCGGCCAGCAGCGCCAGCACCGCTTCGCTGTCCTGCCAGCCGAGGCAGGGATCGGTAATCGACTGGCCGTAAACCAGTGGCTCTCCCGCAACCACCTTCTGATTGCCCTCTTCGATAAAGCTTTCGATCATCACCCCCGCCACCGCGCGTGAGCCGGCGCGGATCTGCTGCGCCACCTCTGCCGCCACCTCTTTCTGACGACGATGCTGCTTCAGGCAGTTGCCGTGGCTGAAGTCGATCACCAGCTGTTCCGGCAGGCTGAACTCGCGCAGGCTGGCGCCGGCGGCGGCCACGTCGTCGGCGTGATAGTTCGGCGCTTTGCCGCCGCGCAGAATAACGTGACCGTGCGGGTTGCCGCTGGTCTGATAGATGGTCATCTGACCGGTTTTGTCCGGCGAGAGAAACATATGGCTGGCGCGCGCGGCGCGGATCGCATCCACCGCAATGCGCACGTTGCCGTCGGTGCCGTTTTTAAAGCCCACCGGACAGGAGAGCGCAGAGGCCATCTCGCGGTGGATCTGGCTCTCGGTGGTGCGCGCGCCAATGGCGCCCCAGCTGATCAGGTCGGCGATAAACTGGCCGGTAACCATATCGAGGAATTCCGTCGCGGTGGGCAGCCCAAGGTGGTTGATGTCGAGCAGGATCTGGCGCGCCAGGCCGATGCCGCGGTTGACGTTAAAGCTGCCGTCCAGATCGGGATCGGAGATCAGGCCTTTCCAGCCCACAACGGTGCGCGGCTTCTCAAAATAGGTGCGCATCACGATTTCCAGGCGGTCGGCGTAGCGTTCGCGCAGCGCGTTGAGCCGCTGCGCGTAGTCCAGCGCCGCGCGCGGATCGTGCAGCGAGCAGGGGCCGATAATGACCAGCAGACGCGCGTCTTCGCCGGTCAAAATGCGGGCGATGCGCTGACGCGCCCGGGTAACGTTCTCCGCTACGTCGGCGGAAAGGGGATGTTCAGCGGCTAACGCGGCAGGCGTGATCAGGCTGCCGATGCGTGCCGTACGCAGTTCATCAGTTTTGTTCATGAGGATCTCGAAAGCTTTTCTTCGCAGCGGTGACATACCGGGAAGTGATGGTGATCACAATAAATTATTAGCCTGCGAATGCAACCCTATAAACTGAAATGGATTTTTAGCGGACGGCAGCGGCGGTTTACAACGCGCTGCCGTCAGCGGCTCAGTACATGCGGCGCGTCAGGCCCATAATGTCGAGTATCTTGGTGGCGATCTCCTCCACCGAATAGTTGGTGCTGTTGAGATAGCGGATCTGATGGGTGCGAAACAGCGCTTCAACCTCGCCGACCTCAAGCCGACACTGGCGCATCGAGGCGTAGCGGGTATTTTCCGCCCGCTCCTGACGAATGGCGGCGAGCCGTTCCGGATCGATGGTCAGCCCGAACAGCTTGTTCTGAAACGGACGCAGCGCGGCGGGCAGCTTCAGGTTGTCCATATCGTCGGCGATAAAGGGGTAGTTGGCGGCGCGAATGCCGAACTGCATCGCCAGGTAGAGGCTGGTAGGGGTTTTGCCGCAGCGCGATACCCCCAGCAGGATCACCTGCGCATCCTCCAGCCCGCGCAGCGAGATGCCGTCGTCGTGCGCCAGGGTGTAGTCGATGGCGGCGATGCGCGCGTCATACTTGCCCAGATTACTGGCGTCCAGCCCGTGGGTGCGGTGCGCGACCGGTGCCGGCGCCATGCCCAGCTCCTCCTGCAGCGGCGCCACCAGCGCCTGGACGATATCCTGACAAAACCCTTCGCTCTGCATAATGATGTCGCGCACTTCCGGCGTTACGATGGAGAAAAACACCAGCGGCCGCACGCCGCTTTTCTGGTAGAGCGCGTTAATTTGCGCTTTCACCGCCTGAGCGCGCTGCACGTTCTCGACAAAGGGCAGCGTCAGGCTGTTAAATCCCACCGGAAACTGCGACAGCACGGCGTGGCCCAGCACTTCAGCCGTGATGGCGGTGCCGTCTGAAATATAAAAAACGCTTCTTTCGCTGCTCATGGCGTTATCCTGTTGCGGAAGAGGAGATCGATTACGTTAGCAGTTTTAGCCGATCGGCTTAAACAAAATAAAAAATCCATAGGTGACTTTTATGAATTTTTTGTTTTTTCGTGATTAACCTCGCGTATAAGAGCGGCGTTAAATAGTGAAATGGTGTTTTATTTCCTCTTTTTTCCGGCCGGGTTTGTCGGGAACGGGAAATAAGCCCGCGCGGCGTTGCGCAACAAAAAAAGCGCGTTAAGCTGATGAAATATAGACTAAACCAATAACATCATGCAGTTAGCGTAAAATAGCCGCTTTGCGCAACAGGCAAAATTTATCGGAATAATTCCTAATTTGCCTGTTCTTCTCCGCTTTAACGATTCAACACTTAGTCTTTAATTGCGCGTTGTGCCAGGCTGATTTTGCGAATAGCAAAATGTTCCATGTGCCCATTCATTCTTAAAAGGATAATCTCGATGTCCATTACAGGCGAACAGCCGTTAGTGCTCTGGTATAACCAGCTTGGCATGCATGATGTCGATCGCGTGGGGGGAAAAAATGCCTCTCTCGGTGAAATGATTACGAATTTGTCGTCGCTGGGCGTCTCTGTGCCCAACGGATATGCGACCACATCTTACGCCTTTAATCAGTTCCTCGATCAGAGCGGCCTGAACCAGCGCATTTACGATTTACTGGACAAAACCGACATTGACGATGTGGATCAGCTGGCGAAAGCCGGTAAGCAGATTCGTCAGTGGGTGGTGGATACTCCGTTCCAGCCCGAGCTGGAAACGGCTATTCGCGAGGCTTACGCGCAGCTCTCCTCTGATGATGCGGAGGCGTCGTTCGCCGTGCGCTCCTCCGCCACGGCGGAAGATATGCCGGATGCCTCTTTCGCCGGTCAGCAGGAGACGTTCCTGAACGTGCAGGGCTTTGACGCGGTGATGATCGCCGTGAAGCACGTTTACGCCTCGCTGTTTAACGATCGCGCTATCTCCTATCGCGTGCACCAGGGTTACGACCATCGCGGCGTGGCGCTGTCGGCGGGCATTCAGCGTATGGTGCGTTCCGATCTTGCCTCGTCAGGCGTGATGTTTACTATCGATACCGAATCGGGCTTCGATCAGGTGGTGTTTATCACCTCCGCCTTCGGCCTCGGCGAAATGGTGGTGCAGGGCGCGGTCAACCCGGACGAGTTTTACGTGCACAAGCCAACGCTGGCCGCCGATCGTCCCGCTATCGTGCGCCGCAATATGGGCTCGAAAAAGGTGCGCATGGTTTACGCCGACTCCCAGTCGCACGGCGAACAGGTGCGTATTGAAGACGTGCCGGACGTCGAGCGCGACCGCTTCTCCCTGAGCGATGAAGAAGTAGAGGCGCTGGCGCGCCAGGCGGTGCTGATCGAGCAGCACTACCAGCGCCCGATGGATATCGAATGGGCCAAAGATGGCCATACCGGCAAGCTGTTTATCGTTCAGGCGCGTCCGGAAACCGTGCGCTCTAACGGCCAGGTGATGGAGCGCTACAACCTGCAGGGCAAAGGCAGCGTGGTAGTGGAAGGCCGCGCCATCGGCCACCGCATCGGTGCCGGCGAAGTGAAGGTGATCCACGACATCAGCGAGATGAACCGCATCGAGAAAGGCGACGTGCTGGTGACTGACATGACCGACCCGGACTGGGAGCCGATCATGAAGAAAGCGTCGGCCATCGTCACCAACCGCGGCGGACGCACCTGTCACGCGGCGATTATCGCGCGTGAGCTGGGCATTCCGGCGGTGGTCGGCTGCGGCGACGCCACCGACCGCCTGAAAGACGGCAATAAAGTCACCGTCTCCTGCGCCGAAGGCGATACCGGCTATGTCTATAACGATCTGCTCGACTTTGAAGTGACCAGCTCGCAGGTAGATGAAATGCCGGCGCTGCCGCTGAAGATTATGATGAACGTCGGCAACCCGGACCGCGCGTTCGACTTCGCCTGCCTGCCGAACGAGGGCGTTGGCCTGGCGCGTCTGGAGTTCATTATCAACCGCATGATCGGCGTGCACCCGAAAGCGCTGCTGGAGTTTGATCAGCAGACGCCAGAGCTGCAGCAGCAGATCCGCGCCATGATGAAAGGCTTCGACGATCCGGTTGAGTTCTATATCGCGCGCCTGACTGAAGGGATCGCCACGCTGGGCGCCGCCTTTGCGCCGAAGCGGGTAATTGTGCGCCTGTCGGACTTCAAATCGAACGAGTACGCCAATTTAGTCGGTGGCGAGCGCTACGAGCCGGAAGAAGAGAACCCGATGCTCGGCTTCCGCGGCGCGGGCCGCTATGTGGCAGACAGCTTCCGCGACTGTTTCGCGCTGGAGTGCGCCGCGGTGAAGCGCGTGCGTAACGAGATGGGGCTGACCAACGTTGAAATCATGGTTCCCTTTGTGCGCACCGTGGACCAGGCGCAAGCCGTGGTCGAGGAGCTGGCGCGTCAGGGGCTGAAGCGCGGCGAGAACGGGCTGAAGATCATTATGATGTGCGAAATTCCTTCGAACGCCCTGCTGGCCGAGCAGTTCCTGGAGCACTTCGACGGCTTCTCTATTGGCTCGAACGATATGACGCAGCTGGCGCTGGGGCTGGATCGCGACTCCGGCGTGGTGTCGGCGCTGTTCGACGAACGCAACGAGGCGGTGAAGGCGCTGCTGTCGATGGCAATTCAGGCGGCGAAGAAGCAGGGCAAATATGTCGGCATCTGCGGCCAGGGGCCGTCCGACCATCAGGATTTCGCTGCCTGGCTGATGGAGCAGGGCATCGACAGCCTGTCGCTGAACCCCGATACCGTGGTAGAAACCTGGCTGTCGCTGGCGGAAATCAGCTAGCGCGCCAGACGCATTGAGTCATGCCACTAATAAAAGGCCAGCGCTGCTGGCCTTTTTACATTAATTCGGCCAAAAAAAAAGCCCATCACAGGGGATGGGCAAAGACTACACACAGCAATTCTTTACTTTACTCAGGGGAAAAAGGTTGTTTAAAAATCAGTAGGTTGATTTCAAACATAGGCATCATGTTATTCACCGCGCCGCCCTGAGTCTTTAAGAATCCTCTTATTAGTTTAAAGCCAGTAAACTTTTGTCACCTCTTTTGCGCGAAAAGTCGGGTAAAACAGTGCGAAAAATAAACTATTCGCCGCTGATATGCGGCCTCATGGCCGAAAACTGCGTTTTTTCTTAAAAAGCGCTAATGGAAAAAAATATTACCGTGACGCAAATGCATCGGGGCGGTTAACCGCCCCGACGCTGGTTCAGGAAGGAAGATGCTCTTCATCGTGATCGGACAAAATCTCCACCACGCTGGCAAGATCGCCCTCAGGCGGCGGCGGGGTTTCATGCATCCAGACGGAGACCAGACGATAGGAGACCGCCAGCACCACCGGCCCGATAAACAGACCAATCAGGCCGAACGCTACCAGCCCACCGATGACGCCGGAGAGAATAAGGATCATCGGCAGATCCGCACCCATGCGGATCAGCATCGGGCGCAGCACGTTATCCAGCGTGCCGACCACGCAGCTCCAGATCAACAGCACCGTGCCCCAGGTGGTATCGCCGCTCCAGTAAAGCCAGATAATGGCGGGCACCAGCACGATCAGCGGCCCAATCTGCACCAGGCAGCAGAGGATCATCAGCACGGTGAGCAACGTGGCGTAGGGGATGCCAGAGAGCGCCAGCCCAATGCCGCCCAGCACGCCCTGCACCAGCGCGGTCACCACCACGCCGAGCGCCACGGCGCGGATCGCCTGACCGGCCAGCAGCACCGTCGCGTCGCCGCGGCGGCCCGCCATGCGAAAGGCGAAGTGGCGGATGCCCTGCGCCGCCTGTTCACCGCGCCAGAACAGCAGGGCGCTAAACAGCAGCATGACGCCGAGGTGGATCATCAGCCGGCCGAAGTGGCCCGCCTGAGCGACGAAAAACCCGGTGGTGCGGCCGACGTAGGGCTGCAGCTTCGCCATAATGGCGGAGCCGCCGCCCGCGATCAGCTTATGGTAGCTGGAGAAGAGCTTGTCGCCGATGGCCGGAATATCGTTCAGCCACAGCAGCGAGGGCATCTCCATATGGCCCTGAGTCGCCCAGGCGATAACGGGGGCGCTGTTGTCGATCAGGCTGTTGACCAGCAGCGCAATAGGAATAATAAACAGCAGCAGCAGCAGCAGGGTCATTACCACCACCGCCAGCGAGCGACGGTTCCACAGCAGCCGCTGCACGCGCAGCATCAGCGGCCAGGTCGCAATCACCACCATGCTCGCCCAGGCGAAGCCCAGAATAAAAGGTTGAACAATCCAGATACAGGCGACGATCATCAGCAGGATAAACATCAGCGTAAAGAGCATCTGCGGCATATCCGTGGAGCGGTGCAGGTTTTTCATAACAGAGAACGACCTCTAATAATCCTTCATTAAGGGGCAATCAGGCCCGGTTTAATGATGAGCTATTTTGTCCGCTTTAAACAGAGGCGAAAGAGGCGCTTTTTCCCTTTCCTGAAAAAACAGCGAGCGTGAAAAAAATGTGTTAAAACGGAACGTTCAGACAAAACAAGCAACGCAAACGTTTACAACATCCTGGTCTCTCAATAATGATCCCACAGATTTCTCAGGCGCCCGGCCTCGTTCAACGGGTGCTGACATTCCTCGAGGCGCTCAAGGCGCAGGGTTTCACCGGCGATACCGCCACCAGCTATGCCGACCGCCTGCTGATGTCCACCGATAACAGCATCTATCAGCTGCTGCCGGACGCGGTGCTTTTTCCGCGCTCCACCGCCGACGTGGCGCTGATCGCGCGCGTGGCGGGTGAGGCGCGCTTTAATGAACTGGTTTTCACGCCGCGCGGCGGCGGTACCGGCACCAACGGACAGTCGCTGAATCAGGGCATTGTGGTGGATATGTCGCGCTACATGAACCGCATTCTGGAGATTAATCCGGAGCAGGGCTGGGTGCGCGTCGAAGCGGGCGTGGTCAAAGATCAGCTCAACGCCTGGCTGAAGCCCTACGGCTTTTTCTTCTCGCCGGAACTCTCTACCAGCAACCGCGCCACGCTGGGCGGCATGATCAATACCGACGCCTCTGGCCAGGGATCGCTGGTTTACGGTAAAACCTCCGATCACGTGCTGGGGCTGCGCGCGGTGCTGCTGGGCGGCGATATTCTCGATACCCGGCCGATGGCCGCCGCGCTGGCAGAGACGCTGGCGCAGAGCGCGACGCCGGAGGGGCGTATTTATCAGCAGGTGTTAACGCGCTGCCGCGAGCAGCGCGCGCTGATCCTGGAGAAATTCCCGAAGCTCAACCGCTTCCTGACCGGCTACGATCTGCGCCACGTCTTTAGCGACGATATGCAGACCTTCGATCTGACGCGCATTCTGTGCGGCGCGGAAGGTACGCTGGCCTTTATCACCGAGGCGCGGCTCGATATCACCCCGATCCCGAAAGTGCGTCGCCTGGTGAACATCAAATATGACTCGTTCGACTCCGCGCTGCGCAACGCGCCCTTTATGGTGGAGGCGCAGGCGCTGTCGGTTGAAACGGTTGACTCTAAGGTGCTCAACCTGGCGCGGGAAGATATCGTCTGGCATTCGGTGCGCGAGCTGATCGCCGACGTGCCGGATAAAGAGATGCTTGGCCTGAACATCGTCGAGTTTGCCGGCG
>Ga0157362_1000057_pt1 | contig 31529 bp, 29 predicted proteins | sample AttlaeALBM3_FD_111480 | JGI IMG/M metagenome (GOLD analysis project Ga0157362, IMG submission 111480) | Fungus gardens microbial communities from leaf cutter ant in Ribeirão Preto, State of São Paulo, Brazil - Atta laevigata ALBM3 | ecosystem: Host-associated > Fungi > Mycelium > Unclassified ... | reverse complement strand
GGCTGACGCAATGAAAACGCGCAGCCTGCAAGGAAAGATTGACGCGTCATGGGGGGTGCGGCATGTCTGGCCTCGCGCTGCGGCCCTTCACAAGACAAGCGGAAAGCCTGCCTCATTCCCATGAATCCCATCATCGTCATTCCATCGCGTCTTGCCTCGACGCGCTTGCCAAACAAGCCGCTGGCAGAGATCGACGGCAAGCCCATGATCCTTCAAGTGGCGTTACGGGCGCTCGCATCAGGCCTTGGCCCTGTGCTTGTCGCCTCTGGCGATCAGGCCATTCTCGATGCCCTGTCTGGCCATGATGTGGCAGGCGTCCTGACCGATCCGGCCCTGCCCAGCGGGTCTGACCGCGTTCATGCTGCCTTGCAAAGCCATGATCCGGAGGGGCGTCATGATGTGGTGATCAACCTGCAGGGTGATCTGCCTCTGATTGCGCCGCACAGCCTGTCCGCCGCCTTGCGCCCGGTTGCTGAGGGTTTCGATATCGGTACGCTGGTTGCGCCGGTAGTGACAGAGGAAGAGGCGCGACGGGCCTCCGTCGTCAAGGCCGCCTGCGCTTTCGCGCCGGGTGTAAGCGTGGCGCGTGCGCTTTATTTCTCCCGGCAGCCGATCCCCTGGGGTGACGGCCCGCTCTGGCATCATGTCGGGGTGTATGCCTGGCGGCGTGAGGCGCTGGCGCAGTTCGTGGCGCTGGCGCCTTCGCCTCTCGAGCGCCGTGAGTCGCTTGAGCAATTGCGGGCGCTTGAGGCGGGTATGAGTGTTGGCTGCGCTTCTATTGCCGAGGCGCCGCTCGGGGTCGATACGCCTGAGGATCTTGTGCGCATACGTCAGGTGCTTTCAGCATGACCCACACAATTGCTTTTCAGGGGCGTCCCGGCGCTTATTCCGATCTTGCCTGCCGCACGGCGCGACCGAGTTGGAAAACCCTGCCTTGCCCCAGCTTTCAGGCGGCGATTGATGCCGTGCGCGAGGGACGGGCAACGCTTGGTATGCTGGCTTGCGAAAATTCGCTCGCGGGCCGTGTTCCCGAAATTCATGCGCTTCTGCCGGAAGCCGGTCTGCCGATCATTGGCGAGCACTTCCAGCGTGTGGAACACTGCCTGATTGCCTTGCCCGGCACCAGGATTGAGGAAGTCAGGCGGGTTCATACCCACCCGGTGGCACTTGGGCAGATCAGGAACCTGATCCGTGAGCTTGGTGTCGAAGCCTGCTCGGCCTTCGACACGGCGGGGGCGGCAGAGATGGTCGTCAAATGGCAGTCCCGCGAGGACGCGGCCATTGCGTCATCACTGGCTGCAGAGCTCAACGGCCTTGAGGTCTTGCGCGCCAATGTCGAGGACGCCGCCCACAACACGACGCGGTTCTATCTGGTGGCGCGACAGGCTGCCTGGCCCTCGCCGCAGGATGAGCGCGTGATCACAACACTGGTGTTCCGTGTGCTCAACCGGGCTGGTGCGCTTTACGAGGCTCTGGGTGGGTTCGCCGCAAATGGTGTCAACATGACGCGTCTCGAAAGCTATATGAGCCCCGGCACGCTGACGGCGACAGGCTTTCTGCTGGATGTGGAAGGGCATCCCGAGCAGGAGGCGCTGGGCCGGGCTCTGGCGGTATTGCGGGGATGCAGCGAGAAAATTGCCATACTTGGCGTTTATCCCGCGAGTCCCTCCCGTTATCCGGGGTAGCGCACAGGGGCAGGGATTCCACGCGATATCCATTTGACAGGGGCGGCAGGAGTTCTATTTAGCAGCAGGTTCTAAAAATGGGGCAGGTGAACAGGCATGGCACGGAACAAGGATTTCAAAGGGTCTCTGACCGCGCTGCTAACCCCGTTTCGCGAAGATGGCACGGTTGATCTCGCGGCTCTCGGCCGCTTTATCGACTGGCAGATCGATGAAGGAACGGCAGGCCTTATCCCAGCCGGCACGACCGGCGAAAGCCCGACCCTGACACATGATGAGCATGCGCTTGTTGTCGCCCATACCGTCAAGGTGTCGGGCGGGCGCGTGCCGGTCATGGCTGGCGCGGGGTCGAACAGCACGCATGAGGCGATCGGCATGGCACGCCATGCGAAGGCCGTTGGTGCCGACGCCCTGCTTGTGGTGGCACCCTATTACAACAAGCCGACCCAGGAAGGCCTGTACCAGCACTTCATGCTGGTTGCCGATGCGACCGATCTTCCGCTCTATGTCTATAATGTGCCTGGTCGCTCAGTGGTCGAAGTTCTGCCGGAGACGATGGCGCGTCTGGCGCAGCACCCGAATATTGTCGGGACAAAGGATGCAACGGCCAATCTGTCGCGTCCGCTTCAGCTCCGTGCCCTGCTTGGCGATGCGCCATTCACTCAGTTGACGGGCGATGACGGCACAACGGTCTCGTTCCTCGCTGCGGGCGGGACGGGTTGCATCAGCGTCACAGCCAATATTGCGCCGAGGCTTTGTGCCGCGATGCACGAAGCATGGCAGGCGGGTGATGTGGCAAAGGCAATGCAGATCCAGCAACGTCTGACACCCCTGCATGACGCGATGTTCTGCGAGAGCAATCCGGGGCCAGTAAAATACGCAGCGTCACGTTTGGGGCTGTGCACCCCGACTGTGCGTTTGCCCCTGTGTGAACCCGGCGCGGCCTCCCGCGCTGTGATTGACGAGGCCCTGAAAAAAAACGGCCTGTCAGGATAAATTGTGGCTGAAAAAAAGAAATCCGGTCTGATCTCGCACGGCATTGCCGCGCAGAACAGAAAAGGCCGGTTCAATTATACAATCCTCGAAACCGTCGAGGCAGGTCTCGTTCTCAAGGGGCCGGAGGTGAAGAGTCTTCGTATGGGTCGCGCAGCGATCAACGAAGCCTATGCTGGCGAGCGGGACGGCGAGATCTGGCTGTTCAATTCCTATATCCCTGAATATCAGGGCGGGGTGCTCTCCCGTTTTGACACGCGCGCACCGCGCAAGCTGCTCTTGCACAAGAAGCAGGTTGCCCATTTGCTTGGTGCCGTCTCGCGGGCAGGGGCTTCGCTCGTTCCGCTGGACGTTCACTTCAATGCCCGTGGACGTGCCAAGCTGACACTTGGTCTCGGTCAGGGGCGCAAGAAAGAAGACAAGCGCCACGCGATCGCCGAGCGGGACTGGCAGCGTGACAAGGCTCGTTTGCTTCGCAGCAAGGGCAAGGATTACTGATCAGCGCCTTGGCAGGTTCTACCTTGCCGCGAGCATGGTTCGGTCTCTCTCACCGTTTACCCGACAATAAAGGCTGGTCCGGTGCTGATGCGCTTTTTCGGTTGAAAAGGGCATAGCGCTGAGTCCGGGTCATCTCAGATGATTACTGCTCACCATGTGATATGACTGTGCTGACAGAGAGTCATTCGAGAGCCTGAGGCGGGCTGGCCCCGACAAGGCACATCCCGACAAGGCACAAAAAAACCCGGCACAAGGCCGGGTTTTTTCTGGATCAGAAGATCGCTCAGGCGATGTTGATATCGGCTGCTTCCGGACCCTTCTGGCCCTGCACAACCTTCACATCGACGGCCTGGCCTTCATTGAGGCCGGAGAGGCCCGAACGCTCGAGAGCCGAGGCGTGGATGAAGATGTCCTTGCCACCATTTTCCGGCGTGATGAAGCCGAAGCCCTTCGTGGCGTTGTACCACTTCACGATGCCGCGCAGATCCTGTGCCTGCGACAGGTCAGGAGCCGGGCGGGCCGGACGACCACCGCCACCGAAAGCCGGGCGCGGGCCAGCCGGGTTGAAGGCAGCGCGGGGGCGCGGTGCTTCTGCCGTGCTGGTGTCGACGTTGAGAACCTCAGCGACCTGACGGCCCTTGGGGCCCTGGCCAATGCGGACGTTCAGCGTCGTGCCGGGGTTTACGCTGGTGTGGCCAGCGGTGGAGAGGGCGTTTGCATGAAGGAAAACGTCGCCTGATCCATCAGCGAGCTCGACAAAGCCGAAACCCTTTTCGCTGTTGAACCACTTGACGCTGGCGCCCACTTCCGGGCCTGACGCCAGAACCTGTGGGCCGCCCGAAGGGGGACGACGATTTTGCATCCCACCACGGTCACCGAAGGAGGGGGTCATGAAATCGTCGTCGAATCCGCCGCGGCGCGGGGAACGTGGGCTGCGGTCGGTACGGTTGCTTCTCAACGGTCTAATCCCGAGATCTGTGCGGTGATCCATCATACTGAGAATCACCAGTGGAGTAAGTCGAAACGGTGTGCACGGGCCTGCCGGCTGGTACGGAACGGGCGATGTCCACAAGGGGTTTCATTAAGACCCTAACACGGTTTTTTCGGGTTATGCCACCAGAAAACGTGACCCGATTACCACGATCTTCTTCATATCGCGTTTTTATGAGCGGATAGTCTTCGGGTTACCGGCTGTCACTGTTTCCTGTTACGTGAAATCGGCTATGGTGGCCGCCTGTTATTTCGGAAGGGGATGGATTTGCGCTGTTCAAAGTTGCGCTGGCCGGGCGCCAGACAGGTCAGGGCCGGATCGCTCTCGGTTCTCGGTCTCGCTGTGATGGGTGCAACGGCTCACGCCACCCCGAAACAGGATCCTTATGGCACCTGGACGCTGCAGGGCGAGAATGACGCGGTGTCGACCCTCAAGGGAACCTCGGACCAGTATTATACGTCGGGGCTCCGTTTCAACTGGACATCAGGCACGGATAATCTGCCCAAGCCTTTCGCTGACGTGAACCGCTTCCTGCTTGGTGACGGCGTACAGCGTGTGAGCCTTGGTGTGCAGCAGCTCATCTTTACCCCGCGCGATACCCAGACCGATCAGCCGGCTTCGGGTGATCGTCCCTATTCGAGCCTGCTGCTCGGCACAGTCAACTTCATCAATGATACTGACCTTTCGCGTAGTGTTGCCGGCATCCAGTTTGGTGTGATGGGCCCGGCGGGCCTTGGGCGTCAGCTGCAGAACGGTTTCCACGGCGCTATCGGGGATACGAAAAATCTCGGTTGGCACACCCAGCTGCAGAATCAGCCGATTTTCCAGATCCAGGCCGGGCGTATCTGGCGTCTGCCGGTCGTGAACCTATACGGAATCAGCGCCGATGTGCTGCCGGCCATTTCAGGGGCCGCCGGCGACTATCGTACCTACGCCGATGCAGCTGGAACATTCCGTATCGGTCAGGGACTGGACAGCGATTTCGGCAATGCGACGATCGGACCGGGCCTCGATGGAACGGATGCCTTCGTCGCCACGCGTCCTGTCGCCTGGTATCTGTATGGTGGTGTGGAGGGGCAGGCTGTTGCCTATGACTCGACACTGCAGGGCAATACGCTGCGTGATAACTCGCCTCATGTCGACAAGACCTGGGATGTCGGCATGATCCATGCTGGCCTCGCCGTGATGTGGCATGGTGTGCGTTTGTCCTACAGCCAGAACTGGCAGACTGCCCAGTTCAAGACGGCAAAGGCGGGTCTGTTCAACTACGGTTCGCTCAAGCTTTCGGTCAAATTCTGAGCCTAAGCCAACAGTAACAACCCGGCTCTGCCGGGTTGTGCCTGCGTGATAGAAAAAGCCCGTACCGGTCTGTCGCCGGCACGGGCTTTTTCTATGCTCGACGTCTGCACTCTCCGTCTGTTTGCGGGCGAACCGCCCCGGATAGGTCTCGATCAGAGATAATCTGGCGTCGGGATGCCAAGCAGATAGCCCTGAACTTCCTCGCATCCATACGAGTCGAGGAAGGCCATCTGACGCTCTGTTTCCACGCCTTTGGCGCAGCAGGAGATGCCGAGCCGACGGGCCATCTGGATTGTCTGCCCCATGACTTCATTGACCCGGCGATCATCGTTGAGGCGGAGCATGAATGAGCGGTCGAACTTGATCTGATCAACCGGAAAATTCGCCAGCCTTTCGAGCGAGGAATAGCCTGCGCCGAAATCGTCAACAGCGACATGCACGCCGAGAGCCCTCAACCGGGAAAGCTCCTGATAGGCGATGTCACGCGGACCGAAGGAACGCTTTTCGGAGAGCTCGATCTGCAGACGTTCGGGAGGGAGGCCTGTTTCCTGCAGGATGGCTTCCACCATGCCCGAGAGGAGGCGGCGTGCCAGCCATGTCGGGGAAATATTGACGCATACGCGAAGCGGGTGGCTCCAGGATGCCGCTGCCTCGCAGGCCTTCTTCAAACTCCACTGATCAATCTTTTCGATCATGCCGCCATTTTCGGCGCATTGAATGAAAATATCGGGTGGAATCTGACCGACGCCAGGGCGCTCCCAACGCAGCAGCGCTTCGAGCGCCACAACGGTCTGGCTGCCAGGGGCGATGATCGGCATCCAGTTCAAGGAGAGTTCGCCGCGTTCCACGGCCTGCATCAGATCACGTTCAAGGCCAGACGATCCGATGAGCGCTGCCGTGCCGGACAATGTCGCACGTCTCTCATGGGCGCCACCGTTCTGGCGAATGTCGTTTACGGCGGCATCAACGGCCTGCAACAGGGCGGCTGCATTGTCGCCATCATCGGGGAAAAGAGCCCACCCAATCGAGAACGAGGGCTGGATCTCTCCCCGGTCAATCAGGATTTCCGGAGAAAGGGCCTGGCGGATATTGGCGATAAGCGTACGTGTCGTGACGAGCGACAGGCCGGGCGGCGAAACGACAAGGATATTGCCACCCCCTGCATAGGCCAGATAGGCCTGTGCAGGCAGAATGGCCTGGATGCGCGTAATGCTTTCGTCGATGACCCGGTTGGAGGTCTCCCAGCCGTAGCGCAGATTCAGGGCGTTGAGATGATCGAGATCGATCTCCAGTACCGAGAAGCTGGTTTTACGGCTTTCACCGGATGTGGTGTCGATCAGCCTGCCGATATGCGCAGCACAGAGGCGGCGGTCAGGCAGGTCGCGGCGACGCGTCTGCAAAGGCTGGTTGAGAAGGATTGTTCTTGCACAGACAGCCAGATAGGGGGCAAGCTCACGGAGTTCTGTTTCGGATCCCGAAAGCGGAATATGGGCCAGAAGCGCGAGATCATTTTCGAGCGCGATCCCTATATCGATCGATGTGTCGGTTCTTTTCAGATAGAGCGAGTCCGTAGCGTTGCAGACGGCCCTGACACACTCAGCCGTAATCTCCGAGGCGATACTGTCGTCACGGGCAATCTCGATCAGGTCTCCGGCCCTGTCGAAACCACATATGCAGGCAGACGATGCGCCCAGCAGCCTGCGCGCGATTTCAAGTATCGCGAGGTGTGGTTCGGGCTGTTGGATCGATGACATGTCGCCTCTCTCTGACGGGATAATGCAGGTTATGAAAGACAATGACGATTTGGGCAAGTCTGGTCTTGTTCAATAGTCAAAACGAATTCAGTAACATGTCAAAAGATTAAACAAGTATTTCGACGGGTGACTAGTATTGTCATTATCCGGCTCGATTTATCCTGTTCGGATCATCTCGGTCGAATATCCGGAGAAGTGCCTGTAATTCTGTGCCCATTTTGCAGGACTCAGATAATTTATATGTGATCGCCTTGGTTTCGCGATGTGCTTCGTTGAGGAGTGACTCTGCATCGACCCCTTCGGTCAATCTGAAGAGGGGCAGTCCCGACTGTCTGTTGCCAGTCAGATCACCACCGCCGCGCAATCTGAAGTCGCGTTCAGCGATGATGAAGCCGTCCTCCGTTTCCCGCAGCAGGGCGAGGCGTTCCTTGCCTGTGGCACCGGTCGCGCCGTCATCATAGATCAGCAGACAGAACGACGCTGCTGCACCACGCCCGACGCGGCCGCGCAACTGGTGTAGCTGGGCAAGCCCGAACCGTTCGGCGTGTTCGATCACCATGACAGAGGCATTGGGGATATCGACACCGACCTCGATAACCGTCGTCGCGACAAGCAGCCGCGTCTCACCCAGCCGGAAACGGTCGAGCTCGGCCTGTCTCTGAGAGATTTCCTGCCGCCCATGAGCCAGTCCAATAGGTGTAGTCAGGCGTTGCGAAAGGTCGGCCCATCGTGCTTCGGCTGCAGCAACGTCGAGCACCTCGCTCTCTTCAACAAGCGGGCAAACCCAGAAAACCTGTGCCCCTCGTTCGACAATGCGCCTGATCCCGCCAATGACATCATCAAGCGTTGAGAGGGGATGCAGCGATGTTTGGATGGGTTTACGACCGGGCGGTTTCTGATCCAGCCGGCTCACGCTGAGATCCCCCCATTGAGTAAGAAGCAACGTACGCGGGATGGGGGTCGCCGTCATCACAAGAATATCGGTGCAGTCGCCCTTTCCACCCAGCATGGCACGCTGCTGCACGCCAAAGCGATGTTGCTCGTCGATGACGGCAAGACCCAGATCGTGAAACACCACAGCTTCCTGAAACAGGGCATGGGTGCCAATGACGAGCCGTGCCGTGCCGTCGGCGATGGCCTTGAGCGCAAGAGCGCGCGCCTTTCCCTTCACGCTGCCGGACAGATAGACGCAGGGTACGCCAGAAAGGCGCGACAGGGTCTCATAATGCTGGCTGGCCAGAATCTCGGTTGGGGCCATGAGGGCGGCCTGCGCTCCAGCTTCCACGGCACGAAGCATGGCCATCAGCGCCACGAGCGTCTTGCCTGCGCCAACGTCGCCTTGCAGCAGGCGCATCATGGGCACAGGTGCGGCCATATCTGCGTCGATTTCGGCCAGAGCCCGGGTCTGCGCGCCGGTCATGACATGGCCGAACCGGGCCAGAGCAGCCTCGCGAAGGGTACCATCACCTTTCAGAGCGCGACCGGGCAGGATGCGTGCCTCCTGACGCGCGAGCGCGAGGGAAAGCTGATCGGCCAGACATTCATCGAATGCCAGCCGTTCGCGCGCCATCAGGGCCAGGCGAGACCAGTGACGGTCTGGCTCGGCTTTGGGGCGGTGCAGAATTTCGAGCGCCTCGTGAAAGGGCGGCCAGTCATGGCGCGCCAATGCCTCCGTGGGAATCCATTCCGGCAAAGGCGGCAGAAGATCGAGCGCCTTGTGCATGGCGCGCCGCATGACGGACGGAAACAGACCAGCGGTCAGCGGCCAGACCGGGTCGATGGCGGGGATTGTGTCATGGCGCAGCCAGTTCACCATGTAATCCGGATGCGGCATCGTAAGCGACAGACCGTAGCGCTCAAGCTTGCCCGAGACGGCGAGTTCATCACCCGGTGCGACGGAGCGGATGAACGCCTGATGAAAGAACAGAATCTCCACCTCATCAGTGTTATCGGTCGCACGGATGCGAAAGGGCTGGCGGGCGCGGCTGGGCTGGACGATGTCGAGCACACGCAGCCGGGCGGTCAGGGTTGTGCCGGGCATAAGCTGCTCACGGGCCTCACGCAGGGTCATGATCGTGCGTCGGTCAACGTAGCTGCTTGGCAGGGTGAAAAGAAGGTCCATAACCCTGTTGCCACCGGCAACCTTGCGCAGCAGCCCGTCATAACGGGGGCCAATGCCGGGCAGGGTGGCGAGGGGCGCCAGAAGCGGGGTGATCGGCGATAGCTCTGGAGACATGACCTTCATGGAACATGGGCTGACATCGGGAGTTTCACAGGCTATAGGATAGAACCGTCATGGAACAAAACGAAACCATCGCCTGGCAGCACGCCTGCATTGTGGCGCGCGTGCTTTGGATTTCTGTATGACCGATACCCCCGACCGGCCGACCCTCTGGGGCGTGCCGGAGGCCTATACGGCCTTTCTCCTGCGTCGCCGCCTGAGCGAGCATGACGGCCCGCTTATCCATGTGGCGCGCGACGATGCCGCTGTCGCCGCGCTGGCTGACATGCTGGCCTATGTCGAGCCCGGCGTGAGCGTATTGCGCTTCCCCGCCTGGGATTGCCTTCCCTATGACCGTGTCTCGCCCAATCCGGCCCTGACAGCTGAGCGTGCCGCAACGCTGACGCGTCTGCTGGAACCCGCAGGGGCGACGCGGCGCATCGTGCTGACCACGGTTCATGCTCTTGTTCAGCGCGTCCCGCCACGCGATGCGTTCCGTAACCAGGCCATCTCCGTGAAGAAGGGCGAGGCCCTCGATCAGGCCATGCTGATCGATCTGCTGGTCGCGAGCGGCTACACGCGCACCGATACGGTGATGGAGGCGGGTGAGTTTGCCACACGCGGGGGCATTTTCGATCTGTTCCCCGCCGGCGAGAGCGAGCCAATACGCCTCGATCTGTTCGGCGATGAGGTCGACAACATCAGGCGCTTTGACGTGTCGAGCCAGCGCTCGACCGATACGCTGGACGCTTTCAACCTTCGCCCCGTCTCCGAATATGCGTTGAGTCCCGAGGCCATAAGCCGCTTCCGCTCCGCCTGGCGCGATCTTTTCGGGCCATCCTCAGCTTCGGATGTGCTGTACGAAAACGTTTCCGAGGGAAGGCGTTTTCCGGGCCTCGAACACTACATTCCGCTTTTCCATGAGCATATGGATACGCTGGTCGATTATTTGCCCGATGCATCGATCAGCATGGACCATCAGGTGCCGGATATTCTCTCGGCCCGTCTGGAAATGATCGCCGATCACTTCGAGGCCAGAAAGGCGCCCGCGCGTGAGGGAGAGGCCATCTATCGGGCATTGCCTTCGCACCTGCTTTATCTCAATCGCTCGGGCTGGGACGCCATGCTGGCCCGTGTACCGAGCATTGCCCTCAATCCTTTCGCCAAGCCCGACACGGTACAGGGCATGGATGCCGGGGGCAGGCCGGGGCCCATTTTCGTCCGTGGCAAGGATGGCACGCGTGAAGGGGCTTTCGACGCCCTGCGGACACAGCTTGAGGCATGGGAGAAAGCCGGACGGCGCTGCTACGTGACGGCATGGACCAAGGGTTCGCGCGAGCGCATTGCCTCGCTGCTGAAGGAGCACAAATTTACCACCGAGTCCCATGACAGCTGGGCTTCGGCGGCGGGGATCTCGCCGGGAACGGTCGGGCTCATTGTGCTCGGGCTTGAACGTGGCTTTGTGGCGGACCGCATGGCGTTCATCTCCGAGCAGGATCTGCTGGGTGAGCGGATCGCCCGTCCGCCCCGTCGCAAGCGCCGGGCCGAGCAGTTCATCACCGAGGCGTCTGAAATTGCCGAAGGTGATCTGGTCGTTCACGCTGATTACGGCATCGGGCGCTATGAGGGGCTGGAAACGGTCAGCGATGGCGTGGCTCCGCATGATTGTCTGCGTCTGCTCTATGACGGGGCGCAGAAGCTTTTCCTGCCGGTTGAAAACATCGAGCTTCTGAGCCGCTTTGGCTCGGAGCAGGGAGGTGTGGCGCTGGACAAGCTGGGCGGTCAGGCCTGGCAAGCCCGCAAGGCCAAGATGAAGGAGCGCATTCGCGACATGGCGGGCGAGCTGATACGCACCGCCGCGGGTCGCGCCATGAAGGAAGCGCCGTCGCTCATACCTGCCGAAGGGATGTGGGACGAGTTCTGTGCCCGCTTCCCCTTTGTCGAGACCGAGGACCAGTCACGCGCCATTGCCGATGTGCTGGAGGACCTGACCTCCGGGCGCCCCATGGACCGTCTGGTCTGTGGCGATGTCGGCTTCGGCAAGACGGAGGTTGCCCTGCGTGCGGCTTTCGTGGCGGCGTTGTCGGGTGTGCAGGTGGCCGTGGTCGTTCCCACCACGCTGCTCGCACGTCAGCATTTCCGCAGTTTCTCGACCCGGTTCGAGGGTTTTCCTGTCCGTATTGCTCAGCTGTCCCGCCTCGTGACAGCCAAGGAGGCTGCCGAAACTCGGCGTGCGCTGGAAGAAGGGCAGGTCGATATTGTGGTCGGCACACACGCGCTGATCGCCAAATCGGTCAATTTTGCCAATCTGGGCCTGCTGATCATTGATGAGGAGCAGCATTTTGGCGTGGCGCATAAGGAGCGCCTCAAGTCCATGCGCGAGGATGTGCATGTGCTTACACTTTCTGCCACGCCTTTGCCGCGCACCTTGCAGCTTTCGCTGACAGGCGTGCGCGAGATGAGCCTCATTGCCACGCCGCCAACGGACCGGCTTGCCGTACGGACCTTCATCACACCGTTTGACAGTGTGATGATCCGCGAGGCGATCCAGCGCGAGCGTTTTCGTGGCGGGCAGGTTTTCTGCGTCGTGCCGCGTATCGAGGATATGGACCGCATGGCGGACCGCCTACGCGACATCGTGCCCGATGCAAAAACCGTTCAGGCTCATGGTCGTCTGACCCCGGCAGAACTCGAGCGCGTCATGACGGAATTTTCCGACGGGCGCTACGATATCCTGCTCTCCACCAATATTGTGGAGAGCGGTCTGGACATGCCTGCGGTGAATACGCTGATCATCCATCGTGCCGATATGTTCGGCTTGGGCCAGCTCTACCAGCTTCGCGGGCGTGTGGGGCGCGGCAAGCAGCGCGGCTATGCCTATCTCACCTGGCCGCAGAGCCATCGTCTTTCGCCGGCTTCCGAAAAGCGTCTCGAGATCATGCAGACGCTCGACACGCTCGGGGCGGGATTCACCCTGGCGTCTCATGATCTGGATCTGCGCGGCGCGGGGAACCTGCTGGGTGATGAGCAGTCGGGTCATATCAAGGAGGTCGGGATCGAACTCTACCAGCAGATGCTGGAAGATGCCGTCACCACCATGCGCCTGCAAAAGGATCAGAAACGCGCTGAGGACAAGGACTGGACGCCCAACATCATTCTGGGTCTGCCCGTGCTCATCCCCGAAACCTATGTGCGCGACCTTCCTGTTCGGCTGGGTCTTTACCGCCGTATCGCCGGGCTGGAAGGCGAAGCGGAGCTCGACGCAATGCGCGCCGAGCTGGTCGATCGTTTTGGTTCGCTGTCGCAGGAAGTGGAGAACCTGCTTGATGTGGTTGTCATCAAGCGTCTGTGCAGTGCGGCTGGCGTGGATCGGCTTGAGGCCGGCCCCAAGGGCATGGTCATCCAGTTCCGTAACCGGAAGTTCCGCAACCCGATGGGTCTGCTGAAATGGGTGGAACGACACAAGGATCAGGGCGTGAAGCTGCGTCCCGACCAGAAGCTTGCTGTCGTGCGCGAAATGACCAACGCGCAGAGAATCACCATGGCCCGCAAGGTAATGGGGGCGTTGAAGAAGCTGGCTGACAAGGCTGACGCCTGAGTCGCGCTGCGAGGTAAGAGCCTAAGGGAATATTGGGTTCTGGGGGTGGGATAGAGGGCTCGTCTCTTCCCCTCTATCCCACCCCCAGAGCGGGGGATGATGAGCGGGGTGGAGGCAACTTAATCTGCTCAGGTTTGTTCGATTTGTATCGAATGAATGGAGACATATCATGCTTGCACTCGATCTCTCGGGAAAAAAGGCGCTGGTGTCCGGTTCGACCGGCGGTATCGGTCTTGCGATTGCAAAGCGTCTGGCAGAAGCCGGAGCCCATGTGATCGTGAATGGGCGTGGCGAGGCACGCACAACCGCGGCCATAGAGGCGATCCGTCAGGAGGTCAGCGATGCCTCCGTGAGCGGATTTGCGGGCGACGTGTCGCAGACTGAAATTATCGCCCAGTTGATTGCCGCGCATCCCGAAGTTGATGTGCTGGTCAACAATCTGGGTATTTTCGAGGAAGTCCCGTTTGCCGAGATCAGCGATACGGAATGGCAGCGGTTTTTCGATATCAATGTCATGAGCGGGGTACGGCTTTCCCGTGCGTATCTGCCGAAAATGGTCGAGCGCAAGGATGGCCGGATTGTCTTTATCTCGAGTGAGTCGGGCCTCAATATTCCGGCAGAGATGATCCATTACGGATTCAGCAAGGCAGCCCAGATTGCGATCGCGCGCGGCCTTGCCGAAAGCGTGGCCGGTACCGGGGTGACAATCAACAGCGTGCTGCCGGGCCCCACCCGTACGGAGGGGGTGATGAGCATGATCGACAAGGCTGCCGAAAAATCGGGGCGGTCTGCGCAGGAAGTCGAGGCGTCTTTCCTGAAGGAGAACCGGCCGACCACGTTGATCAATCGCCTGGCCGATCCGCAGGAAGTCGCAAATATGGTGGCCTATATCTGCTCGCCGCTCGCCTCAGCAACGTCGGGTGCGGCCCTGCGTGTCGAGGGTGGCCTGCTGCGTCATCCCGGCTAATCGATCTCGCGGGAGGGGGCGTGTGGGGGGGGCGGGTAATAGCTTGTCGATGAAACACCGATCACTGGCTCTCCCCGCGATATCGATCAGGACTCCCGAAAGACTCCCTTCCACGTCGAGTAGTGCGGCAGCGGCATATCCTCCATCACTGCCGGTGCTGGCAGTGAAGCATGGAGTTTCGGATTGCGGGATTGAAAGCGTGCGAGCGAAATGGGTAATTTGCGGAATATGATCACTCACCCAGTCAAAAGCGGAAGGCCCATCATCGGCGCGGTCAAGTGTGCCCAGAGCATCATAGGCCGCCGCCGGAAAAACACCGATGCAAACCGCATCGATGCTGAACTCCGCCATGAGGACGGTGAAGGCTGGTTTTGTTCCTGACACTTCAAGCCAGATCAGACTGTTAGTATGAGCGTAAAATGCTTCAGTCTCTTCACCTGACTCATACACCCATGGCGTCAAACTCGTGACGTCTGCGGGGAACGTGATCTTGTTCAGGATATCAGGTTTACTCAGCAGGTCGCCTACGAAGATTCCCCGTCCAGCATCGAGGGGCGGGAAAGCCTGCCATGTGACAGGTCGCCCGGCCTCGGTCGCCAGCCATTGTCGTGCAGGCGATAACGGGGGGGTGTTTGCTCATTGTTGGCATCCAGGGTGGCGTGTTGGTGCTGTGACTGATCGCTTCGGCTTATTTCCTGGTGTGCAATGTGTTCATAGCCCGGATACTGGTTCTACAGGACCCGGATTGCCAGCGATGACCGTCCGTATTGCAATAATCGTCCAACAGTTATGTGTATATGGCGAAACTCTGCTCTGAGGATCAAGATTCCACGTATGATAATCTGGCAGGGTATCCATCGTAGAACAGATTGCGAGCCGTCGTCTTAGTCAAGAGACACAAATGAAACCGGAATCGTGACACCAGCGGGTTCCCTCCTGCGCGGGCGTCACGGTTCAGATGCGTGGCATCAGTGAACGCGCTTGAGGGATCCAAAATCCCCGTCGGCGCCGGATATCCGAGCAGGACTCGGGCCAATTGTCCCTGATCCGCGAGTCAACTGCCTGGGCAAGCACGGATCAGGGGTAATTGTCCGGGCCATGCCGCTTAGTTTACCGGGATAGGGATAGAGTTAACCTTGAGCACGCCGCCGCCCAGCGTCAGGTCCCACAGAACCTGATTGCCATCGCGATGCCCCATGAACTGGGCCACAGCGAGCGCGGTTGATACGCCACTTGGCAGGACGGGGCGAATGGTCGCCAGCAGATCGCTCAGGTCGGTGATGGCGACATGCAGTTCGCCTGCACTTGTGGCCGTGGTGCGACCGGGGGTGATCCAGCCATGACCGTCGAGACGTCCTTTATCCCACAAGGCCTGAAGGGAGGAGATCGTGATCCTCCCTTCGGGAGATTTTGTGCTGTCGAGCATCTGCTCAGGAATGGTCAGGGTCGTGCTCAGCTTGCCGGGGAGGGCGGAGCCCCCAGGCGCACTGACACCGGAGGCTGCAAAGTTGATATCCACACTCCTCGGTGTCTGGCCTGACCGCAAGGTGACATTCACCCGATCAGCCGTGTAGCGGTTCTTGCCATCAGATAACGCGATGCCCGTCCAGACGAGTTCGGCTACGGCCCCCTGATGCAGGGCGTCGCGCAAGCTCTTAAGGGCTGGCCTGCCATCGACGCCACGGCACCCGGCGGGAGATCCGTTATGGAGCAGCTTGAGCAGACTAAACGAAATCAGGGCATTGGCATCACGCAGGTTGGGCAGGGTCAAATGGCCTTGACGGTCCTGCGCCATCACCTGACCGACCCCCAGTGTGGCGCCACCACCTGAAAGCGCGGCGCTGTAGCCAGACATTGTGAGGCTCGCCGCGCCCATTGTGCGCGACGCGGCCTGCGAGGCCATGCAGGATGCCGGGATGGCATCAGCATACGCGTGACGGGCGGCCCCTCCCAGAGCGAAGAGGGCAATAAGGGAGGCAGCGGCATGTTTCATGGGGGCGAGGATGGGGCTGTTCATGCCCTCTTACAACCCGAATTTTACGGCAGGAGTTGGGCGCAGGCCCGTAGCCCGCTAAAAGGGAACACCTGTCTTATAGGCCCAATGCAAACATGGATGAGGAATGGCGATGAGTGGACTGGACCCGCAGGACTGGACCGGGCTGCGCGCCCTTGCCCATCGTATGCTCGATGATGTTTTCGATCGGGCCGAGCAGATGGGGGAGGGGCCTGTCTGGCAGCCTATGCCGGCTGCGCTGCGCGCCGGGTTCCGGGACGCGTTGCCACGCGAGGGGCAGGAGGCGCAGGCGCTTTATGACCGTTTCCTGAGGGAGATCCGCCCTTATTCAAATGGCAATCCGCATCCCGGTTTCATGGGATGGGTTCAGGGCGCGGGTACGCCAATCGGTATTCTTGCCGAGATGCTCGCTGCCAGCCTGAACGATAATTGTGGTGGCCGCGATCATGCTGCCATTGAAGTGGAGCGTCAGGTGATACGCTGGGCCGCTGAGATGGTGGGTATGCCGACCGCTTCGTCTGGTTGTCTCGTCACAGGGTCATCGCTCGCGAATTTTATCGGAATCATCACCGCCAGCCGCGCTGCAATACCAGGGCTACGTCAGGCCGGAGTATCGGGCGCAAAGCTCGTTGGCTATGCCGCCGAAACCGCTCATGGCTGTGTGAGCCGCGCTTTCGACATGGCGGGGCTTGGAAGTGACGCCCTGCGCCTCATCCCGGTTGATGAGCTGTACCGCATGGATGATCTGGCACTCTCACAACGTATCGCCGAGGATCGTGCGGCAGGGTATCATCCCTTTATCATCATCGGCACGGCGGGCAGTGTGGATTGCGGCGCGGTCGATCCATTGGAGGCCCTCGCCGATATCGCAGCAAAAGAAAAATGCTGGTTTCACGTCGATGGTGCTTTCGGGGCGTTTGCCCGGCTCTCCCCTGAGCACGCTATCATGCTTGATGGCATCGAAAGAGCCGACAGCCTTGCCCTCGATTTCCATAAATGGGGCCAGGTTCCTTACGACGCAGGGTGTATTCTGGTGCGGGATCCTGCCTTGCATGCGCAGGCATTCGCCCAGTCACTGAGCTATCTCACCCGGGCGGATCGCGGGCTGGCGGGTAATGCCCCCTGGCCCTGCGATTTCGGGCCTGATCTGTCACGCGGATTTCGGGCGCTCAAGGTGTGGATGACGATCGCCCATTATGGTGCCGACCGCCTGGGGGAAATGGTGGAGGAATGCTGCGCCGTCGCCCGTTATCTGGCTGAGGCCGTGGAGGCAGATGATCGCTTTCTGCTTATGGCCCCTGTTGCCCTGAACATCGTCTGCTTTACGGTGGATGGTCTTGAGGACGATGCGATCGATACGCTGGTGAAAGACCTGCACGAGAGCGGCGTGGCTGCACCTTCTACAACGCGTATTGGCGAACAGCTTGTCATACGTGCGGCAATCGTCAACCACCGCACAACACGCGCTACGATCGATGCTATGCTTGTCAAGATTCTTGAGCTGGCGGAGCGATAACCCGGATATGGGGCATCGGCCCCGTTGTCCGGAGCGAGGCCGCCCTTGAAGGGCGGCCCACGCCGGGACGGATGATCGGGTTATCGCGCCACGAACAGGTCGGAAAGCTGTTTGATCATGGTTCCGCCAAGCTCTTCCGCATTGGTGAGCGTAACCGAGTTACGGTAATAGCGGGTCACGTCATGGCCGATCCCGATGGCGAGAAGCTCCGTCTCGGGTGAGGCTTCGATACGCGCAATGACCGAGCGCAGATGGTCTTCCAGATAAGAGCTCGGATTGGTCGAGAACGTGCTGTCATCAACGGGCGCGCCGTCTGAAATCACCATCAGGATACGCCTGTGCTCAGGGCGGCGGCGCAGGCGCTTCCATGCCCAGAGCAAGGCCTCGCCATCGATATTCTCCTTGAGTAACCCTTCGCGTAGCATAAGCCCGAGATTGTTGCGGGCCCGGCGCAAGGGCGTGTCGGCATCCTTGTAGATGATGTGGCGCAGATCATTCAGACGACCCGGATCAGGTGGACGACCAGCTGCCACCCAGCGCTCCCGGCTCTGGCCGCCTTTCCACGCACGCGTGGTGAAGCCGAGTACTTCCGTTTTGACGCCGCATCGTTCGAGCGTGCGGGCTAGAATGTCACCACACATGGCGGCAACCGAAATCGGACGACCACGCATCGACCCGGAATTATCGATCAGCAGGGTAACAACCGTATCGCGAAACTCCGCCTGACGTTCCGTCTTGTAGGACAGCGACAGTGTCGGATTGGCCACGACGCGTGCCAGACGTGCCGCGTCCACTATGCCTTCCTCCTGATCGAACGCCCAGGAACGTTGCTGCTGCGCCATCAGCTTGCGCTGCAGTCGATGCGCCAGTCGCGACACCACGCCTTGCAGGCTGCTGAGCTGCTGGTCGAGCTGCTGCCTCAGCCGGGCCAGCTCATCCGGGTCGCACAGATCGGCGGCATCAGCTTCCTCGTCGAAAACGTTGGTAAAGACTTTGTAGGCCGGGGGCGCTGCGCTGGCCTCGGCCTCCTTGCCATTATCGTCCTCCAGAGCACCGGCGGGCTGTTCTGCGCCTTCGTCCTGAAGCTCGGAATCACTGGCATCGCGGCTGTCGGGCTGCTCGGTCGGCTCCGGCTGAAAACCGTGCGTCTCGCTGTCATCCTGATCCTGCGGCGACGGATCATCCTCGGGCTGATCGGATTCGGTCTGACTGTCATCATCCTGATCCGGGTCATCTGCCTGACTTTGATCGTCCGGCTCGGGCTCCTCGGTCAGGTCGAATGCCTTGAAAAGCCCGGAGCAGGCTTCGGCAAAGCGCTGCTGGTCCATCTGCGTCGAGGCGAGGCCCGAAAGCGCACGCTTGGCTTCTGGCGAAAGCGTGTCGCGCCATGCCTTGAGCGCCGGACCGGCCTGCGAGGGAGAGGGCAGTCCTGACAGGGCCTCGCGCACAAGCAGGGGCAGGGCGACATTGGCAGGCATATCGTCGCGCGCGCTCATGCGGGCGTAGCCGTTCTCGCTGCAATCGAGGGCCAGTTTCTGGTTCAGATTGGCCCGCACGCCCGCCATGTGACGCGAGCCATAGACCTCGCAACGCACCTGCTCCAGCGCGTCGTACAAGGGGCGGGTCTCGGCGCTGTCGGCCTGCTGGGGCGGGGGGGACAGCTCTGAATTGTGGTGCTTCAGCCGCAAGGCAGCCGCATCGGCAGCGCCACGGACGCGTGTCATTTCCTGAGGCGTGAGCGCCCGGGAGACATAGGGAAGCTGGACGCCCGTACCCGGTTTGGCACTGGCCGACGCCGCAAAGCTGATTTCGGTCTCGAGCTCGCCTGACATTGCCCGCAGCGCAGCACTTGTGGCGCGTCGGAAGGCGTCCGTGCGCTCACTGCCCGGCAAGGCAAGGTCGTTCTGGTTCCTGTCCGGTGCCTTGGCTCTGGAGGTGGCCATGCGCTCGCCCCCGTCAGGCGTTCAGCGGCGACTGGTTGAAGCAGCGCTGATAGTATTCTGCGACAATGCCGCGCTCAGCCTCATCGCATTTATTGAGGAAGGTCAGGCGGAATGCAAAAGCCAGATCGCCAAAAATACGCTCGTTCTCGGCCCAGGTGATGACAGCACGGGGTGACATGACTGTAGAGATATCACCCGCCATGAAACCGGCGCGGGTCAGGTTCGCGAGGGCGACCATGCTCTCGAGACGCGTCGTGATGGCGGGCTCGTTGCCGAGGCTCAGTTTGGCCCGCACGATTCCCACTTCCTGCTCGAGCGGCAGGTAGTTGAGCGATGCGACGATATTCCAGCGATCCATCTGCCCCTGATTGATCTGCTGTGTGCCATGATACAACCCGGTCGTGTCGCCCAGACCCACCGTGTTCGCCGTGGCAAAAAGCCGGAAACCGGCATGGGGGCGTATCACGCGATTCTGGTCGAGCAGGGTCAGGTGGCCTTCGGCTTCAAGCACACGCTGGATGACGAACATGACATCCGGGCGACCGGCATCGTATTCGTCAAAAATCAGGGCGACGGGGTGCTGAAGACACCACGGCAGGAGACCCTCGCGGAACTCGGTGATCTGCTTGCCGTCGCGCAGAACGATGGCGTCCTTGCCGATCAGGTCGATGCGCGAGATATGGCTGTCGAGATTGATGCGGACGGTGGGCCAGTTCAGCCGTGCCGCAATCTGCTCGATATGGGATGATTTCCCCGTACCATGAAAGCCCTGCACCATGACGCGGCGGTTATTGGCAAAGCCTGCCAGAATGGCCCGCGTCGTGTCGCAGTCGAACTGGTAGCTCGGATCGATATCGGGCACATGCTCGGTCCGGATCGAGAAAGCAGGCACTTCCATGTCGCATTCGATCTTGAACACGTCACGCGCTGAGACGATCCGGTCCGGCGCGCCAAGAACATGAGTCGGCACCGCGTTCTGTTCGGCAGTGACAACCGTTTCCGGTGCATCGATGGAGGCGAGATCGCTCATGGTTTCAATCCGTCTTTCACTCTGTCATGTCAGGTTCCGGCCAAGGATATGGTCATGTTTCCTCACAAGGCCAGAGGGAAACGCGCAATAATCGGGCCTACAGGCCGATCAGATGGGCGCGAATCGTACTATAGGCCACGCTTACCGTCTTGAATCTGTCCTCTGCGGCGGGGTCTCCGGCATTGGCATCGGGATGATGCTTGCGGGCCAGTTCCTTGTACCGCGTCTTGAGAGCCTCAATCGTTACGGGCCAGTCCAGCGCCAGTGCACGGAGATGGTCGCGCAGGGGCGGGGGCGCGGCCTCGCGGGCGGCATTGTGCCGCTGGCGGGCAGCCTGAGCACGCCGCGCGCGCGTGGAGGAAAGAATATCCAGCGGGTCGAGAACCTCTTCCTTATCGAAATTCTGTCCACCACGTGTGCCCAGTTTCCAAGAGGGGCGCTGCCATGAGATGTCGGCTCGAAGCTGCGCCTCGATCTGGCCCGGTGTCATGCCTTTATAGAAGTCCCAGCGCGCATTGTATTGACGGACGTGCTCGAGGCAGAACCAGAAATATTGTCTGAGTTGCGTACGGTCCTTGGGCGCACGATATCCCGCATGCTCGGTGCAGCCGGGCATGTCGCAGTAACGCTCGGGCGCGTCGGGGTCCGGGTCGAAGGCCCTGTGTCGTGTGGATTTGCGCTGCATGATCGGGTTTATGTGCGTTGTAAGGCACATTGATGCAAGGAGGGAGTGGAGATGACCGAATTGAAGGAACGCGCAGCCCGCATGAGTCGGCAGTTGCAGGACGCTTTGGCACCCGCAGAGTTGACCATTCGTGACGACAGCAAGCGCCACGCCCATCACGCCGGACGTAATGGAGTCGAGGGTGACGAGACCCATTTCACCATGACGATTGTCAGCCCCCGCTTTGCGGGCATGAACCGCGTGGCACGGCATCGCCTCATCAATGATATGCTCAAGCCGGAATTCGAGAGCGGCTTGCACGCACTCTCGCTCAAGCTGCACGCGCCGGAGGAGGTATGACGGTGCGGCGCAGCCTCGCGGCAACAAGCCTTGCCATTGCTCTGGCCGGATGCGCCGTCAGCGGGACCGATGGCCTGACGGCGCAGCAAAAGGCGCAGGTGAAGCGTGTCGAGGTCTGTCTGAACGATCCGACCCCGGTTGAGGGCAGCTTCATTCAGCATGGGCCGCAGCAGAATGGCGGGGCAGGGCATTTTCGCTACGCCCCGGGCTCGCTTGGGCTGGACTACACTGTTCCCCACGCCATGACGTTGCGTGCAAGCGGCGCCCATCTCGTTCTTGACGATTCGCAGACGGGTGCCGTGACGCGTCTTAATCTCTCACGCAACCCGCTCGGTCTGCTGCTTCATGTCCCCGTGCGCTTCGATGGGAAGATACGTGTCACCGATATCCGGACTGCACCGGGGGCAACCCAGATTTCGCTCGCCCAGGCGGATAATCCCTCCCAGGGGTTGCTAACCCTGCGCTTTCTCGATCAGGGCAACCGGCTGCGGCTTTCATCGCTCGACGGGGTCGATGCGCGAGGCAACCGGATCCTGATCCAGCTTTCCGACATTTCTCAGAGTGGCGATGTTACAGGTCAGTCAGCCAGCGTCGGAATCGCGCCGAAGAACTGAGGCCAGCAGGTGAGCAGGGCCTGATCGAGATCCCCCATGGTCAGGTCACGATCAAATCGCCTGATGCTCGTGACGCCAAACTCACGAATGCCGCATGGCACGATACCCGAGAAATCTTCGAGGTCAGGGTCGAAGTTGATGGCGACCCCGTGCCACGATACCCAGCGGCTCACCCTGATGCCGAGTGCTGCGATTTTCGTTTCCTCACCTGTGATGGGGTCATTGGTCCATACCCCGATTCGACCGCACTCGGTTCGGCTCTTTATGCCGAGCTGGGCGAGGCTTGCGATAATCCAGCGCTCGAGGCTCTGGACGAATGCGCGAAGATCGCGCGACGGGGTGGGGCCGTGTGGCTGTTGCAGATCCAGCATGGTGTAGATGATCCGCTGGCCCGGGCCATGATAAGTCCATTGTCCGCCGCGACCGGCCTCAAAGGTAGGCAGACCCTCGGGGTTGATCAGGTCGGTCGCCTTGGCTGAGGTGCCTGCCGTATAGAGGCGCGGATGCTCGAGAAACCACAGCAACTCGCTTGCCTCTCCGGCTCTTATGGCAGCGGCTCTCTGCTGCATGGTCTCGAGCGCGGTATCATACGAAACCAGCTCTTTCTCGAATTTCGTCGAGATTTTCTCAAAAATCGTCTCATGGACGATTGCCTGGTCATCAGTCATCGGCTATAGCCCCCTTCACACGAGCGGTATCGCCCAGAGCGGCCCGCTTGTCACGATGCGGTCGTGGCGGAATGGTAGACGCGCAAGCTTGAGGTGCTTGTGGGGGCAACCCCGTGGAAGTTCGAGTCTTCTCGACCGCACCAGATGAACTGGTAGCATCCCCTTCGGGGGATGCCAGTTCCACAAAAATCCCCTTTGCAAAAGTTAAAAAATCTTCGGTAACGAAGTGAACTTTCATTAATGATCCGAATTAATCTCAGGGTGTCATTTGTGAAATTTTGTGCGCACGCCATCACTTTGCCGAACTTGCCTGTATAACCCGGTTCCAGGCAGCCAGTCATCGTGTAGGCTGCATGGCAGTTCTGAGGTCATGAATTCTACGAATACCCTCAGGACACGCTGCGTACTCAAATAGATCTAAAGGTCGGATAACGTGATCAAGCCGCTCAGAAAAGCTGTACTGCCCGTCGCTGGTATGGGAACACGCTTTCTTCCTGCCACCAAGGCAATGCCGAAGGAGATGCTCCCGGTCGTTGATCGTCCGCTGATCCAATACGCCATCGATGAAGCACGCAAGGCAGGGATCGATCAGTTCTGCCTGATCACAGGGCGCGGCAAGGACAGTCTGATCGATTATTTCGATGTGGCTTTCGAACTCGAGACTACGCTGCGCGAGCGCGGCAAGAACGACCTCTTGAAAACTCTGCAGCCGAGCTCGATCGAGGCCGGATCGCTCGCTGCCGTGCGTCAGCAGGAGCCGATGGGGCTTGGTCACGCCATCTGGTGTGCTCGCTCCTTTATCGGTGACGACCCGTTCGCGATCCTTCTGCCTGACGATATCGTTCAGGGCGAAAAGGGCTGCGTTGCTCAGCTGGTTGAGGTTTACAACCAGACCGGCGGAAACGTGGTTGCGGTCTCGGAAGTGCCCAAGGAGCATACCAACCGTTATGGCATCCTCGATGTTGGCAAGGACGATGGCAAGCTGGTCGAGGTCAAGGGCCTTGTCGAGAAGCCGAAGCCTGAAGATGCGCCGTCAAACCTGTCGATCATCGGTCGATATGTTCTCCTTCCGGAAATCATGACCCATCTGTCCAAGCTCGAGCGTGGCGCCGGTGGTGAGGTCCAGCTGACTGACGCAATGGCCAAGATGATTGGACACGCGCCGTTCCATGGGCTGCGCTATGAAGGCACGCGTTATGACTGCGGAGACAAGGCCGGTTATTTGGAGGCGCAGATTGCTTTCGCTCTTGAGCGTCCGGACCTGCGTGATGCCATGCGTGGCTTCATAAAAAAATACGCCGATGCCTGATGGTGACTCTGTTTCGACATGAGTTCCACCCCTCGATCCTGCGTGAGTATGACATACGCGGGATCGTTGGAAAAACGCTTGGTGAGGACGACGCCCGGGCTTTGGGCGTCGTTTTTGCATCTGGCCTGTGTAATGGTCGTTCGGCCACGATCCTGGTCGGTCATGACGGGCGGCTCACCTCTCCCACACTCGAGACGGCGCTGGTCGAAGGATTGATCATGGGGGGTGCGAGAGTACGTCGCATTGGCTGTTGCCCTACCCCCCAACTCTATCACGCTTCATGCTGTCAAAAGGCGGACGGGGCGATCATGGTCACTGGCAGCCATAATCCGCTGGAGTATAATGGCTTCAAGATTGTCCAGCATAATCGCCCCGTTTTTGGACAGGGCCTTCTCGACCTCGCGAATTCGCTTCGAGCAGGCATCATCCCGAATGACGGTGCCGAGGGAGGACAGGCCAGGCTGGAGTCAGCGACAGCTTACGTTGATGCGCTGCGTTCTGGCCTTCGCACCGGCGGGCGTCCTCTCAAGGTAGTGTGGGATAACAGCCATTCCTCAGCGGGTGATATTCTCGTGGCGCTCATTCGGGCTCTACCGGGACAGCACATCGTTCTGAACGGCGAAATCGACGGGCGCTTCCCGGCTCATCATCCGGACCCGACCCTGCCGGAGGCCATGGTGCAGCTACAGACTGCCGTGTGCCAGCATGGTGCTGATCTGGGCGTTGCCTTTGATGGCGACGCGGACCGGCTTGGCGTGGTGGATGAGCAGGGTAGGTTAATCGCTGCTGATCATTTAAGCTTGCTTCTGGCGCAATCCATCCTGCGTGACACGCCCGAAGCAACGGTTCTTGGCGACGTCAAAATGTCCCGCGTTTTTTTCGAAGGCATCAAAAGGGCAGCGGGTAAGGCCCTTATGTGTCCAAGTGGGCACTCCCACGTCAAGAATGCATTGCGTGAGACGGGTGCCGTCTTCGCTGGCGAAATGTCCGGACATTTCTTTTTCGCCGACCATTGGCCCGGTTTTGATGATGGGCTTTACGCCGCGATACGCATGATCGACTTTCTGTCGCAGCAGACGGCCCCTTTGTCAGCACTAGTTGCGTCGCTCCCTCACGCCGTCTCGACGCCCGAGATAAGATTCGATTGTCCTGACGAGCAGAAATTCAACGTAATTGATGCCGTTATCGCCCAGGCCCGCGAGAGGGATATGCGGATGACGCTCATTGACGGGGTCAGGGTGGATGAGGCCAGAGGCTGGTGGCTTCTGCGTGCCTCGAACACTCAGCCAGCCCTTGTTGCGCGCGCGGAAGGGGACGATGAGGCCGCATGTCAGGACATGATGGAGACCCTGGCAGATCTGCTTCTGCACTCAGGTGTCGCGGCCCCTGAAGTGTTGAAACAGGATATCGGGGGTAATGCTGATCACGGAACAGGCGGAGGGAAGGCGTGACCCAGAACTTCAGCTTTTACGAGCCGGGTCAGTTTGTCACTCATCCCCAATGTCCGGAGTGGGGCGTCGGGCAGATACAGAGTGTTGTCGGTCAGCGCGTGACGATCAATTTCGAGCATCAGGGAAAAGTTCTGGTGAACACGGCACTCATCGAACTGGTTGTTATCGAGTGAATGCCTTGTGGAATGATGGTTCCAGCACGATGGTGTTGCGCTGAAGATCGCAGCTTTCCTCCCTCGGGCACTCGATCTCGTATTGCCGCCGACATGTCTCTCATGCGGCGCCGAGACCATGACAAGCGGTCTCCTCTGCACTGCATGTTTCTGCTCACTGACACCAATCGGGCTCGCCTGCAGGCATTGTGCGCTTCCGGTACCATCGGCAGCCTATCTGGGATCCGACGGCCGCTGTGCCCAATGCGCCGTTGCTCCATACCCCTGGGGGGCAGCACGCGCCGCTTATCTTTACGACGGCACGGCGCGCCGGCTGGTCCTTCAATGCAAATATGGGGATCGACTGGATATCGCGCCCTTTCTGGCCCGCGTCATGGCAGGCATGATGGGGGATGAAAGCGCTGAACGCCGGTTGCTTGTTCCTGTCCCCTTGCACCGACAGCGTTTCTGGAAGAGGCGATTCAATCAGGCGGCCCTGCTGGCGGGTCATATCGTCCGCTCGTCCCCCCACTGGCGCCTTCTGCCTGATGCGCTCGTGCGTCATCGCTCCACAGCCACGCTGGCTCGGTTAGCTCCCGAGCTGCGCGAGCAAGCGCTGGATGCGGCCTTTCATGTGAGGAACCGGATAAAGCGATCAATCGAGGGTCAGCATGTCGTTCTGGTTGATGACATCTTGACCACCGGCGCAACCGCCTCCATCTGCGCAAGACAACTGCTCGGCGCAGGAGCGCGGTGTGTCGACCTTCTAGTGGCCACGCGTACCGTGAAACTTGCCAGCGATCATGATCACCAAGGCGGCACTCAGGAGTGAATATGTCCGACATAGAAATCTATACCCAGCCTGGCTGCCCTTACTGCGTGCGCGCTGTGCAGATCCTGCAATCGAAGAACGTACCGTTTCAAGAGATCAATGCCCCTCACGGCACGCAGGCGCGCGAGGATGCGATCAGGCGCTCGGGCGGTGGACGGACCGTGCCTCAAATCTTTGTTGGGGAGCAGTGTCTGGGCGGCTGCACCGACCTCATGCAGCTTGATGCTTCTGGCAAGCTGGACGCGTTGCTCGCGCAGGCATGATCTGCTTTCGTTTGCATTGCAGGGCGGGGCATGAATTCGAGGGCTGGTTCCCCGACGGTGCGGAGTTCGAGCGCCAGAAATCTCATAACCTTGTCTCCTGTCCGCAATGTGGTGTGAGTGCGGTTGAGAAAAGCCTAATGGCCCCGGCCATCGCGCGTCAGAGCACGAGCAAAGGTCATTCGGCGTCGCCTGTTCCCACGATGCACATCACGCAGCACGACCAGTTGAGAATGGTGCTCCATTCGCTGAGGCGTGAAGTCGAGGCGCAATGTGACGATGTGGGTGACCGGTTTGCCGAAGAGGCGCTGAGGCGTCATGATGAACGCCACAATGAGGACAGCCAGACCGGTCGTGGCATTTACGGCACGATGAGCGACTCTGACAGGGAAAGGCTTGAAGATGAAGGCGTGGATTTCTCCCCGATACCCTGGCTCGACCGCACGGAATCCTGAGCATGCCGGGGTGCGGCGTGCCGCAGGGCTCAGGCGAGGGGGTTTTCCCTTCAGGCATATTGCTGCCATTGGCGCGATGGCTGCGCTCCTGCTTACGACAAGCCTCCCCGGACAGGCCCAGACACGAGGCAATCCACCTGCGCCCGAAGAGGGATTATGGCTCGCGCAGGATCACGATGGCGTGTTCCTGATCGGCCATTGTGGCGATACGCTCTGCGGCAGGCTGATTGGCATGCAGTATGATGGCCCTGTTCCCAAGGATGTGTGGGGACGTTCACAATGTGGGCTGGTCATGCTGACCGATTTCCGATTAATCAGTGATGAGAACGTGTGGCGGGGGCATATCCTCGACCCGGAGACTGGGCGTACCTATGACGCCCGGATCCATGCCGAATCACCGGAGGTGCTGAAGCTGCGCGGTTTCATTCTGGGGATTCCCCTTTTCGGCAAGACGCAGACATGGACCCGTTATCGCGGCAAGATCGGTCCTGAATGCAAACTGCCTTGAGCCGAATGGTCGCTTGAGGAGCTTGAGAGCATAACATGAAAACGACGATTTCCCGCCGCAGCTTTGCGTTGGGTACCCTTGGCCTGCTGGGTTGCGGCACGGCCATGGCGCAGGATGCTGCTGATCAGGCCCCGGCTGCACCGCCACCCCCGCCCAAGGCGGTTTCCAAGACCATCTGTTTTGTTGGGGGGTACACCAAGCATGCGCCCCCGGGTGGTGCCGGTAATGGTGAGGGTATTGCCGTTTTCGAAATGGACCGTCAGAGCGGCGTCCTGACGCCTGTTACGACCTTCACTGATATCGCCAGCCCATCCTTCATCACGCTGTCGCATGACAAGCGCTTTCTGTACGCGCTGAGTGAGATCGATGATTTTAACAAGGATGGCGACGGCTCGGTGACGGCCTTTGCGGTGGATCGCAAGACCGGCTCGCTCAAGAAGCTCAACGCCGTCAGCTCCGGCGGGGCTGTACCTGCGCATCTGAGTGTGCATCACTCAGGACGTTATGTCCTCGTAGCCAACTACATGGGGGGCTCTGTGGCTGTGCTGCCCATCCGGCCAGACGGGTCGCTCGGTCCGGCGACGGATGTCGTGCACAATACCGGACCGCGCCAGCCCGAGCGTGCAGCAGACAACCCCCAAGGGAATTTCGCGGTATCCGATCACTCGGGGTCGCATCCGCACATGATCCAGAGCGATCCGAGCGGCAAGTTCGTGATTGCGGATGATGCTGGCCTTGATCGCGTCTATGTCTGGACGCTCAATTTGCAGACGGGTAAGCTCGTTCCGGCGAAGACGCCTTATTACGACATGACGCCAGGCAGCGCGCCGCGTCATTTCCAGTTCAATCGCTCCGGCAAGCTCATGTACAATCTGTGTGAGCAGGACTCGAAAATTGTCGTCAGCGCTTTTGACCCGCAGACAGGGGCAATCAACAATCTGCAATCGGTCAGCACCGTCACATCGCATTTCCGTGGCAGCACGCTTGCAGCTGAAATCCTGATTTCTGCTGATGACCGCTTTGTCTATGCCTCGAACCGTTTGGGTGATTCCCTTGCCGTGTTCAAGGTGGGTGATGATGGCACCCTGACCCTGCAGGATGAGGCCTGGATGCATGCCGATTACGGTCGCGCAATGATGTTCGACCCGTCGGGCAGCTTCCTGTTCTGTGCCAACCAGCGCAGTGATGCCGTGACGTCATTCAGGATCGACAAGGCGAGCGGACAGCTCGGCTTTACCGAAAACTTTACCCCGGTCGGAAGCCCCACCACTTTCGCTTTCATGGATACGGAAATCTGATCTAACCGGCGGGTGCGAAGTCTCTCTGCCCTCGGACCCGAGAGGGGCCGGGGCGCAGATAAGGAGGTACTCGCGTTCGGAGCGACTTTGGTGGAATCAGGGTTGATAAGGCCTCGTTGAGGCTCATGAAAGCCACGGCACCGATGAATTGCGTGCCTCTCTGGCCCGCCGTGCTTCCGGTGCAGGACTGAGCCACGACAAGCCCGTTCAACAGGCCGTTGAACTTAGTCTCGTACAAACATCGTGATGTAGTTGATGCTGGTGTCGCGCGTGATGCGCCAGTGCATCGGCCGGTAGCTCATTCCGGCAACATCGATCATGCGCAGGCCAACGGCCCGCCCCATTCTGTGCAGTTCCTCGGGCTTGATGAATTTCTGCCAGTCATGCGTACCGACAGGCAGCAGGCGGGCAATATATTCGGCACCGATCTTCGCAACAGCCAGCGAGAGCAGCGTGCGGTTGAGTGTTGATACCGCAACAAGGCCACCCGGCTTGGTCAGCGAATGGAGCAGCGCTAGGAATTCCTGTGGGTCATTGACATGCTCGATCACCTCCAATGCCGAGATGGCATCGAAGCTCTGCCCTTCGCGGACGAGCGTCTCAGCACTGCCATTGCGATAGACCAGCGGGCCAGCATCGTCCGGCAAGGGATGATCTGCCAGATGGGCCTGCGCCGCACGTATGCCCTCGGGCGAAGCGTCGAGGCCCAGAACGTCATGGCCCATACGGGCATAGGCCTCGCTCGCAAGTCCGGCTCCGCAGCCAATATCGAGAAGCGAGAGCCTGCCGCCACGCGATCCTTGCAGGCGTTTGAGATGCGCATTGACCCATTCGGTGCGCATGGGGTTCATGTCGTGCAGGGGCTTCATGGGACCCTTCGGGTCCCACCAGGTCGCGGCAAGCTGGTCGAAATGGGCGATCTCGCGATCTGAGACGGAAGAGGCTGCGTGATCCGGCATGTTGTTTCCAGGCATACAGAAATGGGTCCGTTGTTCCAGAGTATCTGGACGGCGCGATCTGGACTTAGTATGTGACCCGCCTTTCCTTGCGCAACATCGCAGGCTGGAAAATCCGTTCCCGGCACGCTGTGATTGAACGCTTTCTGCTACGTACGGAGCCAGGTGCACAATTATGACGTCTTCAGACCAGTGCCCAACCCGGATCGTCATGAAGTTCGGCGGAACCTCAGTGGCCGATCTCGATCGTATTCGCGCGGTCGCCGAGCGTGTGCGCAAGGAACGGGAAAAAGGCCATCAGGTTGCCGTCGTGGTTTCGGCCATGGCTGGCGTGACCAACCAGATGGTCGGGTATGTCAGTGCGCTCGATCCAATGGCCGATGCACGTGAATATGATGCTGTGGTGGCCAGTGGCGAGCAGGTCACGAGTGGGCTGACAGCCATCGCGCTACAGGCGCTCGGTGTGCCAGCACGGTCGTGGCAGGGCTGGCAGATTCCGTTCCGCACTGATGATGCCCACGGCAAGGCGCGTATCGGCGATGTTGAAGGCGCTGCGCTGATTGCCTGCATGGAGCAGGGTGAAGTGCCGGTCATTGCCGGGTTCCAGGGCGTCGCGCCGGGCGAGCGGATCAGCACGCTGGGTCGGGGTGGCTCTGACACCTCGGCGGTGGCTGTGGCGGCTGCCATCAAGGCCAATCGCTGTGATATCTATACCGATGTCGATGGTATCTACACCACCGACCCGCGTATCGTGAAAAAGGCCAGGAAGCTGGATCGCATCACCTTCGAGGAGATGCTTGAGCTGGCTTCGGTAGGGGCCAAGGTACTCCAGACCCGCTCAGTCGGTCTGGCCATGAAAGAAAAAGTGCGCGTGCGCGTGTTGTCGAGTTTTGAACCCGAGACGGAGCTCTCGGGATCGCTGGTGGTGGATGAGGACGAGATGATGGAAAAGGAACTGGTCACGGGGATCGCCTATTCTCTGGACGAGGCAAAGATCTCGGTGAGCCGAATCCCGGACCGTCCGGGTATCGCCGCGGCCATTTTCAGCCCGCTGACCGAGGCGCGGGTGAATGTCGACATGATCGTGCAGAGCGTCGGCTCTGACGGCTCGACCAACATGACCTTCACCGTGCCCAAGGGCGATCAGGCGCGCGCGCTCGCCGCGCTTGAGGCCGCACGGGCCGACATCCAGTATGGCGAGATCCATACAGCCAATGACGTCGTCAAGATCAGCGTCGTCGGCATCGGCATGCGCTCACATTCGGGTATGGCCAGCACCATGTTCCAGACCCTCGCGGATCGCGGGATCAACGTGCAGGTCATCTCCACCAGCGAAATCAAGATCTCTGTGCTGATCGACGCAGAGTATATGGAACTCGCCATGCGCGCCCTGCACACGGCTTATGGTCTGGACGGGGAATGAGCATGACCGATACCAGCATCAATCCAGCCCGCCAGAAGGCCCGCGCCACGCTTGACCGGCTCTGGGCCCCGGG